>ERZ1645187.3147-NODE-3147-length-14035-cov-4.595994_pt1 | contig 14035 bp, 10 predicted proteins | sample MGYA00575352_ERZ1645187 | MGnify/ENA primary metagenome ERZ1645187 (study PRJEB40837, sample SAMN11349314) | freshwater sediment metagenome | isolation source: river sediment | host: Sediment | place: India: Wazaribad , New Delhi | collected 2017-02-21 ...
AACACGCCTGCACCCCATCACGCTCGGGGTATCCACGCAGCTGCTGCCGGTCTATGGCTGGCACGCCCTGCTGGTGGGCGCGGGCGCGATCACCGTGGTGCTGTTTCCGCTCGCGTGGATTCTGCTGAGCGATGCCGTGCCGCAGGCAGGCGAAGGCGAAGAGCGCCAGGCAGGAGTGGGCGCGCTGTTTTCCCCGCTGCTGCGGGCGCGCACGATCGCGCTGTGGGGCGCGGTGTTCTTCGGGCTGATGGTGCTCTATTTCATCGTGAGCTGGATCACCAAGCTGGCGATCGAGGCGGGCCTGTCCGAAACCAACGGGATCTACGCGGGCGCGCTCTACAACCTGGGCGCCTTCACCGGCACGGTGGCGATGAGTCTGCTGGCCGTGCGCGTGCCGCTGGGCAAGCTGGTGCCCGCCATGCTGTGCGGCGCGGCCGCCGCGATGCTGTGGTTCGGATCGGTGCCGATGGGCGTGGCCGCGACCATGGCCACGGCTTTCCTGATCGGGGTGCTGCTGCAGGGCGGCTACAACGGGGTCTGGCCGCTGGCGGCGGGCACCTATCCCTCGGCTGTGCGGGCCACGGGGATCGGCTGGGCGATCGGCATCGGCCGCAGCGGCGCGATCGTCGGCCCCTGGGCGGGCGGGCAGCTGATGGCCGCCCATGCCCCCCTGCCCCTGCTGTTTGCCGCCTACTGCGTACCGCTGCTCGCCTGCGCGGCCTGCGCCTTCATGGTCCAGCGCCTGTCCGGCGCCGCACATGAATAAATTGACAGGAACTAGTTCGTAACATAAATGCACCTCCGGAAGCCGAGCCCGAGGGGCCGGCAAGGGAGGGATATTCCATGCGTCTAAGTGGCTCGCGCCTTGCGTTTTCCGCCTCTGTCCTGTCCTGCGCGATCGCGCTGGCGACTCCGGCCTTCGGGCAGGATCAGGCCCCCGAAGATGATTCGGCCAGGGCCGAGGACATCGTCGTCACCGGCTCGCTGATCCAGCGCCCCAACAACACTTCGGTCAGCCCGATCATCTCGGTCAGCGACGCGGCGATCAAGGAAGCCGGGACCGCAACCTTGCAGGACGCGCTGAACCAGGTCCCCAGCTTCACCGTGGGCGGCAACGCCGCGACCGGCGGCCAGGGCACGGGCGGCCGCGCCGCGATCAACCTCCACGGCCTTGGCACCAACCGCAACCTGGTGCTGCTGGACGGTCGCCGCCTGCCGGTCTCGGACATCGCGGGCAATGTCGACATCAACATCCTGCCCGATGCGATCGTCGGCGGCGTGGACGTGATCACCGGCGGCGCTTCGGCGATCTACGGTTCGGACGCGATGTCGGGCGTGGTCAACTTCAAGACCGTGCGCGATTTCCAGGGCGTGAAGATCGACCTGATGAATTCGATCAGCGAGCGCGGCGATGGCTACAAGTTCAACGGTTCGCTGGCGCTTGGCACGAAGTTCGCCGAAGGGCGCGGCAGCGTGGTCGCCGCCTTCAGCTATGCCAAGCAGGACGCCATCAACGGCGATGCGCGCAGCTTCTTCTTCGACAAGACCCCGTCCTCGTTCATCGGCACCGGCACCTTCCTGCCATCCGCCACCAACGCGCCCAGCGCGGCGGTCGTCCAGGGAGTCTTCAACAGCTACGGCGTCACCACCCTGCCGAACAATTTCGCGCTGTCGAACCTGGGCTTCAACAATGACGGATCGCTGTTCTTCCAGAACGGCGCCCAGAACTACAAGGGCCCGAACGGCACTGCGGGCTACATGGTGATCGGCAACAACGTGCGTATGCCGGTCGGCCAGCAGATCCAGTTCATGAACGCGCTGGAGCGCAAGACCGCCTTCGTGAAGGCCGACTACGAACTGACCCCGGCGCTGACCGCCTATGGCCAGTTCATGTTCGTGGACCTGACCGTCAACACCGAAAGCGGCGGAAGCCTGACCCAGTTCCCGGCGCTGACCACCATCCCGGTAACCAACCCGTTCATCCCGGCTGACCTGCGCACGATCCTCGCCTCGCGTCCCAACCCCACCGCAGCGTTCAACTGGAACTCGCGCTATGTTGGCGTGCCCGACAAGAACTGGGACGAGAACTACCAGGTCCAGCAGTACCTTGCGGGCGTGAAGGGCGACATCACCGACGGCTGGAGCTTTGACCTGTTCGCCGCCTATGACCAGTCGGTCCACAACCAGACGATGAACAACGCCGTGCTGAAGAGCCAGGTCCAGCGCCTGCTGAACGCGGCCGATGGCGGCGCCTCGCTCTGCGCGGGCGGCTTCAACCCGTTTGGCGATGCCAATGCCCGCAAGCTGTCCCCGGCCTGCGTGGCCTTCATCACCAAGTCCGCGATCAGCCGTGAGCGGCTGGGCCAGACCCAGGTCCAGGCACAGGTCAACGGCAAGCTGTTCGATCTGGGCGCCGGGCCGGTGCAGCTGGCGCTGCTGGCCGGATACCGCAAGAACTCCTACGAATTCACGCCGGACGCGGACCTGGTTTCGCCCAACGCCTTCAACCTCGTCGTCGCCAGCAATCCGGGCGGCAACATCGAAGGCGTGGTCAACACCCTGCCGGTTCCCAAGCGTTCGATCTCGGTCAAGGAATTCGCCGCTCAGATCGACATCCCGCTGCTGTCGGGCAAACCCTTTGCCGAGGAATTTGGCGTGGGCGGCGCGATCCGCTATTCCGACTATTCGGTGACCGGTTCGGTGACCAGCTACGAGGCGGACGCCCGCTGGCGGCCGATCGATGCGCTGCTGATCCGCGGCTCCTACCAGCGGGCGGTGCGCGCACCCAACATCGGCGAGCTGTTCAGCCCGCCACAGGGCGCGCAGCTGGTGATCGGCACCCCGCCGGGATCGCTGGGCGATCCGTGCGACGTGCGCTCCACCGCCCGCACCGGCGCCAATGCCAGCCAGGTCTCGGCATTGTGCGTCACCCAGGGCGTGCCTTCGGCGGCGATCGGTTCGTACCAGTTCCCGACCACCGCCACCGGACAGCTGGTTTCGGGGAACACCGGCCTGACGCCGGAACGCGCCACCACCTGGAACCTGGGCTTCGTGTTCAACGCGCCGCAGAATGACGGTATCTTGGGCGATTTCTCGTTCTCGGTCGATTACTACAACATCAAGATCAAGAGCGTGATCTCCACCGTTCCGGGTCTGACCGTGCTGACCAAGTGCTTCAACCTCGATGGCTCGAACCCCACCTATTCGAACGCCAACGAGTATTGTGGCCTGATCAGCCGCGACACCACCTCTGGCCAGATCCTCAACGTGCGCACCCCGTTCCTCAACCTCGGCCAGCTGGAAACCGACGGCTTCGAGGCGCAGGTTCACTGGGGCGTGCCCGCGCGCTTCATCGGCGAAAGCGGCAAACTCTATGTCGATTCGGCGATCGGCCTGCTGAACAACTACAAGGTCCAGCTGCTGCCCGGCGCGGCCTTTGCCGACTACACCGGCGTCAGCGTCGGCGGCACCGGCCCGGGTTCGGTCCCGCCGCGCGCCGCGCCGAAGTGGAAGGCGCTGACCACCTTCGGCTACAAGTCGGACACGATGGGCATGGGCCTGCGCTGGCGCTACCAGAGCGCGATGAAGGACGTCAGCTCGGTGCTGACCCCCAACAACACGCAGGTCGGCGTGCCCGCCTATGCGCTGTGGGATCTGTTCGGATCGGTCAAGGTCGGCAAGCAGTTCGAACTGCGCGCGGGCGTCAACAACCTGTTCGACAAGGGCCTGCCCTTCGTCGCCAGCTCGCAGAACGGCACCGACACCGCGCTTTACGATGCGGTCGGCCGCTCGTTCTACATCGGCGCGAAGATCGCGTTCTGATCCCCTTCACCCTGACTGCCGGGGCTGTCCACTCGACAGCCCCGGGCCTTTCCGCTTGAAAGCGATCATGCTGCGCACCGGGCTCATCGGCCGATCCATCCTCGCCTCGCGCTCGCCCTGGCTGCATGAGCAGGAGGCGCGTGCGCAGGGGCTGGAGCTGAGCTATACCCTGTTCGATTTCACCGCCGAGGGGCGCGATGACAGCGACCTTGGCCCGCTGCTGCATGAACTGGCCGACAAGGGCTTCAGCGGGGTCAATATCACCTATCCCTTCAAGCAGGCGGTGATTCCGCTGCTGGATGAGCTGGCCGACAGCGCGGACCTGGTCGGCGCGGTCAACACGGTGGAGATGCGCGGCGGGCGGCTGATCGGCCACAACACCGACATGACCGGTTTTCAGGGCAGTCTGTCCGAGGGCCTGCCCGGCGCGGCGATGGAACGTGTGCTGCAACTGGGCGCAGGCGGCGCCGGCACGGCGGTTGGCACCGCGCTGCTTTCACTCGGCACCGGTGTGCTCGAGATCACTGACATCGACCCCGCCCGCGCGCAGGAACTGGCGGCACGCCTGTGCGAGCGCTTCGGGGAAGGACGCGCGGTCGCGGTGGAAGCCGCATCGCTCGATACCGCGCGGATCGACGGGATCGTCAATTCCACCCCGATGGGCATGGCCGCCTATCCGGCCCCGGCGATCGACCCCGCGCTGATCCTGCCGCGCCACTGGGTTGCGGATATCGTCTATTTCCCGCTGGAGACCAGGTTGCTGAGCATCGCCCGCGAGCGCGGCTGCCGGGTGCTCGACGGCAGCGGCATGGCGGTCGGCCAGGCGGCGCTCGCCTTCACGATTTTCACCGGCCACCCGGCCGACAAGGCGCGGATGCAGGCCAGCTTTCTCGGCGCTGCCTGAGTTGCCCAAAATCGGTCAACCAAACTGACTATCGCAATTCCAGGCCGGTTCACCAAGACGCCGGGCAAGTGCATTTCAACCCCGCCTTGGTGCCGTTGTGGTACTTCTAGAGTATCTCGTGGACCACGTGTCGCACGCCGAAGTCGGTGCGTTCCCCCACCCCTACCGCTAGCACTCCGTTGAGCCAGCCAAGCGCGGGATCGGCGGTTTCGAACACGGGGGCGATCCGCAAGTAGTAGCGCGCCGGATCGACATGGGGGGCGGCAGGGTCGGCGAACTCCGCTCGCACTGAATCGGGGATCACGCTGCGCCCGCCGTAGGTGACGTAAATCAGCGATCCGCTGTCCGTTTGCCAGACCGCGCGGGCATCGAATGTCCCGACGGCGCCGCTGCCCTCGATCCGCCCGCTGCGCGACCAGTTCCCGCCGCCCGGCAGGACGATTCCGTTCAGCCGGTCACCAAAGAACCGCCCGCCCGTGACGTAACCAAGCCGCTGATCACCAAACGGCGAAGCGCCGATCGCGATCAGGCCTCCGGCCACTTCGAACTCGACAGTGCACAGGATTCTGCTGCGCAGCGGCGGCAAGGCCGGGCTGGATGGGTCGGTCATCATCATTTCTCCCCCTGACGGTCTGGACAAGATTAAACCCATAGCATACTAAGCATCAACGCATTTGACAGTTTCGTCAGGTTTCTTGTCGGAATTGCCGGATAGGCAGAACAGATTTTCATGGGAGGGTGACGATGAAAGCAATAAATCACAATCTTCTTTCGGGTGTCGCCGGGCTCGCCATGCTGGCGCTGGCCCAGCCGGCGCTGGCCCAGGAGGCCGGGGAAACGGCGGACGACGGCGAAATCGTCGTTACCGCGCGCTTCAAGCAGGAAACGCTGCAGGACGTTCCCCAGGCAATTTCGGCCTTTGACGAGCGCACCCTGCTGAAGACCGCCGCGCGCGATCTGACCGATCTTGCTCCCAGCACTCCGAACATCTCGATCCAGCCGGTGGCGACCTTCTCCAACTCGGCGGCGATCTTCATTCGCGGGCTTGGCGCCCAGGGCATCGAATCGACCGAGGAAAGCCCGGTCGGCGTCTCGATCGACGGCGTCTATGTGACCCGTCCGGTCGCCACCATGCTCGACACCTTCGACATGGAGCGCGTCGAAGTCCTGCGCGGCCCCCAGGGCACCTCGTTCGGCAAGAACTCGCTGGCGGGCGGCATCGCTACCTATTCCAAGAACCCTTCGGGCAACTTCGGTGTCGAGGCGATGGCAACGGCCGGCAATTACGGCCGCCTCGATGCGCGCGTTGCGGTCGATGTGCCGCTGATCCAGGACCAGCTGGCACTGCGCGTTGTGGCCGGCCAGGAATCGCTGGGCGGCTATTTCCGCAACCGCGTCAATGGACTGCGCGTTGGCGGACAAGACCGCTTCTCGCTGCGCGGCACGCTGCTGTTCACGCCTAGCGAGAACCTGTCGGTCAACATCAAGGGCTGGTGGCTGAATGACCGCTCCAGCGCGCCGGGCGGCGATGCCGCGCCGGACAGCACCAAGCTGCTGGCCATCGTGTTCGGCTTCCAGGAGCCGAACGACGGCGCCTTCACCATCGGTCGTGATTTCCCGGCCAACCACGACACGGACCAGTACGGCCTGATCGGCACGATCAATGCCAAGATGGGCGCGGTGAACCTCACCTCGATCACCGGCTACATCAAGACCGACGACTTCAACGACAGCGACTTCGACCAGTCCGAGAAGTTCTTCTTCCCGACCTTCCGCCTCCAGTCGCACCGCCAGTTCAGCCAGGAACTGCGCCTGGCGACCGATTTCTCGGAAATGGACGGCATGATGTCGCGGGTGAACCTGGTCGTCGGCGGCTACTACATGAAGCAGAGCTTCGAGATGACGCAGGCCTTCCCGACCCTGCCGGTGCTGCTGGCGCCCTCGCTCCAGTTCGGCAGCCAGGACTTCGTCACCCAGGACAACACCGCCAAGGCGCTGTTCGCGCAGGGCATCTTCGGCCTGACCGACAAGCTGAACATCACGCTGGGCGTGCGCCAGTCGTGGGAAGAGAAAAACTACTTCCGCGATCCCACCGGAACCCTGCTTTCGCCGGCCTTCTTCAACACCCGCAGCGTGGTGAAGTCGCTGGACTTCATGGAAACCCTGGCGAACACCAACTTCACCGCAGGCAAGGCCTTCAAGGACAGCTATTCGCGCGATCGCGCGACCTTCAAGGCCGGGATCGACTACAAGGTCAGCCCGGACCTGATGGTCTATGCCGGGTGGAGCCAGGGCTACAAGGGCGGCGGCTATGGTGCGCGTTCGGCCAGCATGGTCACCGCCGGTCCGACCAAGGACAACACCTCGGAACTGTTCGAGGCGGGCATGAAGGGTGACTTCATGGACGGGGCGCTGCGCCTCAACCTCACCGGCTTCATCACCAAGTTCAAGGAACTGGAATTCGGCGTGTTCATTCCCAACCCGGCGGTCGCGTCGGGCCAGGAAACCGCACAGCTCAACGTCGGCGCGGCAACCAGCCAGGGCATCGAGTTCGAAGCTTCCCTGAAGGCCTCAGAGCGGCTGCGGCTGAATGCCAATATCGGCTATCTTGACAGCAAGTACGACGATTTCTGCACCGACCTGAACGGTCCTTCCGCCTCGACCACGGTTCCGACCTCGTCCTGCGGCAAGGTGACCAAGCTGGTTAACGGCACCTACCTGGTCGATGAGGACTACACCTTCCTCAAGCTGGTCCGCGCGCCGAAGTGGACCGTGCAGATCGGCGGCGAATACACCGTACCCATGGGCAGCGCGGGCGACCTGACCGCGCGAGTCTCGATGAACTATCGCAGCACCTGGTACTCGACCGTGCTCAACGACGCGGCGGGCAAGACCGGCGATTTCGCGCTGGTTGACGGCTCGCTGGGCTGGGAAAGCGCCGATGGCCGGTTCCGGGCGATGATCTGGGGCAAGAACCTGACCAACAAGACCTGGGTCTCGGCGCTGACGCCCACCGCCCAGTTCTTCATTCAGCGCTTCTACGGCCCGCCCCGGACCTTCGGGATGACTGTTGGCGCCAAGTTCTAAGGCCATGAGGGGCGCGGCGGGGAGCATCTTGCGATGAACACCTCCCCGCCGATGCCTCCTCCCCCTTATCGGGATTCCTTGACATGACTGATACCGCCGCCATGCCGCGCGGCGCGGACGGGATGGCGCTGCAACGCGGCATCGCGCTCGCCATGCTGTTCGTGGTCGGCACGATCAACTTCGTCGATCGCCAGCTCTTGTCGGTGCTGGTCGAACCGATCCGCGCCGAACTGCACCTCTCGGACACGCAGTTCGGCCTGCTGACCGGGCTTGCCTTTGCCCTGTTCTATGCCGGCATGGGCGTGCCGGTGGCGATCCTGGCCGATCGCTGGAACCGGGTGAAGCTGATCGCCCTGTCCTGCATGGTGTGGAGCCTGTTCACCGCACTGACCGGCAAGGTATCCACCTTTGCCCAGCTGGCCCTGGTGCGCTTTGGCGTGGGCGCGGGTGAAGCGGGCGGGACCGCCCCTTCGCTGTCGCTGGTGTCCGACCTGTTCCCGCCGCACAAGCGCCCCTTTGCCGTGGCGATCTTTCAGCTCAATGGCCCCTTCGGAGTGTTCGTCGGCGCGGCCTTCGGGGCCTGGGCTGCGGCCAACATCGGCTGGCGCGGAGCCTTTTTCGTCATGGGCGCGGTCGGACTGCTGATCGCCCCGCTGCTGGTCTGGGCGGTCAGGGAACCCGCGCGCGGGCAGATGGATGCGCACGGCGGCCATGGCGAGCAGGCCGTGCCGCTGCGCGAGACATTGAAGCTGTTCCTGCACAGCCCTTCGCTGCGGCTGGTCCTGCTGGGCAACGGCCTTTCGGCCTTTGTCAGCTATGGCATCCTCAACTGGGTTCCGGCCTTCCTGATGCGTTCGCAGGGAATGCCGCTGTCCGGCTTGGGCCAGTGGTTCGGCCCGGCGGCGGGCATCACTTTCGGCAGCGGCATCATGGGCCGCGGCTGGCTGGTCAGCCGGATCGCGCAGAACGACCGGCGCGCCTATGGCTATGTCCCGGCGATCGGTTCGCTGCTGATCGCGCCGGGTCTTGCCGCCGCGCTGCTGGCACAGGGCTGGGAGGCATCGCTGGCCATCATGCTGCTGCCGCTGACCGCCTGCACGGTCTATATCGCGCCGGGGCTGTCGCTGGTCCAGAACCTCACCCCGCCCCGATCCCGCGCGACCGCGGCGGCGATCCTGCTCTTGATGTACAACATCGTCGGGCTTGGCATGGGGCCGCTGTTCGTCGGGATGCTGAGCGATTTCCTGCGGCCCGAACTGGGCGATGACAGCCTGCGCTGGGGCCTGATGGGGATCATTCCCTTCGCCCTTGCCGCCGCCGCAACCCAGTTCGCGATGACCCGCCACCTCAACCGGGAGCTTGCCGAATGAGCACCGAAGACCAGTCGATCCGCGATCTCGCCGTCCGTTTCTTCGACGCCATCGAGGCGGGCGACATTGCCGCCATGCGCGCCAGTTTCGCCGACGATGCGGAAATCTGGCACAACACCGACGAACTGGTCGGCACGCCGGATCAGACCGCCCAGGTGCTGACCGGCATGGTCGCACGCATTTCCGACCGCCAGTATGCCGACCGGCGGCTCAACGTGTTCCCCGGCGGCTTTGTCCAGCAGCACACGCTGACCGGCAAGCGCAAGCACGATGGCGAAGCGGTGCGCCTGCCCTGCGCGATCGTCTGCCGGGTCGAGAACGGCCTGATCACCCGGCTGGACGAGTATTTCGATTCCGCCCACGTTGCCACTTTCCGCAAGTTTGCGAACAGCTGAGGAGCCACACCATGCCCGTCCTTCGCCAGGTCTCGAAAGCCGAAGCCACCGATGAAACCGTGCTTGCCTATTACAAGCGCCTGTTCGGGGACCGCGATCCCGTGGCCGAGCCCGGCACCGCCACCGGCACGCCCGGCGACTGGTGGACCGTGTTTGCGCTGGCCCCGGACATCTTCAAGCATGCGGTCGATGGCTTTGCGGTCTATCGCCACCCGGCGCGCAAGATCGATCCCGTGCTGCGCGAATTGGGCCAGACCCGCGCCGGGTGGATCAAGGGCAGCCAGTTCGTCTTCTCGCAGCACTGCAAGTCGCTGCGCGGCCTGGGCGTAAGCGAGGAAAAGATCGCCTCGATCGCCTACTGGACCGTGGCGGACTGCTACAACGAGCAGGAACGCGCCGTGCTGGCCTATACCGACTGCCTCAGCGCCCAGAATGGCCGCGTTCCGCTGCAGGTGTTCGACAAGCTGCGCACCTTCTGGAACGATGAGCAGATTTTCGAGTTTACCTACATCACCTGCCTTTACGACATGCACGCGGTGATCACCCGCGCGCTGCGGATGGAATACGATGCCCGCGAGGATCCGATCGTCGAGGTGGCCGCGCCCGAAGGCTTCAGCGCCGCCGACTTCCTCAGCGCGCCGCGTCCGGCCGGGAGCTAAACTGGCGTCAACTTGATTGACATTCTGTTGGATTCGGCTATTGTGACAATGAGAGGATGACAATGAAGTTCTACACCAGCGTCGGACCGAACCCGCGCGTCGTGAAGCTGTTCATGGCGGAAAAGGGGATCACCCTGCCCGAGGTGGAGGTTGACCTGCGCGGCGGCGAAAACCGGCGTGAGCCCTATGCCAGCCAGGTCAACCCGGCGGGGCAGACCCCGGCGCTGGAACTGGACGATGGCTCGGTGCTGACCGAGATCACCGCGATCTGCGAATACCTTGACGAACTCTACCCCGATCCGCCGCTGGTCGGCACCACGGCGGAAGAGCGCGCCAAGACCCGGATGTGGACCCGCCGGGTCGACCTCAAGATCTGCGAGCCGCTGACCAACGGCTTCCGCTGGGCCGAGGGCCTGCCGCTGTTCGAACCGCGGATGCGGTGCCTGCCGGAAGCTGCGGCGGGGCTCAAGGCCGTGGCGCAGGACGGGCTGAGGTGGCTCGATCCGCTGCTGGAAGGCAAGAGCTTCATCGCCGGAGAGCGGATCACGCTGGCCGACATCCTGCTTTATGCCTTCCTCGAATTCGGGGCCGCGGTGGGACAGCCGCTCGATCCCGCTAATGCCAATGTCCAGCGCTGGTTCAACGCCATGCAGGCCCGCCCCAGCGTCACTTCCGCCTGACACCCTATGTTCCTGCCCGAAGGAGAATGACCATGACTGCGACCGAGAAGGAATTCGAAATCCAGGGCGTCCACCATCTGGCGCTTGTCTGCAAGGACATGGCGAAGACGGTGGAATTCTATCGCGACGTGCTCGGCATGCCACTGGTCAAGACGCTCGATCTGCCGGACGGCACGAGCCAGCACTTCTTCTTCGACATGGGCGGCGGCAACAGCCTGGCCTTCTTCTGGTTTGCCGATGCGCCAGAAGCCGCACCGGGAATTGCCGCGCCCACCGCCCTGCCCTCGCGCGGCAGCTTCAAGTCGGCACACGGCTCGATGAACCACATCGCCTTCACCGTGCCCAACGACAAGTTCGATGAGTATTTCGAGCGCCTCAAGGCCAAGGGCATCGAAGTGGCCGGGATTTCCAACCACGACAATTCGCCCACCCAGATCTCACCCACCGTCACCGACGATGTCTATGTCCGCTCGATGTATTTCTTCGATCCGGACGGCATCTGCCTTGAATTCGCCTGCTGGACCCTGCCGCCCGAAGGCTTCAAGCCCTCTGACGTGGCCCACGAACCGCGCCGCGCCGATGGCTCCAAGGCCGAAGGCATGCTGCTCGCCAGCGCCTGACGAGACAGGATCGGGCGGAGAAGATCCTCCGCTCTCCCTTCGCCCGCATCCCGAGGATGGCCCGGTTCCCTTGCCGGGCCATTCGCTTTTCCGGCCGGTCAGACCGCCCGGTCGCGGCCTTCCCAATAGGGCGCCCGCAATTCGCGGCGCAGCACCTTGCCTGAGGGATTGCGCGGCAGCACGGCGATGAAATCGACGCTTTTGGGCGCCTTGAAATGGGCGATGCGGTCCCGCGCCCAGGCAATGATCGCGGCCGGATCCGGCTGCTCGCCGGGCGCGGGCACGACCAGCGCCTTGACCGTTTCGCCCCATTTTTCGTCCGGCACGCCGATCACCGCAACGTCGGCCACGCCGGGGCAGCCCATGATCGCGCTTTCCACTTCCGCCGGATAGACGTTCTCCCCGCCAGAGACGATCATGTCCTTGATCCGGTCATGCACGAAGTAGAACCCGTCGGCATCGCGGTAGCCGACATCGCCGGTGTGGAGCCACCCGCCGGCCAGCGTTTCCGCCGTGGCATCCGGGCGGTTCCAGTATTCGCGCATGACCGTGCCGCCACGGATCGCGATCTCGCCAATCTCGCCGTCGCCCAGTTCGCGCCCTTCGGAATCGAGAATGGCAAGCTCGGTCGCAGGCCAGGGCTCGCCGCAGGAAGTCAGCTTGCCGGGCAGATCGTGCGCGGTCGGCGAAAGATAGGTCCCGCCACCGGTCGATTCCGTCATGCCATAGAACTGGACGAAGCCGCAGCCGAAGGTCGCCCGCGCCCGCCGCAGCACGTCTTCCGCGATCGGCGATGCGCCATAGGCAATGGTGAGCAGGCTGGAAAAGTCCGCGCTCGCCGCCGCCGGGTCCTGCAGCATCATCTGGATCATTGCGGGGGCGAGGAACGAATGGCCGACCCGCTCCGCCTCGATCATCCGGATCGCATCGGCCGGCACGAAGTCCTTGACCACCACCAGCCGCGCACCTTGCGCCAGCCCGGAGAAGCTGACGTTGGTTCCCGCCACATGAAACAGCGGCATCACGATCATCACCGTCTCGCCCTCGCCATAGGCGAAGCCGTCCACCGCAGAGGCCATTTCCAGGAAGCTGCGGTAATTCGTGTTGTCGAGCACCACGCCCTTGGGCCGCCCGGTCGTCCCGCTGGTGTAGAGCTGCAGCACGTGATCCGCCATCCGCGGCTCATCGGCGGGCGGCGTCTCCGCAGCATGGCCCAGCCATTTGTCAAGCGGCTCGAACGCGGCATTTTCCCCGCTGATCGAAACAAGGTGCGGCGGATTGGCAAGGCCTGAAACGGCATCGAGCGCCAGGCCATGGAAGTCCTCGCTGACGAACATCACGCGGGGTGCGGCATCTTCCAGGATGAAGGCGATCTCGCCCGCTGCCAGACGGCAGTTGATCGGCGCAAAACAGGCGCGGGCGCGGGCCGTGCCGAAGAACAGCGCAAACCAGGCGTCGTGGTTCTTGGCCAGCACCGCCACCCGGTCCCCGGGCCCGACCCCGAGCGCTGTCAGCGCATTGGCCACCCGGTTGGTCGCCGCATCGAGTGCGGCAAAGGTCGTTTCACGGTCCCCGAACTTGATCGCCACGGCCTCACCCTGCCGCCGCGCCTGGGCGGCGGGAATATCGGCAAGGGTACGAATGGCTTCCAGATCGATCATTATGCTCTCCCGGGGCAGTTTGTTCTTGAATTGGATAGAATACTAAGCAATCTCTTGACCAGCCTATTTTACAAGGGAATCCGCCTTGCTCCAGCTTCCTCTTCTGCCGACGACCATCGTCGGAAGCTACCCCCAACCCGACTGGCTGATCGACCGCGAACGGCTGAAGGCCAGCCTGCCGCCCCGCGTGCGGGCAGAGACGCTATGGCGCATTCCCGCCCCCTGGCTGGCCGATGCGCAGGAAGCCGCGACGCTGATGGCGATCCGCGATCAGGAGGAACTGGGCATCGACATCATCGGTGACGGGGAAATGCGGCGCGAAAGCTATTCCAACCGGCTCGCCACCGCGCTCTCGGGCATCGATCCCGAGCGCCACGGCACGGCGATCGACCGCACCGGCAACGCCAACCCGGTGCCGCTTGTCTCCGGCCCGATCCGCCGCCTTGGCCCGATCGAGGCCCAGGACGCGGCCTTTCTGCGGCGCCATTCCACCCGTCCGGTCAAGCTGACCCTGCCCGGTCCCTTCACCATGACCCAGCAGGCGGAAAACGGCTATTACCCGGACGACCGCGCCATGGCGATGGACTATGCCGATGCGGTCAATGCCGAAATCCGCGACCTGTTCGCGGCGGGCGTGGACGTTGTGCAACTCGACGAACCCTACCTGCAGGCGCGTGCCGACGCGGCACAGAACTATGCGCTGGAAGCCATCGACCGGGCGCTTGACGGGGTGGAAGGCTGCACGGCGCTGCACATCTGCTTCGGCTATGCGCTGGTCCACCAGGGCGCGGGAAGCACCAAGCCCAAGGCCTATGACTTCCTGGCCGAGCTCGACGC
>ERZ1645187.3148-NODE-3148-length-14034-cov-5.683454_pt1 | contig 14034 bp, 10 predicted proteins | sample MGYA00575352_ERZ1645187 | MGnify/ENA primary metagenome ERZ1645187 (study PRJEB40837, sample SAMN11349314) | freshwater sediment metagenome | isolation source: river sediment | host: Sediment | place: India: Wazaribad , New Delhi | collected 2017-02-21 ...
CTCGAAAACGCCAAGCTCAAGCGCGATCTTTCGGGCTTGCGCGCGATCGTCAATCGCGCGGGCAATCAGGTGGGTGTCGCGGAGGTGATGATCCTCAGTCCCGCTGGCGAGATACGTTTCTCCTCTAATGCGGGCCTGATCGGCAAGGGTTTCCCGGCCTTGGGGCGCTCAGCAACCTCGACCTTCACGCGCAATGCCGATGGCATCGAGGTGCTGCGGACAGTGAATCCGGTGCGCAACCAGGCGGAATGCGTCATTTGCCACGGACCTGCGGCCACGCATCCCGTCAATGGAATTGTGATCGTCGATTACCACGCCAGCCGGATTCATTCGGATGCATTGAAAGGCGCCTTGGCAATGGCGGTTTCGGGCGGGCTGGTGACGCTCGCCGCACTGCTCGCACTGTCGCTGCTGGTCTACCGCTTTGTTCTGCGGCCGATGCAATATTTGTCTGATGCCACCGCGCATTTCGCCCAGGGCGACTTTGCCTACCGTGTGGCTACGAGCGACCATGACGAGATTGCCCTGTTGGGAAGCCGGTTCAACGCCATGGCCGCCCGCCTTGAATCGACTGTCGGGGATTTGCGCAACAGTGAGAGGTTCCTGCAGTCGGTGATCGATGCGCTGCCCGATGGTGTCAGGGTGATCGACGAGAACTATACGGTCCTCAAGGCCAACCGGGCCTTTCGCGATCAGCTGGGCGTTACTGACAATGAAGTCATCGGGGCCAAGTGCCACGTGTTCAGCCATGCCTCGCCCGAACCATGTTCGCATACGCTGATTACATGCCCCGTGGTGGCCTTGCAAGGCCGGCCCGGCGAAAGCTTGCGCTGCCGCCACCGGCATTTGCGTAAGGATGGCAGCGAGTTGTTCGTCGAAGTCTCGGCTGCGGCAGTGGCTCTTGAGATCGATGGTGCGCGCAAGACTTGTGTGATCGAGGCTTCGCGCGATCTGGCCGAACAGACTCGGATTTCCCAGGAACAGCGCCTGTCCGAACTGGGGCATCTTGCCACTGGGATCGCTCATGAAGTGTTCAATCCGCTGTCGTCGATCCGGTTTGCCCTGCGCGCCGTGCGGGAGGATGCCGCCGCATCCCCCTTGCCGGAAGGCGTGGAAGGTTATCTGAATATCGTCGACCATGAGATTGAACGCTGCGTCGAAATGACAGGGCGGCTGTTGCGGCTGAGCGAGCCGGCCACTGTCGGCGATACGCTTATCCAACTCGGCAGCGCGATAGGTGAGGTGGTCTCGCTGTTGCGCTACCAGACCGAAGCGGCCGGAGTTGCCACGCACTGCGCGATTGCCTCCGGCCTGCGGGTCATCGGCTGCGAAAGCGATATCGGGATGATCGCGGTCAACCTGATCCAGAACGCGATTCATGCGATGCCGGAGGGCGGCATTCTGACGATCGCTGGCAAACGCGACGGTGACAGGGTGGTGCTGCGCTTTGCGGACACGGGCGTCGGCATCTCCGATGCGGACTTGCCCCACCTTTTTTGGCCCTTCTGGAGCAAGCGCGCCAATGCCAGTCACGGTACGGGTCTGGGTCTTTCGATCTGCAAAGCGGCGATCGAGCGCATGGGCGGCACGATTTCTGCGACCAACAATGCAACCAGGGGAGCCTGCTTCACCATAGTTCTGCCTTCCGCCGATTTACGGGAGGACGGGCTATGACTGTGAAGGGAACCCGGACCACTGTCCTTGTCGTCGAGGATGACGTCACGCTAAATCGCCTGCTCGTCGATCAGCTGCAGCGCATGGGCTATGATGCGCGTGGCGTGTTCACCACCGCTGACGCCAGAAACGCCGTGCAAGAACGGGAGCCCAGCCTTGCGCTGCTCGATTTCCGCTTGCCCGACAGCGAGGGCATCCGCTTTCTCACCTGGCTGTGCGAGCGCACCTCGGTGATTATTCTCACCGCCTACGGTTCGATCGATCAGGCGGTGGAGGCCATCCAGTCCGGAGCGTCGGAATATCTTGTCAAGCCGGTGTCCCCGGCGCGGCTTGAGCTTGCCGTTCGCCGAGCGTTGGAAACGGATTCCTTGCGCCGCAGGATCGAGTTCCTGGAAACCAAGGTGAAGGGACAGTCGGGCGCGGGGATCGTGGGCGAAAGCCAGGCACTCATCCACATCCTGAACATGGTCAGGCTGGTCGCCAAAGCCGACACTACCGTGCTTATCGAAGGCGAAAGCGGGGTCGGGAAGGAACTGATCGCGGAAGCCGTTCACGAACAGAGCCTTCGGACGGGAAGTCCGCTCGTCACCATCGATTGCTGTACCTTGCAGGAAACCCTGCTGGAGTCCGAGCTATTTGGCCATGAGCGGGGAGCCTTCACCGGGGCCGACCGGAAGAAGATGGGGTTGATCGAAGTTGCCGAGGGCGGCACTGTATTTCTCGATGAGATTGGCGAGATCAACCCGCAGATCCAGGCCAAACTGCTGCGGGTTCTTGAAACCGGTCGCTTCCGCCGCCTTGGCGGAACGACCGATCTCAACGCCAATGTGCGCTTTGTCGCGGCAACGAACCGGTCGCTGAAGGAACAGGCTGAGCTGGGCGCGTTTCGTTCCGATCTCTATTACCGGCTTTCGGCCTTCACTATTGAGGTGCCTCCCCTGCGTGAGCGGCAGGAGGATATTCTGCCGATCGCCAATCGCTTCCTCGCGGAGCGCCAGTTCATGCGAAACATTTCCAAGGCGCTCAGCCGCAAGTCAGAAAACTTGCTGCTTGCCTACCCATGGCCGGGGAATGTCAGGGAACTGCGCAATTCGATCGAACGTGGACTTATCATGTCTGGCGAAGCCGAAGAGATCATGCCGCACCACCTGGGGTTGCCGCTTCTGGAAGATCCCCGCAGCGAGGCCTTTTCACTAAGCTTCGATCACCTTCCAACGCTGGATGAACTGCGCAACCGCTATATCGAGGTGGTTCTCGGCAATTGTGGCGGCAACAAAGCGCGGGCCGCCCACCTCATGGGGATCAGCGCACGAAGCATCTACCGGCTTACCAACCCATCGAGCGAAGCGGGCGATTCATAAGGGAGTGGGGAATGGACAGGCACCTGTCGAGCTACGAGAATGGAAGGAGAAATATCATGAAGCGATACTATTTGACGGCCACGGCGGTTAGCGCGGCCTTGGGCCTGTCGGGACCTACCTTGGCAGGCGACGCATCGGCTGGCGTTCGCGCCTTCAAGACGTCGTGCTCTGCTTGCCATGGAGTGACTGCCAGCGCGGTTGGTGTCGGGCCCACATTGTTCGGCGTCGTAGGGCGGAAATCAGGCACGCAGGCGGCTTACGCTGCACGCTTTTCTCCAGTGATGAAGAAGGCTGCAAGGACTTGGACCGCCGATGCGATCAAGGCCTACATCGCAAATCCTGCAGGGTCACTTCCTGGTAACCGCATGGCTTTCGCCGGCGTCAAGAATCCCGTGCAGGTCGATAACATCGTTGCCTACCTTGTGACCCTTCGCTGACGTCCACCCAACTGCCCTCGGGGTTTACGTGGACACCGGAAGCCCCGAGGGATTTTTCGAGAAACACAAGAAGAGGAGTAGGAAATGCCAAAAATCATCCAGACCGTAACGGTGAAGATGGACAACAACCGCCATGAAGCGGGGTTGGCCGGAATGAAGCGCTACAAGGAATTCATGGAGAAGTCGGGCGCCTCGGTATCCGTCGCCTTTGCCTTGGAGGCGGGGCCGGCGGCCGGCCACGCGGTCGTTGCCACCACCTTTCCAAGCGCCGCCGCATGGGCGCAATTCGTCGATGACGAAGGGGAGGGCATGGTCAAACTGCGTTCGAACGCACTTCAGGCCACCCATATTGTCTCAACATCCCTGATGCAGGTGGTTGACATATAGGCTAACCATTTGGATTGTCATTCAATAGTTACCAAGACTGTCTCCGGGGCCGGGAATAAAGGCGCAAGCCCTGATGCCTCCCCAACCGCCTTGTGAAACGAAGTTCTTCACTGGCATGCAGGCAGGTGTGCCAGAGGCCAAAAGCACTGGCACACCTGTTATCCTGAAATGGCGGGACAACTCGGAGAACACCGTGCCACGATTGCAGACTGCTCAAAGTTGCATGCCATGCAACTGCAGTGAAACTTTCCCCGTTTGACTTAAGTGCTGGAAAAGATGGATATTCTTCCCTCCCCAGAGAGGGGCTTTCCGGCCCGCCACAGAGGCCGGTGTATGCGCGAAGAGGTCTGCCACGTGTCGTTAGCATCCATGGGACTACCGATTGCGTGAGCTGGGTTTTGCATATGTGGTATGGTATGTGGTATGGAGATTCAGGATGGAGCGGACGCACACGATGACGGCAAGCGACGAATATGGAACGGCAGGGGGCGCTGAGGCAGATGGATTGAACCATGCTCCACCGCTTGAGCAGGGACTGGCCGACGAACGGACGGAAGCGGCGCAGGAATTCAAGCACGCCGCACTGGACGCTATCGCCGGCTCTGCTGAGCCGGACGCCAGCGAGGGCGTGCAGGCGATTATCGAGGGCGCGGCACCGGACGATGCTGCCCGGCTGACCGGCTGGCTCGGCTTACCCAAGCCAGCTGGCCGTCCGCGCAAAACCAGTGACGAACTGGTCGAGAATTGGCGCGAGCTTGCCTATCCCTACAAGTACAAGATGCTGCGCAAGGACTACGAGCGGGAAAAGTTCGTCCTCCAGACCGAACTACTTAAGCTTCAGCAGTGGATCAGGGAATCGAACCAGCGCCTTGTCATCCTGTTCGAGGGGCGAGACGCGGCGGGCAAGGGCGGCACGATCAAGCGTTTCATGGAGCACCTAAACCCTCGTGGGGCGCGAGTCGTTGCCTTGGAAAAGCCTAGCGAGGTGGAGCGCGGTCAATGGTATTTCCAGCGGTATGTCGAACACCTGCCAACCATGGGCGAGATTGTCTTGTTCGACCGCAGCTGGTATAACCGTTCGGGTGTAGAACACGTCATGGGGTTCTGCAGCGAGGAGGAATACCGCGAATTCCTGCGCCAGGCTCCAGAATTCGAACGCAACTTGGTGCGCAGCGGCATTCACATGATCAAGTTCTGGTTTTCAGTCAGCAGATTGGAGCAACGCCGTCGCTTCAAAGAGCGAAAGGTTCACCCGCTCAAGCAATGGAAGCTGTCGCCCGTCGATCTGGCCAGCCTCGACAAGTGGGAGGATTATACCCGCGCAAAGGAAGCGATGTTCTTCCACTCCGACACTGCCGACAGCCCATGGACAGTGGTCAAGTCAGACGATAAGAAACGCGCCCGGCTTAATGCCATGCGCTACGTCCTCCACTCGCTGCCCTATACGGGCAAGGACTTGGAGCGGATCGGACGGGTTGACGACCTGATCGTGGGGCGAGCCAACATCATCCACGAACGTCGCGAATACAGCGCCGGTGGCAGCATGGACGATTGAATTGGGCTGCGAGTTTCAATGGAACCCAATGCTGACCATACCCGCGTCGCTGCGGATTTCAGCGCTCCGGCTCAATTGGACGGATCGAAGAACCGGATTTTTGGTGCGTTAGGCTGATGAGTTGATCGTTGGCGGAACGTGACGGTGTAGATTTGGAAGCGATCCGGCCTTTCGCCGTCGCAGCCGGCACCTGGATTGTCTGCTCAGGTAGCCTTGATGCGCGTTCGAGGTACCACCTCTCGAGCCTACAAGGTGGGGCCGGGACGGCGCTTACGCATCAGGGCTTCGCTTCATTATTAAACTGTCACTTTCTGGAAGGTGACAGCACACCGATCCAGCGTGCGAGCCTGGCCTTCAATCATGGTGGCGCAGACCCTAGCTATTTCAGCTGCTTTGTCGTCAAAGCCAGAAATATTTGAGAGGATTCTGAACTGCACGTTGAGATCGTAAAGTGCATCAGCAGCTTCTTCAATGAGGTCGGCAAGTGTAGTTTCTATTGCCAATGTCTCTTTAATCATTCCGCTTATCCTTCTCGCCCCTATCCGATCGATCTTGTGCACTTCAGAATTCCGACCAGTCTTCAGGCGTCTCGACCACCTTCAGTGCGGCATTGCCATGGGCAACTTGGGAATTTACTGCGTTACGCGCGAAGACCCCGGAGCTGATGGTGATTGGTGTTGCTTGATGCTTTCCCCGAGAATTGTCCGTCTTGAACCTGCCAACCACACGGGAAAGTTCACGCGCCTCATCTGTAAGGGATCGAGCTGCGGCTGTGGACTCCTCGACCATGGCCGCATTCTGCTGGGTGACGCGATCCATATCCACTACAGAGCTGTTAACCTGCTGTAGGCTCGTTGCTTGGGCCTGGGCATTGGTGCTAATGCCAGCAATCACAGTGTTGATTTCACCCACGCGGGCAACGATGTTCGCCAGCAATGTTCCAGTCTCGCCGACCAGAGAAACGCCGGAGTTAACCTGCTCGCTTGAGGCGGTGATCAGAGCTTTGATGTCCTTGGCAGCGTCGGCGCTGCGCTGTGCCAGCGCGCGAACTTCAGTCGCAACAACAGCAAAGCCCTTGCCAGCGTCACCCGCACGTGCGGCCTCGACTCCTGCATTGAGAGCAAGCAGATTAGTCTGGAATGCGATGCCATCGATGACGCCAACGATCTGGCTGATTTCTTCAGATGACCGCTCGATTGCCGACATGGCATCGACAGCCCTTCCTACGACAGCCCCACCTTCACGAGCCTCGCGATGCGCATCCGCAATCGCTTGTCGCGCTTCGGCGGCGGCCGAAGCAGTAGTATTGACGCCCTGCGTTACCTGATTCATCGCGGTAGAGGTTTCTTCCAGGCTGGCGGCTTGCCGCTCATTGCGCTGAGACAAGTCATCCGAGGCAACATGGATTTCCTGCGCCCCGGTTAGCACCGAACTTGCGCACTGGCTTACCGCGCCAATTGCGGACGCCAATGCATCGACCGCACGGTTGAAGTCGCAGCGCAGTTCTTCGTAGGCGTCAGGAAACTCACGCTGAATCTGACACGTGAGTTCGTTGTTTGCGAGCGCCTTCAGCGCAGTGCTCAGCGATTCTACCACGATGTGCTGGGCTTCGCGATTGCCCTGGATCTCCGCCGCATTATTACGAAACGTAGCCATCGCTTTGGTCATTCGGCCCACGCAATCGCTGTAGTCAACATATTGAATGGAGCTTTCAGTGTCGCCAGCTGCCAGCGCCTCCATGCGTATCACCGTGTTGACGTACGGAGTGCATATTTTGGCGGAGGCGATCATCACCGTCGTAAAGGTCAACGCAAGCGAGACTGCTCCGATTGTGACACAAACAGAAGCGGGCGCATGGCCAGTTGCGAGAAGTAAGAGTGCTGCCAAACTGAGGGCCGACAGCCCGCAAAATATAATTTGCAGGGCCTTGAACTTCATGCGGATTGGCGCGACCTTTTCAAACCAATCAAGCAATACGACCTCCGTTTGCATCGGGGTGCCCATAACATTCTGGCAGCCACGCTGTTGAGTAATGGTTTGCCGGATATCAGATTGTGAACAACCTGCCGTTGGGGACAGTCTTCGTAATTATACCTATTCTCTGTGAGGCTGGCTTTGTTGCGCAAAAGGCGGCGGGATTCCTTTCGTGAATCCATTTCGTTAAGGGGTGCCGATGAGCAAACCGCCCCGCGCACGTTACCGGACGACGAACTGGAAATCCTACAACGCAGCGTTGGTTCGGCGAGGGTCGCTTCAGATTTGGTTTGATACCGGGATGCAATGGCTGTCCCCGGCAAGCGCGGGCGTCAGCCGGTATTTTCGGATGCTGCGATTCAGGCATGTCTGACGCTGAAGGCGTTATTCAAGCTGCCCTTGCGCCAGATCACCGGCATGGTCGCAAGCCTTCTGGAGATGGCCGGGCTCAATTGGCCGGTGCCAGACTTCAGCACGCTGAGCCGGCGGCAGAAGACACTGCTCGTCGAGATCCCTTGCAAGCCCAGTTCCGGAGCGCTGCATCTGCTGATCGACAGCACGGGCATCAAGGCCGTGGGTGACGGGGAATGGTGTTCCCGAAAGCACGGCCCGTCCAAGCGCCGGCAGTGGCGCAAGGTCCACCTCGGCGTCGATGCCGTAACACTGGAGATCCGGGCCATCGAAGTGACCGGCAGCCGAGTGGGTGACGCCCCCATGCTTCCCGAACTGCTGGAGCAGATACCAGAGGATCAAGCCATCGCGACCGTCAGTGCTGATGGAGCTTACGATACCAAGTCCTGCCACAACGCCATCGCTGCACGCGATGCCTGTGCCGTCATTCCCGCCCGCCGCAATGCGCGGGCCTGGCCCGAGAGCACCCCAGGCGTCGCGGCACGCAACGAAATCGTTCGTGCAAGCCGCCGCCTTGGCATGACCATCTGGAAACGCTGGAGTGGCTATCACCAGCGAAGCCGTGTCGAAACCAAGATGCACTGCTTCAAGCTGCTGGGAGAACGCGTCATGGCAAGAGACTTCGATCGCCAAGTAGCCGAACTACAAATCCGGGCCGCCATCCTCAACCGCTGCACCGCGCTCGGAGCAACTGAAACTCAACGTGTTGCGTAGCTGACGGCCTCCAAGGCCCAACGGCAAACCTGTGGCCGATTTGTGCAACAAAGCCGCGTCGAAATCATGCGGGACACCAAGTTGCAGGCGCGGCACTTGCCGGCCGCCGGCTAGCCACAGAGCAGGAAACAAGATGCACGAGACGACCACCTGCCAGGCAGGACACCACAACGAAATTGCCGCCCTGGTCCATCGCTATGCCCAGTTTGTGAGGCAAGGCCGCGGCGAAGCATGCAGTGCGCTGTTCATCAGCGACTCGCTTTATGAAATCTGGGAAGTTGATCGCAGCGCCAGCCGTTTGCTGCCCAGGATTCGGTCACGAATGGAAGGGCAGGCTGGCATCCACGATTATCTTTCGTCGTCCACGAGCCGCGGAATCCGCCTGTGCCCGAAGATCCACAACTTGCTGATCGATATCGAAGGCGACAACGCCCGGGGCAGTTGCGTCATGGAAGCGCGCGCATGGCCAAGTGGCCACGAAACGATCGGCGAATACGCGGATACGTTCCTTCGCCGCGATGGGAAATGGTGGTTTGCCGCCAGGAAGTTCACGATGTTTCTCGGAAACTGATAGCGTCGTGGCCCTGTGACCAATCCCGGTCGGTGGACACCGAGATGAGCTAATCAAGGTAAGCCCGGCTTCACGTTCGAAGGCGATGGGACTAAGCTCGACTTTGTACGATCATGCAGCCATGCGCGGCAGCGGGGAGTCTTTCCATGCAGCAGCGTTTCCAGTCCGTGGCCCTGCGGTTTCGATGCTATCTTGTTCAACGTAAAGGATTCGACATTGGACACAGTCGATGAGCCTATCGATACGTCCACGGTGAGAGCTCACGAGAGCGAGCGCCAGCAAGCATCCGTCTGGCTGTGGCGGCCATGGTACGCAAAACACTGGTGGGTGGGCATCGCCTGCTATTGGGCAGGGAAGGTCGGCTCGTCGTACTTCCCGGCGTTGGACGACTTCTACACCAGTGCCCTGGGCGGTTTTCTCAACATCGCCCTCTTCCCACCGCTGGCGTTGATGGTGCTCGGGATGGGCTATGCACGTGCCTGGTTCGAGCAGAGCGACTGGGAATTCGTCGAGCCGACGCACGAACAGATGTTTCCGAAGCGCTCGGTAGGCGGAATGCTCGACCCTGCTTCCGATTCGCTCGATGCGCGATCAGGACTTCACTGGCAGCATTTCCATCGGCATCATTGACGCAATTTACTTGTCGCGCCGTTCCTTGAAACTCGGATCGCCATCTTGGGGCCCATGTTCGAGGTCGGTTGAAAAGGTTCCTCTCCGCAGGACGGACGACTGCTCGATCGAGGTGAGCGGGCCAGTGATGTCGGCAGTGCCTCTGGCTGAATCGGCCTGCTCCAGATAAAGATTGCGCAGGCCGTTCGGTCCAAGCACTTGACGGCTCAACTCATGCGAGAAGGCGTTCGCCGGATTGTCAGAGCGAGCGGCCGCGCGCTCGGCTGCAGCAATGGCCCCGCGCACGTCATAGTTTACGATATCAATGCTGGCACCGGCTGATTCCGTCGTGATCCCGCGGTCTGAACTCTGGAAACTGAGATTTCCGGCCGCGCCGCCAGCCACCGAGTTCCCGGATTGCTTGCGTTCGCCGCTAGGTGGTTTCCCAGAACCGGCGCGACTTGCCGATGCAGAAATAGAAGCGCCGACATCGGTTCCCATCGACGTCTGATCTCGCGCGGATCTTTCGAGACTCCGCGTCCACCCAGTCTGTGCCACGATCGCCTGGACATCGCGCTGCAGCGTATCGGCAACCTGAGGCTTCAGCCGCCAGTTGCCGCGCCGGTCCATCTCGAACCCGCCACGCAGCCAGTTCGCCATGGCTGCCTGGCCTTCCTGCCCTCCGCCCATGAAGTTCTCGATCGTGTCGGGTCCGGCCTGCTTGCCCGCCTCGAACCGCGTGCTGGTATCGTTTCGCGCCGAGCGCTGCGAACTGGTGCTGCTCGAGACGAGCATGTCGTTGTGGGCAAAACTCAATCGCGCCGAACCGCCATTGGCAACGGCGCCGAGCTGGCTCTCGTTGATCAGGCCGCCCTTCCACATCTGGGCAGCAGTTTCGGGCGTCAAATTGAGGTTGAAGTCGCCATTCTGGTCCATGGCGATCTGGCGCTTGGTGAGGTTGATGCCATGTTCGCGCAGCAGGCCCTGCACTCGAGTGAGACGTTCGTTCTCCACGATGCGAGTCAAACGCTCATTGCGCGCACGATCAGCAATGCCGCCGGCACCGCCCTCGGCCATGTCGGTCTGGTTGCCCGCCGTGCGGCTCAGCGCCTGTATGAAACTATCGAGCTTTGCTGCCTCGCGGGTCGAAACCCCGGCGGCGGCGGCACCTTGGGCAAATCCGAAGTTCTCGGACTGCCGGCGCTGTTCGCCGATCCGGGCGGCGCCGCGGGTGCCGCCGGTGCCCACCTCGCGCTGGGCATCGAGCTTGCCCGAGCGTTCGGCGAAGTCGTAACCTGCTGCCTCGCGGGTTCGACCGTAGACGCTGGTACCTTCGCGGCCCGCTTCGGCGGTCGCACCATCGGCGGTGCCGAGCTGGACCGCGGCATTGTAGGTCTCCAGCGCGCGCATAACCTGGGCCTCATTGCGGCCTGTCGCGCGGGAAAGCCGGGAAATGGCCGAAGACCGCGCTTCACCCGAGAGCGCATTGATGAATGATATGCGCCGACTGGTTTCGTCGAGCGACAGTCCGAGCATGCCAGCCGCGCTGCGCTGCCCCTGATTGCCGCCAGTGCGCCAGGCCTGCTCAGTCGCGACATTGCGCCGCTCGGTCTCGGCAACCCGGTCGCCCGCATAGTCGCGGCGGCCCTCCATCGCGCCGACCTGGACCTGCGCTCCGGTCAGATCGTTCCGGAGCATCTGTTCCTGATCATAGGAGTTGGCGATGAGCTTGGCGAAAGTCGGATCGGCGCCAGCCTCGCCGATCACGCCCGAGGCCTTGAGTTCCGCATCCGCCTTCGAATAACCGCTGCGCTCGAAGTGCCGCGCCGCGCCCTGGAACATCATGGAATAGGCCCGCTGATCGCCGAATGCCTTCCACTGCACCATGTTCTGAGCGAACGAGGCAAAGGCCTTCTCTCCCGCCTGGCCCGAACCAAAATAGCCGGTGCCGAGTGCGCGCAGCGCATCCTTCTCGGCAAAATTGTGGATCGCCGAGGTGGTGGCATTGGCGCGCACGGCGCGCGCAACCGCGGGGTCGTTCAGGTCCTTGCCACCCAGGGCAGGGGACAGCCCGCCCAGCTCGCGTGCGGCATCGATCCCACCCATGCCGAAGGCAGGAACGCCCGGCACGCCGCCGCCATGCTCGCCGAGCACCCCGGATGCTGCGCCGTAGGCACGGTTGGCGCCGAAGCTGGACCGCTCCCCAAAATCGCCGAAGCTCGATGCCACGTTACGCCTTGCCATCGTACCTGCGGCCGAGGCCTGGGATTCGAGAGCGGATGCATAGCCTTCACGGGTCGCCAGCGGAGCGGCGGCGGCGCTGCCGAGACCCTGGGCTTGCAGCGCGCTGCCGGTGAAACTCGAGAACATGTTGCCCGAGAAGCGGAACACGGTGAACACGAAGGCGCCGGCGAGCCCGGCTGCGGCGGTGCGGAAGGTGCCGAAGATCGCGAGCGCTTTCATCGCCGAGGAGGGGGCCAGCATCCAGGCATTGGCCGCGACCGTGTTCGAACGCATTTCGGCGAGCACGTCCGTGGCCCGGCCAAGCGTCAGCTGGTATATGCCGGCATCGATGACGCCCCACAGCGCGACGAAGACGAACAGGCCCAGCGCGAAGCTCGCCACACGCAGGTTGATCGGAGTCAGGATGAACAGCAGCGCGATCGGCACCATGAACAGCATGATGCCGAACACGGTCGCGCGGATCGTCGGCATCCACTCATTGGTGACCGACATCGTCGCCAGCCCGTTCGAGACGATTGCCCGATTCGCCATCACGCGCGCGGCGGAAGCCGGGCTATCCTCGAACAGCACGTCGCCGACTGTGTTGCCGAGCAATATGTCGGTCATGAACGCCTGGAGTGAGAGCGGCGTGCCCATCATCATCTGGCCCATTTCACCGAGATGCGAGCGGCAACGCGCGAGCTGGGGGGCATTGGCGATATCATAGCCGGTGCGCTGGCAGACTTGGCTCGTGTAGCCGTCAAACAGGGTCGGATCGGAAAGCCGCGTCTGGATGTTGTCCCAGGCTTCCGTGCAGCTGACGGTCGTGCCGCCCTTGTCGGCGGCGGTATAGACCGTGCTGAAGGTGGCCGGGCCCGCCATCGCCGCGAAAGAGGCGGGCAGGTCGGTAGTGGTGCGGAAGAGCTGATCGTCATCGACGCCATAGGCGGGCGATACCCGCGCCACCGGGTAGCATTGCCGGACATAGTCCTTGATCGTGCTGTCCAGAAAACTGTCGGTCATCGGACCGCGCGGAGAGACGGCGTTCAGGAACAGGTCGAAGCTGTGGCCGCCGGCACCAAATTCCAGCTTGGCGTTGGGGTCGAGCGTGTTGTCGTCGATCGTCTCGGCGAGCGAGCGCTCCATCAGGTTGGTGACACCCGCGACCAGCACGAGCAGGTTCGGCACATCGCCCACCGGCTGATAGGCATTGCGCACCTTGTCGTAGACATGGATCGTGCCGGTGGTGGCGACGAGGCCGACGAACAGCCCGACCCCAACGAATATCTGGAAGCCGAACGCGACGAGGCCCATGCCCTGGCCACGCACGCTGGCGATCACCGCCCCCAGCGCGATGCCGACCACCGCGATAATCATCACCAGCGTCTCGTAGCGTGGATCGGCGAAGATCATCGAGACCAGGCGGAACGCGTCCACCGTCTCGGCAAAGCCGTCATAGGTGTAGAAGCTGGTATCGACCGCCAGCGCGGGCGTTGCAATGAAGGCCAGCAGCAGGGCGGGAAGGGCGCGGAAAGCAAGGCGCATGGAGTTTGTCCCGTATCAGCGGTTGGGGGCTGCGGCGGTGCCGCTGGCATCGCGCGCATCGCGGTCGCGCTGGCGCAAGAGCCCCGCATAATTGGCCGAGAAATTGGCGGCATTGAGCGCGGCCATGTAGCTCTGGCGCATCTGCGCGCGCTGGCGCAGCACTTCCTCCCGAAGCTCGCGCAACTGCTCGATACCCTTGGAGAGAATGCGGGTCTGGCAGACATTGGTGTTGGCCGCATCCGCCGCGCCCGCGGCGCTAGCCCCGCGTTCGGCGTTGCCGATGGCGAAGTCGATCGAGCGGGTGAGATCGTTGAGCATCTGATAGGCCAGCGTCAGCGCCACCAGCTCGTCGGTGTCGGCGATCACCGAGTCTGGCACCCCCTGGCGCACGCCCCATTCGAGCATGCGATAGACCGGAAGCGTGCGAACATTGGCGACAAACTGGCGCTCGTCGGTGGTGAGCGCGGCGCGCGTGCGAATTTTTGCCGTGATCGCCTGCATGCGTATCCGCGCCAGTTCGAGCGCGCCTTTGCCGGTGTCGGTCGAACAGTCGGCGCCGGTTGCTGGAATATT
>ERZ1645187.3149-NODE-3149-length-14033-cov-263.573258_pt1 | contig 14033 bp, 13 predicted proteins | sample MGYA00575352_ERZ1645187 | MGnify/ENA primary metagenome ERZ1645187 (study PRJEB40837, sample SAMN11349314) | freshwater sediment metagenome | isolation source: river sediment | host: Sediment | place: India: Wazaribad , New Delhi | collected 2017-02-21 ...
GTGGGCGTGGAGGCCGCCGGACGGGACCGGCCGCGCCTGACCGTCCTGGAGCGGGCCGGCAACGGCATGGTCAATGGTCATCTCGGCAGCGCCGGGGTGGCCTTCGATCAGGCCGTGGTGGAGCGGCTCTTCCCGGGCCTGAAGGAGCGGGACCCGGCCAAGTTTTACCGCCGCGTGCGCGAATTTGAGCAAAGCAAGATCACCCATACCGGTGAGGTCAGCGGGCTGCTCAGGCTCTATCGCCAGAGCCCGGATCTCACCGAGGACGAGCACCTGTTCACCCTGGCGGACGGCGAGGTGGCGGTCGCGCCGGCTCATCTGGTGGACGTCTTCGCGGCGCTGGTCCAGCCCGGCATTCGCCAGGCCATGACCGAGCTCCTCGCGCGCCTCGCGACCCATGAGGTGGATCTCACCGATCCGGCCCACTTCCGGGTGCTGATGGTGGGCGGGTTTTCGTCCTTCCTGCTGGTGCAGGAGGCGATCAAGGACGCCTTTGGCAAGAGCCTGTCCGGCGACCAGCGCTTCGAGGAGATCCTGTCCTTGATGGACCGAGCCCTGGCCATCGCCAAGGGGGCGGCCCTGCTCGCCAACGACCTCGCCGAGATCATCGAGACCTGTCCGGCGAATCTGGGGGTCCAGGGTTTTGAGCAGACCGGGGAGGGCCGACTGCGACCGGTCCGCTTCCCGGTCCTGAAAAAGGCGGTCAGGATTCAGGACTATCACCAGCCCGTCTGGTCCACCCAGACCTTCCTGGTGGTCAATACCAGCATCCCCTTGCCGGTCTATATCGAGCTGATTCCGGACCAGCCCATCGCCTTGGACATCGGCGGCGAGTCCTTGCAGTCCATTCTGCCGGCGGGGATCGGCAGCGGGGGCAAGATCCAGATCGGTTTCTCGGTCGATCCCAACCTGGTGTTTTCCATCCATGTGCGCGATGCCAAGAACCAGACCCTAGCCAAGGCGACTACCCTGGGCAATGTGATGGCGCAACTACCTGGTTTACTCGCGGAGTGAGGGGGCTGCTCCATGGCCTACACGGATTTCCACGCCTTACATCACCAGGTCCTGGACCAATGGCAGGCGATCGGGCAGGCGGACCCGGCCGCGGGACGGGTCCTGATGGTGGAACTGGCCAAGGTGCTGGCCGAGTGGGAGGCCGCCCAGGACGCGCCTCTGGCCAAGGTCCAGGACCTGACGCGGACCGGTCACTGGCACAGCCTGGCCCAGGCCGCCGCGGCCGAGGCGCGCCGGCAGGTCGAGCGGTTGGGCGAGGAGAAGCCGGCCCTGCGTCAGCGCCTGACCGATGTCGCCACCCTGATCGGGAACACCCAAGGCGAAATCCAGGCCCTGACCCCGGCCGTGGAGGCGCTGCGCCAGGAGCTGGCGCTGACCGAGGCGACCCTGGCGGATTTGGAGGAGCGTGAAGCGGGCCTGCGCCGGCAACTCGCCACCTGCCGGCAGTTAGGGGAGCTTGAAGCCGAGATCGCGGCGGTAAGGGACGAGCTGGGTCTGCTGGCCGAGACCTTGCAGCGGGGCGACGACCCCGCCGAGGTCCTGACCAGGCTCGCCTCCCTGCGTGAGGTCGTGGTTGGCTACTACACGGCCTATCTTCAGGCCAGCCGGGACATCGCCGGCCAGCTTGCGGGGGGCGATGTAGCGGATGCGCCACCCGCGGAACCGGCCTCATCCACGGGACCCGCGCCATCCGCACTTCATGCGGCATCCGCAGCATCCATAGCATCCATAGCATCCTCAACAGCCGCGTCACCCGCCCCCGGGATTTTTGAAATCCCCAATCGGCTGCTGGCCCTGGATCGCGAGTTGAAGGCCATCGACCAGGTACTGGCAGACCAGTTGCGCTTACAGGATGCGGTCGATCGGGAGACCAAGGCGCGGGTCTGAGCGCCAGCGGCAGCCTTGCTACTCGTCCACTTTGTTGCAGTGATGCAAGGGTCCAGCCATTGACTCAGCTCCATGACACTCCAGACCGTGACGGGCTGCGCCTCTATGCGCAGGTACCCCGGACCCGCGCCCTGGGCCCTTTCCTCCGTTTCGCGCTCTGGGTACAGGGCTGTCACTTGCGCTGTCCCGGCTGCATGACCCTGGAGGCCTTACCGTTCGACGGTGGCCGACGCGTGTCCATCGAGTCCCTCGCCGCGGAGATCCTGGCGGTCGATGACATCGAGGGGCTCACCATCTCCGGCGGTGAGCCCTTCGCCCAAGCCGCGGGGCTGGCGGCATTGATGGGGCACCTGCGGAGCCGGCGCGACCTGGGGCTGATCCTCTACAGTGGCTATCGTCTCCGGGATCTCCAGCGGCAAGCGCGGCGGGATGCCGGGGTCGCGAGATTGCTGGCCGAGATCGACCTGTTGATCGATGGTCCCTACCACGCCGCGCGCAACGACGGGGCGCCCCTGCGGGGCTCTGCCAACCAGAAGGTCTGGCCCCTCACCGAGCGTTATCTGCCCGATCTCCAGGCCTATGGCCCGCAACGGTCACGGGAGGTGGAACTGCATATCGCCATCGGCGAACGCATGCTGGTCGGCATACCCAGCGCCCGCCAACTGGCGTGGTGGCAACAACCCGTTGCGGTAACTCAGATTCGGGCCCGGCCTCGGCAGAACTGCGCATGTACAACAGGTTGAGCCGGGAAAATTCCTTTAGTACCTTGATCTGCTTCCCGATTCGATTGCGGGCGGCAGGCCGAGTCCCTGAACTCGGCTGCCCACCCGCAGTGGAGACTACTCAGCCGGCGGAGCCGAAGGCCACCTCACAGACGGCATTGACCAGTTGGGCGTTAGCGGCGGTCTGGGGATCCTGGCCGTTGAGGAGGCCCTGTTTGCAGTTGATCGCGCCTTACAGGGTCGCGCCGCCGGACAAGGTGCAAGAGAAGCTGGCGCCCTGGGTCCCGACCGCATCGACGGAGGCGTATTTGAGCTGGTATTGGGTCTCAGGCACGACGATAACCGTCGATTGCTGGGCGGCGGCAATGTTCACCAGTTCGGCGATAGCCACCCCGGTCGCCAGACCGGCGGGGGAGGAGCAACCTATGGTGTTTTCATCTGTCATACAGATACCTACTGCTATTGGGAATAAGAAATGCCGCTGCTTCAGAAGTTGCTTTTGTCTGGATAAGACTCGAAACCCTTGTAACACGTCCGCGGTAATATTTGCCTGGAATGATATTGTTTTACTGGCGGATTCGCTGGAGGTCAAGGTTCACTTATGGGTACAAGGACTTAGAGACGGCGGCAAGGTTTGTTCCCAGGTGTTGTGGTTCGGGTAGTTGGCCCTCCGTTAACCGTTGACGGAAATACTTAACACACCGCCACCGGCAACTCTTCCCAACAGGTGGTGTATCGTGGGGTTATGCATTGGCGCTTCATCTGCCAGGGCTAGGCCCTCGGCCAGATAGCGTAGGGTGCCCCGTCCCCAGCGGTGGTTGATCCCGTCCATGACCGCCATCACCCGCTCCCGGCGGGCCTGGGTCTCGGGTCCCAGCCGCGCAAAGAGGTCCCCGGTCACCGCTCCCACCGGGGCCAGGTCGAGCAGGACCACCCCGGCCTTCTTGTATTCGTAACCCTCCCGGTAGATGTGCCGCAGACCGACCCGGGCGGCCCGCAGCAGCCGCGTGGTGTCCGCCGTGGGGATGGACAGGGGGACCGTGGCCCCGGGGTGATACTGGGGTACCTCTGGTTTGAAGGGACCGGTACCGATGAACACCTGGATCAGACCTGTCTGAAGCCCCTCCTGCCGGAGTTTGGCCGCCGCCCGGGCAGTGTGGCTGGCCACTGCCTCACTGTCAGTCTGGGCATGAGCCGACTAGGCGGCGACGTGCGGCGTGTACCATGCGGCCAGCTGCGTCGGCGTCTTGGGCTCGCCAGGATACTTTCCCAGCCCGTAAGGCCCATCGACAATGATGGAGGTCGGTGCTGGCCAATGGGGGTAGCAGGTGAGCGCCTCGGCATGCTCCAGTCGGGCGTGACCCACCTGAAACGGTGGCAAAGGGTGGCCTGCAACCGGCTTAATCTGAACCTCCCCACGGCTAAAGCCGGGGGGTTCTGGGGCCGAATCCAACGGGGTCTCCAGGCCCATCGGGCGCCTGGCCGTGACCGTTGGCAAGTCCCCTTCGACGCGCGATCGGCTCTGACGGCAACAGCACCGTGGGACAGGCCGGGGGCCGTCCGCTTGCCGATGGCTCTGTGCACAATCCCGCGCGTCGCAGCAGCGGTTCGGCAGCCGCCCAGCTTTCTGCAAGCCGGGAAGGATTGTGCGCACCCTCCTCGACCGCGCGGGCGAGAAAGGCGCTGTAGGCATCACGCTGCACCAGAACCGGTCCGCCACCGAGGGCGTGCCAGCGCTGCGACAGCGGTTTTTTGGTGCAGGAGCCGGTGAGGTGATCGTACTGGTTCAGGCACAAGCGCCGGGTGTCGAGCGACACCACACGCCCGCCGGCACTTTCAGCCTTGCGGGTGAAGGTGGCGATGAAGGTTCCCGGCGCACGGACCTGGACGCTGCGTCCGAAACAGCGCTGAAAGGCCCGATAGGAGAGGGTTTCGGTCTGAATGGTGGCGCCCTGGGCCAGGATCCGGTTGGCCAGTTCGCCATGGTCGCGTTGACGCGCCGCCGCCAGCCGCCGCTGGAGATCGGCGATCCGGGCGGCGCGCCGCGGGTAGCGCCCGGAGCACACCCAGCGCTTCGGCCCTGGCTTCACCCGCCCCTGGGCGTCGTCGTGTTCGGAATGGGTGGCGCGACGCGAGCGATCCTGGGCCCGTTGCAAGCGGCGAATCTCCGCCCAAGGCGGGACCACGGAGGGAGCCAGCGGCTGCAAGGCCACGGCCTTGTCAGCGACGATGGCCACGGTCGATGGTCCCACATCGAGTCCGACCCGACCCTCACCGCGTCGGTGGCGGGCTTTGATGGGGGGCGTTCCTTCCTGGATCAGCTGCGCACACCAGCGCCGCCGACCGCCGACCATCCGCCACACCAGGCGCGCGTATTTGGTGCGCGCCTGAAGCCCGGCGTGCAGATAGGCGTCTTGCGCGGCCGTGGGGAGTTTCGCCGGTAAATCGCGCTTGCCCCAGATCAACACCCCGCTATCGCGGTTCCAGCGCAGACCCGAGCCGGCCGATTTGCCCGCGATTGAGCGCAGCGGGTGTCGCGCGCTCTTGAAGCGGGGGCGTCCCCGTCGCCCCAAGGCATAGGCTTCGACGGCTTTCCAGACGCGCGAGGCCAGCGTCTGGGTTTCATGGGCACCCAGCCGATCCTGAAATCCGGCCGCGTTCTTGTGGGCCGTGGCGCAGGCCTGAAGGGCGTTTTCGCTGAACCCATGGGGTTCGCGGCAGGCACGAAACGCCGCCGTTCGCGCCGCCGTCCCCTTGGGCAGGGCACAGGCCGCCGCCCAGGCGGCATCGGCGCGCATGGCCGCCAGACGCTGGAGTGCGTCCCCAAGCACGGCGTTGTAGAGCCGCCGACCGGCCTCCAGACGAGCCAGCAACACGCGCTCATCGTCCGGTGTGATCACCCGCGGAACCTCGAGAACGAAGGACGGTGTTGTGCAGCGCTTAGACATGCTTCTGCTGCTCGATGTATTGCTTGATCACCTCAAGCGGAGCGCCGCCGACGGTGGCGACGAAATAGCGGTTGGTCCACAGCGACGGCAGCCGGGTGCGACACCAGCGAAACTCCTCACGCAGTCGGCGTGAAGAGCGGCCTTTGATGGTGCGGATCAGCTTGGCGATGCCGTACTGCGGATCGACCTCGACGAGCAGATGGACATGATCGGGCATGACTTCCAGTTCAATGAGGTCTGACGAGGATTCGTTACAGACCTCACGAATAATCTCCTTGAGGCGCACATCGGCCCCCTCCTTGAGGACATCCCGACGGTACTTTGGGCACCAAACAACGTGGTACTTACAGGAGTAGACCACGTTGTTGTTGGACTTGTACTGGACGCGATAATCAGCCATAGGGCGATTATACAATCTTGCTCCAAATAATCAAGCGGTCTTCCGGCGTCGCCGCACGCCGCTCACCCCATGTCTAAAGCCAGGGGCTTGCGCGGCGCGTTCGGTCATCCACGGCCAGGGCAAGGTGAATGGCGCCGTGAGCAAGCCGGCATGCGTCTGCCGTCAATTTGTCCTCATGAACATTCAGGGTCGTGACGGCATGCGCCTTCAATGAGCACTTCTTCTCCTCAATGGCGGCCTGCCCGGCGCCCCGGGCCTGGCGCAACGGCTGATCACCGACCGCCTGGGGCGGCGCGCGTGACTCATTGGATGCGCATCAAATCCGCCCCGGAGGCCACGCCTCAGGTGAGACAGCGCGCCAAGGGCTATCCTGCGGCGCAGACAGTGATTGACTTCAGCGCGCCACCCGCCGCCGCCGTCCGTACCCGCCGCCCTGCCACCCCCGCCCGCCCCGCCGGGCAATCGGTGGTACATGGCTTACTTTGGCCGCGGGGTCGCGCCGGTGCCCGCGGGTCGCGCCGGGTCACCGGGCAAGGTCCAGGAGATGACTTCCCGCGCCCGGCGCGGCGCGTGCAGACGCTCAATCCCTTCCCGCACCGCCTGGCGGGCCGCGGCCACGTCGGCTTGCCACGCGCCGGAGTCGCTGCAGCGCTGCAGATCCGCGTGGGTCACCGCGGCCGGCTGGCGCAGCGGCATCAGTTCGTGGGGGTACGGTTGGTCTTCCGGCACGTCGTACACAAACACCTCGCGCCACGCCGTCTGCCGGGCGGCCAGGCGCACCGCCAGGACCCGTTTGGCCCGGGCGATGATGCGCGGGACGGACTCGTAGCCCCCGCCATTGCTGTCGATCGTCACCGCGAACCCGGTGGGCAGGTGCGTGACCTTGACGGTCGTCGTGGGTGTTACCCGATCACCCTCCGTCACCGTGGGTTAGTTCCCGCCAGGCGGCTTGAATCCGCCGCTCCTGGCGGCTCGCTCCCCCGTGCTTGCGCGGCCGACACAGCCAGCAGGAACAGACGCAGGGCGTGGTCACCACCTGACCCAGGTACTTCGGTTCGCGGCGCAAATCCCGTTGCCAGAACCACCGTCGCGCCCGTTGCAGCCGCGCGCGGTGATGGCGGCGCCACGCCCGGCCCCTGAGCGGCAAGACCGCCACCGGCGTTGATCCCGCGGCCAGGGGCCCCCTGCCCCGCCGCGCCGCACCCACGGCAACCCGGGGCCCGCCGCGGTCGGTCGGTGGCGCTAGAGGACCTGTGTTACCCATCACGAGCTCCGGTTGTGACCACCGCCAACGTCCCGTCAGACGCCCGCGGTAAGGAAAATGACGCCGCCTGGGCCTGGTGAGGAGTGACCGGCGCCGCCCCTGCGGCGCGACGTCTTCGCAGGGGCGACGGCCTCGTTCGCGGTACTTCGCGCCGCATACCGCCTTTCCGCCACGCGAGCAGATTGACAACTTGCCAGCGCGGATTGACAACCGATGCGCGTGGGCCGGGTTGGGTTGACCGGCGACAACCCCTGTGGCGCGACGTCTTCTCTGGGGGATAGCCTAGCTTTCGCCGTGCGGTTTTCACGCCTAAGCACCTGCCGTACGGCGCATATCGCGCTGACGCCTGCCGGTCAAATGGGTGTGCGGGCCGGGTTAACCCCGTCTGCTGGCTTCCGATATTGGCTAGCGCTCCACGGGGATTACGTTGCGCGTAGCTCCCGACTGGCATCGGTCTGAAGGCCCCGCAACGCAGGCCCCAGCGGTCTAGCAACGCGCGTGTCTCTCCATGCTGCCGCACATGGAACAGGGCGCGCGACGCCGGGGTGTTCACGTCCATCTGTTTCCAAGCCGGAGTCCAGCGCGGCCGGGACTGCCGGTTGCAGGCCGTCGCGCATAACCAAAATAGGGGCGACCGCCGTTCGCGTTAGCACCGCGCTTCCCGCCCCCGTTGCCGGACGCGGCTGGCGGTCAGGCTCCGCCCCTGAGATCGCAAAGGGGTGCGCGGGCCGGGGCGTACGACCCCGGCTGGCATAGCGATGTGGGTTCACCGGGTTATCCCCACCAGTGTGATATGCCATCAGACCTCAATCGCTGCGTGTCAATCCACGTCGCCGCGCATTGAAAAGGGTGCGCGACGCCGGGGTGTTCACGGCATTCTGTTTCCAAGCCGGAGTCCAGCGGGGCCGGGACTGCCGGTTGCCCGGCCGTCGCGCATAACCTTAATTGGGGCGACCGCCGTTCGCGTGAGCACCGCGCTTCCCGCCCCCGTTGCCGGACGCGGCTGGCGGTCAGGCTCCGCCCCCTGAGATCGCAAAAGGGTGCGCGGGTCAGCTTGGCAGCCGACGGGCTAAGCGGTACAGGTTCACCGGATGATCCCTGCCAGTCTGGTTAGCCGCCAGACCTCCCCGCTGCGTGTCTCTCCACGCCGCCGCGCACGCTAATAGTACGCCACTAGGGTCGTTTTGCAAGCCGGATAGCCATGCGCTTTCCGCCCGCGGTCCCGCGCGCATACATCCACCGCAGGGCGCGCACCCGGCGCATGCCGCGCCCCGTCTCCGGCAGTCTGACGGTGTTACCAGGGGTCCGGCTCTCCGCTCCTCCCGTGCCGGCGTGCGGGCCCATACCGATCGTTATTCGCCCGCGCCGACGACCAGCCATGGCCAGCGTTTTCTGCCCACACGCCCTCCGTTTTCCGCCCGCGCCCAGACGCGAGGCCCCCCGGGCCCCCGCGGGGCAGCGGTTGACTCCCGCCCGCCCGCCGCACGGCTATTGCACTTACCGACCTTTTTTAGTAGAGTAGCACCCAGCTTGTAAATCATGACCGACCAATGACCGGCGGCCCGGCGGGACAGCGGTCCCCTCCCCTTCCCTCCTGCCGGGTCTTTCCTTCCTCCGCCTGAGAGTTTTGCCATGACCGACCCGCGTCTTGCCACGTTGCGTAACGACCTCCTCAAGGCCAAGCACGCCTATTACTACAGCGGCGAACCGCTGATGAGCGATGCCGAGTACGACGCCCTGGAGGACCAGTTGCGCCGGCTGGCCCCGGATGATCCGGTCCTGGCCCTGGTCGGCGCTCCCGTGTCCGGCGCCGACATGCTCAGCAAGGCCCGCCATGCCCTCCCCATGGGCAGCCAGAGCAAGGTCAACAGCGAGGACGAGTTCCGCCAGTGGCATCTCAAGGCCGGGGGCGGCGTCCTCCATGCCAGTCTCAAGGGCGATGGCGCCAGTGCCGCCGCCTACTACCGCGCCGGGCGCCTGGTCCAGGCCATCTCCCGCGGCGATGGCGTCGTCGGCGAGGACATCACCGCCAACGCCCTCCGCTTTGCGGGCCTGCCCGCCTGGGCCGGGACCGCGGAGGGCGGCTTCACCGGCGCCGTGCGCGTCGAGGTCATCCTTACCGTGGACAATTGGACCCGGGTCGACCCGCAGCGGCAGAAGAATCCCCGCAACGCCGGCAACGGCATCATGGGACGGAAGAACGGCCACCAGAGCGATCTCCTCACCGTGTTCGCGTTCGATCTCGACGAAACCCGCGACGGCCAGCCGGTGCGCTTCGCCAGCGAGGCCGCCAAGGCCGCACGCCTGGCCGAGCTGGGCTTCAATCTCATCCCCCAGCAGGTCTGCGCGGACGCCGCGGCGGCCGTGGCCTGGTTCCAGCAGGTGGCGGGTGACCGTGAGGCGCTGCCGTTCTGGAACGATGGCGTCGTCTTCAAGGTCAACGACCTGGCGACGCAGCAGGCGCTCGGTCATACCGCCGGCCGCCCCAAGGGCCAGATCGCCTGGAAGTTCGACTCCGCCGGGGCCGAGACCGTGCTGGAGCGGGTGCTGATCAACGGCGGCCACACCGGCGCGCTGATTCCGGTCGCCCAACTGCGCCCGGTCACGCTCGGCGGCACCACGGTCAGCAGCGCCACCCTGAACAACTTCGACGAGATCACCCGCCTCGATCTGGCCGTGGGCGATCGCGTCTGGGTCATCAAGGCCAACGACATCATCCCCAAGATCGTCCGCGTCACCGAGCGTCCGGCCCAGCGTCAACCCATCCCGTTGCCCAGCGCCTGCCCGTTCTGCGGGGGCGCGGTGGGGCGCAAGGTCACCACCGGCGGGAGCGAGGGCGCCATTCTCGCCTGTCGCAATGCGGACTGCGAGCAAAAGTCGACGGGCAAGCTGGCGCGCTGGATCGCCAGCCTGGAGATTCTCGGCATCGGCGATGCGGTGCTGACCGCCCTGGTCGAGACCCTGGGCGTCGAGGATGTGGGCGACCTCTACCACTTGCGTGACGCCCAGGCCCTGGCCGCCCTGATCATCAACCCGGAGAAAGACCTGCGCCTGGGGGAGAAGCGTGCTGCCAGCGTGCTCGCTGCCATCGACGCCACCCGCACCCTGAGCCTGAGCCAGTTCCTGGGGTCGCTGGGGATCGAGGGCCTGGGCAAACGCCGCGTGCAGCAGATGATCGCCGCCGCGGGCGGGGCGCTCGATACCTTGGCGCAGTGGCGCGCCGGGGCTTTACGCGACCCCGCGCTGGCGGAGCGCGCCGGCGTGCCCAACCTGGGCGGCCCGATCCAGGACGCCCTCGACGCCCTGGCGCCGGTGATCGACAAACTGCTCGCCCACGGCGTGACCATCCACCCCGTGGCGGCCGTCGCCCCGGCGGGGGATGCCCCCCCGCGGCGCACGCTGTGCATCAGTGGCCGCTTGCCCAGCGGCAAGAAAAAGGCCGATTACCAGGCCGCGCTGGCCGCCCAGGGCATCGACCTGGTGGATGACGTGACCCGCGGGTTGGATCTGCTGGTGCTCGCTGATCCCGCGTCGACCAGCAGCAAGGCGGTCAAGGCGCGCCGGCTGGGGGTGCAGGTCATCGGCGAGGAGGAGCTGAGCCGGTTGGCGGGGGCGGGCGCGTAGCGCCGGACGGCGCCCCGCCGGGTAGGCCGATGCAGCGGCCCTAGTCCGTGACGGGCGTCCGGGTCGGCCCCTGCGCTGCGACCACGCGCGCCCGGGCGGCGATGAGGCGCCGTTTGTTGTGCCGCGACTGCTCCGGGCTGACGAGATAGGACGCACACGACGGGCAGGTCGCATGGCGCAAGCCGGTGACGCGATAGGGGTGGCCCTGGTGATCGGCCGTGAAGTCGTGCGGGTGCTCGACGAGCAGGGCGCCGTCGCACAGAGGACAGGGGGTGAAAGCGACGGACGTGGCCATGATTTCATTCTCGTTCTGGAACGGTTCCATACTAGCCCGGTCGGGCGTGCGCGGCAATCACCCCGCCGCGGCGGCGCGGGGCGTGGGCTACTGCCCGCCGGCCGAGGGGTTTTTCCCGTCAATACCTGTTAACCCCACTTCCCCGGCAAAGCACCACGCGCCGGGCTGAAACAGCCGGCCGGGGTTCTTAACAGGGTTGTCGTGGGTGCTGGCATCACCGGACAGGGAGCCCGTCACAGCGGCAAGGGACGGCTGATGATGGCGCCCAGGAACGAGCCATCAGGCTTGTCGTCCGTGGCGGGTGCGGGGCACCGCGCCCTTGATGACGGGGAAAAAAACCCCATCACAGCCGCCGGGGCTGAATGGGGTTAAGGGGGGGTGGGTGCTCAGAACCAGGTTCTGGCCACCCAGGGGATGGTTGCGACTGGCACCGGGGCGGATAAGTTCCAGACCCACTCGCCAACCGGCGTCCGCAGGACCGCGTCATCGCTGACCAGGTCCCAACCGCCGCGCTCCCGATAGACCAGGGCCACTTCCGTGGCGTCGTCCAGGGCCTTAATGGCGCGGACGTGCAGGCGGTCGGGGATCAGTTCGGCGTGGAGGTCGGCGCGTTCCCCCTGGCTGTGCTGCGCCAGGTAGGCCTCGGCATTGCGCACCGATTGCGCCGGCAGGTCCACGCCGGGATCGGGCGCCAGGACATGCAGGGCCACCCATTCCAAATTCCGCAGGAACAGGGTGCGGTCGGCGGCCGGGTGACGTTCCGCCTCCGTGCGGATGTCAATGTCCGCCGCCAGCTCCGGGTCAGGGAACAGCCAGTGCGGTCGTCCGGGTCCGTCCGGGGTGACCAGAAATGGCTCGGGTTGGAGAAACGGGGTCAGGCTGTCCGTCGCCGTCACCAACCACCCCAGGGGGAATAGCGTCGCGACCCGGAGATAATTCTCGGGGGCGTCGCTCTGGGCCAGATGCTGTTCGTTGAACACCCGGAACAGCTGCTTGTCCTCCGCCTTGCGCCGGACGTCGACCAGATCCAGGGTCGGGTTCTCGCGCAGGATCACCTCCAGGGCATCAAAGCACTGGGCATCGAGCAAGAGATTGAGGACGTCATAGGTCGCGCCCTGGTAGTCGAGCAGCGGCCCATGCTGACCAACCTCAGCCGCGAGCTGCTTGAAGGCGTCGACGGCATAATTCCCCTCGACGAGCCATTGCAGGTCAATCTGCGTTTCCATGGTCACCTCCCGGCACGTCTTGCCCTTCCTGTTCCGCTTCCTTGCACGCTTCCGCCCACAGTTCCGTCAACCAGTGCGTCTCGTCCGCGAGCCGCCAGGCGACCAGCCGATTGACGACCCACTCATCACCCTCGGGGGTGACGAATTTGACGAAGCCAAACCGGGCCTGGTCGGCGAGGAAGTCCTCCCTGACGTCGAACAGGTCCTGATAACAACAGGCGACCCCGGGGACTGGGGTGATCTGATCGAAAATGCTGAGCGTGGGATCAACGCTGTCGTCGTCCGTGCCGACCAGCCAGATCTCCTCGACCTGATCCGCCAAGGCCGCGGGAATCTCCAGGGATTCCGACTGCACATGCAGGCGGTACTGGAGGTCCAGCCACTGCTCCGCGTCCTGGAACTCCTGCAGGATCGCGGCTTCCAGCCGGTCACCGACCATGGTGACGATGGCCTGCTGGGCCGGGGTCAGCCGCGCCAGCTCTTCATCGAGGTCATAGACCCAGTCCTTGAGCCGTCTTCCGCTGCCGCTGAACGGCAGCGTGAATGACGCCGCCAACAGCCGCTGATACGGACTGCTGGGTTCGCCGAGCAAGGCGAACACCCGGCGGGGGTCCAGTTTCCCCTTCAGATGGATCTCCCGATCATTCGCGTCCCAACCCTTACATTCCAGGGCCAGGTTCATCGCGAAACAATCCATGTTTTGCTGAATTTCCTCACAGGCAAACTCAAACATGGTTACCTCCCATGCGGTGCGCGGCCGCAAAAAAAAGTCTGTCACACCGGCGCGCCAGCCAGTAGACCGTGAGCAAAAGCCCAGGCCCGGAGGGCGCGGCAAGGCGCTATCCGGGCTGGGTGGCAGGCCACCATCGGCGGGCTAATAGCCGGCCGCTTCGGCGAAGGTGTCCCGCCAGACATGACGGGCCGCTTCCTGGGCTTGCGTCCACTCCGTGGGTGGCACCCAGCGCCACGACACCGGTCCTTCGGCGTCTTCATAGAGCTGGGCGATACGCTCCTCTACCGCCGCCGGGTTGGCAGGCAGCCTGAGAGTCCGCGCGGCTTCCACGCCGTCGCAGTCCCGTTCCCAGATCCAGAGCATCACCTGGCCGTCCCGGGCATGGGCGGCGCAGTTCCAGCGCAAGGCCAGCTGGTGGCAAGCCTGCTCGGCATCCGCCACCGAGGCGCGGAGGCTGTTGATCAACCGGGCGGGGCCTTCCGCCGGGCGGGTTGACTGCTCTAGCCACCAGGCGATGGCCGGGTCTTCCAAGACGTCGATGACATAGGCCATGACGCTCATACGAACACTCCAGGCGGCACGCGGCCGCAAAGGGGGATTAACAACCGGTAGCGTTGACCGGTCATGGGGGGCACGGCAGGTGAGATACCGGCCGTCAGGGAGGACTCCAGGCGGCGCGCAACCGCGACGAGACAGGGCAACACCGGAGCGCGGGCCGGTGAGGTGGGAACGGCACAGACGTACCGTTCAGGGGGCAACTTCAGGCGGCACGCGACCGCGAAAGGCGAACAACAACCGGGTGCGTCAACCGGTCAGGGGGTACGGCAGGTGAGGTACCGGCCGTGAGGGAGGACTCCAGGCGGTGCGCAACCGCGACGAGACAGGGCAACACCGGAGCGCGGGCCGGTGAGGTGGGAAC
>ERZ1645187.3151-NODE-3151-length-14026-cov-5.746332_pt1 | contig 14026 bp, 16 predicted proteins | sample MGYA00575352_ERZ1645187 | MGnify/ENA primary metagenome ERZ1645187 (study PRJEB40837, sample SAMN11349314) | freshwater sediment metagenome | isolation source: river sediment | host: Sediment | place: India: Wazaribad , New Delhi | collected 2017-02-21 ...
CCTTGTTGCCGATCTGTGCGACGATGGTCGAATAGGCTGACTGGTAGGTGGCCGTGCCGTTTTCCATCTTGGGAGCCGTTTGCAAGGCGCCCAGCAGCACGGCATTGCGGTTATCGGAAACACCGGCCGAATTGCGTTCGATGGTAAACACATCACCCGCTGCCGGCGTGCCGGATACAACGACCCGCCAGCCGTTGAGGTCGATGTTCGCTCCCGGCGTATAGGCGATGACGGGGCCGGCACCGTTGACCTGGTAGCCACCGGCAACAAAGTTTAGCGTCGTCGTGGTCCACAAATTGGGATCGGTCGTGTCCAAAGCGATGCCCGCGCTGATGCTGCCGGTACCGGTATTGGCCAGCGCCGCCGTGCTACGTATCGGTGCTGCCGCTGCAATATCCCTTGCATTGCTGATCGCGAGTGCCAGGTTCGTCGCACCGGCGCGTGTTGGCTGGATCAGGAAGCTGTCTCCCAAAGTTGCCGAGCCGGCAAAGGTGAGGGTGAATCCTTGCGGATCAGCAGCAAGATTGGTTTGCAGGTCAGCGAACGAAGCCGCCTGGGAGGCACCGGTTCCCGTCCATGTCTGGCCATCGGAAAGGCGTGTCAGGCTGAACGTGTTGGCAGCCGAATACGTCAGCCGATAGTCACTGGTGGTGAGATCATTAATATTTGTCGTGTCGATAGCGGCCGCAATCGTTGCGGTGCCGGTGTTGTTTGCGTTGTCACGCACCATCGGCCCCATCAGGCTCATATTGAAATAGTCGCCGCCAAGATCGCCATCGAGATCCTGCCCGAGTTGGTGCTGATCATTGAAGTTCTGTGCGAACGTCAAGGCAATCCGGCCGAGTGCATTTTGCGCCTCATCCAGCGACTGGCTGCGGAAGGCGATCAGACCGCCAAGCGAGCCGCCGGACAGCATCGATTCCGGCATGTACACCGTATTACCCGTCGGCGATGTCAGCGCGACGACGATCCGTTCCGGATCGTCGGGCGAGGCCACCGCCTTCATCGAGTAAGGCAGGGTGCCAACCACCAGCGGCTGGCCGTTGCCGATGAACACGCTGTAAGTGCCATCGCTCTGGGTAATCGTCGTGGCACGGATTTTTGTATTCAGGTCGGCAATCAGCTGGTCGCGCTGGTCGAGCAAATCATTGGGTGGCTGGTTCGGGCCGGCAGCCTGCGCCAGGATGATGCGCTGGTTGATTTCGGCGATCTGCTGGGCATAGGAGTTGATCGCCGTCACCTCGCTGGTGACCATTCCATTCACGCCCGTGCGAATTTCCGTCATGCGCTGGTCGATGGACTGGAAGCGCGCCACCAGCGCCTGACTGGCCGACAACATGGCCTGGCGGGCCGGAATCGACGCCGGGTTCGCGGCCATTTCCTGCACCGCGGAAAAGAATCCGGAGAGCGCCGGCGACAGCCCTGCGCTCGGATCGGCCAGCAGGTTGTCGATCTGGCTGATCTGCGTGAGATAGCTATCCATTTCGGCGGCACCGGTACTGGCTGCCAGCACCTGTTCGCTCAACTGCTGGTCATAGACGCGCCGCACCGTCAGGACATTCGTGCCCTGCCCAATGTAACCCGCGCCGGTAAACATCGGCGTGTTCGTGGATTGGATGATCTGCTGGCGGTTGTAGCCCTCGGTCGACGCATTGGCGATATTGTGGCTGGTGGTCAGAATACCCACCTGCGCTGCGTTCAAACCGGTGACGGCGACGTTGAAAATGCCCATTTTCTTGCTCCGGAAGATGAATCATTAACGGCAAAAACTGCCGTTGATTGAGCGTTTGCCAGAGAAGTACAGCAACCGCCATGCCAATAACGGAGATCGCCGGAAAATCAGGCGCTTGGCGAACCCGCCTGCGACAGGGCCAGACTGCCGATCACACGCTCGAGCTTGGCGGCGTAGGCCGGATCGGTGGCATAGCCGGCGCGCTGGAGCCCTTGGGCGAAACTGGCCGCATCGCGGCTGCCGACCACCCCGGCATAGCGCGGCGACTGGGCCAGCAACTGTGCGTAGTCCTTGAAAGCCTCGGCATAGGAGCCGTAGGCCCGGAAGCGCTCGACACGCTTCTCGGCAACGCCATTCACGTACTCGGTCGTCGTCGTCTCGACGGTCGCACCCTGCCAGCCGCCGCCCGCCTTGATGCCGAACAGGTTGTAGCTCGGACGCCCGTCGGCAAAGCGGGGCTCGGCCTTGCCCCAGCCGCTTTCGAGCGCGGCATGGCCGACAAGGAACTGCCCCGGAATACCAGTCGTCTGGCTCGCAGCGACCGCATGCGGCCAGACGCTGGAAATGAAAGAAGTCGGCGCTGGACCATCCCAAGCCGACGCCCCCCCCGTGGGGGGCAGCGAGTCGAATTTACGAGCGAGGGGGGCCAATAGAGTCGGCGCTGGTAAGACGGCACTGGCCGCACCTTCGCTCAGGCTGGGCCGGACCGGGCTGCCTTCCAGCGGAATGGCTGGAGCCGGTTTGCTGCCATCCGGCAACGGCAAGGCGCGGGGTACGCTGAAAGGCAGGGATCGCGCGGGTGGTGCCAGCGGGAATCCCTCCTCTCCGGTCAGCGCCTGCGCAGCATCGGCGCGCGACAGCTGCCGTTCGATCACCGCCGCCAGCCCGGTGCCGCCCTTGCCCGCCATCACCTGGGCAAGCTGGGAATCGAGCAATTCCTGATAGAAACGTGTCTGGTCGCTGTCGAACGGTCCGGTCTGCGGCGTCGCGGCGCGCATCGACTTGAGCACCATCTGCAGGAACACCGCCTCGAACTGCTGCGCCGCTGCCTTCAGGGCTTGCGGATCATCCTTGCGCAGATCGGTCTTCAGCTTCGCCAGCGCCTGGACATCGAAAACGGAGGGAGTGGAAGTGCCGGAAATCATGACCCGATAGACTGCCTTGTCAGCGCCGCCAGAGTCGGCGGAACATGCCGGCAATTCATGCCGTGTTCCGCTTGCTCAGATGACTTCCAGATCGGCCCGCAGCGAACCGGACATCTTCATCGCCTGCAGGATGGCGATCAGATCCTGCGGATTGGCACCGATGGCGTTCAGCGCCTTGACCACGTCGGCGAGGTTCGCGCCGGCCTTCAGGGCCACCAGTTGGCGGTCCTCCTGCTTGATGTCGATCGTGGCATTGGTCACGCCCGCGGTCTGGCCGCCCGAGAAGGCGCCGGGCTGGCTCACCTTGTTGTCGGCGCTCACCGAAACCGACAGGTTGCCGTGCGCGACGGCGCAGGTATCGATCGTCACCGCCTGGTTCATGACGACAGAACCGGTACGGGCATTGACGATCACCTTCGCCGGCATCTGCATCGGCGTCACGTTGAGATTCTCGACTGCGCCGAGGAAGGCGACGCGCTCGTCGGGCGTCGGCGGCAACCGGACATGTACCTGACGGCCGTCGATCGCACTGGCCGTACCCGCCCCCATCGCGTTGTTGATCGCCAGTACCAAGCGCTGCGCCGTGCCGAAATCGCTGCGATGCAGTTCGAAGCTGGCAATGTCGCCCTGCCCGACCGCCATCGGCACTTCACGCTCGACCGTGGCGCCATTGACGATCCGGCCGGCGGACAGGTGATTGACCGTGGTTTTCGAGCCGGCGCCGGACGCGCCCGCGCCGACGACGACGACGTTGCCCTGCGCCATCGCATAGACGTTGCCATCCGCGCCTTTCAGGGGTGTCATCACCAGTGTGCCGCCGCGCAGCGACTTGGCGTTGCCGATCGAGGACACCGTCACGTCGAGCGGCTGGCCGATGCGCGCGAAAGGCTGGAGGTCGGCCGTCACCATCACGGCGGCGACGTTTTTCAATTGCAGCGCCTGGCCGGGCGGCAGCGTCACGCCGAGGCGCGACAGCATGTTGATCATGCTTTGCACCGTGAAGGGGGTCTGCGTCGTCTGGTCGCCCGTCCCATCGAGGCCGACCACGACACCGTAACCGACCAGCTGGTTGCTGCGCACGCCCGCGATCGAGGCGATCTCCTTGATGCGTTCAGCGCGCGCCGCATCCGAAATCATCAGAACGGCGAACAGCCACATCATGCCGATCAAAAACTTGTGTACAGTGCTCATGTCAGCGCTCTCTCAGAAGGGCAGGAAACTGAGAAAGAATCTCCCAAGCCAGCCCATGACCTGGGCCGAATCAAGAAAACCATTTGCCTTGTATTCGATGCGTGCATCCGCCACTTGCGTGGACGCCACCGTGTTTGCCGCCGTGATCGTGATCGGATTCACCACGCCGGAGAAGCGGACGAACTCTTCGCCCTCCTTCAGGCCGATCTGCTTCTCGCCGGATACCAGCAGATTGCCGTTCGGATAGACCTCGATGACCGTCACCGTCAGCGTGCCGGTGAAGTTGTTCGAGGAAGTGTTCTCGCCGGACCCTTCGAAGGCCGTGCTGCTGTTGGCCGCGAGGGTTGCCCCCTGGAAGCTCTTGAGCGGCAGGCCGGCAATCGTCGGGATGCCCAGAGAAGTATCGTGGCTGCGGTCGGCCTTGGTATCCGACTTCTTCGCTGCCGCGGTTTTTTCCGTGATGTTGATGGTGAGCGTGTCGCCGACCAGACGCGCGCGCCGGTCCTCGAACAGCGGACGCGAAGTGGCGACGTTGTAGATGCTGCCATGCGCCGGAGCCGTGACCTGTCGCGCTTCCGGCCGCACGGTCATCGGCTGATGAATTGCCGTCGAGGGCGTCGTCGTGACGCAGCCGGCCAGCAGGAACACGGATGACAAGACCAGCAGAAGCGCTTTCATGGCGGTCCTCACAGTTGAGTCAGGCGGCCGAGCATCTGGTCGGATGTTGTCACGGCCTTGGAATTCATCTCGTAGGCACGCTGGGTCTGAATCATCGACACCAGTTCCTCGGCCACGTTCACGTTGGCGGTTTCGACCATGCCCTGGTTGAGCAGGCCCGCGCCATTGCTACCCGGCGTGTTGGGTGTTGGAGTGCCGCTCGACGCTGTCTCGACATACAGGTTCTCGCCGACGCTTTGCAGGCCGCCGTTGTTGATGAAAGTGGCCAGTTGGAGGTTGCCGACCTGCGTCGGTGAGGCCTGTCCGGCCTGCGTGACCGAGACGATGCCATCACGGCTGATGGTAATGCTGATCGCATCGGTCGGAATCGTGATGGCCGGCGAAACCGGGTACCCGCTGGAAGTGACCATTTGCCCGGTACTGTCGCGCTGGAAGGCGCCATCGCGCGTGTAGGCGAGCGTGCCGTCCGGCATCTGGATCTGGAAGAAGCCCTGGCCGTTGATCGCGATATCGAGCGGATTCTCGGTGCGCTGCAGGGTGCCCTGAGTGTGAATATGCTCGGTCGAAACGGTGCGCACGCCGACGCCGAGCGTCAGGCCGGAGGGAATCTGCGTCTGCTGCGTCGATTGCGCACCGGGCTGGCGCAGGTTCTGGTAGAGCAGGTCCTCGAACACCGCGCGCTGGCGCTTGTAACCGTTGGTGCTGACGTTCGCGAGGTTGTGCGAGATGACATCGAGCTGCGTCTGCTGGGCATCGAGGCCGGTCTTGGCTATCCAGAGGGAGCGGATCATTCATTCTTCCTTTTTAACGGGGGGCGAGCACCTGCGTCGCGGCGCGGTCATTGGCTTCAGCCGTGGTGATCATGCGCATCTGCATTTCGAACTGCCGGGCGAGCGAGATCATCGCGACCATCTGGTCGACCGGATTGACATTGCTGTTCTCGAGATAGCCGGCGGCAACCCTGACCTTTTCATCCAAAGGAGCGGCATCTCCCGTGTTCAGGCGGAACAGCCCATCGGGACCACGCACGAGATCGGTTTCCGGAGGATTCACCAGCTTGATGCGACCGACGGCGTTAACCGTATTCTTCGCGCCTGTTTCCGGCACGACGGAAACCGTGCCATCCACTTCGATGCTGACGATCGAATCGGGCGGAATGGAAATCGGACCGCCGTCACCCTGCACCGGTATGCCATTCCTGGTCTGCAGCACACCGTTCTCGGAGGTCTCGAACCCGCCGGCGCGTGTATAGGCTTCGGTACCGTCCGGCATGGCCAGCGCGATCCAGCCCTTGCCGCGGACGGCGACGTCGTAAACACCGCCGGTGTAGTTCAGCGCACCCTCGCTGAAATCGGAATGCGTGCTGGCATCGACCGCAAAGGCACGCGTCGGCAGGGCCGCGGGAGAGGTATTGTGCGTGAGCACCTGTGCGGCGCGCAGCCGGTGCTCCTCGGCGCGATAACCCTGCGTGCTGACATTGGCGAGGTTGTTCGACACGGCGGCCTGACGCGACAGCGTGCCCGTCGCCCCTGTCATCACCGTGTAGATCAGCTTGTCCATCGTGCCGTCCCGTCAGCGCCGACTTTTAGCGGAGATTGACCAGCGTCTGCAGGATCGAGTCCTGCGTCTTGATGGTCTGCGCATTGGCCTGGTAAGCGCGCTGGTAGGTGATCATGTTCACCAGCTCGGCCGTCAGGTCGACGTTCGATTCCTCGATCGCCGCAGACTGGATCACACCCAACGATCCCGAGCCGGGTACACCGATCAGAGGCTGGCCGGAATCAGCCGTTTCCGCCCACTGGTTGTTGCCCAGCGAGGTCAGGCCATTCGGGTTGTTGAAGTTGCCGAGCACCACCTGCGCCAGGTCGCGCGTCTGGCCGTTGCTGTAACGGCCCTGGATGGTGCCGTCGCTGGCGACGCTCAGCCCGGAAAGACGGCCTGATGTGTAACCGTCCTGAGTAATGCTATTGACGCCGAAGATGTTGCCATACTGCGTCGAACCCGTCAGGTTGAGATTGAAATTGAGCGGCGTGACAGCACCGGTGGTTACCGCGAACGACTGGGCGACAATTCCCGTCGCGGGTGTCGTCAGCGTGCCGGTATTGTTGAATACCAGGTCGGGGGAACCGGCAGCCGAGGTAGCAGCACCGCCATCGATATTGGTATACAGATCCCATTGATTGGCCGCTGTCTTCTTGAAGAACAGCGAGACAAGATGCGGGTTGCCAAGAGAATCGTAAACCGTGGCGGACGTCGAACTGTTGTAGGTCGTCGGGTCGCCCACGTTGAATGCTGCAGCGATCACGCCCTCGCGTGAATCGAGGTTCAGGCCGATCTCCAGACCCGTAGCACCGGCACTGGCACCCGTGGCCTGCGGTTGCAGGTCGGAGGTGTTGATGAAAATCTCGGCCGGCGTCGAAGGGACGATTACATTGCTGGTATTGGCCAGATAGCCGGTCAGCCGGTAGCCGTTGGCATTGACGATATAGCCGTCCTTGTCGACATTCAATTGGCCATTACGCGTCCAGGTAATCGCGCCGTTGTTGCTCAGCCGATAGAAGCCGGAACCGTTGATCGCCAGATCGAGCGCGTTGTTGGTGACTGTGATGTTGCCTTGGGTGAATTGCTGGTTGATGCCGGCAACCGTTGTACCAATGCCCACCTGGCTGCCGCTCCCGAGCGTCGCCGCGAAGACGTCGGCAAAAGCCGTGGTGGCCGACTTGAAACCGACCGTGCCGGAGTTGGCGATGTTGTTGCCGACCGAATCAAGCGCCTTCGAAGATGCGTTCAGTCCGCTCAAGCCTTGTTGAAAACTCATTTCGTCACTCCTGTCAGAGAATTTGTTTGACGTCGGCCATGGTGAATGCACCAAGCGTGCCAACATCGAGGGTCAGGCCGCTGCTGCCGCGCGTGACGGCCTGCACCAAGCCATAAGCCAGAGCGCTGGGCGTCGAAGTATTCGTGCCGTTCTTGGCGCTGATGCTGTACGTGTAGTTGCCGGCAGCTGCCTGCGCGCCACTGTCGGCCTTGCCGTCCCAGACGAAGGGGATGATGCCGGCGTCCTGCGCACCAAGGCTTAATGTGCGTACGACCAACCCGTTGGCGTCCTTGATGGTTACGGTCACTTCATCGGCAGCCGTGGCAAGTTCAAAGCCACCGATGCCGCCCTGCTCGCCCAGTGCCAGACTGGAGCCCGGTACCAGAACACCACGATTCACCAGCGCGGCGGCCTGCATCGCCTGCGAATCGGTCATGCCGGAGAGCAGGGTCTTGAGGGTGTCGTTGAGCTTCTCGATCCCATTCACCGTGCTGATCTGCGCCAGCTGGGAAGTCAGCTGGGCGTTATCCATCGGGTTCAGCGGGTCCTGGTTCTTCAGTTGCGTTGTCAGCAGCGTCAGGAAGCGGTTTTCCGCCTCGTTCATGACGGAAACGTCTTTTTCGCGCGTGGTATTCAGGCTTTGGTAAATCTGCTCGGCCTGGCTGTTATTGACTGCACTGGTTGCCATGTTGGTTCCTTTCTTACTGGCCGATCGCCAGCGTCTTGGCCATCAAGGTCTTGGCGGTATTCATCACTTCGGCATTGGTCTGGTAGGCGCGCGAGGCCGAGATCATGTTCACCATTTCCTCGACCACATTCACATTGGGTAACGTCACGTAGCCCTTCTCGTCAGCCGCCGGATTGGCCGGGTCGTACTGCATGCGTGCTGGAGCTGCGCTGTCGACCACTTGCGTGACGCGTACGCCGATGCCGCCTCCCTCGACCGGAGTCGCCGCGAAGACGACCTGCTTGGCGCGATACGGTTTGCCATCTGCACCCACCACGCTGTCTGCATTGGCGAGGTTGCTCGCCACGGCGTTGAGACGGGCGGATTGTGCAGTCAGGGCGGAACCGGCGATGGCAAAGATCTTGAAGTCGCTCATGATTACTGCCCCTGGATGGCGCGCTGCAGGCCTTCGAAGCGCTTGTTGACGAACAGGATCAGCGCCTCGAGCTGCATTGCGTTTTCCGCAAAGGCGGCCCGCTCGACATCCATGTTCACCGTGTTGCCATCGACCGCGCCTTGATATTCGGCCCGGTACTTCACCGCCCCACCGTAGGGTGATCCGCCATTGCCGCCCAGATGGCCGGCCTGCGTGCGCGCAAGCGTCACGGGCTGAAGCGTCGGGACACCCCGACCACCAACTGCCGCCTGCAATGCCGACTTGAAATCGACATCGCGCGCCTTGTAGTACGGCGTGTCCGCATTGGCAATGTTCGATGCCAGCAATTCCTGCCGATAGCCGCGCACGCCCATGGCGTTGCGGATGGTGCTCAGGTCTTGTTCGAGGCGGTCGATCATGTTCAATGGAGAAATATGGTTTGGCAGCTTCACAATGCAGCAACCGTGCCAAGCAACAGAACCCCTGTCGCAAGGCGGTTTGCGGCAGATCAATCCATGTCTTGCCGGCAAGGGCGGCAATTCTTGCCACCGTGGGAAATGGGCCGATAAAGCGCCGATACGCTTGAGAACCTTGCGCTCGAATCGTGCTCCAATTCCGACATGCGTACTTTTTCCAGTCTCGTTGCCTGCTGTCTGCTCGCCCTGCCGAGCCTGACTGTTCAGGCCCAGCAGGACCCGGCACCGGTAAAAAAAGCGATCGACAGTTGGCTGAAAGTCCAGACCAAGGGTTTGCCGGGACAAATCAGCTGGGACATCGGCGGGCTTGATCCCGGCAACCAATTGGCGCCTTGCGGACAGTTCGACATCGGCCGGCCGGCCGGCGCCCGGCCGTGGGGGCGCACGAATGTCGTCGTGCGCTGTCTCGGCGAAGCTGGCTGGCGCGTCTATGTGCCGGTCCATGTCCGCGTCAAAGCCGACTACCTGATCAGCGCCCGACCAATCGCCCAGGGTCAGGCCGTGGTCGCCGACGATATCTCCACCGAGTTGGGCGACCTTTCGGAACTGCCCGCGAATATCCTGACCGACGCTGGCCTCGCTATCGGCAAGGTTGCATCTTCCTCAATCCCGGCCGGCCGGCCACTGCGCGCCGACATGCTCAAGTCGCAGACCGTGATCCGGCAGGGGCAAACCGTCAAGGTCGTCTCACGTGGCCCGGGTTTCGCCGTTGCCAACGAGGGACGCGCCCTCGCCAATGCCCGGGAAGGCCAGGTCGCGCAAGTCAGGCTCGGCAGCGGTCAGGTCGTCAGTGGCGTGGCCAAAGCTGATGGCAGCATTGAGGTAAGCTACTGATTCATGTTTATAATCATGCATCTAGAAAAATCGTCGCTGTAGACTGATTAACCTCAGGTTTTCGCCAGTACTGTCGTAAATAAGACAAAGAAAGCTGCCAAAGGATGATTAACGTGAAGATCAATGGTGCCATTCCCTCCGTCGGAACAACGGGGACCGGTTCGAGCCGGGGTCCGGTCGCGACGGCAAAACCGGCGGGAACGCAGTCCGGCGAACGTGTCGACATTTCCTCCCTTTCTGCCCGCCTGCAGGAAGTCGGCGCTGGCGAAACGCCTGTCGACGCCCAAAAGGTCGCCGAGATCAAGCAGGCAATCAGCGAAGGTCGCTTCCAGGTCAATCCGGAACGCATCGCCGATGGTCTGTTGAACAGCGTGCGCGAAATGCTCGCCGCCAAGCGTTAGTGTCTGCCAAAGAAACGCTGGAAACCTTTGTCGCCACCCTGCTCCGCGAGCAGGATGCGCTGGCGACGGGTGATATCGACGCTCTGGCACCGCTGATTGCCAAAAAAACCAAGCTCGCCGAGCAGCTGAATCAGCTTTCGGCAAGCGAAACAGCGCTGTTCCGTGACCTCGTCAGCGAAGCCTGCGCCTTGAACGAAGCCAACGGCAAGCTGATCGCCTTGCGCCTCCAGCACAACCAGCAGGCCTTGAATGTCCTGATGGCCGCAGCGAACACTGCCGCGACCTACGGCCCGGACGGACAACAGCAGCAGTCCGGGCCCGGCAGCCGCATCCTCGGCAAGGCCTGAAACCTACTGCGGGATCGCCACTTCCACCGGTGTGTCAGGGGTGCGTGATTCCATCGTGATCGCCACGCGCCGGTTGCGCTGGCGCCCTTCGAGCGAGGCGTTGTCGGCGACCGGACGCTGCTCGGCGTAACCCGTCGCGGTCAGGCGCCGCGGGTCGACACCGGTTTCGACGAAAAGGCGGACCACGCTCGCCGCGCGGGCACCCGACAGTTCCCAGTTCGAAGGAAACAGCAGCGTGCTGATCGGTGCATTGTCGGTGTGCCCTTCGACGGTGATGGGGAAATCGGTCGTCGCGAGAATCTGCCCGACCGCTGTCAGGGCGCGCATCGCGGGAATCTGCAAACGCGCCTCGCCTGAATCGAAGAGCACGCTGGCATTGATTTCCACGGTGATGCCCAGCGCGCCCTCGGTGATGCGCACCTGGCCCGACTGGACCAGCGGGGCGAGCGCATCGGAGATTTCCTTGGCCTTGTTGCGCAGCAACTCCTTGTTCTTTTCCCGATTCGTATCGGTCTTGATATTGGCCGGCTGCGGTTTCTTGAACGGGATCGTCACGGGCATCGGCGCATTCGGATTGACCTGCACCATCGCGCCCGAGGTACTGCCGGGAATGCTGCGGAAAGCCGCCGAAATTGAATCCGACAGAACGCGGTACTTGCCTTCGTTGACCGACGAAACGGCGTACATCACGACGAAGAAGGCGAACAGCAGCGTGATGAAGTCAGCATACGAGACGAGCCACCGCTCGTGATTTTCGTGTTCCTCTTCGCCGCGCCGTCGTCTGCTCATATAGGCCGCCATCGTCAGACGATATAGCCCTGCATCCGCGATTCGATGATGCGCGGATTGTCGCCGTTGGCGATGCCGACGAGGCCATCGACGAACATCTCGCGCATCGCCACCAGCCGCGCGATGTTGGCCAGCAGTTTCTTGGCGATCGGCAGGAAAATCAGGTTGGCCGCGCCGACGCCGTAAATCGTCGCCACGAAAGCCACGGCGATGCCGGCGCCGAGTTTGGACGGATCGGTCAGGTTCTCCATGACGTGGATCAGGCCCATCACGGCACCGAGAATGCCGATGGTCGGCGAGTAGCCGCCCGCCGATTCCCAGATTTTCGCCGAGAGTTTCATCTGTTCCTCGTAGGCGCCGATCTCGACTTCGAGGACTTCACGCAGGCGCTCCGGCTCGACCCCATCGACGAGGTGCTGCAGTCCCTTGCGCATGAAGGGATCGGGCACCATCGCGATCTGCGCCTCGAGCGCAAGCAACCCCTCCTTGCGTGCGACATGGCTCCAGGTAACCACTTGGTCGATCAGTTTTACCGGGTCGCTTTCCGGTGGCAGGAACACCCACTTGCCCATCTTCAGGCCGGTCATGAATACCGGCATCGGACTTTGCAGCATGACCGCACCGAGCGTCCCGCCGATGACGATGAGGAAGGCCGTCGGCTGCACCAGGGAGCCGATGTGCCCGCCTTCGAGGACCTGCCCGAGGAGGATGGCCGCAAGGCCGAGTCCGAGACCTGCAAAACTGATTTTATCCATGGCGTTCAGGCGGTCGATTGTTCAGCGGACTTCGGCTTGCGGCCGCGCCGCTTCGCCGCTTGCTTGATGGCACCCTGCTCGCCCAGCATGGCAGTACGCAACCGCGCGACGGCCTGCGAATGCAGCTGGCAGACGCGCGATTCGGTGACGCCCATCACCGCGCCGATTTCGCGCAGGTTCAGGTCCTGCTCATAGTAAAGCGCCATCATCAACTTCTCGCGCTCGGGCAGGTTGGCGATCGCAGCAACCAGCGCGCTCTGGATACCACTCTCTTCGAGGATGGCGAGCGGATCGGGCGCCGTGCCGGCCGCGTGATGTTCGAGATAGTCCTCGTTCTCGCCGGCAAGGTCCTCGATGTAGACAAACTGGTGACCGCGCGCTTCCTGCAGCAGGTGCTGGTAGTCGGCGAGCGGCATATCCAGCGCCGCCGCGAGTTCACCTTCGGCAGGCGGCCGGCCATGTGCGTGCTCGAGCGTCTGCAGCATCGCCTCGACACGGCGCATTTCTTTGCGGATGCCGCGCGGCAGCCAGTCGTTCTCGCGCAGGCCGTCGAGCATCGCGCCACGCACCCGCTGCACGGCATAGGTCTCGAACTGGGCGCCCATGCCTTCCTCGAAGCGCCCGAGCGCATCGAGCAGGCCGATCATGCCGTTCTGGATGAGGTCATCGACCTGGACGCTCGCTGGCAGCTTCGCCATCAGGTGATAGGCGATGCGCTTGACCAGCGGGGCATATTGATCGACGAGCCGCTCTTTCTCGAGCGTACCCTGGGCGGTGTACATGGATGGCGCGGGCTCAAGGCAGCGTGATGTCTGCATATTCTAGCCGGACCCCCAGATACTCGCGCGCCACGCGTTGCAGGTTGTCGAACACCGTCTGTGCCTCCTCCGCCGAACGGGCATCCGTCACGGCGATGCGGAAACAGCCGCAGTTCTGCTCGCGCGCGATGCGCTTGATGCGTGCGTAAGCGTCGATGACAGCGGTCTCGCGCGCCGCCACAGTCAGCGTCACCGCCTGCGTGCCGAACAGGCGCCGCAGGCCGTCCGCCTGATCGCCCATGGCGTGCGGGGCGGAGTGTTCAGGCAAGCGCGGCTCCCCGTTCCGCCGCCTGCGCCGGCATCATCAGCCCGACCTCCTCGTCGCGCAGGCGATGCACCGAGCCGGCCGCCGGCTGCTTGAAGGCACGATGCAGCAGGTAGCTGCGGTTCGGCAGGTGCAGGTCTTCCGGTACACGCTGGCCGTTCGCCACGTAGGCGAGCAGCAGGCCGTGGCGCACCACGGCATCGAGCGCCGGGGCCAGCGCCGCCGTCTCATCGACCTTCGAGAGGATGCAACCGGCGATGTCCTCGCCGGCATAACTGCGGATCACGTCGTCGAGCGTGTCGCCGCGGCTGGTCGCGTTCAGCAGCAGCAGACGCTTCACGTCGCCGGCCCGCATCAGCATCGCCGCCTGCTCGGCGACCATGCGGTCGCGCTGGCTCATGCCGACGGTGTCGATGAGCACCATGTGCTTGCCGCGCAGTTCGGCGAGGGTACGGCGCAGATCTTCACTGTCGCGCACCACATGCACCGGCACGCCGAGGATGCGGCCGTAGATGCGCAACTGCTCGTGCGCGCCGATCCGGTAGCCGTCCGTGGTCAGCAGCGCCAGCTTCTCTGCGCCGTAGCGCACCACGCAACGTGCGGCCAGCTTGGCGGTCGTCGTCGTCTTGCCGACGCCGGTCGGGCCGACCAGCGCGAACACGCCGCCACGGTCG
>ERZ1645187.3152-NODE-3152-length-14025-cov-5.736435_pt1 | contig 14025 bp, 12 predicted proteins | sample MGYA00575352_ERZ1645187 | MGnify/ENA primary metagenome ERZ1645187 (study PRJEB40837, sample SAMN11349314) | freshwater sediment metagenome | isolation source: river sediment | host: Sediment | place: India: Wazaribad , New Delhi | collected 2017-02-21 ...
CACATCGGCAACGGCTGGTTCGGTGGCCTGCTGCCCGCGACCGCCTTCGCGATCTCGGCCCAGTCGGGCAACATCTATGCCGGTCTGTGGTATGCGATCGTGGTCGCGCTGATGACGGTGGTGATCGGCACGCTGTTCGTGCCGGGCGGCACCCACAAGAAAGACATCTTCGCCGACTGATGGCGTGATGCAGGCGGGCCGGGGTTTCCCCGGCCCGCATTTTTTTTTCAGGTCAGATTTAGTCTTTCGGCCTTCGTTTGTCCCTTTTTCCGGCCTGTTTGTGCCCGCCCAGGAGAAGGATCATGGCCAGCCAATCCCCCCCAGCCCCAGATGCCAGGCGCGTGCTGATTGTCGAGGATGACAGCCACATCGCCATGGCGATGGAATATCTTCTGTCACGCGAGGGGGTGCAGGCCGATCATATCACCAGCGGCGCCGGGGCAGTGGCCCGCGTGCGTGCCGACCGTCCGGCGCTGGTGCTGCTGGACGTGATGCTGCCCGAGGTGTCGGGCTTTGACATCTGCCAGCAGATCCGCGCCGATCCGACCCTTGCAGGGGTCAAGGTGCTGATGCTGACCGCGCGGGGGTCTGCCGCAGACCTGCGCCGCGCCCGCGACGAGGGTGCAGACGCCTTTCTTGCCAAGCCCTTTGAAGTGCGGGATTTCCGCCGCGAGGTGCGGCGCCTTCTCAACCTTTCAGGCGGCTGAGCAAGGTCCAGACGCCCAGACCGATTCCGGCCAGAACACTGTTGCTGACCAGGCCTGCGCCCACCTGCATCCAGAGCGGTGCCGCGATCACGCTGGGCATGGTCATCGGGATGATCACCGCCACAAAGACGATCCCGGCGGCCAGCGGCAGCCAGGTGCCGGTCACGGCCCGGGTGCGCAGCATCGTGTAAAGCAGCGCGAGGATCAGCGCCGCGCGGAACATGTCGCCCAGTTGCGCCTGCACGATTTCGGTGAAGTTCACGCCATTCTCCCTGTCTGGCCTGTTGTCCGCGCGGTCTTCATGCCGCTGCGGCGTCGGGTTGGTCGTCGTCGGTTGCCTCGCGGCGGCGGATCACGGTGACCGAGCAATGCGCCTCGGCCACCACCCGCGCCGAGACCGAGCCCAGATAGCGCCGCGTGGCCGATGAGCCCCGCGCCCCCATCAGGATATGCGCGACATTGTTGTGACGTGCAAACTCGATCAGCACCGAGGCCGGATCATTGCCCTCCAGCACCGAAAAGGTCAGCCGTTCTTCGCCCAGATCAATGTCCTCGGCCCAGTGGCGCAGACCCACCAGCCGCGCCACATGCAGGTTGTTGCCCTGATCGTCGGTGGCGCTGTCAATGCCCAGGCGCTGGGTCTTGATGACGTTGACACAGGCGACGCGCGCGTCGGGTTCGATGGTCAGCATCCGGTGGACGGACTGGCGCAGCAGAGTGGCCAGCGCCTCCATCTCGGGCGACAGGTCGACCGCCACCATCAGGATCGGCGCCTGTCCCACCGTCGCCGAGACCGAGCTGGGTGCGGCAAAGCCCTTGACCCCGCGCATCCGCCAGCGGCGTTTCTGCGCCGCCCACCACCCCTCCGCCGCCTGTTTCAGCCCGCGTTCCGCGGTCAGTTTCACCTGCAACGGATTGGTCAGATCAAACTGCAACTGAGCGGCGCTTTGATAGCGGCGGGCAGGATCGACCTCCAGCGCGCGCAGGATGATCTCTTGCAGCCAGTCGGGGATCTCGGGCACCAAGGCCTTGGGCGGCACCGGGTCGCGCCACAGCCGCTTGCGCACGCCCTTCAGTTTCTCGGGCTTGCCAAAGGGATAGACGCCCGTTGCCGCCTGATACAGCATTGCCCCCAGCGCGAAAATGTCGCTGCGCGGATCGTTGCGTGCGCCCAGATATTGCTCGGGCGCGATATAGGGGAAGGTGCCCATCGGGATGGTGAATTCTTCGGCCAGCAGGTCGGGCAGGTGGTCATGGCGTGACAGGCCGAAGTCGATCAGCACCATCTCGCCCGAAGGGCGCTGGAGATAGTTTTCCGGTTTCAGGTCCAGATGGATCACGTTCTGCGCATGCAGGTCATGCAGCGCATCGGCCATCCTTGCGCCGATCTCGACCACCTCGGAGACCGGCAGGGGCGCCTGTTTGAAACGCTCCAGCAGCGAATGGCCGGGGATACGCTCGGTCACGATATAGGGCATCACGTCAAAATCGCCCGAGGCAATCACCCGCGGCACATGGGGGCCGCTGAGGCGCGGCAGGATCATCTGCTCGACCTCGAAGCCGACGATGGTCGGCCCGTCATCGCCATCGAGGATCTTCGGCACCTTCATCACCATCGGCGTGCGATACAGGGCGTGCGTCACATCCCATATGGTCGCGAAACCGCCCTCGTGCAGTTTCTCGCCCAGGGTAAAGCCGTCGATCTCAAGGCCGGTATGGGGGCGCAGGCGCATGGGTCAGACTCCGGACATCAGGCGCAGGGCAAGGCTGTGCGGCAGGTTTTCCGCCTCGATGCGCGACAGGGTGGCTTTCACGTCATAGGGCTGGCCGTGAAAGGTCAGCTCATTGGTGGTGGTGTCATACAGTGCCCAGGCGGCCAGCGGCCGCCCGTCGCGCGGCTGGCCCACCGATCCCACCACCGTCATCCAACGGCGCGAGCGGATCAACGGCAGGCTCGCCCCGCGCGTAAACCGCTGCGCCGTTACCCGCCCGGTCGCGTCGCAGCTGTAAAGCGCCGGCACATGGACATGACCGCAAAAGATCACCCGATCCTGCACCACCCGAAACGATCCCATCGCCCGCTGGGCGCTGTTTACATAGATCCAGTCGCCGGGCGTATTGGCCGAGGCATGGACAAACAGCAGATCGCCCAGGCGCTCGGTCAGCGGCAGCTTGGCCAGCCAGGATTTCTGATCGTCCGACAGGCGCGGCCGTGTCCAGTTTATCAGTCGCAGCGCCGTGACGTTCATGCCGGGATCGGGCGTGGTGATCGCGGCATCGTGGTTGCCCTGCACCACGATCGCGCCCGCAGCCTGCAAGGCCTGCACCTTGTCGCAGCACCATTCGGGGTCGGGACCATAGCCGACGATATCGCCAAGGATCACGATCCGGTCCACGCGCCGAAGGCCCACATCCGCCAAAACCGCCTCGAACGCCGCCCGATTGGCGTGAATGTCGGTCAGAATCGCCAGCCGCATGAAACCCCCGAAATCCCTGCAGGTCTTTTCGCCCGCATCGTTTTTTAATGCTATGCCGCCCGCAGCGGGACGTCCATGATCCGTGTCATCCGCGCCGTTTCTTCGCGCGGTTTTTCCGCGCAGATTCGCTCGTTTGAAATGAAAAAGGGCCGGAGAATGTCTCCGGCCCTTTGCAATCCTGGCGCGATTTGCCCTTACACCGTGTCGCGATAATCCACCGTCTTGCGGTCATCGCCCGGCGCCGTTTTCTTGCGCCGCTCGATCAGGCGGTTCAGCGCGTTCACATAGGCCTTGACCGAGGCCACGACCGTATCGGTATCCGCCGACTGGCCGGTGGCGATGCGGCCATCCTCTTCAATCCGCACGGTGACGGTGGCCTGGGCATCGGGGCCCTCGGTGATGGCGCTGACCTGATAGAGTTGCAGCCGCGCCTCATGCGGCCACAACATGTCCACCGCGTTGAAGGCGGCATCCACGGGGCCGTCGCCGGTGGCGTCCGTCGATTTTTCCACCCCGTCGATCACCATCGTCAGCTCGGCCTCGCGCGGGCCTTCGGTGCCGCAAACCACGCGCAGACGCTTGACCTGCAACGTGTCATGGGTGCCGGTGGTTTCTTCTTCGCGCATCAGCGCCAGCAGGTCGTCGTCATAGACTTCCTTCTTGCGGTCGGCCAAGGCCTTGAAGCGCACGAAGACATCATTCAGCTGGTTGTCGGCCAGATCGAAACCCAGCTCTTTCATCTTGGCGCGCAGCGCGGCCCGGCCCGAATGTTTGCCCATCGCGATGTTCTTCGCGTTCAGGCCGATATCCTCGGGGCGCATGATCTCGAAGGTCTCGACGTTCTTCAGCACGCCGTCCTGATGAATGCCGCTTTCATGCAGGAAGGCGTTCTTGCCGACGATGGCCTTGTTGAACTGCACCGGGAAGCCCGACACGGTCGAGACCTTGCGCGAGATGCCCATGATCTTGGTGGTGTCGATGCCGGTGCGATAGGGCAGGATGTCGTTGCGCACGCGCAGCGCCATCACCACCTCTTCCAGCGCGGTATTGCCGGCGCGCTCGCCCAGACCGTTGATCGTGCATTCGACCTGGCGCGCGCCCGCCTCGACCGCGGCCAGCGCGTTGGCGGTCGCCATGCCCAGATCGTTGTGGCAGTGGGTCGCGAAGATCACCTTGTCGGCGCCCGGCACGCGCTCCAGCAACATGCGGATGATCTTTGCCGATTCAAAGGGATAGGTGTAACCCACCGTGTCCGGCACGTTGATCGTGGTGGCGCCCGCCTTGATGGCGATCTCGACCACGCGGCACAGATAGTCCGGCTCGGTCCGGGTGGCATCCATCGGCGACCACTGCACGTTGTCGCACAGGTTGCGGGCGTGGGTCACGGTTTCGTGGATGCGCTCGGCCATCTGGTCCATGTCCAGATTGGGGATCGCGCGGTGCAGCGGCGAGGTGCCGATGAAGGTGTGGATGCGCGGGCTTTTGGCGTGGCGCACGGCTTCCCAGCAGCGGTCGATGTCCTTGAAATTGGCGCGCGCCAGGCCACAGATGGTGGAATTGCGCGACCGCCTGGCGATCTCGGACACGGCGGCAAAGTCGCCCTCCGAGGCGATCGGAAAGCCCGCCTCGATGATATCCACGCCCATCTCGTCCAGCATCGAGGCGATCTCGAGCTTTTCTTCATGGGTCATGGTCGCGCCGGGCGACTGTTCGCCGTCACGCAGAGTGGTATCGAAAATCAGCACACGGGGCTGGGCGCTTTGGTCAATGGTCATTGGCTTTCCTTGAAGACTCTGGTCGCTTGTCCTTGGGTGCTGAACTACCTCCGAGCGGTCGCACCCGAGGGCACGCTCAGAGGCAGGTAAGGAGAAGCGAAAGGCCAAGCGCAACGGCCGCGCGGGGGGCGCGGGCGGTTGCAGCAATGATGGCGGCCTTGGGTTCCATGGCGGCGACTATAGTCACGCATCGGGGAAAGAAAAGCGCAAATCGCGCGCCCCTGTGGTGCAGGCGGAATTTGTTTCCAATCCGCGTCATCGTCTTGCCCAAAAGTTTTGATTCGCGCCATAAGGTGAACAGCCCTGCAGTGACGAGTCCGATGCGCCCCCGAACAGCCTCTGATCCCAGCCCCGCCGCCAATCCCTATGGCACCTTGCCGCCGCAGGCCTTCTGGCGCACGGGTGTGGCCGAGGCGGGGGTCTGGGGACTGTCCGGCCTCTGGCGCTCGCGTTGGGTGCTGCCGGCGGATGCGCGGTTTTCGACCTTCGGGTCGTGCTTTGCCCAGCATATCAGCCGGGCCTTGCAGGCGCGAAAGTTCAACTGGTTCAATGCCGAGCCAGCGCCGGCGCGCAGCCCGGCCGCGCTTGCGACCGCCTATAATTACGGCGTGTTTTCGGCCCGGACGGCCAATGTCTATACCGCCGCGCAGTTGCTGACCTTGGTGCGGCTGGCTGCCGGCGAGGACGCGGCAGAGGCCGCCGAGTTCTGGCCCACCCCCGAAGGGCGCTGGCTGGACAGCCTGCGCCCGACCATCGAGCCGGACGGATTTGCCAGCCGCGACGAGGCGCTGCTGTCGCGCCGCTCGATGATCCGGGCCTTCGCCCGCTCGATCGCCGAGGCGCAGGTCTTCGTCTTCACCATGGGCCTGACCGAAGGTTGGGAAAACCGCGAAACCGGGCAGGTCTACCCCCTTTGCCCCGGCACGGCGGGCGGGGTGTTTGACCCCGAGCGTCATCTGTTTCGCAACTACAGCTATCCCGAGATCCGCGCCCAGATGGACAACACGCTGACGCTGATGCGGCGGCTGAACCCGGATATCAAGGTGCTGTTGACCATCTCGCCGGTGCCCCTGACCGCCACCGCCAGCGGCCAGCATGTGCTGGTGGCCACCACTCATTCCAAATCGGTGCTGCGCGCGGTGGCAGGCGACATGGTGGCGGCCGACCCGGGCCTCGATTACTTTCCCTCGTATGAGATCATCATGGGCGCCCCCGCGCGCTATGCGTTTTTCGAGCCGAACCTGCGCTCGGTCGCGCCGCAGGGGGTCGAGGTGGTGATGAGCCATTTCTTTGCCGGTCTGGACTGTTCGGCCCCGCCGCTGCACGCGCCCGACACCGCCCACGAGGCCGAGGTCGCGATGGAGCGGCAGATGGCAGAGGCCGATCTGGTCTGCGAGGAACTGTTGCTGGAGCGGCAAAATGGCAACTGATACCCCCAGCCGCCTGCCGGACTTGCTGATCGTTGGCGACAGCCATTCCACGGCCCTGGCCGAGGGGGCTGCGGCGCATGGCCTCAGCTTTGAACATCTGCGGCTTTCCGGCAATTACTGGCACAATGGCGAGGTGCAGTTTTCGTCGGATCACGGGTTTACGGCGCGGCGGCGCTTTGCCCAGAACGAAATCGCCCGTATCCGGCAGGCGCTGGGCGGGCGGCGGCTGATCGACCCGGACCTGCCGGTTCTGGCCACCTTTGGTTGGCATCTGGGACGGATGGTGCCCCCCTTCATGCTGTTGGGCCATGTGGCAGACCAGCCGGCTTTCGACGCCAATCCGGCCGCGCATTTCGTCTCGTCCGCTTACCTTTCCGCCTATGCCGAGGCGCGCCGCGACCGCCTCTGGCGTCTGGCGCAGCGCGTCGCGCGGGTCGCGCCGCTGGTGATGGTGGCACCGCCGCTGCCGGGAAATGACGGCACGATGCGGGCCTTCCGTGACACGATCTCGGCCGCGTTGCGGCGCAAGGGGGTGACGGTCGTGGACCCGGCAATCGAGCTGTTGGGCGGCGACGGGACGCTTCCCGAGAAATGGCAGACCGCAGACCGGGTGCATGGCAATGGTGCCTATGGGGCGGCGCTGATCGGGCAGATGCTGGATCAGGGTCTGGTGCGCCGCCGCGGCTGATCGCGCCACGGTCGGCTTGGCACTTGCCTCAACCGGGCGTAGCCAGTCCTGCTGCCGCCTCCGAGCCCGGTGCGACCAGCGTGCCGGCCTTCCACATCCCCGAGGCGACCTTGCCGGATTTATAGCGCAGCACGCCCTGACCCTCACGCTGACCGGCGACAAAGCTGCCCTCATAGGCGTCGCCCCCCGGATAACGGGCAATGCCCCTGCCTTGCGGCAGGCCCGCTGCCCATTCGCCGGAATAGACGGTGCCGTCTGCGGCGGTCATCTGTCCCATCCCGTGCCGCTGGCCGTCGCGGAACATGCCCGAGTAGCTTGCGCCATCGGGGTAGGTGACCTTGCCGCGGCCGTGGGCCACGCCGGCGCGAAACAGCCCCTCGTGGCGGGTGCCGTCTGGTCGCACCATCACCCCGCGCCCTTCGGGCCTCCCGGCGCGAAATGGCCCCTCATAGCTTGCGCCATCGGCAAAGGTCGCGCGGCCCTCGCCCTGCATCACGCCCGCGTCCCAGGTGCCTTCATAGCTGGCGCCGTCCGGCCAGGTCATCCGACCGCTGCCGTCAGGCTTGTCGGCCAGAAAGTTACCTTCATAGACCGAGCCGTCGGGATAGGTCAGCCGGCCATGGCCCTCCATCCGCCCCTCGACCCATTGGCCGTCATAGCTGCCGCCATCCGCCGCCTTGAAGACCCCCTGACCATGGCGCAGATCGGCCTTCACCTCGCCCTCATAGCGTCCGCCACCGGCATAGACGATCAAGCCACGACCGTTGCGGCGGCCCTCTTTGAAATCGCCCTCGTAGGTATCGCCGTTGGGCAGGCTCATCTTGCCGGGACCGTTGATCTGGCCCGCGCGCCAGGCCCCTTCGTGGCGCATGCCGTCAGTGGTGGTATAGATGCCCTGACCCTCGCGCAGGCCGGCCACCACATCGCCCTCATAGACCGTGCCGTCCGGCTCTTCGATGCGGGCGCGGCCCTGCAACAGCCCGCCCTGCCAGTCGCCGTCATAGATGGCGCCATCGGCCGCCGTCATCCGCCCCTTGCCCTGCCTGAGGCCCCCGACAAATCCGCCCTGATAGCGGGCCCCGTCAGGATAGATCGCCAGACCCTCACCTTCGATTCGCCCCTCGATCCAGGCGCCCTCATAGCTGCCGCCATCGGCATAGGTGATCTTGCCATGCCCATGCGGCTGACCCGCAACAAACGCCCCCGTATAAACCGAGCCATTGGGATAACGTGCCACGCCCGCGCCTTCGATGCGGCCCTCGATCCAGTTGCCCTGATACACATAGCCCGAGGGCATCCGATAGCTGCCCTGACCGTGCTGCAACCCGTTGAGAAACGTGCCCTCATAGATCGAGCCGTCGTCATATTGCTTGGTCAGCGCCGGCCCAAGGTCGGCGGTCGCATCCTGCGCCTGCAAGGGGGGGCTCAGGGCCAGAAAAACTGCCATCAGGATCATGGTCTGGCGCATCCCGGCCTCCGTTCTGGTCCGTCCGGCTTTTCCTTCGCCCGCAGTCTGATAGATAGCAAGTTAATTCCGCGTAAAGGGCTGTCCTGACATGAGCGATGCGACCCAAGACCGTTTCCGCCTGACGCTGGCGCAGTTGAACCCTGTGGTGGGCGACATCAAGGGCAATGCCGCCAAGGCCCGGGCCGCCTGGGCCGAGGGGCGGGCCGCCGGCGCGCAGATGGTGGCGTTGCCGGAAATGTTCATCACCGGCTACCAGACTCAGGACCTGATCCAGAAACCGGTCTTCGTGCAGGCCGCGCTGGAGGCGATCGCCGGGCTGGCCCGCGATTGTGCCGATGGTCCCGCGCTGGGCATTGGCGGGCCGTATCTCAAGGACGGCCGCCTCTACAACGCCTGGCATGTGCTGGAGGGGGGCGCGGTGCGCGCCGTGGTGCGCAAACACCACCTGCCCAACGACCACGTCTTTGACGAAAAACGGCTGTTTGCCGCGGCCGAAGTTTCGGGCCCCTACCGGATCGGACCGCTGCGGATCGGCTCGCCCATCTGCGAGGATGCCTGGCACCCGGATGTCACCGAAACCCTGGCCGAAACCGGGGCGGAGATCCTGCTGATCCCCAACGGTTCGCCCTATCATCGCGGCAAGCCTGACCTGCGGCTGAACCTGATGGTTGCCCGCGTGGTCGAGACCGGCCTGCCACTGGTTTATCTGAACATGGTGGGCGGGCAGGACGACCAGATCTTCGACGGCTCGTCGATGGTGCTGAACCCCGGCGGTCACCTGGCGGTGCAGATGCCGCAATTCGACGACTGCATCACCCATGTCGATTTCATCCGCACCCCGCAGGGCTGGCGGGCCGAACAAGGCATGCTTGCCCAGTTGCCGCGGATCTGGGAGGCCGATTATCGCGCCTGCGTGCTGGGACTTGCGGATTACATGGCAAAATCGGGGTTCAAGAAGGCCCTGCTGGGCCTTTCGGGCGGGATCGACAGCGCCATCGTGGCGGCCATCGCTGCGGATGCACTGGGCTCCGAAAACGTGCGCTGCGTGATGCTGCCCTCGGATTACACCTCGGCCCACTCGCTCGAGGATGCGGCCGCTGCTGCCCATGCCCTGGGCTGCCGCCTCGACACGGTGCCGATCTCGGGACCGCAGGCGGCGGTGGGGCAGGTGTTGGCGCCCCTGTTCGAGGGGCTTGCCCCCGACACGACCGAAGAAAACATCCAGTCCCGCCTGCGTGGCCTTTTGCTGATGGCGCTGTCGAACAAGTTTGGCGAGATGCTCTTGACCACCGGCAACAAATCCGAGGTCGCGGTGGGCTATTGCACCATCTATGGCGACATGAACGGCGGCTACAATCCGCTCAAGGACATGTACAAGACCCGCGTGTTCGAAACCGCGCGCTGGCGCAACGCCAACCACCGCGCGTGGATGAAAGGCCCCGCCGGCCCGGTCATCCCCGAGCGCATCATCACCAAGCCGCCCTCGGCCGAGTTGCGCCCCAACCAGACCGATCAGGACAGCCTGCCGCCCTATGAGGTTCTGGACGCGATCCTCGAAGGGCTGGTCGAACGCGATGCCTCGGTGGCCGATCTTGTGGCCGAAGGCCATGACCGCGCTACCGTCAAGCGGATCGAGCATTTGCTCTACATCAGTGAATACAAGCGTTTCCAGTCCGCCCCCGGCACAAGACTGACGCAAAAGGCCTTCTGGCTGGACCGCCGCTATCCGATCGCCAACCGCTTTCGGGACGACAGCTGAAAATATGGGGCGGCCCGATCAGCCGCCCCCGGTAGGCCGCCCCTGACAAGCCGACCTGGTCATCATTCAGGTCCAAATATCCCGGGGGTGCGGGGGCAGAGCCCCCGCGTGTCCCTCCGCCAGGTCTCAGCGCTGCGGGGTGCGATAGGTCATGCGCCGCACCGAGCCGGTCTTCGAGCGCATCAGCAGCGTTTCGGTGGTCACCCAACCCGGTTCACGCTTGATCCCGGTCAGCAGCGAGCCACTGGTCACGCCGGTTGCGGCAAAGATCACCTCGCCGCGCACCAGCTCGTCGCGGCTGTAGACGCGGTCCAGATCGGTGATCCCGGCCTTGCGGGCGCGGCCACGCTCGTCGTCATTGCGAAACAGCAGTTTACCAAAGAACTGCCCGCCCATGCATTTCAGCGCGGCGGCCGCCAGCACGCCCTCGGGCGCACCGCCCGAGCCCATGTAGATGTCGATCCCCGTCACCTCGGGCTCGGCACAATGCATCACGCCTGCCACGTCGCCATCGGTGATCAGCCGGATCGAGGCGCCGGTGGCGCGGATTTCGTGAACCAGATCCTCGTGGCGCGGGCGTTCCAGCACGCAGACCGTGATGTCATGCGGCTGGGCGCCTTTGGCGCGGGCCAGCGCCTCGATGCGCTGCGTCGGGCTCATGTCCATGGTCACGGTGCCGGGGGCATAGCCCGGACCGATTGCCAGCTTTTCCATATAGACGTCGGGCGCGTGCAGCAGCGTGCCGCGCGGCGCCATGGCGATCACGGTCAAGGCGTTGGGCATGTCCTTTGCGGTCAGCGTGGTGCCTTCCAGCGGGTCGAGGGCGATATCGACCTCCGGGCCCTCGCCAGAACCGACCTCTTCGCCGATGAACAGCATCGGCGCCTCGTCGCGCTCGCCCTCGCCGATCACGACCACGCCCTTGATGTCCAGCTTGTTCAGCTGGTCGCGCATCGCGTTGACTGCGGCCTGATCTGCGGCCTTTTCATCGCCGCGGCCGATCAGACGGGCCGAGGCCAGAGCCGCGGCCTCGGACACGCGGGCCAGACCCAGCGACAGCATCCGGTCGTGAAATTCAATCAGCTCAGCCATGACGGCTCCTTGCAGTCGGTTGTGCGCGCGCGGCGCGTTCGCCTCGTCCTAGCGCCAGCCGGGCAGGGCGGGCAAGTCTGCTTTCGCTAACGGCCTGACCAAAAAAGGATGAAAGGCGCTGACCTTATACTTCCTCGATGCGGATCGCCACCGGCGCACCCATCAGCACGCCGGTCTTGGGAAACAGGCTCATGGCATGGGCGATATCGGCGGGCGCCGCCTTGTGCGTCACGATCAGCACCAGCGCGTTGTCATCTTCGACATCGGGCTTGTTGATCTGGCGCATCTGGTCGATCGAGATCCCGGCATCGCCCACGCAGGTGGCGATCTTGGCCAGCGCGCCCGGTTTGTCCAGCAGTGTCATGCGCAGGTAATAGGGCGCCGGTGTGGCCGCGCGCGCGGGCTGCGCCTTTTTCAACTGGCTCGCCGGCACGCCAAAGGTCGGCAGCCGCACACCGCGGGCAATATCGACCACATCGCCCATCACGGCGCTGGCGGTCGGGCCTTCGCCCGCGCCGGGGCCGCGCAGCACGATCTGGCCCACGCTGTCACCCTCCAGCACCACCATATTGGTGCCGCCCTGCAACTGGCCCAGCGGGCTGTCGGCGGGGACAAGGCAGGGGGTCATGCGCTGCTCCAGCCCGCGGCCGGTCAACTGCGCCACGCCCAGCAGCTTGATGTGATAGCCCATGTCATCGGCCAGCTCGATATCCTCGATCGAGACATTGCCGATCCCCTCCAGCTCGACCGAGTCGAACGCGACCTGCGTGCCAAAGGCGATGGCGGCCAACAGGCTGAGTTTGTGACCCGCATCAATGCCGCCCACGTCGAGGTTCGGATCGGCCTCCAGATAGCCCAGTTGCCGGGCCTCTTCAAAGACCGCCTCATAGGGCAGGCCCGCCGATTGCATCCGGGTCAGGATATAGTTGCAGGTGCCGTTCATCACGCCCATGACGCGGCGCATCTGGTTGCCGGCGAGGCCCTCGGTCAGCGCCTTGATGACCGGGATGCCGCCGGCCACGGCAGCCTCGAAGCGGATCACGCGGCCTTGCGCCTCGGCCGCTTCGGCCAGCGCCTGTCCGTGATGGGCCAGCATCGCCTTGTTGGCGGTCACGACATCCTTGCCGGCGGCAATCGCGGCCTCGGTCGCTGCAAGGGCTGCGCCCTCATGGCCGCCCATCACCTCGACGAAAACGTCGATATCGTCGCGTCTGGCCAGCGCCACCGGGTCTTCTTCCCAGGCGTAGGCGGAAAGGTCGGCATCGCGGTTCTTCATCCGGTCACGGGCGGAAACGGCGGTGATCACCACGGGCCGTCCGGCACGCGCGGCGATCAGATCGGCATGGCGCTGCACGATCTTGACCACCCCGATCCCCACGGTCCCCAGACCGGCAATCCCCAGACGCAGCGGCTCGACCATCATCAACTCCATTGGCAGGCTGGATCGGGTGTTAGCCGTTTGCGCGCGACTGTGCAACGCGGGCGGCAGGGGGGGCGGTGCTGTTGTCGGAAGGGCTGTCGCTATTCGGCCCGCAGAGCCGCAGCCCGCGCCCTGAGGGCTGCGGCGCGCGCCTCCAGACCCGCGGTGCCGGGGCCGGGCTGACCCGCTGCGGCCAGAACATCCTCCATCGGCAGGATCGCCGGTGCGGGGCCTGCGCTCATGGCGACGGGGGCCACCTCGGGCGGGGCCGCGCAGGCGGCAAGCAGGATCAACAGGGCAGTCGCGCGATGCATCGGGTCCTCCGGTCCGCGCCACGCTAGGCGATGGCGCGTCCGGCGTCCAGCGTCACACCGTGTGCAGATAAAGGTCGAAATCGACCTCGGACACGGTGCGCATCACCCGCGCATATTCAGCCGCCTTGATGGCGGTGAAGGTGCGGTGCATGTCTTCGCCCAGCGCGTCCTTCAGGAAACGCGACGCCTGCGCCGCCTTGATGGCCGCGCGCCAGTCGTCGGGCATCAAGGCACCGCCCGTGTCCTCATAGCCGTTGCCGGTGGTCTCGGGGCCGGGGTCGATCCGCTCGGCCAGGCCCTTGCGGATGCCGGCCAGCACGGTCGCCGCCACCAGGTAGGGGTTGGCATCGACGCCCGCCGGGCGGTGTTCGATCCGGCGCGCGCGGATGTCGCCCGCCGGGATGCGCAGCGCGACCGAGCGGTTGTTGACCCCCCAGGTCGGGCTGACCGGCGCGTAGGACTGGCTGGCAAAGCGCCGCCAGCTGTTGGCGTGCGGCGCAAAGACCAGCATCGATTCGCCCATCGTCGCCTTCAGCCCGCCCAGCGCATGCAGGATGGTGGACGACCATTGGCCCTCGACCTCCTCCATGAAGATGTTGCGACCATCAGCGTCCTGCAGCGAGACGTGGAAATGCATGCCCGAGCCCGCATAATCCTCGTTGGGCTTGGCCATGAAACAGGCGGTCACGCCATGGGCGCGGGCCTGCGCACGCACGATCCGCTTCAGCCGCATCAGGTCATCGGCGGCCTGCAACACGTTTTCGCGGTAATGCAGCGTCAGCTCATACTGGCCCGGCGCATATTCCGAGATCATCGTTTCGGCGGTGATGCCCGCCTTGCCCGCCGCCGCGTAGATGTCGGAAAACAGCGGCAACATCCCGTGCAGGTGATCGAC
>ERZ1645187.3154-NODE-3154-length-14018-cov-8.703216_pt1 | contig 14018 bp, 12 predicted proteins | sample MGYA00575352_ERZ1645187 | MGnify/ENA primary metagenome ERZ1645187 (study PRJEB40837, sample SAMN11349314) | freshwater sediment metagenome | isolation source: river sediment | host: Sediment | place: India: Wazaribad , New Delhi | collected 2017-02-21 ...
CTTTCATCTTTCGAAAGCCCGGCGAGGGGGTCAATTCCCGAATGCCCGCCTGTCCGGCCCGAGGGGCCCACTCCAGCTGGGGTCCCTATTCCACGAAAAAGAACAGCATGCGCACATGCGCGCCCGTCCAGTCCGGCAGCTTCTGCGTCCAGGTCGCCTCGGCGTAGGTCAGGTTCGAGGCGCCGAGAACGGCGACGAAAATCTCGGCCCAGCGAACTTCGCCGGTCGTCGGGTCGACGATGCCGACGCGCTTGCCCGAATAGTCGACGAACGCCTTGTCGCCGGCGACATGATGCTGACGCATCACCGGCGTCAGCCGCCGCTCGAAGCCCCGGAACAGATCGCAGAGCCGGCTGTAGCCGTAGCCGCCGGGGTGAGAAGCCCGGTATTCCTCCCACAGGATCGTCAGATTGACGCCCGGCCGCTTCAGCTCGCGCGCCAGCTCCGCCCAGTCCGGCTCGGCATGCCGCCGCGCACCCGTCTTCACACCGGCATGCGTGAACAGGCGACGCTCCAGCTCGGCCTCCGTCATCTCCTCCGGCAGCGGCCACGCCAGGCCCGCCGCCGCGGCCCGCTTCAGATTGTCCTGGATCGTCGAGCGCGCGGCCCCAAGCCGCCGCCCGATCTCGCGCGCGCTCACCCCGTCATCGGCGAGCCGCAGCATGTGCCGTAATTGTCGCATGGTCAGTTCCCGCTTCGCCGGCATCCCGTTCTCCTCGTCGACTTCGACAAGGCGGAATCGCCCGAGTGGCTGAACTGCAAAAGCGTGTGGCGGCACACCGCCGACCGGCCAAGGCGGCCGGCTTCAAATCGGAATGGTGGCCGGCTTCACCTCGGAACGCCGGCCGACATCAAATCGGAATCCCCGGCCGGTTTGCGTCGGAATCCGCAGTTCCTCGGCCTCGATCACGCTCGTGAGCGCATCGCGCACTGGATCGCGGACTACAATCTGCGCCGCCCACACTCCGCGCTCGGCTATCTCACACCGGCGGTCTATGCCGCCAATCTCACCGCAACGGGCGGTCGGCTGCGCAACCCTGACCAGCTACGCCGCCCGCCTGTTGCTACCCCAGCGCCCCACGGCGTAAAAACTGCCGAGGCTCTAATCGCCCCTGGATGACAACTCAGTGGCACGTCACCGTTGCGCCGCCTCGCAGATCGCCTCCGCATCCGCCGCGTCGTTCTTCTGGCGCTTTACGAATGGCTTCACATAGGCAGGCGCGATCAAGCGGACGTCGTGACCCGGTTCGCCGATCTCGCGGGCCCAATAATGCGACCCGCGGCACGCCACCATGGCGACCATGCAACGCGGAAGATCGGCGAATAACGCCAGAACCTGACCCCGACGCAACGTCTTGCGGAACACGGGCTGTCCTGCCGCATCCGCGCCATGCGCCTGAAACACGTTCTTCGCCAGGTCCAGCCCGACCGTGATAACTTCGCCCATGGACGCCGCCCAATGTGGATCTCCACAAACCCACCTTGGCACGCCAACGCCGTCGGGGGGCGTCTACAACATCAGGCCCGTCCGCGCCACGACGCCGTCAGCGCGCCAGAAGCAGCGGAATCGCGCCCCGCTCCTCCAGCCAGGCGACCACACGGTCGGCCAGCGCCTCGGCGGTCGCGCCGGTCGTGTCGAGCGTCAACTCGGGTTCGGTCGGCGCCTCGTAGGGCTGGTCGATTCCCGTGAAATTCTTGATCTGCCCGGCCAACGCCTTCTTGTAGAGGCCCTTGGGATCGCGCCGGATCGCCACGTCGACGGGAACGTGGACATAAATCTCCACGAACTCGCCCGGCGCCAGCAGATCGCGCGTCATTTTGCGGTCGACGGCGAAGGGCGAGATGAAGGAGCACAGCACGATCAGCCCCGCCTCCGTCATCAGTTTCGCCACCTCGCCGATGCGGCGGATATTCTCGATACGGTCGTTCTCGGTGAAGCCGAGATCGCGGTTGAGGCCGTGGCGGACATTGTCGCCGTCGAGTATCATCGAATGCGCGCCGCGCATATGCAGCCGCGTCTCGACCAGATTGGCGATGGTCGATTTGCCCGCCCCCGACATGCCGGTGAACCACAGCACCTTCGGCGTCTGGCGCTTCTGGCCCGCGCGCTCGTCCTTGGAGATGGCGAGCAACTGGAAATGGACGTTTTCCGAGCGGCGCAGATGATACTCGATCACGCCCGCGGCAACCGTCTGGTTGCTCGCGCGGTCGATGACGATGAAGCCGCCGGTCGAGCGGTTGTCCTTGTAGGGATCGAACGCGACGGGATGGCCGGCGGCGAGCTTGCACAGCGCCACCTCGTTGAGAGCCAGCGTCTTGGCGGCGAGCTTTTCCAGCGTGGCGACGTGGAGGCGGTGATGCAGTTCGACAAACACCACCGGCGCAAGCGTCGGGCCAATCTTCATCAGATAGGAGCGGCCGGGATGCATCGGCTCCTCGCCCATCCAGATCACATGCGCGGCGAACTGTTCGCCCACGGCGGGCGCGGCGCCGGGTCGGCACAGCACGTCGCCGCGCGCGATGTCGACCTCGTCGGCGAGCGTCAGCGTCACCGCCTCGCCCGCGCGCGCGGTTTGCGACGTGTCGGAGGCGACGTAAATCCCCGTGACGCGTGATTTGCGGCTCGAGGTCGCGACCATGATCTCGTCGCCGACGGCGATCTCCCCGCTGGCCACCGTGCCGGCGAAGCCGCGGAAATCGAGATCAGGGCGGTTGATCCACTGCACCGGCAGGCGGAAATCGCCAGCGGCGGGGTTGCGCACGTCAATCGTCTCCAGCGTCTCCACCAGCGGCGCGCCCTCATACCAGGGCGTCTGGTCGCTGCGGTTCGAGACATTGTCGCCGCGCCGGGCGGACAGCGGGATCGGAGCGACCGTGACGAAGCCCAGCGGTGCCGCGAAGGCGCTGAAATCGGCGACGATCTTGTCGTAGATCGCTTTGTCGTAACGGACCAGGTCCATCTTGTTGACGGCGAGCACGACGTCGCGAATGCCGAGCAGCGAGACGATAACCGCGTGGCGATGGGTCTGCGTCAGCAGGCCCTTGCGGGCGTCGACCAGCAGGATGGCGAGATCGGCGTTGGAGGCGCCGGTCACCATGTTGCGGGTATATTGTTCGTGGCCGGGCGTGTCGGCGACGATGAAATTGCGACGCGGCGTCGAGAAGTAACGATAGGCGACGTCGATGGTGATGCCCTGCTCGCGCTCGGCCTCCAGACCGTCGACCAGCAGCGCGAAATCGATCTCCTCGCCGGTGGTGCCGTGCTTGAGCGAATCTTTCGCCAGAGCCGAAAGCTGATCCTCGTAAATCTGGTTCTGTTCGTGCAGCAGGCGGCCGATCAGCGTCGACTTGCCGTCGTCGACGGAGCCGCAGGTGAAAAACCGCAGCGTCGGCAGGGTGGCGGGCGCGTTCATCAAAAATACCCCTCGCGCTTCTTCTTCTCCATCGAGCCCGCTTCGTCATGGTCGATCAACCGGCCCTGCCGTTCCGAGGTGCGGGAGGCGCGCATTTCGGCGATGATGTCATCGAGGCTGGTGGCGTCGGACTCGATGGCGCCAGTCAGCGGATAACAGCCCAGCGTGCGGAAGCGCACTCTGCGCATCTCGATGCGCTCACCGGCTTCCAGCTCAAACCGTTCGTCGTCTTGCATGATCCAGGCGCCCTGCCGGCGCACCACCGGACGCTCCCTGGCGAAGTAGAGCGGCACGACGGGAATTCCCTCCGCGCGGATGTAGTCCCAGACGTCGAGTTCGGTCCAGTTCGACAGCGGAAAGACGCGCATCGACTCGCCCTGACGGATGCGGGTGTTGAACACCCGCCACAGTTCCGGGCGCTGGTTGCGCGGGTCCCAGCCGTGCTGCGTGGTGCGATGGGAGAAGATCCGTTCCTTGGCGCGGCTCTTCTCCTCGTCGCGGCGCGCCCCGCCGATGGCGGCGTCGAACCCCCATTTGTCGAGCGCCTGACGCAAGGCCTCGGTCTTCATCACCAGCGTATGGGTGTTCGAGCCCGAGGCGATAGGCGAGACGCCGCGGCGCACGCCGTCCTCGTTGACATGCACGAGCAGATCGAGCCCGAGCCGATGCGCGGTCTCGTCGCGGAAGGCGATCATCTCGCGGAATTTCCATGTCGTGTCGACATGCATCAGAGGGATCGGCAGCTTGGCGGGATGAAACGCCTTCATCGCCAGATGCAGCAGAACGCAGGAATCCTTGCCAATGGAGTAGAGGATGACGGGATTGCGAAAATCGGCGGCGACTTCCCGGAAAATATGAATCGTTTCTGCTTCGAGCGCGCGCAGATGGGTGCTGAGGGTCATGTCGGCTCCAGATGTGGGACGCGCGCGGACAGGCGCGTCCGGACTGTTGGCGCGCCTGCGCGCGCGATCCTTGTTCGGCCCGCCCCGCCGCAGACCGCGCCGCGCAAGATGTCGTCCGCGCCGAGATAGGAGCCGACCTGCACTTCGATGAGTTCGAGCGGGATCTTGCCGGGATTGGCCATGCGATGCACGCAGCCGATCGGCAGATAGTTCGACTCTTTCTCGTGCATCACGACGACCTCGCCGTTGCGCGTCACCTCCGCGGCGCCCCGCACCACGACCCAGTGTTCGGCGCGATGATCGTGCTTTTGCAGCGACAGCACGCCGCCGGGCTTGACCGTGATGCGCTTGATCTGATGGCGCTCGCCCAGATCGACGGACAGATACTTGCCCCAAGGCCGTTGAATCTTGCGATGCTCGCCGGCTTCGGACTCGCCCTTCGCGCGGATCAGATTGTCCTTGCCGTCGAGAACGTAGCCGCGCCCGAACACGGCCTTGCCGGCCTCGTCCTTGGGCGCGAGATCCCACACCGCCGCCCAGCCCCCGACATCCGACCAGCCGAACGCGCCCGGCGTCACCGCGGCCTTGGAGGTGCGCTCCATGACCGCGTAGTCGAGGGAGATTTTCCGCGCCGCCGCGAAGGCGTCGGCGTCGAGCAGCAGGAAGTCGAGATCGCGCCGCGCCGCTTCGAGCGCGCGCGCCACGGGTACGGCGACATCGGGAGCGAAGGCTTCGAGTTCGGCGCGCATAGTGCGGGCGCAGAAGATGAGGTTGCCCGAATTCCACAGATAGCCTTCGAGCAGATAGCGCGCCGCCCGCTCGGCGTCGGGCTTCTCGACGAACGCCTCGACCCAGCGCGCGCCCTCCTCGATCTGCGCGCCCTGACGGACATAGCCATAGCCTGTCGCGGGATGGGTCGGCGGAATGCCGATGGTGATGATGCGCTGCTGCGCGGCGACGCGGCCCGCGCGCTGGCATGTCTCCACGAAAAGGCGGGCATCCTGCACGACGTGATCGGCGGCGAAGACGCCGACCACGGCGTCCTCCCGGCGCGCCAGAGCGAGTTCCGTCGCCGTCGCCACCGCGGGAGCGGAATCGCGCCGGTCCGGCTCCAGCACGATCTCCGCATCGAGGCCGATCTGGCGCAGCTGATCCTGCGCCGTAAACCGATAGTCGGCGTTCGTCACCACGATCGGACTGTCGAACACCGATCGGTCGGACAGCATCCGCATCGTGCGCTGGCAGGTCGACTCGCTGCCAAACAACGAAATGAACTGCTTGGGCATCGAATCGCGCGACACCGGCCACTGCCGCGTGCCGGCCCCGCCGCACATCACGACAGGAATGATCCGTAAAGCAGCGGACAATTGGGAATTCCTCGCTTATGACGGCCGCATGCGCGGCATTGCGCATCCGGCCCTCGCCCGACCGCGCCGTCGGATGTGAAATTCGGTCGCGTCCGCAGGCGTCGCATAGGGGTGCGCCGACGCGCGGCGGCCGGAGGAAAGGTGCTTCCCTCTAATACGCTTGCCGCCGGCCGGCAACAATCGGACTTGCGGGCTAGAAAGCGCGGGCGTCGTCACATTAACGTTGGGTTGGGGCCGATTGGGTAGGGCGGCCGTATGAGCCAATCACCGCCATCTTCCCTTTACCGCCGCCATCGTTTCCCGCGCGAGGTCATCATGCAGGCTGTCTGGCTCTACTTTCGTTTCCCCTTGAGCCTGCGCATGGTCGAGGAGATGCTCGCCGCCCGCGGCGTCCACGTCGCTTATGAAACCACCCGGCGTTGGGCTGACAAATTCGGACGCGCGTTCGCCGGCCATACGCGCCGTCGCGCGCCTTGGCGCGGCGACAAATGGCATATGGACGAGGTCGTCGTCTCCATCGCGGGCAAAAACATGGGTTGTGGCGCGCCGTCGATCAGGACGGCTTCATCCTCGACGTTCTCGTCCAAAGTCGTCGGGATAGAAAGGCTGCGCGGCGCTTGATGCGCAAGCTGTTGAAGAGGACCGCGCGTGCGCCGCGCGTCATAATCACGGACAAGCTGCGCTCCACCGCCGCGGCAAAGAACGACATGGGATTGAGCGTCGAGCGTCGCTGGCGCAAGGGCATCAACAACAGGGCCGAGAATTCACACCAGCCCACGCGACGACGGGAGCGGATCATGAAGCGGTTCAAATCCGCCCGGCAGGCGCAACGCTTCTTGTCCATCCATGACCAGATCGCCAACCTCTTCCACCTTCCCCGCGCCGAACATCAGCCTGCCGCTTCTCGCCGCGCCCATCTTGCGCAGGCCTTCGCGGCATGGGCCGATGTCGCCGGCGCCACGCTCGCCGCGTGATGGGACTCTCGGCAAAGCGCCACGTTTGACCCGCCAAGATTAACGTGACGGCGCCGTTAACCCTTCATTAACCCAAAAGACATTGCCAGCTTTTTAGAATCGGCGTATTCCCGTTTTCCAGAGGCGCAAGCCTGAAAAAGCGTTATTCCGGAAGTGGCCAATGAATCAGCTCGCCGCCCTGCTCGTGGCCGACATGGACAGTCACAGCTTTCACGAGACGATCATTCGCCAGGGCGAGATGATCTCCGACAAGCTGAACATGCTGCGCGTCGAGCACAATCAGCCCAACGCCGATCGCGTGTTGCGGTCCTTTTCGCTGGCCGAGGTCGCGTATTTCCTTGGCGTCACGCCGTCCAATATCAAGAAGCTTCACCTTGAAGGAAAGGGGCCCATTCCGACGACGTCGCTCTCGGGGCGGCGCAGCTATTCCGCCGAGCAGATGCTGGATCTGCGTCGCTATCTCGATCGTCATGGCCGCTCCCAGGTCAAGCGCTACGTTCCCAGCCGACGCGACGGCGAGCCGCTTCAGGTGCTCTCCGTCATCAACTTCAAGGGTGGCAGCGCCAAGACGACGACGGCTGCGCATCTTGCGCAGCATCTCGGCCTCACGGGGCACCGCGTGTTGGCTATCGACCTCGATCCTCAGGCTTCGCTGACGGCGCTGCATGGCATTCAGCCAGAGATCGACAAGCTGCCGTCGCTCTATGAGGCGTTGCGCTACGACGAGCAGCGCCGACCGATCTCCGAGGTTATCCGGCGCACGTCGTTTCCCGGGCTCGACATCGTCCCGGCTGGGCTCGAACTTCAGGAATATGAATACGACACGCCGCTGGCGCTTACCAATCGCGCGGCCGGCGACAAGCAACTTTTCTTCACGCGCATCTCGAACGCGCTGAAGGAGGTGGACGATCGCTATGATGTGGTGGTGGTCGATTGCCCGCCGCAACTGGGATACCTGACTCTCACCGCGCTGACTGCGTCGACCTCGGTGCTGATCACCATCCATCCCCAGATGCTCGACGTGATGTCGATGAGCCAGTTTCTGTTGATGCTGGGCGGAACGCTGCGCTCGATCGCGACCACGGGCATGAACGTCCGCTTGCAATGGTTTCGCTATCTGGTGACGCGCTATGAGCCCACCGACGGGCCGCAATCGCAGATGGTCGGCTTCATGCAGGCGCTGTTCTCCAGCCAGATGCTGAAGACGCCGATGCTTAAATCGACGGCGATCTCGGACGCCGGCATCACCAACGAGACTCTCTATGAGGTGGACCGAACCCAGTTCACGCGCTCGACTTACGACCGCGCGATGGAGGCGTTGAACGCCGTCAACGAAGAAATTACGCAGTTGATCCACCGGGCATGGGGGCGCTGATGCGTAAGCACCTTTTGTCAAAGCTCACGGCGTCGAGCGAAGGGGCCCCTACCCTGCCCGACGCGCCGGCGCCGCCGGCGGCGCATTCGTCGTCTCCCAACGCGCGGCAGGACTACGTTGATCGCGGCGCGTCGCGTTCGATGCGTCTTGCGATCGAGGACATCGCCGAAACGTCGCGGCGGATGACCAGCGGCGAGGTGGTGGTCGAGATCGATCCCGCTGTGATCGCCCCCTCCCCGATCCGCGACCGGCTCGAAGGCGGCGATCCAGCGCAGGATCTCGCTTTGCGTGAAAGCATCGCGGTCTATGGCCAGCGCGTTCCAGTTCTTATCCGCCCCGATGCGTCCGCGCGCGGGCGGTATGTGACCGTCTATGGTCACCGCCGCATCTCGGCCGCGCACACGCTTGGCAAGCCGGTGAGGGCGATCATCGTCCAGCTTTCCGACGAAGACGCCTATGTCGCGCAAGGGCAAGAGAACAACGACCGACGCGACACCTCGTTCATCGAGAAGGCGCTGTTCGCGGCGCGGCTGCGGGCGGAGGGCCTTGATCGCGCCCGCGTGGCCGCGGCGCTCGGAGTGGCCGATACGCTTGTCTCCAAGATGACAGTCATCGCAGAGCGCATCCCCACGGAATTGATCCGTGCGATCGGCCCGGCGCCTTCGACGGGAAGGCCGAAATGGGAGATGTTGGCAGGCTTGGTCGAAGCGACGCCGAAAGCGTGGGGCGCGGCGCTTGAGACGGCCGAGTTCAACACGGCTGCGAGCGATACGCGCTTTGCTCTGGTGTTGACGAATTTACTTCAGGGCGGGCGGCAGACGGCGAGTTTCGTCCCGGTCGCCGACCGGAGCGGGACTTCCTTCGCCTATGTGCGCCGCGCAGCGAAGGAGACGACTATTCGCATCCCATTGGAGACGAAGCCCCATGGTGCCCAACCTTTTGGGGACTGGGTGGCGTCGCGACTGGCGCGACTGCACGAGGAGTGGCGGGATGACAAGTGAGGCGCCGCCCATCGCGGCGCGCGTGACAGCTGTCACCTTTGGGGCTCACCCAGATTCATGTTGAGCGTGCGCGTAGCGTAAACCCGGGTCCTGCGGCCCAATTCGAACCCACCAACCAGGGAGCATCGCCGAGCAAAAGAAAAAGGCCCCCGAGACGGACGCCCCGGAAGCCCTTGATGAGTTGTAGCAACCTCTAGAGAGCATTTCCGCGAATCGCCGTCAACCTCAAACGACGAAACGTGCGTTTCGGCGGGCGGGTTTCTTTTGCCTGATGAAGGCTGATGAATTTTGACGCGATCGCGACGTCGGCTTTTGGCCGGCGAGCGGTGACGCGCGCCCAGATTTCGGCGCAGCTCGCCGTGAGGCAGGCCCGGACGCAGGCGCAGGCGGCGACGCCGGCGTCAACCCGCGAACGGGCGGGAAGCCCCGCGAGCGGGCAGGGGGCGGCGGCTGTCCACAAATGGACGCTGCTGCGCACGTTGTCGGAAATCCGCGACGGGCTCGGCGTCTCCGACCGGGCGCTTGGGGTGTTGTCGGCGCTGGCCTCGTTCCATCCCGAGACGGCGCTGACGCTGACGGGCGGGGCGGGGCAGGGCGAGGGCCAGGCCGGGCTCGTCGTGTTTCCGTCGAACCGGGCGTTGGCTCTGCGCTGCAACGGCATGTCGGAGGCGACGCTGCGTCGGCATCTGGCCGCGTTGGTCGAGGCCGGCCTGATCATTCGCCGCGACAGCCCGAATGGAAAGCGCTTCGCGCGTCGCGACGACGGCGAGGGCGGCGGCCAGGTCTATGGCTTTGACCTCGCGCCGCTGGTCGCCCGCGCCGGCGAGTTTGACGAACGGCTCGACGCGCTGCGCTCGGAGCAGCGCCGGGCGCGGCTGCTGAAGGAGCGCATCAACCTGCTGCGCCGCGACCTCACCAAGCGCATCGCCTTCGCGCTGGACGAGGCGCTGACCGGCCCGTGGGAGGGCCTGCGCCAGGCCTTCCTGAGCCTGTGCACGCCGTTGCGCCGTCTGCGTGGGATTGCCGATTTTGCGGCGCTGGCGAGCGACCTCGACCGACTGCACGCCGCGGTGACCGACGCGCTGGAGCAGGCGCTGGCGAAGCAGGAAAGCCAGTCTCAAGAACCAATCGGCGATGGCGCTCATTTCGGGCGGCGCATACCAGATTCAAACTCACAACAGAAACCAGACTCTGAACCTGCTTCCAAGGAAGCCGGGATGAAAACCGAGCCCGAACCCGGTCCCGCCTCGCCCTCCAGCCTCGAACTCCCCCTCAAAATCGTCCTCGACGCCTGCCGCGACGTCGAAACCTACGATTTTTCAGGATCAGGCATCGCCAGCTGGCGCGCCTTCCTCGACGTCGCCGCCGCGATCCGGCCAATGCTCGGGATCAGTCCCGACGCCTGGCGCGACGCGGTCGATACCCTCGGCGCGAAAAACGCCGCCGTCGCCGTCGCCTTCATCCTGCAACGCAGCGAACATTCCTCCGAAGCCCAACATCTGACCGGGCCCGACGGGCGAACCACCGTCACCGTCAACGGCTCCCCCGCCATCCGATCGCCCGGAGGCTACCTGCGCGCTCTCACCGAAAAGGGCCGGGCCGAGCCCTTCGCCCTCTGGCCCGCTATCCTTGCGCATTTGGCGCAACGCGTGAGAGGGTCCAAACCCAAAGAGTGGGCTCAAAGATCGGCCAGGTGATCGGCCAATCGATGCCAGGGTGACCGAATGATCGGTTGATAAGCGACTAACACTCTTTAGGTTCATCGAATGAGTGGCCTGCACGGAGATCGGCCAAATATGCTGGAGACCCCTGCCCGGATCGAGCCGGCACGGCTGGAGCGGCCGACCGCCGCAATCGTTGACGTGATTGCGGATTTGACCGCCGCCGCCGCCACGCTCGAACGCGCGTTGCATCCACGCACTGCGGCGGCGCTCGCCGACCTCGTGCGCGTCATGAACACCTATTACAGCAATCTGATCGAAGGGCACGACACCCGTCCGCGCGACATCGAGCGCGCGCTGGCGGGGCAGTTCGATGCGGATGAAGGACGCCGTAACCTCCAGATCGAGGCGCGCGCTCATGTTCGTGTTCAATCGCGGATCGACGCGCTGGCGGCGGTCGGAGCATTGCCGGAGCCCGCTTCGGCCGAGTTCCTCCGGGAACTGCATCGGGACTTCTACGCGGATGCGCCGGACGCGATGCTCCAGATTCGCTCGCCCAATGGGCGGACGATGACAATGACGCCGGGCATGTGGCGCCGGCGCTCCGAGGAAGACAATGTCGTGGGCCGCCATGTGCCGCCTTCATCGGAGCGCGTCGACGATTTCATGGCGGCGTTTGAAAGGCGCTTCCGTTTCGCCCGCCTCGGCCGAGGCGGGCGGCTGCTGGCGATGGCCGGCGCGCATCACCGATTCAATTACATCCACCCCTTCGCCGACGGGAACGGCCGCGTCAGCCGCCTCATGAGCCACGCCATGGCGGCGGCGGCGGGGATCGGCGCGCATGGCTTATGGTCGGTTTCCCGGGGGCTCGCCCGCGGCCTGGAGAGCCGGAGCGAGTACAAGAAGATGATGGATCACGCCGACGCTCCGCGCCAGGGCGATCGCGATGGGCGCGGCAATCTCTCCGAGGCCGCGCTCGCCGAGTTCACGCTGTGGTTCCTGCGTGTGTGCCTTGACCAGGTGACCTTCATGGCGTCGCTCTTCGACCTCGACGCGTTCGCGGGGCGGATGCGCCGTCATGTCGAGCGTGATCCGCGTCTCAAGCCGGAGGCGTTCGGTTTGCTGGAGGAGGCGTTGCTGCGCGGCGAGGTCGAACGGGGCGCGGCGGCGCGGATCACCGGGCTGCCCGAACGCAGCGCCCGTCGCGTGTTGGTGGAGACGATCGACGCCGGGCTGCTGGGCTCGGACTCTCCCAAGGGGAGGGTGTCATTGCGTTTCCCGGCGGACGCTCTGGAGGAGCTATTTCCGCGGCTCTATCCGCAGACGTGAGGGTTTCCGCAGGCGTGGTCAAGCACGTGGCCATCTTATCATCGATAAGCGCAACTTATCGGACTCTCAGAACCGCATGATCCGCGCGCCCGGTGACAGAAGCAATGGCTTGGATCAGATCGGCGACGTCCGCAGATCTCGTATGTTACAACAGGGTAGAGCGTCATAGGGCGCTCGGCCGCCGCGGTAAGCGGGGCAAATTCAGTGGTGGGCTCCAGGAGCTTCTGATTCCTTGTCGGCTCACCGCCACGGCTTCAGCCGTGGCGGTGAAGCCAGTCGGAGAGGGCGCGCGTCGTCAGATCGCGGATCGAGACACCTTGCGCTGCCGCCGCGACTTTGAGGCGGCGATGGAGGTCGGGCGCGACTTGCACATGGATCGAGCGCAGAGCGCCGTCCTGCGACGCTACGGCGGCCGAGGAGGTCGTGACAGAGGTCGGGGCGGGTGGCAGATGCCGCCGAAGGCGATGCCGGCGCTGCGGGCGCGGCGCTCGCCATTTCAGCGAGCGCCGCCTGCATGGACTTTTGCTGTTTTGTTGTTTTGGACATTTGGACCGGCCCTTAGAGGGTGGTGACGAAGGCGGCGAGGGCACGGGCCTCGTCCTGGGCGAGGCCGTCGAGCGGGCGGCCGAGGGCGAGGCGTTGGAACGCGACGTAGGCCGCCGCCTCGTCCGTCTCGGCGCTCGCTGGCGGGCAGGCGTTGAGCAGGACTGAGGTCGCCCGGCCGCGCGGATCGCCGCCAGCGCGTCCGGGAGTCGCGCCAGATCGAGCGCCGAGGGGCGCGAGACGACGAGCACAGCGTCGGCGGCGGCGATGGCGATGGCGATGGCGGCCGACATCGCCGCGCCGCTCGCGGGCGGCGTGTCGATCAGGCAGAGACGGGCGCCCATCTCGGCCGCCTTTGCGCGGATCGGCCCGACCTTGGCGGGATCGCAGGCGACGACGGCCGCGCCCTCGTCGTCGTCGTCTTCCCGGTGCCGCCCTTGAGGCTGACGACTGCGACCGTCTTCATGGCTGTTTGTCCGTTTAGACATTTGTATTTTTGTTCAAAAATACAAATGGACCGCTTCGATTCGCTTGAATTTCCGGGTGTTCTCGAGTCGCGTCAATGAATTTTTGTTCAAAAGTCCATTTGTAGATTTGGCGCTTTGGATCGGGTCGGGCGCGACCTCGCCCGGATCGGTCGTAGTTCCGAACATGCTCCCGCCGCGTCAGCGGCGCCTGCGCCACGGGTGGGGGGAGCCGCGCCCCGAAAGCGCGGCGCGGGGGCGGGAACGGCCCCCCGCTGTTAAGTCGGGCTAAAGTCGTCGTCGCGATCGGGGGAAAAATATCCGCCGTCTCCGCCGTCGTCCTTGTCGTCCGAGTTCTCCGGGGGCACGAGGCTTGCCCAAGTCGGCGCGTCGCCGGGCGGCAGCAGATGCTCGGCGTGGGGCGCGGCCTCGCGCACCCACGCCGCGAAGGCCCGCGCGCCACGGTCGATCAGCGCGACGACCTTCCGCCCCGCCTCCTTGGCGGCGTCCAGCTCGCGGGCGAATAGCGCGCGCAGAAGGATCGGCTCCTTTTCGCGGGCCTCGTCGCTGGCGATCAGCGCGCGCAGGCCCGGCTTGATCGCGGCGTCATAGCCCGCGACGGAGGCGACCGACGGCGCGAGGACGATGGTGCGGCCGTCGCCATGTTCGAGGCTCGCTCCAAGCGCGGCGACGCGCTGCCAGCCGCCCGCCTCGCCTTTCTCGCGGCGTAGCTTGGCGGCGAGCGCCGCCTCGTCCCGCGCGCGCCGCGCCGCCTCGCGCCGCGCGCGCTCCTGGTCGGGCGTCGGGACGGGCGCCACAGGCGCGGGCGGCTTCTTCGCGACGACCGGCGCCGGCGCGGCGGGCGCAGGCGTCTCGGCCTCGCGCCGGGCGATCATCGCCGCTTCGAGGCGCGCCCGGTCGGCCGCGAGCTGGCGCTCGGCCTCCTGCGCGGCGGCCTCGATCTGTTGGAGCTGGTAGCGTCGGCCAGC
>ERZ1645187.3155-NODE-3155-length-14012-cov-5.545748_pt1 | contig 14012 bp, 12 predicted proteins | sample MGYA00575352_ERZ1645187 | MGnify/ENA primary metagenome ERZ1645187 (study PRJEB40837, sample SAMN11349314) | freshwater sediment metagenome | isolation source: river sediment | host: Sediment | place: India: Wazaribad , New Delhi | collected 2017-02-21 ...
GGCGAGAGGTTGAACTCCGCATAAGCCTCGCTGCCCGGCTGGCGCACGAACAGTTCAAAGCACGTGGTCTGCCACAACCCGTCCGCCTGGCCCTTGCCCGCGAACGGCGGCACGATCAGATCGGCGGTCCCCTCCAGCGAAAAGCGCAGTTGCAGCCAATTTCCTGCCGCCGAAATGATCCGGGCGGTGATCGCGCTGACGCTCACGAGCGGATGATCGGGATGGGGGATCAGGCGATACGTTTCCAAACGCGGTTCTTTCGTGCTAGGCGCGCGCCCGTAACCGAAAAGGCACCCATGACTTACAATTCCTCGCTGCTCCGCCTGCTTGCTGAACGCGGCTACATTCATCAGCTGACCGATGCCGAGGGGCTGGATGCCCTGGCGGCGAAGCAGGTTGTGCCGGGGTATATCGGGTTCGACGCGACCGCGCCATCGCTGCATATCGGCAGTCTGGTCCAGATCATGATGCTGCGCCGTCTGCAACAGACCGGGCACAAGCCGGTCGTGGTGATGGGCGGCGGCACCACGCGGATCGGCGATCCCACCGGGCGCGATGAAAGCCGCAAGATGCTGACCGATGAAGCGATCGAGGCCAACATCGCCTCGATCCGCACGATCTTTGCCAAGCTGCTGAAGTTCGGCGACGGGCCAACCGATGCCGTGATGGTCAACAACCACGACTGGCTGGGCAAGCTGGGCTATATCGAACTGCTGCAGGAAGTCGGCACGCATTTTACCGTCAACCGGATGCTGACGTTCGATTCGGTCAAGCTGCGGCTGGAACGCGAACAGCCGATGACGTTCCTCGAATTCAACTACATGATCCTGCAAGGGTACGATTTCCGCCATTTGTCCAAGACGATGGGCGTGCGGCTGCAAATGGGCGGGTCGGACCAGTGGGGCAATATCGTCAACGGGCTGGAACTGGGCCGCCGGATGGACGGGACCGAGCTGTTCGGCCTGACCACGCCGCTGCTGACCACCGCCGATGGCGGCAAGATGGGCAAGACGGCGGCGGGCGCGGTCTGGCTGAACGAGGACCAGCTGCCGGCTTATGACTTCTGGCAATACTGGCGCAACGTCGATGACCGCGACGTCGGCAAGTTCCTGCGCCTGTTCACCGACCTCCCGCTGGACGAGATCGCCCGACTGGAAAGCCTGCAGGGGAGCGAGATCAACGCGGCCAAGATCGTGCTGGCCAATGAAGTGACCAGCCTGTGCCGCAGCCCTGAAGCCGCCAAGGCTGCCGAGGCGACCGCGTCCGCCACGTTCGCGGGTGGCGGCGTGGGGCAGGAACTGCCAGTGCTGGCGCTGCCCGCCGATGGCATCGGCCTGATCGACGCGCTGGTCGGCATCGGCTTTGCGGCCAGCCGGGGCGAGGCCAAGCGCCTGATCGCGGGCGGCGGCGCGCGAATCGACGGCGAGGCGGTGAGCGACGAGGCGCTGCACATCCCCGGCGGCGCCGAAGTGCGGATTTCGGCGGGGAAGAAAAAGCACGGCGTGCTGCGCCCCTGACCGGTATCGGGAACGGCCCATCAAGCTGGTGGCCCGCAATTGTGGTGAACAGACCGTTCCCGTCCGCTTTACCCTTTGTTGTGCTTTCCCCGGCACAAGGACCCTTGCTGTAACGACGCAAGGAGGCCCTGCGGACATGGGAGCCGGAGCTCAACTGACCGTCACCGATATGCGCCGCGCCACGCGGCATCCCGTCGATTACAACGTAATCGGCGAGCACCGGCGTCTGGGCGACGTGCATATCCATATCGTCAACATTTCCGCGCACGGTTTCATGGCCGACGGTCCGCTGGACCTGTCGCGCGGGGAACGCATCGTGATTCGCCTGCCCGAAGTTGGCCGGATCGAGGCGCATCTGATCTGGGCGACCGAAGATCGTTCCGGCTTCCAGTTCGAGCGAATCATCCGCCTGGATGATTTCATGCGGATGATCGACACGCTGCAACCCAACCCGCGCCTGCGCCGCAAGCGCTGAGGCGCACGGCTGCCGCGCGGCACAGCGCAACTTTACACAACCCAAGCATCTGACCGCTTGGCAAGCCGCGGGCGCGCTGCCATGCCCACGGCGTGAGTGAAGCTGTCCATCCCCTTCGCATCCGCGACTATCGCCTGATCTGGCTGACGCGGTTCCTGTCCGTCAACGCCACCGTGGCGGTGGTCGTGATCATCGGCGCGCAGGTCTATCAATATGCCCGCACCGTGGAAGGCATGGCCCCGAAAGAGGCCGCGTTCCTGCTGGGCCTGCTGGGGCTGGCGCAGTTTATCCCGTTCCTGCTGCTGACTCCGGTGGCCGGGCTGCTGGCCGACCGGCTTGACCGGCGGTTTGTCGCGGCCGCGTCCACTGCGGTCGATCTGGCCATCGCGCTGACCCTGGCGCTGGCCAATACCTATGGCTTCCTCAGCCTGCCATTGCTGTTCACGCTGGCGGCGTGCCACGGCGGCGCGCGGGTGTTCATCGGTCCTTCGGTCAGCGCGATCATTCCCAATGTCGTCCCGGCAGTGAGCCTGCCGCGCGCGGTGGCGTTCAGCTCGATCGCCTGGCAAAGCGGATCGGTCATTGGCCCGACGGTCGCCGGATTCCTGCTCGCGGTCGATCCGGCCCTGCCATACTGGTATGCGGCAATCCTGCTGGTGCTGGGCATTGTCGCCGTTCTGGCGATCCGGCCGATCGCCATCCCGTCCCGGTCCGATCTGCACCCCGTGCGGCAAATGGCTGAAGGCGCGCAATTCGTCTGGCGAGAGCGGTTCCTGCTGGGGTGTGTCACGCTGGACCTGTTTGCTGTGTTGCTGGGCGGCGCAACCGCAATGCTGCCAGCATTTGCCTATGACGTGCTGCACGTCGGCGATGAAGGGTTGGGCCTGCTGCGCGCGGCGTCCGGGCTGGGCGCGGCGCTTGTGGCGCTTTGGCTGGGCATCTTTCCGATCCACCGCAATGTCGGCCCCAAGATGCTGTGGGGCGTGGCGGTTTACGGGCTGGGCACGCTGATATTCGGCATTTCCACCAGTTTTCCGCTGTCGCTGGCCATGCTGGCCCTGCTCGGCGCGGCCGATCAGGTTTCGGTCTTTATCCGCAGCACGCTGATCCAGCTCAATACCCCGGACGACAAGCGCGGCCGCGTCTCTTCCATTTCCGGCCTCGCCATTTCCGCCTCGAACGAATTGGGCGAGATGCGCGCCGGCCTTGCCGCCGCGCTGCTCGGCCCGGTCTGGGCGGTTGCGCTGGGCGGCGCGGGGGCTATCGTGGTCACCGCGATCTGGACCGTTGTTTTCCCAGAACTGCGCAGGGCAAAAACCTTTGCGCCCCAATACCGCCAGAAGGAGCAGGTTCCATGAAGGCCGACAGCATTCTCGCCACCATCGGCAACACCCCTCACGTCCGCCTGGCGCGGATGTTCCCGGACCACGAAGTCTGGGTCAAGGTTGAACGCGCCAACCCCGGCGGGTCGATCAAGGACCGTATCGGCCTGGCCATGATCGAAGCCGCCGAAGCCGACGGCAGCCTGAAGCCGGGCGGCACCATCATCGAGCCGACCAGCGGCAACACCGGCATCGGCCTTGCCATGGCGGCGGCAGTCAAGGGCTACAAGCTGGTCCTCGTCATGCCCGAATCGATGTCGATCGAGCGCCGCCGCCTGATGCTGGCTTACGGCGCGACGTTTGACCTGACCCCGCGCGAAAAGGGCATGAAGGGCGCACTCGAACGCGCGCATCAGCTGGTGCAGGACACCCCCGGTGCATGGATGCCGCAGCAGTTCGAAAACGCCGCGAACATCGCCATTCACGTCAAGACCACCGCGCAGGAAATCCTGGCCGATTTCCGCGACACGCCCATCGATGCGCTGATCACCGGCGTCGGCACCGGCGGCCACCTGACCGGCTGCGCCGAGGAGCTGAAGCGCCACTGGCCGTCGATGAAGGCCTTCGCGGTGGAACCGGCGCTGTCCCCGGTCATCTCCGGCGGGCAGCCTTCCCCCCACCCGATCCAGGGCATCGGCGCGGGCTTCATTCCGGGCAACCTGCACACCCAGTCGATTGACGGGGCCATTCAGGTCGATGCCGCCGACGCCAAGGAAATGGCCCGCCGCTGCGCGCGCGAGGAAGGGATGCTGGTTGGCATCAGTTCCGGCGCGACGCTGGCCTCCATCGCCCAGAAGCTGGCCGATCTGCCCGCCGGCAGCCGGGTGATGGGCTTCAACTATGACACCGGTGAACGGTACCTGTCGGTGCCGGATTTCCTGCCGGAATGATGCTGGCGGTGGGGGGCGGTTTAACACCTCCCCTTCCCCAACCACTTCGTCACCCCGGACTTGATCCGGGGTCCATCGGGCCGTTGGTTCAGTTTGTGGGGTCGAAACCATACGGTGCCGCACGGCTAACGACCGGCAAGCGCCGCCCTTGCGGCACGATGGACCCTGAAACAAGTTCAGGGTGACGTTTTGGAGGTTTTGGAGGCTTTGGAACTGAACCAATGACCCAGCTTGAACCTATCCCCTACACCGACCGCGACACCGCGCTGACCGGCTGGCTGGCCCGCCCGTTCGGCACTCCGCGCGCGGCGGTGTTGGTGTTCCCGACCATCGCCAACGTCACCCCGGCCACCGAACGCCGCGCGCACATGCTGGCCGATGCCGGGTGTCTCGCCCTGATCGCGGATTTCTATGGCGCGCCGGTCCCCAGCTTTGATGCAGCCCGCCCGCTGGCAGAGGCGTTACGCGCGGATGTCGATCATTACCGCACCCGGCTGGCCGCCGCGCTCACCGCCCTGCGCGGGCTGGACGCGGCACAAGGGGTGCCGCTCGCCGCCATCGGCTTCTGCATGGGCGGACAGGCCGTGCTGGAACTCGCCCGCGCGGGCGCGGATCTGGCGCTGGTCGCCAGCTTCCACGGCTTGCTCGACACCCAGCGCCCCGCCACCGCCCCGATCACGCCGCGCATTCTGGTCTGCCACGGCGATGCCGATCCGATGGCCCCGCGCGAAGCGGTCATGGCGTTCTGGCAGGAAATGGACGGCGTGGGCGCAAACTGGCACTTCCACAGCTACAGCGGCGTCAAGCACGGCTTCACCGACCCCGGCAGCGACGCCCGCGGCCTCCCCGCCATCGCCTATGACCCCAGCGCCGACCGCCAAAGCTGGGCCGCACTGATGGGCCTGCTGGACGAGGTGGTGTGCTGAGCGTGGCGGTAGACCGCGTCGCGGTGATCGCCTTTGCCAAGGCGGTGCTGACCGGAGCCTTCGCCGCTGCGGCGCCGTTTCTCTTGGTGACGGTCCCATTGGGGCTGATACTGCTGTTTGATTTTGGCGATCCGATGGGCGGTGCCAGAGGGCTGCTGATCGCGGTTGCTCCGCTGATCGTAACATTGCTGGGCGCGAGTATCCTGATCGGCTTGCCGCTGACCTACCTACTCAGCCGCACCAGACGTGATCAAGGGGAGCTCTACGTGGTCGCCGGTCTGTTCTTCGGCGGTGTATTGCCGGTCGCGATCAGCATCTTGGCGGGGCAGGTGGCCGCAGCCCTGTTTTACTTCGCCATCCCCGGATCACTGGGCGGCGCGGTCACCGGCTGGTCCTGGGGCCGCCACCGCGATGCCCTGAAGATCGCGCGCTATACTGAGGACGCCGACCTCGAACCGACACGCTGAACCAAACCCGACCGTGCTGAGCCTGTCGAAGCACTGCCTTGCTCTGGTCTGGTGAGGCGGTCTGAAGTCAAAGAAAAGCAATCATTCGACAGGCTCAGGATGGGCGGGTTTGGGGACAGGTGGTTGGTGCAGGTGGCTGGGACAGGTGACTCATGGCCGCAATCACCACCCGCAAACCCGAACCGCACCATCCCCCTCCCCGGCGGGGAGGGGCCAGGGGTGGGGGTTGGACCCATCCTGCAAGCGCAGCCCCCCATCCCAACCCTTCCCCACCGGGGAAGGGCATTTTCGGCGGGCTTCCGGCCCCCGATTTTCCTACATCCCCGCCGCCTGCTACGTTCGCACCGGCTCTTTCAAACCGTGAAACCCGCAAACGACAACGGGGCGTGCCAACCAGCACGCCCCGCGTATGACTTTCATCAACTAAACCCCGGAATCGGGCGAATCAGGCGGTCGCGAAGGCCTCCACCGGCAGCGCCATGACGCTGTCCGAACCCGTCTCGATCTTGCGGCGCAGTGCCCCGGCATCAGGGGTAAACCGCTCACCGTAATAGCGCGCCGTGGTCAGCTTCGCCTCATAGAACGCCTTGTCCTCGGCGCCCGCCGCCAGCGCCGCGCTGGCGGCCGTGCCCATCTTGAGCCACATGAAGCCCAGCGCGACGATGCCCATGATGTGCATGTAGTGATGCGCACCGGCGCCGACGTTGTTGGGGTTGGTCATGCCATTGGCCATGAACCACATCGTCGCGGCCTTCAGCTCGCCATTGGCCTTTTCGACCCCGGCGGCCAGGCTCGCCAGCGCCGGATCGGCCTTGGCCGCCGCGCAGGCCGCATCGACGTCGGCAAAGAACGCCTGCACCGCGCGCCCGCCGTTCAGCGCCAGCTTGCGGCCGACCAGATCCATCGCCTGCACCCCGTTCGCGCCTTCATAGATCTGGGCGATCCGGGCATCGCGAACGAACTGGCTCATGCCCCATTCCTCGATGTAACCGTGCCCGCCGAACACCTGCTGCATGTTGACGCAGGTGTCGAAGCCCTTGTCGGTGCCGTAACCCTTCAGCACCGGAGTCAGCAGGCTGATCATGTCGTCGGCCAGCGCGCGGTCTTCGGGCGTTTCGGCCTTGTGGCTCAGGTCGACCAGCAGCCCGCCCCACAGGTAGAACGCGCGCATCGCCTCGGTGAACGCCTTGGCGTCCATCAGCATCCGCCGCACGTCCGGGTGGACGAACAGCGTGTCGGCCTTTTCCTGCGGCTCGGCCGGGCCGGTCAGCGCACGGCCCTGACGGCGTTCCTGCGCATACTTGACCGCGTTCTGGTACGCGACTTCGGCCTGCGCCAGCCCCTGAATGCCCACGCCCAGCCGGGCCGCGTTCATCATGATGAACATCGCGGCGAGGCCCTTGTTTTCCTCACCCACGATAAACCCGGTCGCACCGTCATAGTTCATCACACAGGTCGCGTTGCCATGGATGCCCATCTTGTGTTCCAGGCTGCCGCACGACACCGCATTGCGCGCGCCCAGCGAGCCGTCGTCGTTCACCATGACCTTGGGCACGATGAACAGCGAAATGCCCTTGCTGCTTTCCGGCGCGCCCGGCGTCTTCGCCAGCACGAGGTGGATGATGTTGTCGGTCAGGTCATGTTCGCCCGCCGAAATGAAGATCTTGGTGCCGGTGATGGCATAGCTGCCATCGGCGTTCGGCACCGCGCGGGTGCGGATCAGGCCCAGGTCCGTGCCGCAGTGCGGCTCGGTCAGGTTCATGGTGCCCAGCCACTCGTTGGTCACCATCTTGGGCAGATACTTCTGCTGCAATTCAGGCGATGCCTTGGCCAGGATCGCCGAAACTGCGCCATGGGTCAGCCCCGGATACATCCCGAAGGCATGGTTGGCGGTGGCGACGAATTCCTCGACCACGAAGCCCAGCACGTGCGGCAGGCCCTGCCCGCCCCACTCCTCTGGCGAGGCCAGCGTGCCCCAGCCCGATTCGCGGTACTTGGCGAATGCTTCCTTGAACCCGTCCGGCGTGGTGACCGAACCGTCCGGATTGCGCACGCAGCCCTGCTGGTCGCCCGACTGGTTGAGTGGCGCGAGCACTTCGGAGGCAAACTTGCCGCATTCCTCGACGATGGTGTCGACCATTTCCGGGCCGGCGTTCGCGAAAGTCGGCAGGTGGGCATATTGCTCCAGCTTCAGCACTTCGTTGAGGACGAAGCGGGTGTCGCGGGCTGGTGCTTTGTAAACGGGCATGGGTAGATCCTTGATGCTGGAGAGAAATCAGCCGCGCCGGGCGGCCGGTTCGAGGTTTTCGATCAGCTTGATGAAATCGGACAGCTCGGCAATCGCGGCATCGATGTCTGCCCGTTGATCCTGCAGACGCTGGACCCGGTCGCGGCACCGCTGGATAGTCACCCGGCGCTGCTCGGCCCGGCCATCACCCAGATCGTAGAGATCGATCATCTCCTTGATCTCGGTCAGGCTGAACCCGACGTTCTTGGCCCGCATGATCCAGGCCAGCCTGGCCCGGTCCCGCTTGGAATAGACCCTGGTCAGGCCAATCCGCGCCGGGGCAATCAGCCCCTCGTCCTCGTAAAACCGCAGCGCGCGCGCCGTCACGTCGAACTCCGCCGTCAGGTCGGAAATCGAGAACTGCTCACGCTGCAGGGCATCGGGACGATCAATGTGTGCGCCATCATGCGCGGCGGTGGTTGCGCCAGCTTGTTCCATGGCGTCGGGAATAACTTCCCTTTACGTAAGCGTCAACCGTTGACGGGTACGAGAGTATCCCCATCGAGGCGACGGTAAAAACAGGTCGGCGCTCCGGTATGACAGGCTGGTCCCTCCGGCTTAACCAGCAGCACCAGGGCATCCTGATCGCAATCGACCAGAATGTCGCGCACGCGAAGAAAATGACCGGATGTCTCGCCTTTGCACCACAATTTGCCGCGCGACCGTGAATGAAAATGCGCCAGCCCGGTTTCGCGGGTCTTCGTCAGAGCTTCCTCATCCATGAATGCCACCATCAGGACTTCACGACTGTCAACATCGCAGACAACCGCCGTCAGCAGCCCATGGGCATCGAATTTTGGCAGGAACGCCCTGCCCTGCTCTCGCTCAAGTGTATCGGAATTGGCCATGATGGCCCTTTGTTGCACGATAACCACATGTGTCGACCAAAATCTGCCGCACGATGGCAACGTGCTTTCAATTTGCGCGTCATTCTCCGATTGAGAGTGCGCGGTATGCATCCGCTGGCCAGTCGATCGGCATAACAGTGCCTCAGGCTCAGGTTCAGGGTTAGACCACAGTCCGAAACATCGGACTGCCGCATGAGGGATTGGGCTAGGCGATCGAGGGGGATCGCCGAACTGCGCAAGCAGGGCTCAGCGGTTTCGTCACGAGGGCGCCCGAGGCTATGCTTCGGGCGCTTTTCCTTTGTTTTCAGGTAACATCCAGCGCTTCATCCAGTACGCGGGCAAAACACGCGATCACCACTTCCCGCGCCCCGGCGCGAAGCAACGCGCCGACGCAGGCATCGCTTGTTGCCCCACTGGTCAAGACGTCATCCACCAGAACAATGCGGGCACCCTTGATTCTCATCGCCCGTCGCGGATTCACGGCAATCGCGCCGGACATGACCCGCGCTCTTGCCCGCCTGCCCAATCCGCCCAATGGCGGCGTAAGCTTATGCCTCACCAGGCCATCAACCATCAGGCCGGCATGCCGGATCGCAGCCAGTCTGCTCGCCAGCAAGGCGGCCTGGTTGTAACCGCGCCGCCAAAGCCGCCACCGGTGCAACGGCACCGGTATGATGATCCACTCCCGACCCACTCGTTCCGGCAACCGGGCGTTGATGAACCGGGCCAGCAACGGGGCAAGCGCGATACGCCCGCCGTGTTTGTATGCCAGCACCAGATTGCGCGACGCAGCGTTATAAAGCGTGCCGGCGGCAACCCCATGATGGCGCGGTGGATTCGCAAGGCATGGGGCGCAGATTGCACCTTCCGCAATGTTGGCGCTGAACGGCCGTTGGCATAATTGACAGCACGGTTCACCGGGGATTGCCAGTTCGCTCCAGCACGCGGAACAGACGCCCGACTGGTCAGTTATCCCGTTGCCGCACAGCGGACAGCGCGGAGGAAACACCAGATCGACGATCGGAACCAAGGCTGGAGGGATACGCATCGCAACCTTCTATCGCTTGCGCCCGTGTCGCCCGCAAGGCAGGAACGCGGCATGAACCGCCAGACCCCTCCACACGTTTTCTCTGCCAGACGCCGCAATGCAGTTCGCCAGCGGGGGCGCTTGCTGCAAACGCGCCCAGCTGCCGCACACTATCTGCTGGACGACATGGTAGAGGATGTACTTGAACGTCTGGCATTCTTGCGAACCGAGCCGCGTCGAGCCTTGATCATCGGGGATTGGACGGGGGTGCTGGCGGGGGCTTTACGCGCGGCGGGCTGTTCCGTGAGCGAAGCCGAACCCTCTGCCGATTTCTCCGAGGAGTTGCCGCTTCCGGAAGCCGGATTTGACCTGATTGTCAGCCTGTGTGCACTGGATACGGTCAACGATTTGCCAGGTGCTTTGATCCACATCCGCAACGCGCTCGCTCCGGGCGGACTGGCCATTGCCAGCCTGATGGGTGCTGGCTGTCTGCCCAACTTGCGGGCCGCTATGCTCGCCGCCGATGGCGATCGCCCTGCGCCGCGGCTCCACCCAATGGTTGATGTGCGGGCGGGCGGGCAACTGTTGCAGCGCGCGGGATGGTCAGACCCGGTAATTGACAGCCGCCCGCTCGACGTTCGCTTTAGCTCGCTTGATAGCCTGGTCGCAGACCTTCGGGCACAGGGGCTAACCAATGTTCTCAACCGACCTGGCCCAGCCCTGACCCGCGAGGCACTTTCCACCGCACGTACCGCGTTCGGGGTACGCACGGTGGAGCGATTCGAGATCCTGACGCTATCCGGATGGCGCCGCTAGCGCAGCGCTGCCTGTGCAGCTGCCAACCGCGCGATCGGCACGCGGAACGGCGAGGCACTGACGTAGTCCAGCCCAACCTGCTCGCAGAATGCGATCGAGGCCGGATCACCGCCATGTTCGCCGCAAATCCCAAGCTTGATGTCGGGCCGGGTCTTGCGCCCGCGTTCTACCGCCAGTTCAACCAGCTGGCCGACGCCTTCGATGTCGAGGCTGACGAACGGATCGCGCGGATAGATGCCTTGTTCGACATAGGGGCTGAGGAACTTGGCGGCGTCGTCCCGGCTGACACCCAGCGTCGTCTGCGTAAGGTCGTTGGTGCCGAAGCTGAAGAATTCACCCACTTCCGCGATTTTCCCGGCCATCAGTGCGGCACGCGGCAGCTCGATCATCGTGCCGACGTGATAGGCAACGGAACGGCCCTTTTCAGCGAAGACTTCCGCAGCCGTCCGGTCCACCAGCGTCTTGAGGATTTCCAGCTCCTTGCGAGTCGCAACCAGCGGGATCATCACTTCCGGCACCGGCGCTTCACCCGACGCAGCCGCAACGTCACAAGCGGCCTCAAAAATGGCGCGGGCCTGCATTTCGTAGATTTCCGGGAAAGTGATGCCCAGACGGCAGCCGCGATGGCCCAGCATCGGGTTCATCTCGTGCAGTTCTTCGGCCCGGCGCTTCAGCGTGGCAACGCCGATCCCGATCACGTCGGACAGTTCCTCGAACTCCGCATCGGCGTGGGGCAGGAATTCGTGCAGCGGCGGATCGAGCAGGCGGATGGTCACCGGCAGACCTGCCATGACATCGAAGATCGCGTGGAAGTCCGCGCGCTGTTCCGGCAACAGCTTGGCAAGCGCGGCGCGGCGTCCCGCCTCGTCTTCAGCCAGGATCATCTGGCGAACGGCGGCAATCCGCTGGTCGTCGAAGAACATATGCTCGGTCCGGCACAGGCCGATCCCTTCAGCCCCAAACTGGCGCGCGGTGCGGCAGTCGGCGGGGGTTTCGGCGTTGGTGCGCACTTTCATGCGGCGGTGCTTGTCGGCCCACTCCATCAGTACGCCGAAATCGCCGACCAGTTCGGGTTCGATGGTCGGGACTGATCCGGCCATGACGTCGCCCGCTGCGCCGTCGAGCGTGATGACATCGCCTTCCTTCAGCTCGCGGTTGCCGATCTTCAGGGTGCGGCTAGCCATGTCGATGGACACAGCTGCCGCGCCGGAGACGCAGGGGCGGCCCATGCCGCGGGCAACCACGGCGGCGTGTGACGTCATGCCGCCGCGGGCGGTGAGGATGCCCTTGGCAGCGTGCATGCCGTGGATGTCCTCCGGGCTGGTTTCGACGCGGACGAGGATCACGGCATCGCCGCGCTCGGCCCGGCGTTCGGCGGTATCGGCATCGAGCACGATGGCACCGGAGGCAGCACCAGGGGATGCCGGCAGGCCCTTGGTCAGCAGGTCGCGCGGAGCCTGAGGGTCGAGCGTGGGGTGGAGCAGCTGATCGAGCGCCATCGGATCGACCCGCAGGATCGCCGCGCGTTCATCGATCAGGCCTTCCGCGACCATGTCGACCGCCATCTTGAGTGCGGCCTTGGCGGTGCGCTTGCCAGAGCGGGTCTGGAGCATCCACAACTTGCCGCGTTCCACGGTGAACTCGATGTCCTGCATGTCGCGGTAGTGCTTTTCCAGCAGCTCGAACACGTCGGCCAGTTCGGCGTAAGCCTCCGGCATCGCCTCTTCCATCGACAGCGGCTTGGCGCCGGCGCGTTCGCGGGAATACTTGGTCAGGTACTGCGGGGTGCGGATGCCGGCGACGACGTCTTCGCCCTGGGCGTTGACCAGCCATTCGCCGTAGTAGGCCTTTTCACCGGTCGCGGGATCGCGGGTGAAGGCGACGCCGGTAGCGCTGGTATCGCCCATGTTGCCGAAGACCATCGCCTGGACGTTGACGGCGGTGCCCCAGTCACCGGGGATGTCGTTCAGGCGGCGATAGACCTTGGCGCGGTCGGAGTCCCAGCTGTCGAAGACCGCGCGGATGGCGCCCCAAAGTTGATGAAACACATCCTGCGGGAAGGGTTCGCCGAGGGCGGTCTGGACGATGGCCTTGTACTCGGTGACGAGCGCCTGCCAATGTTCAGAACCCATCTCAACATCGGCGTAGAAACCGTTGTCTTCCTTGGCGATTTCAAGGGCATCTTCGAACAGGTGATGGTCCACGCCCAGCACCACGTCGGAATACATCTGGATGAAGCGGCGGTAGCTGTCCCAGGCAAAGCGGTCATCGCCCGACGAGGCGGCGAGGCCCTGCACGGTTTCGTCGTTGAGGCCGAGGTTGAGGACCGTGTCCATCATCCCCGGCATCGACACCCGCGCGCCCGAACGCACCGAGACGAGCAGCGGATCGGCGGCATCGCCGAACTTCTTGCCGACGGCGGCTTCGATGTGGGTCAGCGCGGCGGCGACTTCGGCCTTAACGTCAGCGGAAAAGTCCCCGCCCTCGGCCAGATAGCGCACGCATTCTTCGGTGGTGATGGTGAAGCCCGGCGGCACCGGCAGGCCAATCCCGGCCATTTCGGCCAGATTGGCGCCCTTGCCGCCCACAATCGTCTTGTCCTTGGCCCGTGGGTCCTGATGAGTAACGCCGCCACCGAATGTGAATACGTATGCAGTCATGGATATCCGCCACTTTCAGGAACCGCCGACTCATTGGACGGTGTGCGCCGTGCCTACCCTTCGATCCGCGAAAAGTCAGCCACTTTGTGCACCGCAGCACGGAAACTGGACAGCAGGCCCAGTCGCGCCGCGCGCACTGCCGGATCGTCGGCGTTGACCGTGACGCTGTCAAAGAAGGCATCGATCGGCGCCCGCAGCGTTGCCAGCGCGGCCATTGCTGCGGTGAAGTCCTCCGCCGCGATGGCCGCATCGGCCAGCGGGGCTGCGGCATCGAGCGCGGCAATCAGCGCGGCCTCAGCCGGTTCGGGTGACGGATTTACGGCCCCGGCGGTGAACTCCTCCTTCTTCAGGATGTTCGCGGCGCGCTTGTAACCCGCCAGCAGGTTGGTGCCGTCTTCCGATCCTACGAACGCCTGCAAGGCATGGACGCGGGCGAGCAAGCGAACCAGATCGTCCTCGCCGCCCAGTGCGAACACCGCGTCGATCAGGTCGTGGCGAACGCCTGCTTCCTTTTGCTGGACCTTCAGGCGGTCAGCAAAGAAGTTCAGAACATCGCCCTCGCCAATGCCCATCCTCAGGCCGTTGGCAGTGATGATCTGGATGATGCCCAACGCACCGCGGCGAAGCGCGAACGGGTCCTTCGATCCGGTCGGCTTTTCATCGATGCCGAAAAAGCTGCGGATCGTATCCAGCTTGTCCGCCAGCGCCACGGCCACG
>ERZ1645187.3156-NODE-3156-length-14010-cov-7.756503_pt1 | contig 14010 bp, 10 predicted proteins | sample MGYA00575352_ERZ1645187 | MGnify/ENA primary metagenome ERZ1645187 (study PRJEB40837, sample SAMN11349314) | freshwater sediment metagenome | isolation source: river sediment | host: Sediment | place: India: Wazaribad , New Delhi | collected 2017-02-21 ...
TCGTGGAAACCGAAGTCCTGCGCATGGGCCATTACATCTATGGCTGGCGCCATGTGCCGGTGGATACCAGCGTTCTGGGTGACAAGGCCAATGCGACGCGCCCCGAAATCGAACAGATCCTGATCCGCTGCGAAAAGGACATCGACCACGAGCAGTTCGAGCGCGAGCTTTACATCATCCGCCGCCGCATCGAAAAGGCGGCGACGGCGGCGGGCATCGCAGGGATGTATCTGTGCAGCCTGTCCTGCCGGTCGATCATCTACAAGGGCATGATGCTGGCCGAGCAGGTCGCCACCTTCTATCCCGACCTGCAGGATGACCGGTTCGAAAGCGCCTTCGCGATCTATCACCAGCGTTACAGCACCAACACCTTCCCGCAGTGGTGGCTTGCCCAGCCCTTCCGCATGCTGGCCCATAACGGCGAGATCAACACGCTGAAGGGCAACGTCAACTGGATGAGAAGCCACGAAATCCGGATGGCCAGCTCTGCCTTTGGCGACATGGCCGAGGATATCAAGCCGATCATTCCGGGCGGCACCTCTGATTCGGGTGCCCTGGATTCGGTGTTCGAGGTTCTGGTGCGCTCGGGTCGCTCGGCCCCCATGGCCAAGACCATGCTGGTGCCCGAAGCCTGGTCGAAGGCCACGACGAACATGCCCAAGGCCTGGGCCGACATGTATTCCTATTGCAACTCGGTCATCGAACCCTGGGATGGCCCGGCCGCCCTGGCCATGACCGATGGCCGCTGGGTCTGCGGCGGGCTTGACCGCAACGGTCTGCGCCCGATGCGCTATGTCATCACGGGCGACGGGATGCTGATTGCCGGCTCCGAGGCCGGGATGGTTCCGGTGGATGAAAACACCGTGCGCGAAAAGGGCGCGCTTGGGCCGGGGCAAATGATCGCCGTCGACATGGCCGAGGGCCGACTTTACCGCGACACCGAGCTGAAAGACAAACTTGCCGCCGCCCAGCCCTATGGCGAGTGGGTGGGCAAGATCGTGGATCTGAACGCCCTGCTGCGTGATGTGCCGGAAAAGCCGCAATTCTCGGGGGCCGAGCTGCGCAAGCGTCAGATCGCGGCAGGCTATACGGTGGAAGAACTGGAACAGGTTCTGACGCCCATGGCCGAGGACGGCAAGGAAATGGTCGCCTCGATGGGCGATGACACGCCCGCCGCCGTTCTGTCATCGGTCTACCGGCCGCTGAGCCATTTCTTCCGGCAGAACTTCTCTCAGGTCACTAACCCACCGATCGACAGCCTTCGCGAAGGCCGGGTTATGAGCCTGAAAACGCGGTTCGGCAACCTGCGCAACGTGCTGGACGAAAACTCAAGCCAGAGCGAGATTCTGGTTCTGGAAAGCCCGTTCATCGGCAATGGCGAATATGAGGTGCTGGTCAAACAGTTTGGCACGCAGGTGGCCTTCATCGACTGCACCTTCCCGGTCACCCCCGGCCATGACGATCTGCAACAGGCGCTGGAGCGGATTCGCGCCGAGGCCGAGGATGCCGTGCGCAGCGGGGCCGGGCAGCTGGTGCTGACGGACGAACATCAGGGCGAAGACAAGGTGGGGATGCCAATGATCCTTGCCACCAGCGCCATTCATTCCTGGCTGACGCGCAAGGGTCTGCGGACCTTCTGTTCGATCAACGTCCGCTCGGCCGAGTGCATCGACGCCCATTACTTTGCCGTGTTGATCGGCTGCGGCGCGACCACGGTGAACGCCTATCTGGCCGAGGATTCGATTGCCGACCGCATCAGCCGTGGCCTGATGGAGGGCACGCTGGTCGACGCCATGCGCCGCTATCGCGAGGCGATTGACGCGGGCCTGTTGAAGATCATGTCGAAGATGGGGATTTCGGTTGTCTCCAGCTATCGCGGCGGTCTGAATTTCGAGGCGGTGGGCCTGAGCCGCGCCATGGTGGCGGAATATTTCCCCGGCATGCAAAGCCGGATTTCCGGCATCGGCCTGCACGGGATCGAGCAGAAGCTGGAGGAAATCCACGCCAAGGGCTGGCTGGGTGGCGCGGATGTGCTGCCGATTGGCGGCATCTACAAGGCGCGGCGGTCGGGCGAAAAGCACGCCTGGGAAGCCCAGACCATGCATATGCTGCAATCGGCCTGCGACCGGGCGTCTTATGACATCTGGAAGCAGTATTCTGCCGCGATGCGGGCCAACCCGCCGATCCACATTCGCGACCTTCTGGACATCAAGGCCCTGGGCAAGCCCGTGCCGATCGAAGAGGTGGAATCGATCACCTCGATCCGCAAGCGGTTCGTGACGCCGGGCATGTCGCTGGGGGCGCTGAGCCCTGAGGCGCATATGACGCTGAACATCGCGATGAACCGGATTGGGGCCAAGTCGGACAGCGGCGAGGGCGGGGAGGACCCTGTTCACCAGCACCCCTTCCCCAACGGCGACAACCCCTGCGCCAAGATCAAACAGGTGGCATCGGGCCGGTTCGGTGTGACGGCGGAATACCTGAACGCCTGCGAAGAGCTGGAAATCAAGGTGGCCCAAGGCGCCAAGCCCGGCGAGGGTGGCCAACTTCCCGGCATGAAGGTGACGGAACTGATCGCGCGGCTGCGCCATTCGACCAAGGGCGTGACGCTGATCAGCCCCCCGCCGCACCACGACATCTATTCCATCGAAGACCTTGCCCAGCTGATCTATGACCTCAAGCAGATCAACCCGCGCTGCAAGGTGACGGTCAAGCTGGTGGCGGCGTCGGGCGTCGGCACCATTGCGGCGGGCGTGGCCAAGGCCAAGGCTGATATCATCCTGATCTCGGGTCACAACGGCGGCACGGGGGCTTCGCCCGTGACTTCGATCAAATATGCCGGCCTGCCATGGGAAATGGGTTTGACCGAGGCGCATCAGGTTCTGTCGATGAACAACCTGCGCGACCGGGTGACCCTGCGCACCGATGGGGGCCTGCGCACGGGCCGCGACATCGTGATGGCGGCAATGCTGGGGGCCGAGGAATACGGCATCGGCACCGCCGCTCTGATCGCCATGGGCTGCATCATGGTGCGTCAGTGCCAATCGAACACCTGCCCCGTGGGCGTTTGCACCCAGGATGAACGCCTGCGTGCCAAGTTCACCGGCAGTGCGGACAAGGTGGTGAACCTCATCACCTTCTACGCCCAGGAAGTCCGCGAGATCCTCGCCTCCATCGGCGCACGCTCGATGGACGAGATCATCGGTCGGGCAGATCTGCTGACGCAGGTCTCGCGTGGCTCGGCGCATCTGGACGATCTGGACCTGAACCCGCTGCTGATCACGGTCGATGGCGCGAACCGCATCACCTATGACCGGTCGAAGCCGCGCAATGCGGTGCCCGACACGCTGGATGCCGAGATCATCAAGGACGGCCACCGCTTCTTTGAAGATGGCGAGAAGATGCAGCTTTCCTATGCCGTGCGGAACACGCTGCGCACCATCGGCACGCGGGCATCGAGCCATATCGTCAAGAAGTTCGGCATGAAGAACAGCCTTCAGAGCGACCATCTGACGGTCAAGCTGACCGGATCCTGCGGCCAGTCGCTGGGCGCCTTCGCGGTGCGGGGCCTCAAGATCGAGGTGCAGGGCGATGCCAACGACTATGTCGGCAAAGGCCTGTCAGGCGGCACGATCACCGTGCGCCCGCAGATGTCTTCGCCGCTGACGGCGGCAGACAATACCATCATCGGCAACACCGTGCTTTATGGCGCGACGGCGGGGTATCTGTATGCCGCTGGCCGCGCGGGTGAGCGGTTTGCCGTGCGCAACTCTGGCGCGTCGGTGGTGGTCGAAGGCTGCGGGTCGAACGGCTGCGAATACATGACAGGCGGCGTGGCGGTTATCCTTGGCCAGATCGGCGCGAACTTTGGCGCAGGCATGACGGGCGGGATGGCCTATATTTACGATCCCGCCGGCACGGCCGAGGATTTCATCAACCCCGAAAGCCTTGTGACCTGCGGCATCGGGCACAGCCATTGGGAGGCCCAACTGAAAGGCCTGATCGAGGCCCATGTTGCGGAAACCGGCAGCCGGCTGGCGCAGGGGATTCTGGCCAACTGGGCGGCGGAACGGTCGAACTTCCTGCAGGTTTGCCCGAAAGAGATGCTGCCGCATCTGGCCCATCCCCTGTCGGATGAGCCGATGAAGGTTCCGGCAGAGTAACCCGAAGGTGCCTCCCACCCCCTTGCCCTTGTGGCGGGGGGTGGGGCCACTTTCACCTCAGCCCAGCAATTCGACGACACCGACCACTGGGTTCTTGCCATAGACCGCCTGGCACTTCGGGCATGTCGTGTAAAAGAACCAGACCGCGCCGGGCGTCTTGCCCTGATCGCGGGCCAAAGCCTGCATGTCGCCTTCCCAGTGCGGAACGGCGGAATAGGGCCCTTCAAAAACCTTTGTCAGAAACTGGCCGGACAGGGACACCATCTCTTCGCCCGGAACCGCTTTTATCACGGCGAACAGGTGTTCACCCTTGAAGGCCGACAGGTCGCGCGACAGGACAAACCTTTGCCCGGGGTCCATCGCGGCGGCATGGTCAATTGCGGTCAGGACCCGCGTCATCACCCGCCCCATGTTCAGGGGCACATGGGCAAGCGACAGGGTCTCGGCCCGGACAAAGGGCTTGTCGTGAAACTGCAGCAGCGCGCCATCCCATCCTTCGGGATTGAACCGGGCGCAACAGCCGGTCGGGCAATCGCTGCTGTCATACTGCGGAGTGGCATTCGGGGTCATCGCAGCCTCCCTTGGACATGAAACGGCGCGATTCTACGCCCGAGTGTCCTGGCTGTCGTTGCGGCAGCGCAAGGCGGCCCGCGAGGGGCCGGGGTTGCGTCAGCCCAGCGCCTGCCACAACAGCCGCAGCGCCATGGCAACCGAGACGGTCACAATCAAGGGTTTGATCAGCCGCGCGCCGATCTTCATGGCCACGCGCGCGCCCAGCGCAGCCCCTGCAATCTGCGCCACACTCATCCCCAGCCCGACGCCCCACCACATCGCCCCCGAGGGGATGAAGATGCACAGCGACCCGATGTTAGAGGCGAAGTTCAGCATCTTTGTATGGGCCGTGGCCTTGAGCATGCCAAAACCGGCCAGCAGCACAAAGGCCAGCATGAAGAAGCTGCCGGTGCCGGGGCCAAAGAAGCCGTCATAGGCAGCGATCAGCGGCACGGCGGTGAAGGTGAATGCGGGAGCCGACAGGCGCTGCACGCGGTCAAGGTCGGACAGGCCCGGTTTCAGTGCGAAGAAGGCGGCGACGGCGACAAGGATCACCGGCATGATGATGCGCAGCACATCGGCGGGCATCGCCTTTGCCACCAGCGCCCCGATTGCTGCGGCAAGGGACGAAACGGCTGCCATGCCCAACTGTTCACGCAGCCGCACATGGCCCGCACGGGCATAGGCCAGCGTCGCCGTGCCAGCTCCGAACGCGCCCTGCAGCTTGTTCGTGGCCAGGGCCTCCAGGGGCGAGGCACCGGCGATCAAGAGCATCGGCATGGCGATCAGCCCGCCACCGCCCGCGATGGAATCGACGAAGCCTGCCACAAAGGCCGCAAGAATCAGGAGAAGCGCAAGATGAGTGGCGATTTCGAACATGGCAGAGGCCTTTCTGGCGATGGGCCTTTCTTTCCAGTGTCGCGCGAAATGTAAAGCCAGCCAAAGATACGGCTGGCCCGCCGCAGGGATGCAAATAGGCTGCAGGAAAACTGGAGACCGCAATGCCCGCAGAAGCCAAACCCGTAGTTCATCTGGAAGACGACCGGTTCAAGGTAACCGAATGGCAGTTCGCGCCGGGGGCGCAGACGGGCTGGCACCGGCATGGCCATGATTATGTGATTGTGCCCCTGACCGATGGCACGCTGGGGCTGGACCTGCCCGGCGATCAGCGGATGGAGGCGAAGCTGACCCGCCACATCCCCTATTCCCGCCGCGAAGGGGTCGAGCATAACGTGACCAATGCTGGCAGCGACTATCTGGCCTTTCTGGAGGTCGAAGTGGTGGATGACCACATCGACCATCAGCGCCGCGCCACGATGGAGCGGATGATGGCGGCCTTCAACGCCCGCGATCTGGACGGGGTGATGGCCTGCATGGCAAAAGCCTGCGCCTTTCACAGCGCTGCCGGACCAGAGGCAGAAGGCACACGGCATGTCGGGCCCGAGGCCGTGCGGGCAGCCTATGCTGTGATTTTCGACACCTTTCCGCAGGCAGCATGGACCGAAGGCGCGCATGTCGTGGCGGGTGAGACCGGGGTTTCAACCTGGCGGTTTGTTGGCACCGACAAGGCGGGCAGCGTGGTGGACGTGCGGGGCTGCGATGTCTTTGCCTTCGACGGCGACAAGATTGCGTTGAAGGACTCTTACCGCAAGGCACGGGGCTAAGGGGCCTCCTCGAGCACTTCGTGCACTCGTCGGGGGCGGGCGCGAGGAGTGCACGACGTGCTCGACGAGCGACCCTAGTTGACCCGGGCGATCGTTACCAGCGTGTCGCCATATTTGCGCTGATCTTCCAGCGTCACGCCCTCGGGCAGGGCGGGCGCTGCGCCCTCTTCCCAGACGATCAGCGCCGCCGGGGCAAGCCAGCCCCCGGCCATGGCGGCCCGCAATGCCGTCTCGCCCATGGCCTTGCCATAGGGCGGATCCAGAAACACCAGATCAAAGGGCGCCGCGGGGTTGGTGCCGGGACTGGTCGCATCGCGGCGCAGGATGGCGGTTTCGCCCTCGGCCCGCATCAAGGCGATGTTGCGGGTCAAGAGCGTCAGCGCCGCCTTGCCGTTTTCCACGAAACTGGCATGCGCGGCGCCGCGCGACAGCGCCTCTAGCCCCAGGGCGCCAGTGCCGGCAAACATGTCCAGCACCCGGGCGCCCTGCAGCGGATTGCCGTAACCGCCATTGATGAGCAGGTTGAAGATCGCCTCGCGCACCCGGTCCGAAGTCGGGCGCAGATGCGCCTTGGGGTCGCCCGCGCCGACCTCGGCCAGTTTGAGCCCCCGCGCGCGGCCGCCAACGATCCTCATGCGGTCAGCAGATCTTTCAAGGGCACCGAAAGATCGGCCACCTTGGCCTTGTCGGGGGATTTTCCTGCCTCGATCAACCGCTTGCCCACCATATAGCCGCGCGGATCGTTCATGGCATCGACCGCCAGCAGTTTGTCGCCCTGATAATACCAGAAGCTGACGCCCTCACCTTCGGGGCCGCGCGTCACGATGTTGTCATAGCCGGTGTTCAGGCCCGCGATCTGCAGCTTGCAGTCGTATTGGTCCGACCAGAACCACGGTTTCGCGACATAGTCCTTGCCCGCGCCCATGATGTTGTCAGCCACCACTTCGGCCTGATCGATGGCATTGCCCACAGATTCCAGCCGGATGCGCCCGCCCTTCCACGGGAAAGAGGCGCAGTCACCGGCCGACCAGATCGCCGGGTCCGAGGTGCGGCCCTGTGCGTCGGTCTTGATGCCGTTTTCAATCTCCAGCCCCGCCGCCTCGGCCAGGGCCTGACCGGGCAGGATGCCGACGCCGGCAATCACGAAATCGGCAGGCAGCTCGCGCCCATCCGCAAGGCGCACGCCGGTGACGCGGGTTTCACCCAGAATCCGGTCAAGGCCGGTAGATTCCAGAATGGTGGCGCCATGGCGGGTATGCAGCGTGCGGAAATAGTCGCTGGTTTCCGGGGCGGCGACACGCTGCAGGATGCGCGGGGCCATTTCCAGCACCGTTACCTCAAGCCCCAGCTTGCGGGCCACCGCCGCCGCCTCAAGCCCGATATAGCCGCCGCCCACGATCACGACGCGGCGGCCTGCCTGAAATTCGCTGCGCATGGCATCAACATCAGCCAGCGTGCGCACCGTATAAACTCCGGCCAGATCGCCCCCGATGGCCGCGGGCAGGCGGCGCGGCGTGCTGCCGGTGGTCAGAACCAGATGGTCATAGGACAGGGTTTCACCGCCAACGGTCACCGTTTTCGCCGCGCGGTCGATCCCGGTCACCTTTTCGCCGACCCTCAGCGTGATCTTGTTGTCGGCGTAAAAGGCGTTTGACCGCAGCCAAAGCCGCTCTTCCTCCATCTCGCCCAAAAGATAGGCCTTGGACAGCGGCGGGCGCTGATAGGGGGGGCTGGGCTCTTCGCCGATCAGGGTGATCTGGCCGTCAAAGCCCAAGGCCCGCAGCTTGGCCACAACGGCCGATCCGGCCTGCCCCGCGCCCACCACAACCACATGTGCCATTGCCCGCTCCCTCTGGTCGAAAACCTGCGCGGAGCCTATATCCGTCGGACACGGAAACGCAACGCGCGAGGGACGACAAATGACGATTTCAGTGGGCAGCCATTTGCCTGATGCGAAACTCCTGCAAATGGGCGCGAATGGCCCCGAAACGGTAGAGCTTTCGGCAAAGCTCAAGGGTCGCAAGGTCGTGATTTTCGGCCTGCCCGGTGCCTATACCGGCACCTGCACCACCAGCCATGTGCCGTCATTCATGCGGGTGATCGACAAGCTGAAGGCCAAGGGCGTGGATGAAGTGATCTGCGTGTCGGTGAATGACCCCTTCGTGATGAAAGCCTGGGGCGACAGCACCGGCGGCGCGGCTTCGGGGATCACCTTCCTTGGCGACGGCGACGCCAGCTTTACCAAGGCGATCGGGTTGGAATTCTCGGTTCCCGCGATCGGGCTTTTTGACCGGTCCAAGCGCTATGCGCTTTATGCGGTGGATGGCGAGGTGAAGGTGCTGCACGCCGAAGAGAATGCCGGTCAGTGCGACATCTCGGGCGGCGAGTCGATGCTGGCCGCGATCTGACGGCGGCGGCGCGGCCCCCGTCACGGGGGCCGCCCTTGATCTTCGGCAGGAAACCGGGGATGCTCGGCCATGTTTGAGCTTATCCCGCTTGATGCGCTTCTGGCCTTTGCCGGTGCCGGAGTTCTGCTGAACCTGACGCCGGGGTCGGACGTGATGTTTGCCACCGCCTCGGGCATGGCGGGCGGGCCGCGGACGGGCATGGCCGCAGGTGCTGGCGTTGGCCTTGGCGGCTTCTGGCACGTCGGGCTGGCAGCCTTGGGGGTGGCGGCGTTGTTGGCAGCCCATCCTGCGGCGATGACGGGGCTGCGCTGGTTCGGCGCGGGGTATCTTTTGTATCTGGCCTGGACATCCTGGCAGGCGGGGCCGGCCCAGACCCAGAACGGCAGCACCAGTCTGAGCCGGGCCTTCTGGCGGGGCTTTGTCACCAATGCGCTGAACCCAAAGGTCGCTTTGTTCGTGCTGGCTTTCCTGCCGCAGTTCACCGATCCCGCGCGCGGCCCGGTCTGGCAACAGATCCTTGTCCTTGGCGCGGTCTTTACCCTGACAGGCATGTGCATTACCGCCGGATATGGCGCGATGGCCGGGTTTGCCGGTCAGGCGCTTTCGGCCCGGATGGGCGTGATGAACAAACTGGCGGCAGGGGTGTTCGCGCTTCTCGCGCTGCGCATGATCAAGGAATAGGACATGGCCACGATCACCCTTCTGGATGGCGGCATGGGGCAGGAACTGGTGGCCCGGTCCGGCGATGAGCCGACACCGCTTTGGGCCACACGCGTGATGATCGATCACCCCGGTCTGGTGAAGGCGATCCACGCCGATTACTTTGCCGCGGGCGCCAGCGTGGCCACGACCAACACCTACAACATCCTGCATGACCGGCTGGTGGGCGTGGGCCTGGATCACTACTACCACGCGTTGCACCTGCGGGCGCTGATGGAAGCGCATGAGGCACGGGCCGAGGCCGGGCGCGGCATCATCGCGGGGTCGATGGGCCCCTTGGGCGAAAGCTATCGGCCCGATCTGACGCCGGCGGTTGAGGTTTCCACGGCGCTTTACGCCGAGAAGGCCGCGCTGATGGCGCCGCATGTCGACGTGATCCTGTGCGAGACGATGTCCTCGCTGGATCTGTGCCGGGGCGCGCTGGCCGGGGCACAGGCGGCCGGGCGGCCGGTGTGGCTGTCGGTCTCGGTCGATGACCGCGACGGCTCGCGCCTGCGCTCGGGCGAACCCGTGGCGCGGCTGGCCGAGGTGATTGCCGCACACCCGACGGCGGCGGTTCTGGCCAATTGCTCGATGCCCGAGGCGATGGAGGCCGCGCTGGCCGTCTTGCGCGGTATGGGGCGGCCCTTTGGCGCCTATGCCAACGGGTTTTCCGAAATCTCCAGCCTGCCCCTGCCCGAGACGGATGATGCGCCCGACTATTGCGCCCGCCACGACCTGACGCCCGAGAAATACGCTGCCTTCGCGCTGCGCTGGGTGGATATGGGCGCCACCATCGTCGGCGGCTGCTGCGAGGTGGGTCCGGCCCATATCCGGCATCTGGCGGGCGCCTTGCGCGCGGCGGGCCATACCATCGCATGAGACCCGAGTTCGACTACAACCCGCCCGATGTGCCCCTGGATATCCTGTTTCAGGATGACCTCATCATAGTGGTGAACAAGCCTGCCGGCCTGTTGTCGGTGCCGGGCAAGCTGGAAGGGCGGCAGGATTGCCTGGTCAGCCGTTTGCAGGCGGCCCATTGGGATACGCTGCTGGTGCACCGGCTGGATTGCGACACATCGGGCGTGATGATCTTTGCCCGCACGAAAAAGGCCCAAGGGTTTCTCGGGCAAGAATTCGAACAACGCCGGGCGAAGAAAACCTATGTCGCACGGGTGGCTGGCGAAATTATCGGCGAGGAGGGCCATATCGACCTGCCGCTTTGCGCCGATTGGCCGAACCGGCCCCGGCAGATGGTGTCGCATGAACACGGACGGCCCGCGCAGACCGATTGGCACGTGATCGGCCGCGCCCCCGGCGAAACCCGGGTGCGGCTGTTCCCGAAAACCGGGCGCAGTCACCAATTGCGGGTGCATATGCTGGAACTGGGCCACCCGATTCTGGGCGATCCGATCTATGCCTCGGGCAAGGCTGCGGATTATCCGCGCTTGATGCTGCACGCCGAAACGCTGGGCTTGCACCATCCGGGCAGCGGGCAGTGGGTTGATTTCACCGCCCCCTGCCCGTTCTAACCCGCGAAGAGTGCCCGGAACGGGCTCGATGAGCGTCGGTCAGAGGCTCAGCGCCAGTTTGCGACCTTCGTGGAAGGCATAAGCGGCCAGCCGCGGGGCGGCACAATCGCCGATGCGGTGGGTCGCCTTGCCCTCAAAGGTTTCGGGCCAGGGATCGAAGGCGCGGTTGGTGGTCGCCATGACCAGACCGCTGGCCGGCAGGGTGTCTTCCTCACCAGTCAGAAAGTTCTTTACCGTCACGCCGTTGCCGTGCCAGCGCGTCAGGCAATGTTCGGTCAGGAACTTCACCCCCAGCTTGGCCAGCTTGCGCCGGACCGATCCATCGGCGGCGGTGCGGGCGATTTCCTTGCCGACAAAGGGCTCGGGGGTGACAATCGTCACCTGATGGCCGCGTTCGGCCAAGGCCCAGGCCGTGCCGACACCGCGCCAGTTGGAGCCTTCATCATAAAGCACAACCGCATCGCCCAGCCGCGCCTCGCGTCGCATCGCCGCTTCGGGAGACCACACACCACCCAGTTCCATCCCCGGCAAGGCGGACAGGTGCGGCTGCCAGCGCTGGAACCCGGTTTCATCCGGCAGGGAACCGGTGGCAAGAATGACCACATCCGCCGGATGGGCAGCGATTTCATCCTCATCAAGGAAAGTATTGAGCCGCAGGGTGACGCCCAGCTTTTCGAACTGGCGTTCATACCACTCCATCAGATCGATGATCTGCGCCCGGCGCGGCTGCATGCCGGCCAGCCGGAACTGGCCACCGATCACCGGCAGGGCCTCGACGATATCCACCTTGTGGCCGCGCTCGGCAGCGGCGCGGGCGGCCTCCAGCCCCGCCGGACCGGCACCCACAACCAGAACTGATCTCGGCGATGCGGTCTTCTCAAACCGGTCGCCGCCCCATTCCCACTCGCGGCCCACCGAAGGGTTGATAAGGCAGGAAATCCAATAGTCGCGCGACCGTCGGCCCCAGCACATCTGGTTACAGGAGATGCAGCCGCGGATGTCCTCGGCGCGGCCCTCGGTCACCTTGCGGGCCAGATGCGGGTCGGCGATCTGACCGCGCACGATCGACACCATGTCCGCCTCGCCCGAGGACAGGATGGTTTCGGCATTGTCCGGGGTGCGCACCCCCGCCTCGGAGGTGATCCGTGCGTGTTTCACCACTGATTTCAGCCGGGCCGTCATCGGCGTGGTCAGCTTTTCGCCTTCGGTAAAGGCGGGGATGATGCCTTCAAACTCCAGATAGCTGCCATAGCCGCAGGTGATGTAATCAACATCCCCCGTCGCGTCATGCAGCGCCACGATCTCGCACAGTTCGTCGGCCGAAAGCGACACCGAATAGCCGGGCGAATAGCTGATGGCGAGGCCGATGATGAACTCCGGGCCGCAGTCGCGGCGGATGCGGGCGATCAGCTCACGCGAGAAGCGGGTCCGGTTTTCAAGGCTGCCGCCCCATTGGTCGGTGCGCTGGTTCGACCACGGCGTCCAGAACTGATCGACCAGCGAGTGATAGGCGGCCCAGACCTCGACCCCCTGAAAGCCGCAGGCCTGTGCGCGGCGGGCGGCGGCCGCGTGGGCCTCAAGCACCTCGTCGATCTCGGCCTCGGTCATTGCGTGGCTGCCGTCGCTGTCGTGGTAGGACGGCGCACCCGAGGGCGACCAATGCGGCTGGAACGACAGGTCGCTGTCGCCATGCGCGCCAACATGGTAGATCTGCTGCACGATCACCGCACCCGCAGCTTTCACCTTGTCGGTAATCACGCGGAAATGCGGGATGATCTCGTCGCTTTCATGGGCCAGATTGCCGCGGGTCAGAACGCCGGTGCGATGGGCGGGCACGGGTTCGGTGACGATCATGCCAGCCCCGCCCAGGGCACGTTCCAACCAATAGGCCCCTTGCCGGGCCAGCGGCAGGCCACCTTCGGCCATGTTGTTGGTGTGCGCCCCAAAGACGATGCGGTTGCGCAAGGTGTGGCCGCGCAGGGTGATAGGGGACAGAAGGCGGGGGTGCTGGCTCATGGCGGTTCCTTGGCTGACTGGCTCAAGGAAAAACAAATCGACATATGTGTCAAGTTTTCTTTCAGCAAGAAAAAGCCCCGGTCGATGCCGGGGCTTTCCTGTTAGCCTTGCGTGGGGTCCCAGGCGGAAACAGCCTTGACCTCAAGAAACTCTTCCAGCCCCCAGACGCCGCCTTCGCGCGCCCTGCCCGATTGTTTCATCCCGCCAAAGGGCGAACCGGCAGCCCGGCTCTTGCCGTTCATCTGCACCATCCCGGCCTTCAGCGCCCGGGCCATGCGGTTGCGCCGGGCGCCGTCCTGCGACTGGACGTAATGTGTCAGGCCATAGGGCGAATCATTGGCGATGCGGATGGCCTCGGCCTCATCCTCGAACGGGATCATGCACAGGACGGGGCCGAAGATTTCCTCGCGTTCGATGGTCATGCCCGGAACAACATCGGCAAAGATCGTCGGCTTGACGAAATAGCCGCGGTTGAACCCATCGGGCAGGCCGGGGCCCCCGGCGACCAGCCGGGCACCTTCATCGATGCCCTTCTGGATATAGCCCTGAATCTGCTCCCACTGGCGCTTGTTCACCACGGGGCCGATGTGCTGGCCTTCTTCCAGCGCATTGCCCACCTTGATTTCACTGGCAACCTGTGCGGCGACCTCGACTGCCTTGTCATAGATGCTGCGCTGCACCAGCATGCGGCTGGGGGCGTTGCAGGACTGGCCGGTGTTGTCCATCATGTGCAAAACGCCGCGCCGGACGGCCCTTTCATCAGCATCGGCAAAGATCACATTCGCACCCTTGCCGCCCAGCTCCAGCGTCACCCGCTTCAGCGTGTCGGCAGCCGCCTTCGAGATCGCGCGGCCCGCCCGGGTCGAGCCGGTGAAGGAGATCATTTCCACATCCGGATGGCTGGACAGCCGGCTGCCCACCCCGGCCCCGTCACCGTTCACCAGGTTGAACACGCCCGGCGGCAGGCCGGCGTCAT
>ERZ1645187.3157-NODE-3157-length-14008-cov-8.547552_pt1 | contig 14008 bp, 14 predicted proteins | sample MGYA00575352_ERZ1645187 | MGnify/ENA primary metagenome ERZ1645187 (study PRJEB40837, sample SAMN11349314) | freshwater sediment metagenome | isolation source: river sediment | host: Sediment | place: India: Wazaribad , New Delhi | collected 2017-02-21 ...
GAGATCGCGGATGTCGACCGTTCCAAGCGTCAGGCCGCCGGCCAAAGCAGCCTTCAGCCGCTCCAGCACGAGGGCGCGGTCCGAGCCATAGGCTTCGCCCTTCAGCGACAGCACGCCGTCCTTGACGGTCGCGAGGCCCGTCTTCAGTTTGCCGAGCAGGGACGCGGCGAAGGCGGTCGCGGACGTGTGGTCGAGCCCGGCGGCGAGGCCGGACCCCGGCTTGAGATCATTGTCGACGCGCAAGGGCGGCGCCTGGGCCGCGACGCCGGCGGCGTTGATTCCGGCGATGTCCGGCGCGAAGCCCTCCAGCCTGATCGCGGCGCCATCCTTGGCCAGCGACCAGACGTAGGGCTTCACCAGCGGCGGCCGCACCGCCATCGCCGCAAGCGACATGCCGTCGGGCAGCTTGCGCGCGCCGTCGAGGATGGCGCGATAGGACGGAAGCGTCGCCGCCTGCCCCGCGATCGAATAGGCGAGATTGGAAAGATCGACGCGACCGCCGTCGAGTCCCGACAGGGCGGCAAGAGAGAAGGCTGCGGCCGTGTCGAACCCGCCCGGCGCGCCGCCGGCAAAGGCCATCTGGTCGATGATTTCCGCGCCGGGAACCGCCGCCTTGGCCGCGGCGACGATGCGCGCGCGGGCGGACGGATTGGGAACGCCGCCCGCGAGCGTCAATTTGCCGCCGTCGCGCGCAGCGGACCAGAGGTAGGGCGAGACGACAGGGATGGGATTGAGACCGTCGACATTGACGAGACGAACGCCGGAGACCGATTCAGCGCGCGCCGTTGCAACGCCGCGTTGCTTCTCCTCGAACAGAAGGCCGGCAAGGCTGACGTCGCGGCCGGCGATGGCGACGCCGCCCGCATCAAGTCCCGCGTCGGCGACGCCTCTGCGGGCGCGCTCAATCAATTCGGCTTCAATCGGCTGAGTCTTGACCCAATTGGCCAAGCCCCAAATGGCCAGGAGCGGGATCAGCCCGATCCAGCACATGGAACGTCTTGTCATGGGAAGGTCCGTCACGTCGGCAAAAAATAAAGCAAGCATCGCGCGACGCTGCCCCGCATCGCCACGACAGCGCAATCTTAGCCGTTAACGCATCATTCACCAAGACGAACGCAAGCGGAGCCTTACAATATTTTATGCACCGCACGCGGCCCAAAACGAAAAGAGCCCGGGGATTTCTCCCCGGGCTCCGATTTTCAGATCAAGTCGAGATCAGAAAGCGCGCTGGACGCGGATACGGGTCTCGAGCACATGCTCCTTCTTGTTCTGGAACGTAGCCCAGTAAGCCGGAGCGATGAAGGGGTTGGACTGGGTCAGGTGAGCGTACATCAGCTCAGCGCCGATGCCGAAGCCCTTAACCGGCGACCAAACGAGGTTCGTGCCGACGCGGACTTCCTTCCAATCCGAGGTCATGAGCGTGGCAAGCGAGGCCGCGCCGTACTCGGTCTTCATGTACGAACCGTAGATCGCCTGCGAGACGGTCGGGGTCCAGTAGTGCTGCAGGGCAGCCGTGATGGCCCAGCCCTTCTGCTGCTGGCAGCCCGTGCCAACCGACAGGTTCACGATGCAGTCGTAGTCGGCGAACGTCAGACCGGGCGAACCGGGCAGACGGCCCAGACCGCGGCCGTAGTGCTTGTCAGCCCCGACGCCTTCGATGAGGACGATGTTCAGGCCGTTCATGTAGGCCGAGGCGCCCTTCTGGTAGACAGCCTGCAGGTACAGGGCGTCGCCAGCCGCGAGCATCGGCAGGTTGATCTTCACGCCGCCCTGAATGGCATAGCCAATCTTGTCGTCGGTCGGACCCATGTTGCCGAGAACGGTCGAAGCGCGCGCCTGGTGCACGGCGCCGGACAGCTGAGCCGAACCCCAACCCTGATCGACGCGCAGGTTGGCGACGATGTCGGGCATGCGGGTGCCGCCGGTGTCGAACACGTTGAGCGCCGGGGTGCCGCCGGTGACCGTGCCGCCGACGAGCGCGCGACGAGCGGTCTCGTCTTCGATCGACAGCGTGGCCGAGAAGCCGCCGCCGAACGTGGCGGTGTAGGCCAACAGGTTCGTCGTGGCGTTCGAGCCGCGCAGCAGCTCCCAGTTGAACGCATCGGCGTAGAAGTCGAACATCGACTGGGCGCGACCGGCGGTGATGCCGGCGAACTGGATGAACGCCTTGTTGATGATCGTCGTCTCGCGCGAAGCGGTCGCCGAGGTCACCGAAGCCGGGCCAGCCGAGCCGAGGTTGCCGGTGGCGGCCGTCGTGGCGGTGCCGTAGTACGAGTCGATGCGGGCGAAGGCGCGCAGCGTGCCGTAGCCGGTCTGGGTGCGGGCGTCGAGCTCGAGGCGGCCGAGAGCCGAGGAGCCGTAACGGTCGCGGTTGTTCTTGTTGACAGCCGGGAGACCGGTGTTCGGCGAGAACGTGGTGGCGACGGGCCAGAAAGCGCGAGCTTCGGCGAGGACGAGGCCGCCGACGCGCAGGCAGGTGTCGGTGCCCGGGATGTAGAAGAAGCCAGCGCCGTAGGCGTTGCAGACCTTGACGTATTCAACCGGAGCCGACTTGCGCGAGGGCAGATCAGCGGCCGAAGCGGCGGCGACGGTCGCGAGACCGGCGGCGGCGCCGAGGAGAAGGCTCTTAGCGAGCTTCATGTGGTAACCTCCAGAAAGAAAGACCCGTGGCGAGGACAACCCACTTCCATTTTGCTCGAAGCTTGCGGCTGACCGCTCGTTTCGACCGAAATGCAAATGCGTTTTGCCCCTTTTTGTTGACCCCGCTTTTGGCTGGGCCGATTTACGAGAGGACTCCCCTGCTCGTTGGTTGCACCATAATGCCACCTGAGCCCTCATTTCATCCCTTTTGTGCCGCTTTTCGACGCTTTGGGTCCTATTGTGACATTCCGGCAACGCTCCTGAGCGTCGATTTTCCGGGCTTTCACAGAGAACAGCCAAATTGGGGACGTTTTCGCCGATTTCCTTCCGCCGCCATCCCGCCGGACGAGGTTTTGCCGCTTTTCCGCCTCGAATCGACAAGGGCGCGCCGAGCGCCCTTGCCAAGCGAATATTGCTCGGGCATATGGGTTGCGCGCGCCGCATCGTGATCGAGCGGGCGCGTACGGAGACGTGGCCGAGAGGCTGAAGGCGGCGGTTTGCTAAACCGTTATAGGGTTGTAAAGCCCTATCGAGGGTTCGAATCCCTCCGTCTCCGCCATTTCCTTTGATAATTGTCGGCCGATCGCTTTCTTTCGACGCAGCGCCCGAGAATCGCCACGGGCTTGCGCCATGATGGCGATCTGCGTCGCCGCCCCTCTGGAGAGACGCAAAGTTTTAAGAGGATTCATTGGCCAGACGATTCGATTCGCGGACGCATTGCAGGCTCATCGCCCTGAGCGCAGCGATTCTGTTTGCAGGTCCGCTCTGCGCCCAGGGGCTGGTGTTTCGTCCGGGCGGCCCGCCGTTGCCGCCGCAGCGCCCCGCGAATCTGGCGCAGAAATCGACGCCCACGCCAATAGCTCCGCCTGCCCCGGCGACGCCCGCGCCTAAGGCCGTCGCGACCGCCGACGACGACTTCACGCCGGTCGCCCTGCCCGCGGCGCCGCGCGCGCGCATGCATGAATGCGGGCTTGAATGGCAAAAGCTGAAAAACTCCGGCGCGGCCGCGACCATGCTGTGGCGCGATTTCGCCACCGCGTGCCTGACGCGCTGACGCCGCCGCCACAAAAATAAACCGCCGCTCCTGACGCCAGGGCGGCGGTTTTCATTGGCGCGTTTGCGGCCGGCGCTGTTGCGTCGGTCTGGCGCGGATTGCTTAATCGTTGGTCGGTGTCGGCGGCGTCTCGACCTTCGGCTTGCGCACGACGCGCTTCTTCGCCGGAGCCTTCGCGACAGCCTTCGTGGCGGCCTTCTTGGCCACAGCCTTCTTGGCCACAGCCTTCTTCACGGCCTTCTTGGCGACGACCTTCTTGACGGCCTTCTTGGCCACGGCCTTCTTCACGGCCTTCTTGGCGACACCCTTCTTGACGGCCTTCTTGGCCACGGCCTTCTTGGCGACGGTCTTCTTGACGGCTTTCTTCGCCACGGCCTTCTTCACGGCCTTCTTGGCGACGACCTTCTTCACCGCCTTCTTGGCGGCGGTCTTCTTCACGGCCTTCTTGGCCGCGGTCTTCTTGGCGGCGGTCTTCTTCACCGCCTTCTTCGCGGCCGCTTTCTTGGCCGCGGGTTTCCGCTTGGTCGCTGCCTTCGCCATCTCTGAAATCCCCTGTTTCTGGGCCGACGTTAGCTCGCCGGATACAAGGCACGAATAGCGTAACGTGGTTAACCAGTCGTTCAAGCGGCCTAGAACCTGACGAGCGCCAATAACAGCGTTGATATGCGCATGAAGCGCCGCGCGAAGGCTGCCCGCAGGCTGAAGATATCGCTGCCATTGCAGGCGTTTGCGGGCGATTGACGTTGCGTGAGCGGCGCGCGGCTTTACTTGGCGAACGCGTTGCGGGCAATGAGAATGACGGCGCACGACACGGCGACGCAATCTGTCCGATCGCTCGAAAAGCCATATTTCTCTAGCGTTTCCGCGTGAACGTCCTATCTCGGCGCGCATGCGTGCGCGTTACGCTCGCCGCGCCGCGCGCGCTTCGCGCGCCGCAGCGCAGTGCGGCGCAACACGATGACGCGCGATGCATCGCGCGCACGGCCGCCAAGTGCTGCGCGGTCGCGCAGGATCGCTGCAAATTTTTTTTCGTCGCGATGAAAAAAATGCGCCGCAAACATCGCGGCGCATTCAACTTGTCATCAAAACGCGCAGGCGCAGCGCGCTGCGCGACATGTGATTCGTTTTTTTCAGATGCCGAGACGGCTCTTCAGCAAGTCGTTCACAGCCTGCGGATTGGCCTTGCCGCCGGTCTGTTTCATCACCTGGCCGACGAACCATCCGAGCATCGTCGGTTTGGCCTTCACCTGTTCGACCTTGTCGGGATTGGCGGCGATGATCGCGTCGATCGCCGCGTCGATCGCGCCGGTGTCGGTCACCTGCTTCAGACCGCGCGCCTCGACGAGCGCGCGCGGATCGGCGTCCTTCTCTTCGCTGATGAGCAGCGCGAGAACATCCTTGGCGATCTTGCCGGAGATGGTGCCGTCGGCGATGAGGTCGACGATGCCGGCGATCTGCGACGGCTTGAGATGCGTCTGCGGCACAGCGACGCCGACGCTGTTGGCGTAGGCGGCGACATCGCCGGTGATCCAGTTGGCCACAGCCTTGGCGTCGCGCTTGACGCCGCCATGCAACACCGTCGCCTCGTAATAATCCGCCGTCTCCTTGTCGGCGACGAGCACGCCGGCGTCGTAGGCCGGCAGACCGTAATCGCGCATGAAGCGCGCTTTCTTCTCGTCGGGAAGCTCCGGCAGATGCTGCGCCAGATCGTCGATCCACGCCTGATCGAACTCGAGCGGCAGCAGATCGGGATCGGGGAAATAGCGATAGTCGTGCGCTTCTTCCTTCGAGCGCATCGAGCGCGTCTCGCCGCGGCCGGGATCGAACAGGCGCGTTTCCTGATCAATCTTGCCGCCGTCCTCGAGAATGCCGATCTGGCGGCGCGCCTCGACATCGACGGCCTGGCCGATGAAGCGAATGGAGTTGACGTTCTTGATCTCGCAGCGCGTGCCGAACGGTTCGCCGGGACGACGCACGGAGACGTTGACGTCGGCGCGCAGCGAGCCCTGCTCCATGTTGCCGTCGCAGGTGCCGAGATAGCGCAGGATGGTGCGCAGCTTGGTGACGTAGGCGCGCGCCTCCTCGGCCGAACGCAGGTCGGGCTTCGACACGATTTCCATCAGCGCGACGCCGGAGCGGTTGAGATCGACGAAGCTGTCGGTCGGCGACTGATCATGCAGCGACTTGCCGGCGTCCTGTTCGAGATGCAGGCGCTCGATGCCGACGATGATCTGTTCGGTCGGCGAGACATCGACGATGACCTCGCCCTCGCCGACGATCGGGCTCTTGTACTGGCTGATCTGATAACCCTGCGGCAGGTCGGGATAGAAATAGTTCTTCCGATCGAAGACCGAGCGGTGGTTGATCTGCGCCTTGAGGCCGAGGCCGGTGCGGATGGCCTGCGCGACGCATTCCTGATTGATCACCGGCAGCATGCCCGGCATGGCCGCATCGACGAGCGACACATGCGAATTGGGCTCGCCGCCGAATTCGGTCGAAGCGCCGGAAAAGAGCTTGGAATTGGACGTCACCTGCGCATGGATTTCCATGCCGATGACGATTTCCCAGTCTCCGGTCGCGCCCTTGATGAGCTTGGAGGGCTTGGCGTGCGTGGTCATGAACGGGCCTCGGGAATAAGCGGTCTCACATCGTTGCCGGACATATAGCCGAGACGCGGCGCGGGGGAAAACCGATTATCGCGGTCCAATGCTCCGGCGCGCCTCAGGCCGCGCCCAGATCGAGGTCGACCATCAATTCGCTGGCGATGTCCTCGATCGACCGGCGCAGGCGCTCGAGGTCGAGCCCGGCGGGCAGTTCCAGCAGGGCGTGGGCCTTGAACATGGCTTCGCCGGAGAACGAGGCGGTCAATTGCTCGCTCTCCAACTCGACAATGCTGACCTGATGTTCGGCGAGCGCGCGCGAAATGTCGCGGACGATGCCGGGCCGGTCGAGGCCGATCAGGTCGAGCGTCAGCATGCGCTCGCCTTGCGGCGGGGCTTCGTCGCTGCGCTCGATCAGCAGGCGCAGCCCCTGCGTCTCCAGCTTGCGCAGCGCGGCGACGAGCGCGTCGGCCTGCTCGGCGGCGACTTCGACCAGCAGGATGCCGGCGAACTGCCCGGCAAGGCTGGCCATGCGCGTGTCGAGCCAATTGCCGCCGCCTGCCGCCACGGTCTCGGACACGGCGCTGACCAGGCCGGGGCGATCGCGGCCGATCACGGTGAGGACAAGGCGCGTCTGCATGATGGCTCTCCTAACGGGCGCCGGCAAAAGCGGCTGGCGCATATTGTCGCCGCCGCGCCCCGGCGCAAACCGGAAAAAGCGCGGCAAGCCCGGCTGGCGGCCGCCGAGGGGGCGTCTGAAGGCCTAAACACCTTTTGATCCAGTACAATTGACTGTGACAAGGACAAGAGGTTCGTAAATCCGCCGATGACCGGAGTCCGGGTTCCATGAGCACCAAACCGAAGACCAAGCCGCCACAAGCGCTCGCCGGCGTGTGGCGCGACTCGCTGCTCGCCACGTTCGCCGCGATCGACGCGCATCTCGGCGAAGCGTCGGCCAGCGACGCCATCGTCCACACGGCGCGGCGTGAGTTGAAGCGCCTCGCGGCGCTGGCGCGCCTTGCGCCGTCTTCGCACAAGCAGCTGGCGCGCGACACGCGCCGCGCAGCCGATGTGACGCGCCGCGCCCTTGGCGGTCAGCGCAACACGAGCGTGATGAGCAAGCTCATCGACGGCATGGCGAACAAGCTCGGCGAAGAGGCGCAGCTGGTGCGGGCGGCGGTGGAGCAATCGGCCAAGACGCATCCCGCCGAAGAGGTCACGGCGGGACGCGAGAGCCTGACGCAATTGCGCGAGGCCTGGAAAGCCGCCGAGACGCTGGACGACGAGGCGTTGCTCGCCCATGTCGTCAAGGGCTACCGGCGCGCTCGCAAACGCGCCGACGCCGCGGCGGAAGGCTCGGCCAAGGCGCTGCATCGCTGGCGCAGCGCCATTGTCGCGCATCATTATCAATTGGCGTTTCTGGCGCGCATCGCGCCCGCGTTGAAGGCGCACGCCAAGGATGTCGACGCGCTGCGCGACCGGCTCGGCGACTGGAACGACATCGACATGCTGCAGGCGCACGCACATGGCGGCCTTGCCAAAGCCAACCGCAAGGCGCTGGCCGAAGCGGTCGCGGCCGATAAGCACAAGCTCGAGACGGCGGCTTCGCGCGCCGGCGCGAAACTCTTCGAACCGAAGCCGCGCGTCTTTCGCGAGACGATCAACGCCGCGCTGGTGGCGACGCAGGCTGACAAGCCCACAGCGACCGTGAAAGCGCAGAAACCGAAGAAGGCTGCAAAACCGGCCGAAGCCAAGCCGTCAGCCTGAGGCGGAGCTTGCGAGCTTGTCGGCGACAAAGCCGGCAAGCCAGCCGCCGGCAGCGAGGCCGAGCGCCACGAGCGCGTTGGCAACGGGCTGCGCGCCCTCATCGCCGCGCAGAAATTGCACGGCGATCAACACGAGAAGAAGACCCGCCGCCACCCAGGTCAGCCAGCGCAAGGCTGTAAGACAGCCCATTGCGACCGCCGTGGCGACTGGCCCCATCAGGCCCACCAGCGGGCGGGCGCTTCGATCTTCGGTGCAGCGTCTTCGATCACCTGCGCGATCGAGAACAGGGTCTCTTCCTCGAACGGACGACCGATGAGCTGCAGGCCGAGCGGCAGGCCATCCGACGACAGGCCGGCGGGCAGCGCCAGACCCGGCAGGCCGGCCATGTTCACCGTGACGGTGAAGACGTCGTTGAGATACATCTCGACCGGATCGGCCGCGCCCTTCTCGCCGAGCGCGAAGGCGGCCGACGGCGTCGCCGGCGTCAGGATGGCGTCGACGCCATTGGCGTAGGCGATGTCGAAATCGCGCTTGATCAGCGAGCGGATCTTCTGCGCGCGCACGTAATATGCATCGTAATAGCCAGCCGAGAGCACATAGGTGCCGATCATGATGCGGCGGCGCACTTCCTTGCCGAAGCCGGCGGCGCGCGTCTGCTCATACATGTCGGTGATGTCCTTGCCCGGCACGCGCAGGCCGTAGCGGACGCCATCGTAGCGCGCGAGGTTGGACGAGGCTTCCGCCGGCGCGACAATATAATAGGCCGGCAACGCGTGGCGCGTGTGCGGCAGCGAGATGTCGACGATCTCGGCGCCGGCGGCCTTCAGCCAGGCGATGCCGTCGTCCCACAGCTTCTGGATTTCCGGGCTCAGGCCTTCGAGGCGATATTCCTTCGGCACGCCGATGCGTTTGCCTTTAATCGAGGCGCCGACGGCCTTCTCGTAATCGGGCACCGGCAGATCGACCGAGGTCGTGTCCTTCGGGTCGTGGCCGGCCATCGAGCGCAGCATGATCGCCGTGTCGCGTACGTTGCGGGCGATCGGCCCGGCCTGATCGAGCGAGGAGGCGAAGGCGACGACGCCCCAGCGCGAGCAACGGCCATAGGTCGGCTTGATGCCGACCGTGCCGGTGAAGGCGGCGGGCTGGCGGATCGAGCCGCCGGTGTCGGTCGCGGTCGCGCCGAGGCAGAGGCGCGCGGCCACAGCCGCCGCGGAGCCGCCGGACGAGCCGCCGGGAACGATCTTCGCGTCGGAGCCATTGCGCCGCCACGGCGAAATGCAGGGGCCGAAATAGGACGTCTCGTTCGACGAGCCCATGGCGAATTCGTCGAGGTTGAGCTTGCCGAGCATGACCGCGCCGTCGCGCCACAATTGCGAGGTGACGGTCGATTCGTATTGCGGCACGAAGTTTTCGAGAATGTGGCTCGCCGCGGTCGTGCGCACGCCCTCGGTGCAATAGAGATCCTTGATGCCGAGCGGCACGCCTTCGAGCGGACCGCCCTCGCCTTTCGCCAATTTGGCGTCGGAGGCCCTGGCCATGTCGAGCGCCTTGTCCGGCGTCTCGGCGAGATAGGCGTTGAGCACGCGGGCCTTGGCCATGGCGTCGAGATGCGCCTGCGTCAGCTCGACGGAGGTCAGTTCCTTGCGCGCAAGGGCGTCGCGCGCGCCGGCAAGGGTGAGGTCGGTGAGATCGGTCATTTTTGTCTCGCATGGCCGGCGCGAAGGCTGGCCTCAATGTCGGAATGTCTGCGGCGGGATGAGGCGCGCGCTATTCGATGACCTTGGGCACGAGGAAGAAATGATCTTCCGTGGCCGGCGCGTTGGCGACGACCTTGTCGGCGATATAGCCGTCGGTGATCTTGTCCTCGCGCTTCTTCATCCGCATCGGCAGAACGGACGTCATCGGCTCGACGCCGTCGACATCGACGGCGTTCAACTCCTCGACGAAGGCGAGAATGGAATTGAGCTCTTGCTGGAGGTGCGGAACCTCCTCATCGCTCACGGCAATGCGCGACAGATGCGCGATACGGCGGACGGTCGCCTGATCGACGGACATGGACCCTCGCTTGAGGCTGAAAACACTGGCGCCGCTATAGCACCGGCAGGCGCGGCGGCGCAAACACGCAGGGCGCAGGCGTCGTAGATTTGAGAAGCGGCGTCGCCCCCACCCTGGCCCTCCCCCACTGCGTGGGAGAGGGGACGCGGCGGCGACCACGCGCTCATTTCGTCACCAACCGAGCCATGTGAAGGGCTGCAATCTGCTCCCTCTCCCACGAAGTGGGGGAGGGTTGGGGTGGGGGCCCGCGCCGCGAGCCCCCTGCCCGATCACAGGCCGACGGCCTGCCCCGGCTGCGCCACAACGACTTTGGTCTTGTCGCCCTTCATGGCGTTGACGAAGCGCTCGGGCGTCTGGTCGATGATCGGGAATGTGCCGTAATGCATCGGCACGACCGCGTTGAACTTGAAATAGCGCTGCACGGCCATGGCTGCCGTGTCGCCGCTCATGGTGAAGCGGTCGCCGACGGGAATCAGGCCGAGGCGCGGCTTGTACAGCTCCTCGATCAAAGCCATGTCGGCGAAGACTTCCGTATCGCCGAAGTGGAAGATGGTCGGGGCGTTCTTGTGGTCGATGACCATGCCGTTGGGATTGCCGAGATAGATCGGCTTGCCATCGACGATCGTGCTCGACGAGTGCAGCGCCTGGGTGAAGCTGACTTTGAACTCGCCGCAATCGATCGTGCCGCCGGTGTTGCCGGGATTGACGTTCTGCGCGCCCTGGGCGTTGAGGAACATGCAGATTTCGAAATTCGAGATGACTTGCGCGCCGGTGTTGCGGGCGATCTCGGCGGCGTCGCCGACATGGTCGTCATGGCCGTGGGTGATGACGATATGCGTCGCGCCGGCGACGGCCTGATCGAAATCGCCGGTGAAGGTCGGGCTGCCCTTGAGGAACGGGTCGATCAGGATGACGGAATTGCCCGCTTCCATGCGGAAGGCGGAATGGCCGAGCCAGGTCAGTTTCATGGCGTTTCTTCTCCTATGAGCGGCGGTCGTGGGCAGATTAATGCGACGCGCGCGACGGGCAAGCGACAAAGCCGCGGTGAAGCGCTTTGCGGCGGGCGCGGACGCGTGCTAGGTGCGGTCATGGCCGCCGACATCATCGACATTGCCGACCTGCCCGCCCGTCTCAGCCGTTTCAGCCGGCTGATCGGCGTCGACCTCGGCACCAAGACCATCGGGCTGGCGTTGTCCGACGTCGAACGCCGGCTCGCCTCGCCGCTTGAAACCATCGCACGGGTGAAGTTCACCAAGGATGTGGCGCGGCTGTTCGAGCTGATGGACAAGCACGAGGTCGCAGCTTTGGTCGTCGGCCTGCCGCTCAACATGGACGGCAGCGAAGGCCCGCGCGCGCAGGCGACGCGCGGCTTCGTCCGCAATCTCGGCTCGCTGCGCGACGTGACCGTGATCTACTGGGACGAACGGCTGTCGACCGCCGCCGTCACGCGCTCGCTGATCGAACAGGACGCCTCGCGCGCCAAGCGCGCCGAAGTCGTCGATCGCATGGCCGCCGCCTATATCCTGCAAGGCGCGCTCGACCGCATGGACCGGTTAGCGCGTTCTTAACCAGCCCCAAGGATTTCGTGTATTTGCGCCCGCCAGGGTTGTGCTATCTTTTCAGCACAACCTAGCCTGAGCGGTGCCAGCTATGTCCATTCGCGTCAAATCAAGTCAGTCCGCCGCGCGCGCGGCGCAACCGCCGGCGATCGTCTGCGACCAGATCGCCACCGCGCGATACATTGCCGACATGTCGGCGGAGCTGGCGCAGATGGCTGGCAAGCGACAGCTAGACCTGCTGACCTATCTGCTCAACATGGCGCGCGTCGAAGCCGAAATGGTGGCGCGCAGCGATCCGCGCCTCGAACAGAACGGCGCGCTCGACGGCGACTTCTGAGCGGCGCGCTCAGGCCAGGCTGACGAGATTGACGCCGGCGCGGGCGAGGCGACCTTCGATTTCGAGTTCCAGCAACACGCGCCGGACGTCCGACACAGGCGCATCGGCGGCGCGCGCCAGTTCATCGATGGACACCGGGCTCGGCCCGAGAAGTGCGACAATCCGGGCGGCGACATCGACGGGATCGGCAGCCGATTCCTCCGCCTCGTCGGCCAGCGCGCTGCGCGCGGCGACCGGCGCGCCGTCGCCGAGAAAATCGAGTTCATCCCACAAGGGCTCGTCCGTCGGCCTTGCGCCCGCGCCTTCGGCGAATAGATCCCGCTGGCCGGACGCCTGGCCCGACTCTTGGCGCTGCCGGTCGAGAACCGCGACGACGTCGCCCGCGCTGGCGCACAGGGTCGCGCCCTGCCGCAACAGGTCGTTGGCGCCTTCGGCGCGCGGGTCCATCGGCGAGCCGGGAACGGCGAACACTTCGCGGCCGTGGTCGATGGCGAATTGCGCCGTGATCAGCGAGCCGGAGCGCCGCGCCGCCTCAACCACGATCGTGCCGAGCGTCAGGCCGGCGACGATGCGGTTTCGGCGCGGAAAGTCGCGGCCGCGCGGCTCCCAGCCCATCGGCATTTCCGACAGCGCCGCGCCGCGTTCAAGGATGCGGTCGAGCAAGGGGCCGTGGTCGGCGGGATAAAGCCGGTCGTGGCCGCCGGCCAGAACGGCGACCGTGCCGGTGTCGAGCGTCGCCTGATGGGCGCGCGCATCGACGCCGCGCGCGAGGCCCGAGACGACGACGTAATCCTGTTGCGCCAGTCCGCGCGCCAGCCGCTCGGTGAAGGCCAGGCCGGCGGCGGAGGCGTTGCGCGAGCCGACGATGGCGACGCTGGCGCGACGCAAGGCGTCCGGCCGGCCGCGCAGGGCCAGAACCGGCGGCGGCGCGTCGATATTGCGAAGCAGGTGCGGATAATCGGGATCGCCGAGGGTCAGAAAGCGCACGCCATGGCGCGCCGCCGCCGCCATTTCGCGCTCGATATCCTCGACGGCGGCGATCTTCAGCACGCGCCCGCGCTGCGCAGCGAGATCCGGCAGGGCGTCGAGCGCGGCGGCCGCGCCGCCGAATCGGTTGACGAGGCTGCGGAAGGTGCGCGGGCCGACATTCTCGCTGCGGATCAGGCGCAGCCAGTCGAAAAGCTGGCGGTCGCTCAATCGTGCGGCGCGCGGCCCCTCGCTCATCCCTTCTTTCCGATCTTGCCTTCGGTTCCGGCGCGCAGGCGCTCGATGTTCTCGCGATGCTTCCACCACAGCAGCGCGGCCAGCAGCGCGAAGACGGCCGCCGCGGCCGGCTGCCCGAACAGCCAGAGCGCGAGCGGCGCGACGACGCTGGCGACGAGCGCGCCGGCGGAGGAATATTTCGTGGCGAAGGCCGTCGCCAGCCAGGCGACGGCGAAGACCAGCGCCGCCGGCCAAAAGACGCCGAGCAGGCAGCCGATATAGGTGGCGACGCCCTTGCCGCCCTTGAAGCGCAGCCAGACCGGGAAGACATGGCCGAGGAACGCGCCGAGCGCGGCGATCAGGGCCAGATCGGCCCCGGCGCGGCCGGCGATCAGCACGGCGGCCGTGCCCTTGAGCCCGTCGAGCAGCAGGGTCGCGGCGGCGAGATCCTTGCGGCCGGTGCGCAGCACGTTGGTCGCGCCGATATTGCCCGAGCCGATGGAGCGGATGTCGCCCTGCCCGGCGAATTTCGTCAGCAGCAGGCCGAACGGGATGGAACCGAGGAGATAGCCGAGGACGAGACTGGCGATTTGCGGAAGCACGTCGGTCACTTTCGATGATGAGCGCGGAAGGCGAGCCTAGTCGTGGACAATCGCGCCGGCAACAAGCGTCAGCTTGACGCGGCCTTCCATGCGCGCGGCGTCGAACGGCGTGTTCTTGCATCGCGAGCGCAATCTGGCCGGATCGACGACCCACGGCTCCTCCGGGTCGAAGCGGATGAGATCGGCCGGCG
>ERZ1645187.3158-NODE-3158-length-14006-cov-4.656154_pt1 | contig 14006 bp, 11 predicted proteins | sample MGYA00575352_ERZ1645187 | MGnify/ENA primary metagenome ERZ1645187 (study PRJEB40837, sample SAMN11349314) | freshwater sediment metagenome | isolation source: river sediment | host: Sediment | place: India: Wazaribad , New Delhi | collected 2017-02-21 ...
GAGCATTTTCCGACGAAGTGGATGCCGGTTCGTCGAAGAAAATGCGACCAAACATGAGACCAGAGCGCCGATCCTTATGCATCGGACCAAGAGGCGCTCCAGTTTCCTGTGACCGGCGCTGGATGTGCGGCGCCGTCAGTCCAGTCGTTCGATCTTCTGCAGGCGTCGCCTCAAAGCGGCGGCCTCGCGTGCCGCGTGTGCCTGCTCCTTGCTGGAGAAAATGTGCGGGGCAAGGCCGCGTTCGTTCAGTGCGTCCTGCATCTTGATGCGCATGAAGGCGCTGGTCGTATAGCGCGATCTCGATTCGTAATAATTGTTCAGCAGAAACTCGACCATGGCGGCGTATTCGTCGGGAAGGTCGTCGGCGACCCGGCATCCGTCCAGGTTGACGATAGCCTTGACGCGCCGGCCGGCATCCTTGCAGGCTTTCACGATCACCTTCTGCAGGTCCTCGATATCGCCGCGCTTGCGCACGTTCCATCCCTCCAGATTGATGAACAGGAAGTTGCGGCTGGCGTCATAAGTCACGCGCTCGGGAAGCTTTACGTTGAAGAGGTCGTCGGCAAGGTTCATCGGTTCGTCGACAAAGATGCGCTTATCCATGATCGTTGGTTTGTTGACGATGGGTTTGAAGTCCATGTGCGCCAGAATTTCACTCTCGATGTCGATGCCGGGTGCGACCTCGGTGAGTTCCAGTCCTTCGGGTGTCAACGTGAAGACGCAACGCTCGGTGACGTAGATGACGGGTTGGCGCTTTTGCTGGGCGTAGGAGCCCGAGAAGGTGATCTGCTCGACGGCCTTGACGAATTTGCGGGTCGAACCTTCCTTCAGGATCTTCAGGCGACCGCCTTCGAGCGAGATCTTCAGTCCGCCGGCGGTAAAGGTTCCCGCGAAGACGACGGCGCGGGAATTCTGCGAGATGTTGATGAAGCCGCCGCAGCCGTTTAGGCGCCCGGCGAAACGGGACGTATTGACGTTGCCGGCCTCGTCGCATTCGGCCATGCCAAGGCATGTCATGTCGAGGCCGCCGCCGTCATAGAAATCAAACATCTGGTTCTGGTCGATGATCGAATGCGCGTTGGCGGAGGAGCCGAAATTGGAGCCGCCAGCCAGCACGCCGCCGACGGCACCAGCCTCCGTCGTCATGGTGATGTGGGGTGTCACCTTCTCCTCGTTGGCGACTGCGGCGATGCCGTCGGGAGCGCCCACACCGAGATTGATGACGCCGTTGGGCGGTAGCTCGAATGCGGCGCGACGGGCGATGATCTTGCGCTCGTCGAGCGGCATCTTCGCCATGCCCTCGACGGGAATGCGGATCTCTCCGGCGAGTGCGGGATTGTACATGACGCCATAGTTCATGCGGTGCATCTCGGGCGGATCGGCGACGACCACGCAATCGACAAGAATGCCGGGAATCTTGACGCTCTTGGGCGGAATCGAGCCGTGCTCGACAATCCGTTCGACCTGGACAATCACCAGTCCCTTGTTGGAATGGGCGGCCATCGCCTGCGCCATGGCATCCAGGATGAGCGGCTCCTTCTCCATCGAGATGTTGCCGAACGGATCGGCGCTGGTGCCGCGGATGAGAGCCACATCGATTCGCGTCGCCTTGTAGAACAGCCACTCCTCGCCTTCGACATCGAGCAGCTTGACGATATCCTCCTGGGTGACGGTGTTGACCTTGCCGCCGCCAAAACGAGGATCGACGTAGGTGTGCAATCCGACCTTCGAGAACAGGCCCGGCTGGCCGCCCGCACAGGCGCGGTAGAGCTGGGAGATGATCCCTTGTGGCAGATTGTAGCCGCAGATGCGGTTCTCCTGGGCCGCCTTGGCGACGCCCGGCATGCGGCCAAAATTGGCGGCGATCACGCGCTTGAGCATGCCCTCGTGATGGAAACGGCCGGTGCCCAAGCCCTTGCTGTCGCCAGCGCCCGCGCACATGACGAGTGTCAAGTCGCTTGGATGCTTGGTCTCGACGAAGCGCTTTTCAAGCGCCGCGTGCAGCGCTTCGGGAATACAGCTTTGTACGAAGCCCGTGGTGGTGATGACGTCGTTGTCGCGAATAAGAGCTATCGCTTCATCGGCAGTGATGACCTTGTTCTTCATTCTTGGGGGTTTCCCCTCAATCGTTGCTCACTCAAGCGCAGTTCTGGCATGCCAGAAGGCCGTGTGGTGGCAGCGTTTTTTTGTTTATCGACGAGGGGAGCGTACTTGAGTGGGCGGGCGCTGCGCAACCGAGTCCAGCGCTGCTGACCCGCGGGGTGCATCAGTTGCAATGATGGCGCCGTCTATCGTGGCGGCGAGGCGTGATGCGGCAATAGCCCTGGGGTCATGAGTTTCACAGATGAATTTCACAGATGGATTTGCAGGCGCCGCTCAGCGGCGGCGCGTGATGGTATTGGGGCCGTAGCGGTGCAGATCCATCCCATAAATGTGCAGCCATTGGCGTGCTTCGTCCATCTGTGGCATGGTGCGGCGCACAAGAGACCAGAAGCGCGGTCCGTGGTTCATTTCCTTGAGGTGAGCAACCTCGTGGGCAGCGACGTAATCGAGGATCAATGGCGGCGCGAGGATCAGGCGCCAGGAAAACGATAATGTTCCCGTCGTCGAGCATGAGCCCCAGCGGCTCGACTGGTCACGGACGGTGATGCGCTTGGCGGTGAGGCCGAGGGCTGCGGCATGCTTGACGACGCAGGTATCGAGATCACGCCGCGCCTCTTCGAACAGCCAGTCGGTGAGACGCGCGGCGGCGTGCTCGATCGGTCCCGCTACCTGGAGCGCGGCATACGCGGCGGGAGTTTCATCGGTCGGGGTGCTGCCGCATGGGCAAACGCGCCGCACGCGCGCACCGCGATCACGCGTGCCGGTGAAGTGCAAAGTGTGAGGTTCGCCCCGCAACGGAACGACAGCGCCCGATGCGAAATGAATGGGTTCGGGAATGGATCCCAGCCGCTCGCGGATCCAATCGATATTGCGATGCAGGAAGGAGCCCGCCTCGAGCAGGTTGCATTGCATGGGAACGGTGACGATCACCGCGCCGGGTCTGCGAGACCCTGAGCGTCAAGCGGCGTGCCGCCGGATGGCGGCGAACCTCGACATCGGCGCCAAGATCAGATAGCGCCTCGGTCTCGAGCTTCGATGGCGCGGAGGCCTTCGCCTTGGCCATGTGGTTTCCCTGATGACGTCGGTATCATGATCGGCATGGCGCATGCACTGGATGTGCTGGCGTGGGCACGCGAAGCAGTCGGTCCCATGCAGATCCGACCTTATCAACCCGCTGCGTCATTGCCCCGTTTTCTGACTGCGCCCCGATCAACTACCAACATCGCGACACGTTCGGCCAGTCCGATTGCGCGTATCCATGCGGGATTGAAGTGCTGCTGTGGCGCAATCGCCCCAGAAACGCCCGCCGCGCGAGGCAAGAACATTCAGTGTTCTACGTTGTTCATTCTGGTTCATGCCGATCGGTGCACATTAATTATGGAGAGTGCTGCGTCGCATGAGGCGGCGACCGGTTACCGGCGCAGCGGTACTGGGCCTTCCGGCAACATATATCTTCAAAGGATATCGGAATTGCCGTTGTGCGTGACAGCTCCCGTCGTTTTCGCAAACGTGAAGGCGGCCGACGTGGGATCTGCCACCTGTGATGGCGACGCCCGTGAAGAGCCTGCGCGGGCGACGGCTTCCTCGTTGCTCACGTGATGCTCAACGGGGATGCATTCGCGGCGCGGATCGAAGGAACGCATGAATTGCGCGATGCGCGGGGCAATGTCGGCACGAAAGCGCGAGCCGTTGAAGATGCCGTAGTGGCCGACGCCCGGACATTCGTAATGATGCTTCATTTCGGCCGGGATGGCGCGGGCAAGATCGAGCGCGGCGCGGCACTGGCCCAGCCCCGTGATGTCGTCTTTCTCGCCCTCGATCGTCATGATTGCAACGCGGCGAATGTCGGCCACGTCGATGCGCTGGCCGCGATGCACGAACTCGCCCTTCGGCAAGGCGTGGCGGACGAACACCGTGTCGATGGTTTGCAGGTAGAACTCGGCGGTAAGATCCATGACGGCAAGATACTCGTCATAGAACTCGCGGTGCTTCTCCGCGCTGTCGCCATCGCCATGAACGAGATGCAGGAACAGATCCTTGTGGGCGGTCAGGTGACGATCGAGGTTCATGGTCATGAACCCGGTCAGTTGCAGAAAGCCAGGATAGACGGCGCGGCCATAGCCGATTGCCGGCCACGGTATGGTCGTGATCACGTTGTTGCGGAACCAGTTGGTGCCCTTCTCTTCGGCAAGGCGGTTCACCTCGGTCGGATTGATGCGCGTATCGACAGGGCCGCCGGCCAGCGTGATCGTGTGCGGTACGCACGGGTCGTTGTTTTGTTCCATCAGCGCCACGGCGGCGAGCAACGGCACGGATGGCTGGCAGACGGCGAAGGCGTGAACGTCTCCATCGAGGTGGCGCAGCATGTCGCGCAGATAGTCGATGTAGACGTCGAGATCGAAACGGCCGGCGGCGAGTGGGATGTCGCGTGGGTCTTGCCAGTCGGTGATGTAGACCTCATGATCGGGCAGAAGCGCGGCGACGGTGCCGCGAAGCAGGGTGGCGAAGTGCCCTGACATGGGCGCCACGAGCAGGACGCGCGGATCATGGGCGGCGCGCTGGCGCGGAATGTCGCGGACGAAATGAATGAGATTACAGAATGGCTTTGACCAGACGACTTCCTCGCGGACGGCCACATCGCGGCCATCGACGCGGGCGGTCGTGAGGCCGAACGTCGGCTTTGCATAGCGTCTGGTGGTTCGCTCGAACACCTCGCAGACTGCCGCGGCCTGGCGCCCAACGTGGGTGTGCGTGAGCGGGTTCAGCGGGCTGTTGAAGAACAGCTTGAAATTATTGGCCGCAACGCGGGCAGGCTTCACTGCCGCGTGGCCAAGTTCATACCATTGGTAGAGCACGTGCTCCCCCTCGGAATTGTTATCCCCGGTGTGGACTGGAAACCTGACCCGACGGCGCATGGTGCACTGCGCAAACAAACTTCCCTCATCAGTGGCAATAGCCTGCCAGCGATGATTGCGCGGTGCGGTATCCTTGTAGGCTGCACTGATTCGCAAGTTGTCGAAAGTTGGAAAGCAATCAGAGACTTTGATTGAGCCACAGACCAATGATGGCCGGGTCGGGAGGGACTGTGCGATGCGACAGAAATAGTCCGTGCTCGTCTATCAAATAAGCGGTGGTCATTGCCACTGGCGGGGTGCCCTTAATCTCATGTTGCGGCGCAGCCACATCGGCACCAGGTACGAAATAGGCGCGCATCAGTGAGCGGATTGCTTCTTTGCTGCCGGTCAGGGCGGTCCAGTCGCCACCGGTCTGGGCAAGTAGGGCGGCAAGCCTGCCCGGCGTGTCATTCTCGGGATCGGTGGTGATCCAGATGCAGGCGAGCGTGGCCGCCTTGGACCCGGCCAGGTCGCGCGCGGCGTTGACAATCTGCAACGTCGCGAGAATGCGGTCGCGTTCGGACGCGGCGGCGAAAATCATCAGGCGCTTGCGGCCCGCAAAGTTGATGTCGCTGATCTGTCGGCCGTTCTGGTCGATGAGATTGAAAGGGGCTGCGAGACGCTCCTGCTGCCCAGAGGCCGAGCCCCCGGACACTGGCACCGAGCCCCCGGACAGTTCGGCACGCCGCATCGCCTCGTTGAGTGCGATCGCGGCACTGGCAATCGCCACGACGGCCAGCATGATGCCGACGACGCGCAGTCGGCGCAACAGGGTGGGTGGTCGAGGCAGATCGTCTTGATCGGTCATTGGGGGCAAGTGATGGGGTCGGCGCAAGTTCCCGTCAAGCAAAAGGCAGGCGTTGCCTTGTTCTGTCGTCCAGCTGGAGGCTATTGTGCGCTTCATTTTCGAGCAGAAGCAGGATCCGCCGGCGGTGCCTTCGAACCAATCCAGCATGTCTGATCCCGATCTTCTCCCAGGCAAAGTCACGAGCAGATTACGGCTCATGACGATCGTCTGGCTGCGCTGGATCGCGGTCCTCGGGCAACTTGCAGCGGTCCTGGTGATCTGGCTCGTCATGCAGTTTCCGATGCCGGTCGGCTATTGCCTGGCGTTCATTGCGCTCTCGGCCTGGGTGAACGTGGCCCTGGCGGTAAAGTATCCGGCGCGCCACCGCCTCAGCGTGCGGTCGGCGACGGCACTGCTCGCCTACGACATCGTGCAGTTGTCGGCGCTGCTTTACCTCACCGGCGGAATCCAGAATCCGTTCGCGCTGCTCCTGATGGCGCCGGTGACGGTTTCGGCGGCGACGCTGCCCGTCGCCAGCACCATTGTGCTGGGCCTGCTCGCGCTCGCCTCGACCCTGCTGATCGCCTATGACTACTGGCCGCTGCCCTGGTACCAAGGCATGCGCTACGAGATGCCGCTGCCCTACAAGATCGGCCTGTTTTCGGCGATCGGCGCGGGCATGGTGTTCATCGCCTTCTATGTCTGGCGGCTGGCGAAGGAAGCAGAACTGATGTCGCAGGCGCTGGCCGCGACCGAGCAGATCCTGGCGCGCGAGCAGAAACTCCATGCGCTCGACGGGCTCGCAGCCGCGGCGGCGCACGAACTGGGCACACCCCTGTCGACCATTGTGCTGGTGACGACGGAGTTGGCGCGCGACCTCAAAAACACGCCGCAAGTGGAAGACGTGGAGCTGCTGAGGGACCAGGCAGTCCGCTGCCGCGAAATCCTGCAGAAGCTGACGCGGACCCCGGGCGAGCAGGATACGTGGTATGCGCGGCTGACGGTCCGCGAACTCGTCGACGAGGCGTCGCAGCCCTACCGAGGTGGGGTGGTCGTCGTGGTGGTCGACGCGGGGCCGGATTCTCTCGCATCGGGCTCCGGGGTGCTGGAACCTGTGATGCTGCGCCGGCCGGGCATGATCTACGGGCTCGGCAACATCATCGAGAATGCTGTTGATTTTGCCCGCTCCAAGGTCGAGGTTGGCGCTTACTGGTCGCAGAGCGCGGTAACCATCACGATCGTCGACGACGGGCCCGGCTTCGCCCCCGAGCTGATCGAGACATTGGGTGAGCCTTATGTCTCGACGAGGCGGCAGAACGCCCTGCAGAAGGAGGGCAAGGCAGGCGGGCTCGGGCTCGGCTTTTTCATCGCCAAGACGCTACTGGAGCGGTCCGGCGCGGCGATCGCGCTGGAGAACAGGCCGGAACCCGACCAGGGTGCGATGGTCACCATTAGCTGGCCGCGCCATTCGTTCGAGCGGCAAGACTCCAATGTGACAGCCTAAGGGGACGGGTGTGGGGGCGCATCCGCTGGCGATGGCGCCATGGTCGGGATGGTTAACGCAGGGTCATGCAACCGTTATCTGGCCATCATACGTAGTGGAAATGCTTGGATCACATGCGGTTTCAGCTATATATGCTTGTCCCGGGAGGAACCGCTGTGAACGAAGACCTATCTTTCCGCCAAGATGAGCTGCCCGAGGATCGTACACTGCTGATCGTGGACGATGACAAGGCGTTCCTGCAGCGTCTCGTTCGCGCCATGGAAGGGCGTGGCTTCGATGTGCGAGCGGCCGCTTCGGTCAACGAGGGCGTAGATCTCATTCGCCAGCATGCGCCGGCATTCGCCGTGGTCGATATGCGCCTGGAGGACGGCAGTGGTCTCGACGTGATCGCGGAGCTGGGGCGGTTGCGCCCCAATGCGCGTGGCATCATTCTCACCGGTTATGGCAACATCGCGACAGCGGTGACCGCAGTGAAGCTCGGCGCGGTCGATTACCTGGCCAAGCCCGCGGATGCCGATGAGATCACGGACGCACTGCTCGCACCGTCAAACTCCAAGGCGCCGCCGCCCGAGAACCCGATGTCGGCCGACCGCGTGCGCTGGGAGCATATCCAGCGGGTTTATGAGCTGTGCAACCGCAACGTCTCGGAGACGGCACGGCGGCTCAACATGCATCGCCGCACCTTGCAACGCATTCTGGCCAAGCGTGCGCCAAAGTAGGCCTGCGTCCAGGCAGATCGTGACCGGCTTTCAATTCTCCCGCCTGAAGTGCCCCAGCAGGTTTTCACATGCAGAAACTGCCGCCGCAGTATAACGCGATCGCGTTGCCGCTCGTCTTGACGATGCTCATGACGATCGTCGTCTCCGGGATCTCGACGGTCATGGCGCTGGGTTTTGCCGGCGGATGGCAGGTGATGTGGTGCAAGGCGTGGCTTCTGTCATGGGCTATCGCATTTCCGACGATGGTGTTCGTGCTTCCCGTCGCCCGGCGGCTGGTGGCGCGCGTCGTCGAGCCGCCTCGCGCCTGAGGCAGGTCAACGATACGTCTTTCCAAACTTCGTCCTCTGTCGTTGCTCCGGCATGCCGAACCGGCAGTGCGTCGTTTCACTCAGTAGGGGTCGAGCGCATGGGCGAGCCGCAAGGCGGCTGTGCGGGCAATCGAAAGCTGCAGCTGGCGGCGGCGCGCGGGTGTCAGCCGTCGCATCTGGGGCATGCGCATAATCTCGGCATCGTAGCGGTCGGCAAGGATCAATCCGGCTTCGTCGGGAAGGATCGTGACGGGAAAATCAGGTGCAACCGCGAACAGGACGTGATCGGCATAGTCCCAGTACTGCGGCCATTTATGATCGGCGCGGAAGTCCTCCAGGCACGACTTGATCTCGATGATCCAGATTTCGCCATGGCGGGTGAGTGCGGTCATGTCCGCACGTCGTCCGTTCGCCAGCGGCAACTCTGAGATGTGTGCGTGTCCGAGCTGGCGCAGCATGCGCCCCACTCCGCGCGCAATCGCCTTGGCAGCCTGCGACTGGCGCCCGTCAGTGAGCGCCGCCTGCAGGGCCTCAAGGGTTTCGCAATCGGATGTCGTGGTCTCGTCGGTCATCGTAACGCCATCACGTGATGTGATTTCAAGGATGCGGCATGATTCGGGCCGGAGCTCATTCAATTCTGCTTGAATCACTCAATTTCGTCATGGCCTGCTCACGGTCAGGAGCCGGGGTCCGATGGATTGCCGTATTGCACCCCATTGCAGTTCGCTCATTAATTCGGATGCCATGATCTTCAAGTACTTCCAGAGAGACAAGTCTACACAGCCGGCAAACAACGATCCGGAAGCGACTAATACAACGCCAGACGGGTCTTTGGCTGATGCGGGTGATGCTTCTGAGCAGTTTGAGCAATTGGAGCAGCGAGACCAGTCGGAGCAGTCGGAACACCTCGATGAGTTGATGCAGTCAGAGCCTGCGGTGTTGGATGCGGGCCAGCGTTGGGCGCTCGAGCCGGAAGACTTGCGTCGCAGCGTCGATCCCGGGACGCTTGGCTTTTCAACCACGGCGGAGCTTGTGGCGGCATCGGGACTCATCGGGCAGGACCGCGCGCTGGAGGCGCTCGCGTTCGGCACCGACATGAAGGCGCTCGACTTCAACGTGTTCGTGCTGGGACCAGCAGCGGCGGGCAAGAGCACGGCGGTGAAGTCGTTCCTCGTGGAGCGTGCGGGCAGCCTGCCGGTGCCGGACGACTGGATCTATGTCAACAACTTCGAAACGCCGAACCGGCCGCGCGCGCTGCGTCTGCCGCCCGGGCGCGCGCGGCCGTTCGCCAAGGCGATGATTGGGGCACTCGACGAACTCAGCGCGACCGTGCCCGCCCTGTTCGAGGGAGAGGACTACCAGACGCGACGGCGCGCCATAGACGAGGAGTTTCGCGCGCAAGCCGAGGAAACCTTCGCCACGCTCAATCGCAGGGCGGAAGACGAGAATGTCGCCGTACTCAAGACGCCGACCGGATTCGTCATGGCGCCCATGCACGATGGCGAGGTGGTCAAACCGGAGACGTTCAACTCGTTGCCGGAAGCCTACCGGCAGGATGTCGCGCATCGGATCGAGGGGTTGCAGATCGATCTGCGAAACATCATTTCGCAGGCGCCGCGCGCGGAAAAGGCGCGGCGGCAGCGGCTCGCAGACCTCAATGAGGACGTGGCGCGTGTCGTCGTGGCGAATGCGATCGACGATGTGCGCGAGCTGGTCGGCGACCTGCCCAAGGTGCTTGCGCATATCGATGCAGTCGAGATCGATCTGGTCCGCTCCATCGGGCTGTTCCTGACGGGGAACGAGGGTGAGGAGATCGTGCGCCGGCCACTGGATCGGGCACGCGACGCCCGCTTCCGCCGCTATCTGGTCAACGTGCTGGTCGGGCGTGAAAAGGCGGGCGCCCAAGCAGGCTATGCGCCGGAGATGGAAGCGGGCGGAGCGCCGATCCATGAAGAACTCAACCCGACCTACACCAATGTCGTCGGGCGCATCGAGCACGTGGCGCAGATGGGGGCGCTCGTCACCGATTTTCTGCTCGTCTCGGCGGGTGCGCTGCATCGCGCGAACGGCGGTTTCCTGCTCATCGATGCACGCAATCTTCTCAGGTTCCCGTTCGCCTGGGAAGCACTCAAGCGGACTTTGAAGTCGGGCGAGATCCGCATCGAGCAGCCATCCGAGATGCATGGGATCTTGTCGACGCAGACGCTGGAGCCCGAGCCGATTGCGCTCGACGTCAAGGTCGTCCTGTTCGGTGATCGCGAGATCTACCACATGCTGTCGAGGCTCGATTCGGATTTCACGCGCCTGTTCAAGGTGCAGGCCGACTTCGACAGTTCGATTGCGCGCACCGAGCAGAACAATCGGTCGTTTGCCGCGCTGGTCGCGTCCGTCGTGGAGGCGCACAAGCTGAAGCCGGTTGCCGCATCGGGTGTGGCGCGCGTGATCGAGGAGGCCTCACGCATGGCGGGGGATCGCGACAAGATCTCGATCGAGGTCGGTCGCATTGCCGATCTCATGCGCGAGGCGGACTACTGGTCGGGCAAGGCGGGGCGCGAGGTGACAGAAGCAAATGATGTGGTGCGCGCGGTGGAAAAACAGATCCAGCGGGCCGACCGGTTGCGCGAGCGGGCGCAGGAGACGATTCAGCGCGATATCGTGCTGATCGATACGAGCGGCGAGAAAGTCGGGCAGGTCAATGGCCTTTCGGTCCTTCAGCTTGGCGGGTTCGCGTTCGGCAAGCCGAGCCGCATCAGTGCGCGTGTACGCTTCGGGGCGGGCCGCGTCACCGATATCGAGCGGGAAGCCAAGCTCGGCGGGCCGCTGCACTCCAAGGGCGTGATGATCCTGTGGGGCTATCTCGCCGGGCGCTATGCTCTAGACCAGCCGCTGGCGCTGGCCGCCAGCCTCGTCTTCGAGCAGAGCTATGGCGGCGTGGAGGGAGACAGCGCTTCCTCGGCGGAACTCTATGCGCTCATTTCGGCGCTGGCGGAGGTGCCCATACGGCAGGGGCTCGCGGTGACCGGATCGGTCAACCAGTGGGGCGAGGTGCAGGCCATCGGTGGCGTCAACGAGAAAGTGGAGGGGTTCTTCGACCTGTGCCATGCGCGCGGCCTAAGCGGGGATCAGGGTGTCCTGGTGCCGGCCGCCAATGTTCAGCACCTGATGCTGCGCGATGACGTCGTGGCGGCAGCACGCGAGGGGTGGTTCTCGATCTATCCGGTTGCGACAGTCGACGAAGGCATCTCGCTGCTGACGGGTCTTGCGGCAGGCGAGCGCGACAGCGAGGGGAATTTTCCCGAAGGATCGGTCAACCGCATGGTGGAGGAAAAGCTCAATCTGTTTGCACGACGGCTGAAGAGCTTGCCCGGTGGAATGCCATCCGGTGAAGCGCTGACTGCATCCGCGCAAGACACGGGAGAGCCGGCGTGACGGCGCATGTGGCGGAACGTGGCGAGGGGCGTGGGCGCGTGGTGTTGCGCCTGACGGGCACGCATGGCGCGAGCGAGCATGCCGTGCGCGCGGCAATTCGGATAGCCAAGGCGTATTATTCGGAAATCGAGAGCCTGTTCGTCTGCGACCGTCAGATTTTCGATGCCGCTGGCTACAGCTTCGTGCGTGAGATCGGTGTCGCGCAGCCCGCCCGGACAAGGGCCCGGACAAGGGCTTGTCATTCGGGCGAGGAGACCGAGGGCACGGGAGCGGGTGAGAGTATCGCTGCAATCGATGTTGCAGACATCTCGCGTCACTATGAATTGATGGCGCGCAGTCTGCAGCGGTGGGTCTGCGATCTGGCCCGGAAGGAGGATGTTCCGGTGCATGGCCGCGTCGTCCGTGATACGCCGCTTCGTGCGTTGAGTACGGCCTGCCAGCTGTCGGGACCATGGAACGTGGTGGCGTTGGCGGAACCTTTCACGGCAGTCTCCCTGACACGTCTCGACATGCTGTTTGAGCGCGTCACCGGAATGACCGGTGTCGTGCTGGTGGGGCCACGTGCCGCAGCCCCGCAAGGACCAGTCGTTGCGGTGATCGAGGATGTGGAGCGGGTGACGGGCATGCTTCGCACGGCCGAGCGGCTTGCGCGTGTCAACGGCAGCGACATCGTTCTCGCGGTGGCGGAAAAGAGCCGCGCGGCGCAGTCGTTTCTGAAAAGTGAAGTGATCCATGTCATGGCCGGGCGGCGCATGGCGAGCGTCGTCGAACTGGGGCGCGCGGGCGGCGGCACTGGCATGCTGGCGGAAGCGTTGCGCCAGCTTCGGCCCGGTTTCGTCATCGCCGAACACGGCGGGCTTGTCGTGCCGCTCGCGGGAGACCTGAAACCGCTGGCGGCGGCTCTGTCCTGCCCGCTGCTCGTCGTACGGTGATTCGTGGCGCTGATTGCCGGCGCGGGCTTGTCAGGAGCCAAACAGGAAATCGTCGCTCGAGCCGACGATCTTGGGATCGGGGGCATGCGCAACGCTCGTGTCCTTCTTGGCATAGTCGAATGCATCGAGCACGAGGCGGATGGATTCAAGGCGTGCACGGCGCTGGTCGTTGGCGCGTATGACGGTCCATGGCGAGGTCGGCGTGTGGGTGAAGCGGAACATGTCGTTGCGGGCGTCCGTGTAGTCATCCCACTTGGCGATGGCGGCCAGATCGATGTCGGTCAACTTCCATTGCTTCAATGGATCGTGGCGGCGCTCGTGGAAACGCAGTAGCTGCGTTTCGCGCGCGATCGTAAGAAAAATCTTGAACAGCCTGATGCCATCCTGGATCAGCAGGCTCTCGACTTCAGGCGCGTCGCGGTAGAAGGCGGCCAGCTGATCCTTGGTGCAAAAGCCCATGACGCGCTCGACGCCGGCCCGGTTGTACCAGGAGCGGTCGAACAGAGTGATGTCGCCGGCAGTCGGCATATGCACGATATAGCGCTGGAAATACCATTGGCCGCGCTCGGTCTCGGTCGGCTTGGAGAGCGCGACGGAGCGGGCGTGGCGCGGATTGAGGTGATGCATGAAGCGGGCGATGCAGCCGCCTTTTCCCGCACTGTCGCGGCCTTCGAACACGACGACGATACGCTCGCCCTTGGCCTGGATGTGGCTCTGCAGCTTGACGAGTTCGAACTGAAGGGCGGTGAGATCACGTTCGTAGGCCTCGCGCTTCATCTTCTTGGGGTAAGGGTAGCCGCCACCGCTCAGCGCCTTCTCCTTGATCTCGGCTGGCAGTTTGGGATTGTCGATATCGAAAGGAAGGGGTGCATTTTTCCCGGATGGCTTGGCACCGCTTTTCGTTGCCTTGGAGGCGCCCGGCGCCTTCTTTGCTCCCGACATCCCAGTCTCCCTTCAATCATGTCATGATAGTGTCGTGGTCGTGCCTCGTAGTTCCATGTTCTAACCAGGATGCCAAGGGTAAGCGAGATGGCATCTGGATTGGTTTGGGAAATTCGCGCAATGGTTGATACAAGGCGCCGTCGGAGGCGATGCCACGCTGCCCTGGCGGATCCAAGAACGGGAATGGCAGGGGTGGGGAACGCGAAGCGGACTGCGCCATGCACAAGCGGCTGAAATCGATCCTGCAGGGCAGCCTCGGGACGTCTGGACGGGATGGCGATACGGGCCGCGGCTCGCGGGGCGGGCAGGACATGGATTGGCGCGCGATGCTCGCTGCGATGCCCGATGGCGCGGTGGTGCTCGACAGTTCTGCGCGCGTGCTGGCGTT
>ERZ1645187.3159-NODE-3159-length-14004-cov-156.748584_pt1 | contig 14004 bp, 11 predicted proteins | sample MGYA00575352_ERZ1645187 | MGnify/ENA primary metagenome ERZ1645187 (study PRJEB40837, sample SAMN11349314) | freshwater sediment metagenome | isolation source: river sediment | host: Sediment | place: India: Wazaribad , New Delhi | collected 2017-02-21 ...
GGAAATATTCCTTCCCCGCCGCCTTGGCCGCCGCGTCGAAGAGCTGCTTGAAGCGGTCGTAGGCGCCGATGCCCGGCTTCATCATCTTGGAGAGCGGACCCTCCTCGGTGTGCTCCGGCGCGATCTTGAGATAACCGCCCACGTGGTGGGTCACCAGTTCCTTGATGTAGGCGGGCGACTTGACCGCGAGGTCGTAGCGCACGCCCGAGGCGACCATGATCTTCTTGATGCCCGGCAGCTCGCGCGCCTTGCGGTAGAGCTGGATCAGGCTGTCGTGGCTGGTGTTCAGGTTCGGGCAGACGTCGGGGAAGACGCAGGAGGGCTTGCGGCACAGGCTCTCGGTGCGCTCGTCCCTGCACGCCATGCGGTACATGTTGGCGGTGGGGCCGCCGATGTCGGAGATGATGCCGGTGAAGCCCTCGGTCTTGTCGCGGACCGCTTCGATCTCCTTGAGGATCGAGCCTTCCGAGCGCGACTGGATGATGCGGCCCTCGTGCTCGGTGATCGAGCAGAAGGAGCAGCCGCCGAAACAGCCGCGCATGATCGTCACCGAATGGCGGATCATCTCCCAGGCCGGGATCTTGGCGCCCTCGTAGGCGGGATGTGGCGCGCGCGCGAAGGGCAGATCGTAGACGCCGTCCATCTCCGCGGTCGAGAGTGGGATCGGCGGAGCGGTGACCCACAGCTCGCGGTCGCCGTGCTTCTGGACGAGCGGCCGGGCGTTGCCGGGGTTCGACTCGCGATGCAGCACGCGCGAGGCGCGGGCATAGGCCTCGCGATCCGTCGCCACCTGCTCGAAGCCCGGCAGGCGGACCACCGACTTCTCCCCCGACTTGCGGGCGCCGTCGTCGGCGCTGTCGAGGTCGTCGGCGGGAACCACGGTCCAGCCTTCGGGGACGCCGGGCTTGATCAGCGCGACGCCGCGGACATCGTCGAAGGTCGAGGGCGCCTCGCCCTTGGCCAAGCGGTGGGCGACCTCGACCAGCGCCCGCTCGGCGTTGCCGTAGAGCAGGATGTCGGCCTTGGCGTCGATCAGGATCGAGCGGCGGACCTTGTCGGACCAGTAGTCGTAATGGGCGATGCGGCGCAGCGAGGACTCGATGCCGCCCAGCACGATGGGGACGTCCTTCCAGGCCTCCCGCACTCGCTGCGAATAGACCAGCACGGCGCGATCGGGGCGCTTTCCGCCCTCGCCGTCCGGGGTGTAGGCGTCGTCGTGGCGCAGGCGGCGATCCGAGGTGTAGCGGTTCACCATCGAATCCATGTTGCCGCCGGTGACGCCGAAGAACAGCGTCGGCCTGCCCAACGCCCGGAACGGCTCGGGTCCCGACCAGTCGGGCTGGGCGAGGATGCCGACGCGGAAGCCCTGGGCCTCGAGCAGTCGGCCGACGATCGCCATGCCGAAGCTCGGGTGATCGACATAGGCGTCGCCGGTGACCAGGACGACGTCGCAGGCGTCCCAGCCGAGAAGATCCATCTCGGCGCGGCTCATCGGCAGAAAGGGCGCGGTCCCGAAGCGATGGGCCCAGTGCTTGCGCCAGGAGAAGAGGGGCTTGGCTTGTTCCATGCCGCTTGAATAGGGCCGGCGGGGCGCGCGTCAATGGCAAAACGCCGCGGATCACCGCCGCGACCCGTCGTCGCCGGCCATTGTCGAGCGGGATGCGGCTTCCCATCTCTTGTCCGTCCACGTCCCGGGAGGAGCGTGACGCACCAAGGGAGGGTCCCATGTCGGCTCGCCGTCTCGTTTCCGGCACGCTCTTCGCGCTGCTTCTCGCCGCGTCGCCGGCGCTCGCCTGCTCCTGCGGCCCTCCGAACCCGAAGCGGGCCGCGGCGCGGGCGGATCTGGTGTTCGACGGCCGCGTCCTCGACCAGCGGCCGGGCATCGATCTCGCCGGGAAACCGGCGGCGGTGATCCGGGTCCAGGTCGGGCGGATGATCAAGGGCAAGCCGCCGGCCTCGGGCGTCGTCACGCTCTACACCGCGCCGCATCCGGCGGCCTGCGGCGTCGACTATTCCGGCGGCTTCACCGGTCGCTTCGGCGCGACCATGCACACCGGCGGCCTCCACATCGACAATTGCAGCCAGTTCGAACTCAACCTCGATCGCTACCGGCGATGAACGCCGAATTCGATCGGTATGCCCTATCGAAAAAACAGGGACAATCTATTTGAACGATGCCATCCTCCGCGTTAGCTTGCCCTCGTTCCGCGAGGCGGAGGCTTCGCGGAGTGAGGAGTTCTGCGGTTCTCGCAGCCGTTCACTCCACCGGGACGACGCTCTCGGACCTCGGGTCCGAGGGCGGGGAACGGCAGGAGCGATCGTCGCCTCGGCGACGACGGCGACGAGATCCGCGACGACGTGACCATCATCGACCAACCAGACGGAGCGACCCCATGTCTCTGATCAACACCACCATCAAGCCCTTCAAGGCGACCGCCTACCACGACGGCAAGTTCGTCGACGTTTCCGACGCCGACCTCAAGGGCAAGTGGTCCGTGGTGTTCTTCTACCCGGCCGACTTCACCTTCGTCTGCCCGACCGAGCTCGGCGACCTCGCCGACATGTACGCCGAGTTCCAGAAGATCGGCGTCGAGTGCTACTCGGTGTCGACCGACACCCACTTCACCCACAAGGCCTGGGCCGACGCTTCGGACACCATCAAGAAGATCAAGTACGTGATGATCGGTGACCCGACCGGCACCATCACCCGCAACTTCGACGTGATGATCGAGGAAGCCGGCCTCGCCCTGCGCGGCACCTTCGTCATCAACCCGGAAGGCCAGATCAAGCTCTGCGAGATCCACGACAACGGCATCGGCCGTGACGCCAAGGAGCTCTATCGCAAGGTCGTCGCCGCCCAGTACGTCGCCTCCCATCCGGGCGAGGTCTGCCCGGCCAAGTGGACCCCGGGCGAGGCGACCCTCAAGCCGTCGCTCGACCTCGTCGGCAAGATCTGACGCGACGTCGTCCGGAGCCCTTCGGGGCTCCGGACACACGCTCGCCGGTCCATCGTCCCCACGGACGATTGCGACGACGAGACGCCGGTTCTCTTCCCCACGGTCGGCGTATCCTCCTCGCAATCATCATCGTCATTCGGAGGCATGCCATGCTCGACGCCGGCATCAAGGATCAACTGCGCGCCTACATGGACCGGCTGGTCGCGCCCATCGAACTCGTCGCCTCGCTCGACGACACGCCCGCCTCGGCCGAGATGCGCGGGCTGATCGAAGATCTCGCCTCGACCTCGTCGCGGATCGCCGTGCGCTTCGACGGCGCCGACGCGCGCAAGCCGTCCTTCACCATCGGGCGGAGCGGCGAGCCGGCGCGGATCGCCTTCGCCGGCCTGCCGATGGGCCACGAATTCACCTCGCTGGTGCTGGCACTGCTGCAGACCTCCGGGTATCCGCCCAAGGTCTCCGACGAGGTGATCGCCCAGGTGAAGGGGCTCTCGGGCTCGTTCGACTTCGTCACCTACGTCTCGCTCACCTGCCAGAACTGCCCGGAGGTGGTGCAGTCGCTCAACCTCATGGCGGCGCTCAACCCCAACATCCGCCACACCATGGTCGACGGGGCGCTGTTCCAGGCGGAAGTCGAGCGCGAGAAGATCATGGCGGTGCCGACCGTTCATCTGAACGGCACCGTCTTCGGCCAGGGCCGGATGGGCGTCGAGGAATTCGTCGCCAAGCTCGATGCGGGCGCGGTCGAGCGCGCCGCCGCGGCGATCGCCGAGAAGGAGATCTTCGACGTGCTGGTGGTCGGCGGTGGGCCGGCCGGCGCGGCGGCGGCGATCTATGCGGCGCGCAAGGGCATCCGCACCGGCGTCGTCGCCGAGCGCTTCGGCGGTCAGGTGCTCGACACCATGGCGATCGAGAACTTCGTCTCGGTGCCGCACACCGAGGGACCGAAGCTCGCCGCCGCCCTGGAAGCCCATGTCGCCGACTACGGCGTCGACGTGATGAAGCTGCAGCGGGCCACCGCCCTGGTGGCGTCGCCGAACGCCGGCGATCCGATCCGGGTGGAGCTCGCCTCCGGCGCGGCGCTCGCGGCGAAGTCGGTGATCCTGGCGACGGGCGCGCGCTGGCGCGAGATGGGGGTTCCGGGCGAGGTGGAGTACAAGGCCAAAGGCGTGTGCTTCTGCCCCCACTGCGACGGCCCGCTGTTCAAGGGCAAGCGCGTCGCGGTGATCGGCGGCGGCAACTCCGGCGTCGAGGCGGCGATCGACCTCGCCGGCATCGTCGCCCACGTCACGCTGATCGAGTTCGATTCGAAGCTGCGTGCCGACGAGGTGCTCCAGCGCAAGCTGCGCTCGCTTCCCAACGTCACCATCCACGTCTCGGCGCGCACCACCGAGGTCGTCGGCGACGGCGAGAAGGTGACCGGCCTCACCTGGGAGGATCGCACCGACGGCTCGCTGCACGCGGTCGAGCTCGAGGGCATCTTCGTGCAGATCGGGCTCCTGCCCAACAGCGAGTGGCTCGACGGCTCGGTGCGGCTCTCCAACCGCAAGGAGATCGAGATCGACGCGCGCGGCGCCACCTCGATCCCCGGCGTCTTCGCCGCCGGCGACGCGACCACCGTACCCTACAAGCAGATCGTCATCGCCATGGGCGCCGGCGCCACCGCGGCGCTCTCCGCCTTCGACCACCTGATCCGCACCTCCGCCCCGGCGTGAGGCATGGCCCGGACGTCACGACGGCCCCGGCGGACCTCTGCCGGGGCCGTTCGCGTTTCATGGCGTCGCCGAAGCGAGACGGGCGGGCCGTCGGCCGGCTCGGCGGTTCATCGATCGAGGCCGGCCGGCGGCCTCACGGCACGAGCTTGAAGACCGTTCCCTTGTTCTGCGAACCGCCACCGTAGGCGGTGCCGTAGACGTTGCCCGCCGCGTCGACCATCAGATCGCCGTTGGGACGAGCCCCGGTCGAGCCATTGAAGGCGTAGACGTTGCGGCGGGCCCAACCGCTCGGCGTCGCGGTCGAGGGCGACAGCCGGAAGATCAGGCCGCAGCCCGAGGTGCCGGCGATCGCACATTGAGTGCCACCGAACCACGTCGCGCCGTAGAGATTGCCCGACGCGTCGAACACCAGCGAGCCGAGCGGGTTCGCGCCGCTGGTCTTGTCGAAGGCGACGAGGGTCTTCAGCTTCCAGGCGGTGGTGCCGACGGTCGGCGGGGTCAGCTCGTAGACGGTGCCGTAGCCCGAACCGCCGCCGGACCAGGTCACGCCGTAGAACTTGCCGGCGGCGCTGCGCACCAGCGCACCGGCGGGAGCCGCGCCGTTGGTGCCGGAGAAGTTCACCAGCGTCGTCTTCGTCCATTTGGCGCTCGCCGTCGCCGGCGGCGTCAGTCGGAAGATCGTCCCCTTGCCGTAGGCCCCGCCGTAGGCGGTGGTGCCGTAGAGATTGCCGGCGGGATCGGCGATCAGCCCGGCGCCACGGGGTTGGGACCCGTCGGTTCCGGCGAAGGAGACGAGGCGGTTCTTCGTCCACGTGGTGGTGCCGGCGGCGGGGGGCACCAGCTCGTAGACGGTGCCGTTGCCGGTGTCGCCGCCGCACACCGTGGTGCCGTAGAAGCGGCCACCCCGGGCGAGGAACCCGCCCGAGGGGGTGCTGCCGTCCGTACCGGTGAAGACCGACAGGCTCTGCCGCGTCCACACGGCCGGATTGGACGTCGACGGCACCAAACGGAAGGCGACACCCTGGTTCGGGCCGGTGACGCAGTCGGGTCCGTAGGTCACGCCGTAGAGCCGGTCGGCGCTGTCGACGACGAGGCGGCCGCCCTGGGGACCGAGATAACCGGCGCTGCCGAAGTTCGGAAAGGAATGGAGCGTCGCGGCGCTCCATTCGGCGCCGGTGGTCGCCGGTGGGGTCAGCGCGAAGACGGTGCCCGCACCGTTGGTCCCACCCGCCGACGTCGTTCCGTAGAGCCGGCCGGTCGAACCGGTGACGAGCCCGGTGCGGGGATTGGCGCCGTTCGCGCCGGTGAATTGAGTCAGCACCTCGAGCGAGGTGGCGGCCGCGCTCTGGGCGAAGCACACCATCGCGACGGCGGCGATCAGACTGCGCATGTCGAGATCTCCGGACGGGTTCGGCGCAGGGAAAAATCGACGCCTGCGGGAACGACAAGGGGCGGAACGCGTCGATGCGCGCGCCGCCCTACGACGGCCGATTGCCCCTGGGGCAAGGACTATCGCGCCGATCCGACCGTTCTTCCAGAGACCGATGGCCAAGTGGTATCCCACAGTGCCGCACGCCCCGCGGGACGCCGCGGCGACGGGGGAACGCGGCCGGGCGTCACCCGATTTTTCCAGGACAGGGTCCGGCAGGTCTCACGCCGCGGCGCAGGGGATGCTCGGGGTTCGGGGCGTTCGATCCTCGCCGCCGTCCACCGGACGGCGACGTCGGCACCGCCGGTGCCGACCTCCTTCTGCCCCTCGCGAAGCTCGGGGCGTTCGATCCTCGCCGCCGTCCACCGGACGGCGACGTCGGTACCGCCGGTGCCGACCGGATCTCACTCCTCGAAGAATTTGTTCTCGACGAGGTTGGTGATGGCGTCCATCACCTCCGTCGCCTGGGGGCCGCGGGCGGCGACGCGGATCGAGGTGCCGATCGAGGCGGCGAGCATCATCAGGCCCATGATCGACAGGCCGCCCACCGTCTGATTGTCCTTGGAGACTTCGACCTCGGCGTCGAATTGTTCGACCGTCTGGACGAACTTGGCGGAGGCACGGGCATGCAGGCCGCGCTTGTTGGTGATGGCGAGATCGCGCGCGATCGCCTCCGATGCCTCACCCGTCATGCGGCCTCCCTTCGCTCGGGCTCGTCCGGCCCGTTGGTCGCAGCCGGTCCTCAGCCCTGAAGGACCTGGCTGGCGACGTTGATGTACTTGCGACCCGCCTCCTTGGCCTCGACCACGGCGTCGATCAGGCCGCGTTCGCAACGGACCTTGGCGAGCTTGACCAGGAGCGGCAGGTTCATGCCCGCCACTACTTCGATCGACCCGCCGTTCATCACCGAGATGGCGAGATTGGACGGCGTGCCGCCGAACATGTCGGTCAGGATCGCGACGCCGGTGCCGTCGTCGACCGACCGCACGGCATCGAGAATGTCCTGACGACGCTGTTCCATGTCGTCGTCGGGGCCGATGCAGATCGTCGCGAGCCTCTCCTGTGGTCCCACGACGTGCTCGAGCGCCTTGACGAACTCCTTGGCGAGATCCCCGTGGGTCACGAGGACGAGACCGATCATCAACAGCTCCTTCGTCGAGGACGGCGGGCCCCATCGGGACGGTCCCGCGGGCGCGACCTCGCACCGCTCCCTCGGCAGACGCGGAAAAATGGGCGGGTCCGTGGCGAAGTTCAAGAGACAAATTCGGCGGGTGACAGGATTTGTCTCTCGCGCCCGTCCGGCGTCACCAGGGTTTCGACGGCGGCGCAGATGCGGACCACCGGCGAGGCGTCCTCGATCCACAGCGGCAGGCGCGGCAGACGCACCCCGGCGATGGTCGCGACGAGGTCGCCACCGTCGCGATCGGGCAGGCGTTCGGGGCATTCGCGGACCAGATCGACGACGAGGCCGACCACGCCCGCCTCTTCGTGCGACAGGGTGACGAGGCCGAGGCCGCGGGCCTCGACGAGACCGTCGAGGGCGGGGACGGCGCGGGCGACGAGGCGGCCGGAGACGGCTTCCAACACCAGTCGGTCGTCGCCGACGAGCGCCGCCCAGCGGCCGAGCCGACGCGCCTCGGCGAGGAGTTCGAGGGCGAGGCGCGACTTGCCGGAACCGGAGGCGCCGCGCAGCAGCACGGCGCGGGTGCCCCACAGGATCGCGGTGGCGTGATGGGTGGCGATACCGTCAGGCAAGGGCGCCTCCGGGCAGAGAGACGGTGAAGCGGGCACCGGCGATCGAGCCGTCGGGGCGGGTGCGGTTCTCGGCGACGACGCTGCCGCCGTGAGCCTCGACGATCTGGCGCGAGATGGCGAGGCCGAGGCCGGAGTTGTTGCCGAAGCTCTCGCCGTCGGGGCGGTCGGTGTAGAAGCGTTCGAAGATGCGCTCGATCTTGTCGGCGCGGATGCCCGGACCGTCGTCCTCGACCCGCACCTCGACTCGGCCGGCGGCGGCGGTCAGGGTCACCCGCACCTCGGCGCCGTCGGCGGAGAAGGAGCGGGCATTGTCGACCAGATTGGTGACGACCTGACCGAGACGGCCGTCGTGACCCATCACCACGAAGGCGAGGCTCGGCGCGCCCTTGGGCCGGACGTCGAGGGTGACGCGCTGATCGCGCTTGCCGGCGAGGTCGTTCTGCAGGGACACCACCGCCGAGACCAGGGCGCGCATGTCGACCGGCTCGGAGTCCTGACGGGCCAATTCGGCATCGAGGCGGGAGGCGTCGGAGATGTCGGTGATGAGGCGATCGAGCCGCTTCACGTCGTGCTGGATGACCTCCATCAGGCGGCCGCGCGAGACGTCCGATTTGGCGAGCGGCAGCGTCTCCACCGCGCTGCGCAGCGACGTCAGCGGGTTCTTCAACTCGTGGGCGACGTCGGCGGCGAAGCTCTCGATCGCCTCCAGGCGATCGTAGAGCGCCTCGGTCATCTCGCGGAGCGCCCGCGACAGGTGACCGATCTCGTCGCTGCGGTCGGCGAAGTCGGGGATTTCTTCGCGGGCCTTCGGCGAGCGGCGGACCCGATCCGCCGCAGCGGCGAGGCGGCGCAGCGGCGCGGCGATGGTGCCGGCGAGCAGCATCGACAGCGCCACGATGACGCCCGAGGTGACCAGGAAGACGCGGATGATCGCCATGCGTTCGGCGCGGATGATGCCGTCGATGTCGCCGGCGCGGGTCGACAGTTGCAGGGCGCCGAGGACGGTGCGGCCACGGTGGATCGGCACCGCCACGGTGACGATCAGCGCCCCCTGGCGGGTGGCGCGGACGATCGGGGTGGTCTCGCCGGCGAGGGCGGCGGCGACCTCCGGATAGTCCTTGCCGGCGGCGATGCCGAGTTCGCGATAGACCGGCAGATCGGAGCCGCCGCGCAGCAGACGCGACAGGGTCTCGATGGCGCGATGGAAGAGACCGGGGTCCTCGAGCGGCGGCTTGGGAGCGGCCGGCTCGGGTCCGAAGTCGCCGCGGCTGTAGAGGCCGCGGCTGTCGAGGACGAGGACGCCGTCGCGATCCCACACCCGCGCCGGGGTCTTCGCCGGGGAGACGAGGCGGCGCAGGATCGGCGCGACCCGCATCGGGTCGATGGGGAACTCGAGCGAGAACTCGTCGGCTCCTTCCGCCTTGTCGTCGCCGCGCGGGCGGTCCTCGCCGATCTCCTGCTGGAGGAGGGTGTCGAGATCGATCGAGCCGGAGCCGCTGTCGCTCTGGGTGGAGGCGGCGATGGCGGCGGCGATGATCTCGCCCTGGGTCTCGAGACTCTCGACCCGGGCGTCGATCAGGCCGGCGCGGAAGCGGTCGAGGAAGAGGATCGAAGCGAGGAGGACGACGAGGCCGAACAGATTGAGCAGGACGATGCGCCGGGTCAGCGAGGAGAAGGCCACCCGGCCGAGGCCACGTCGCAGGCGCAGGCCCACGAACCTGGCGCCGCGCAACCATCGGGTCGGGCGGCGTCGGGGCACGAGGCTCGGCGACTCGTCGGTCTTCGTCGACACGCGCCCGTCACATCTCCTTGAAGCGGTAGCCGACGCCGTAGAGCGTCTCGATCATCTCGAAATCGTCGTCGACCGCCTTGAACTTCTTGCGCAGCCGCTTGATGTGGCTGTCGATGGTGCGGTCGTCGACGTAGACCTGATCGTCGTAGGCGGCATCCATCAGGGCGTTGCGGCTCTTGACCACGCCGGGGCGCTGGGCGAGCGCATAGAGGATGAGGAACTCGGTGACGGTCAGCGTCACCGGCTCGCCCTTCCAGGTGCAGGTGTGGCGCTCCTGATCCATGGACAGCGGGCCGCGGTCCAACACCTTGGCGGCGTCGGTGACCTTGGCCACGCCTTCGATCTTGGCGCCGGAGCGACGCAGCACCGCCTTCACCCGCTCCACCAGCAGACGCTGGGAGAAGGGTTTGCGGATGAAGTCGTCGGCGCCCATCTTGAGGCCGAAGAGCTCGTCGATCTCGTCGTCCTTGGAGGTGAGGAAGATCACCGGCAGCTCGGACTTCTGGCGCAGGCGGCGCAGGAGCTCCATGCCGTCCATGCGCGGCATCTTGATGTCGAAGATGGCGAGGTCGGGCGGATTGGCCTTGAACCCGTCGAGGGCGGAGGCGCCGTCGGTGTAGGTCTGGACCCGATAGCCTTCGGATTCGAGCGCGATGGAGACCGAGGTCAGGATGTTGCGGTCGTCGTCGACGAGGGCGATGGTGGGCATGCGGGCAATCACTCCGAGTGAGGCGATCCGCGCACCTTCCAGCGCCGCGAATATGCGCAAATCATGGCGGCGATACTAGCCGAGCCGCCGGTGCGCCGCCAGCCGCGGCGGCGACGCATCGCGGTCGAGTGCTCGGCCGACGGGTGATTTCCGCCGGGCGGGCCGCTAGTCTCGGCCGACACGGGCGGCGGAGCCTCCGCGACGCCGCACTCGACGAGGATAGTCATGACCGAAGCCGACACCTTCTCCCCCGTCGCCACCTCGCGCCTCCTGGTGCGACAGGCCCGCACCGCGGCGATGTCGACGCTCGCGCGGCGCACCGGCCATCCCTTCGGCTCGCTGGTGACCGTCGCCTGCGAGGCGGACGGAACACCGATCGTGCTCCTGTCGACGCTCGCCGCCCACAGCCGCAATCTCGCCGAGGATCCGCGCGCCTCGCTGCTCTTCGTCGAAGGCACGCTCGGTGATCCGCAACAGGGCGGCCGGGTGACGCTCGTCGGGCGGTTGGAGCGGATCGGCGACGACGCCGGCCAGCGGCGGCGCTACCTCACCCGCAACCCCGATGCGGCGCTCTATGCCGGTTTCGCCGACTTCGCCTTCTACCGGCTGGAGCTCGAGGAGGGCCACCTCGTCGCCGGCTTCGGCCGGGCGATGCGGATCCGACGGGAGGACTTCCTGCTCGACGTCGGCGGCGCGGCGGCTTTGACGGCGGCGGAGAGCCGGTTGATCGCCGGCTTCGCCGAAACGCCGGCCCGCGTCGCGGCCTGGGCGGCGAAGCTCGGCGCGGCGGCGGGCGACTGGACGGTGGTCGGCGTCGACCCGGAAGGGCTCGATCTGGCCACCACCGCGCCGGAGGGGCGCGCCTTCCGCCGACTGGTGTTGCCGTCTCCGGTCGGCGATCCCGAGGCGCTGGACACCGCGCTCTCGGCTTGGGAATAACCCGCGCATGTGCAAGGAATTTCTTATAAACGATTCAATGAGATAAGCAATCGATCCGACTTTCGGCACCCTTGTTCGGCGCGGTCGGCGTGTAGTATTTTGCGCCCGCTCACGAGGGTCGGGATGGCCGACCGAGCATCTTCCCGATCGGGGAGGTTCCGTGAGAGGGATGGTTCATCGGGAAGCATCCCGGGTCGATGTCGCCTTGTTCAAGGAGGAATCCTGCCCCTGAGTCGGAACGCAGCCGTGTGCCGAGGAACCGACCGACGTGAGATCGGGCCTGCCCGTCTCGAAGTCGTGTCCCCTGCATCGGATGCCGTCGTCACGGTGTGAGATTCCGAATTTCGCCCGGCGGCCCACGCCGCCCGTCGACCTTTGCGTCGACGCTTTCGTCTACCCCATCGGCCCGCGCGTCTCGATCGTCCTCCTCGCGACCGAAATCGTGACCAGACCGCGTACACCCGTCGGAGAACGCTGATGTCTCATGCTCCCACCAAGAACGCCAAACTGATCGCCTGGGTCGAAGAGGTCGCCAAGCTGACCAAGCCCGACCGGATCTACTGGTGCGACGGCAGCCAGGAAGAATACGATCGTCTCTGCCAGGAACTGGTGGACGCCGGCGTGTTCACCCGCCTGAACCCGGACAAGCGCCCGAACTCCTTCCTCGCCCGCTCGGCGCCGTCGGACGTCGCCCGCGTCGAAGATCGGACCTTCATCTGCTCGGCGAAGAAGGAAGACGCCGGCCCGACCAACAACTGGGCCGATCCGGCCGAGATGCGGGAGACGATGAACGAACTCTTCGACGGCTGCATGCGCGGCCGCACGATGTACGTCATTCCGTTCTCGATGGGTCCTCTCGGTTCCAAGATCGCTCAGATCGGCATCGAGATCACCGACAGTGCCTACGTCGCCGTCCACATGCGCATCATGACCCGCATGGGTCAGAAGGTGCTCGACGTGCTCGGCAACGACGAATTCGTGCCCTGCGTCCACTCGGTCGGCGCGCCGCTCGCCGCCGGCGAGGCCGACAGCACCTGGCCGTGCAACGAGACCAAGTACATCGTCCACTATCCCGAGACCCGCGAGATCTGGTCGTTCGGCTCGGGCTACGGCGGCAACGCGCTCCTCGGCAAGAAGTGCTTCGCGCTGCGCATCGCCTCGGTGATGGCGCGTGACGAGGGGTGGCTCGCCGAACACATGCTCATCCTCGGCGTCAAGAACCCGACCGGCGAGAAGACCTACGTCGCGGCCGCCTTCCCGTCGGCCTGCGGCAAGACCAACTTCGCCATGCTGATCCCGCCGAAGTCCTACGAGGGCTGGGAGATCACCACGATCGGCGACGACATCGCCTGGATCAAGCCGGACGCCAAGGGCGTGCTGCACGCCATCAACCCGGAGAACGGCCTGTTCGGCGTCGCCCCGGGCACCAACGCCAAGTCCAACCCGAACGCGCTCGCCACCCTCCACGCCAACTGCATCTTCACCAACGTGGCGCTGACCCACGACGGCGACGTGTGGTGGGAAGGGCTCACCGACGAGGCGCCGTCGCACCTCATCGACTGGACCGGCCGTGACTGGACCCCGGACAGCCCGCGCCCGGCGGCCCATCCGAACTCCCGCTTCACCGCTCCGGCGTCGCAGGTTCCCTCGATCGACCCGGCCTGGGAAGATCCGTCGGGCGTGCCGATCTCGGCCTTCATCGTCGGCGGCCGCGTCTCCAAGGCGTTCCCGCTGGTGTTCCAGTCCTTCGACTGGGCGCACGGCGTCTATCTCGCCGCGACCATGGGCTCGGAGGCCACCGCCGCCGCCGTCGGTCAGGCCGCGATGCGCCGCGATCCCTTCGCCATGCTGCCGTTCTGCGGCTACAACATGGGCGACTACTGGGCGCACTGGCTGAACCTCGGCCGCACCATCCCCAACGCGCCGGGCATCTTCCGCGTCAACTGGTTCCGCAAGGACGAGAACGGCAAGTTCATCTGGCCGGGCTTCGGCGACAACATGCGGGCGCTGGAGTGGATCGTGAACCGCGTCAACGGCCATGCCGGCGCGGTGGAGAGCCCCTACGGCTGGGTGCCGCGCTACGCCGACCTGAACTGGAAGGGCCTCGACTTCCCGCGGGCGAAGTACGACGAGATCGTCAAGGTCGACCGCGCCAAGGGCCTCGCCGAGGCCGAGGAGCAGATCGCCCACTTCGCCCAGTTCGGTTCCAAGCTGCCGAAGGAGATGGAACTCGAGCGCCAGTTGCTCGTCGCCCGTCTCGAGCGGTCGCCCGCGGTGTGGGAACTGGTGGCCTGATCGGCCATGATCGACGGGGCGCCCTCGGGCGTCCCGACCGGCTTCGCGAAGGCCCCGGAAGATCCGTCTTCCGGGGCCTTCGTGCGTCTGCGCCGAGCACGGCCCGACCGGGCCTCCCTACGAAGGGATCACGTGCCGGATGGTCGCACCTGGGGTTGTCCCTCATTTCTTTCCGACCGAGCCGAATAGGCTGGATCGACCGGGAGGATGCCCGGTTCGCAACGGGTTCGGAGGAAACATGGCGACGGTCAAGTTTGCCGGCGGCGAGACGCTGCCGCTGGAAATGCACAAGGTGCGCATCGTCCAGAAGCTCAATCTGCCGCCGGTCGAAGACCGCTTGGCCGCCGTCACGGACGCGGGCAACAACACGTTCCTGTTGCGCAACAAGGACGTGTTCATGGACATGCTGACCG
>ERZ1645187.3160-NODE-3160-length-14003-cov-35.730284_pt1 | contig 14003 bp, 8 predicted proteins | sample MGYA00575352_ERZ1645187 | MGnify/ENA primary metagenome ERZ1645187 (study PRJEB40837, sample SAMN11349314) | freshwater sediment metagenome | isolation source: river sediment | host: Sediment | place: India: Wazaribad , New Delhi | collected 2017-02-21 ...
CGCGCGCTGTTGCAGAGGGCTGCCGCCTGCCTGCTGGCCTGCCCGACCGGTCGCCGCACGCGGGCGGCCACCCCCGATCTGGGGGTGGCCCCGGCCCTCCCCCATCGGATGCTCTGGTTGCACCGGGTGCAAACCCGGGAAGAGGGGCAAATTCTGTACTATGAAAGCGGTGTGCTGGTGCCGGATGGTTATTCGCTGCTGTGCTATTTGCTCCGCGACGTGCGCGCCGAGCAGGTCGCCTCGATGGACCCGAAATTGCTCCATCTGCTGTTCGGGATGCAAACTTGGATGCGGGCCTGCGGTATCCGCCAGCCGCTACGGATCGATAGCGGCTATCGCACGGCGAAGACCAACGCGAACACCGAAGGTGCGGCGATCCATTCCCAGCATCGGTTCGGCAAAGCGGCAGACTTCGCCGTGGCGGGGATTCCCAGTGCGGTATTGGCGAAACTGGCGCAGCGGTTCGCCGCCGGTGGCGTCGGCGTCTATCCAACCTTCGTGCACGTCGATACCGGTCCCGTGAGAAGGTGGACGGGATAACCTAAATTTTTGGGCGCTGGGACTCCTCCTGGGCTTTCGGGTCGCAGCGCCGGTTCTGAATACTTTGCACGCCATCAACCCTTGGATTCCGGCGCTCGATGATGTCCAGCATGAAAACGGCAGAGACACCCCCTAATTCAGAAAGATGATGGTATAATTAATCGACGTTTTCCCCGGCCCAAACCCGCGCGGCCCGCCGCCTCCAAGCGGGTATCCAGCACGCAGGGGCGTCCAGCAGCGTGGTGATCGGGCAAAGGGCTCCACGAACTTTCGCGCGTTCACCGCACCACTCGCCCGTCGGCCAGGACCACAATCCCCCGAACCGGATCGACCGCCTGCACCGTCCCCAAGGTTTCTAGCCGCTCGCCAGCGGTCACGGTTACCTCACCCCCCTTGGGCGTCCGCAACCAAGCCCGGTCGCCGCTGGTGGCCTTCACCGACCAGCCCGCCACCGGTCGGCTGGATGCCCCCGCAGCCGCCGGCGCCAGAACGCCGAGCGCAGGAATACCCACACCGCGCTGGATGCGGGCCTCCAACTCTCCGACGAGAGCGCGCAAGGCCGCGATCTCCTGCCGAGCCGCCTGCAGTTCTTGCTGTAACTGGTCCTGTCGCACCACGGTCTGTTGCTGCCACATGCCGGCGTTCTGCACCAGCGCCTGCGCGGTCTGATTCAGAGCAGTCACGATCTGGACCACCCCATCCAGTTGACCCTGAACGTCGCCCAAGCGCTTCAGGGTCTCCTCGTCCACGCTGAACAGGAAGTCGTATTGCTCCCCGTTGCGAATGGTGAACTGCGGCAGGTTTGGCGGCGGCGTGCGCGGTGGCTGATCGCGCAACGGCGTTGCCAGCTCGCCCGGGGGCGGCCCGGGACGAGCGGCCTGCGGCCCGGCGGCGCCGCTCAAGTCAACCAGGCGGGGCGCCGGGGGCCGCGGCGCCCACAGGCGCCGGACATCGTAAATCCCGGTCTCCTTGAGCAGTCCGGCGGCGCCATAGAGCAGAATGACTCCCAAGCCCAGCAGCCCGATGAGGTGGCCGGAACTCCAGCGGAAGCGGGGTTTGGCGATCACCGTCGCGCCGGACGGCAAATCGGGTGGCGGTTCGGCGGGCGGCGGGACCGGTTCCCGGGCGGGATGTTCGAGTTGCGGGATTTCGGCGGACAGGGCACTTACTCCGTAGCAAGACCGGCGGGAGACGCGCTCGGCGGCGGGGCGGAACCGGCGGACAATCCGGTCGCAATACCAGCGGCGCTGGCGGAAGCACGAACGGGCGGGCGCGGGGCCGAGACCGGGATGGAACGGGCGGCGGAAACGGCCGCCGTCTGGGTGGCGCCGCCCGAGGCCTCCTCCGGCGATCCCTCACGCGTCGTCGGCGCCACGATCAACACCCCGATCCCGGTCCCCGCTTGCACGGTGATGGTGTTGGGTCGTCGGAAGTGTTCGGCAACCGCATGGCCCAGCCGTTCGCCGACGGTTCCTACGGCGGCCCGGACGATGTCCTCGTGGTCGAGATCGTCCTTGGGCACGCTCACGACATTACCGAGCGGTCCCACCGTAGTGATCGAATGGCTGGCTTGCACAGCCTGGCCATACCCTTCCAGGAAGCTCGCCGCCACCAGCGAACCCCAGCGCTCCAGAATGTGGTGGTCGACGCCCGTCGCCAGCGCTGTACGGGCGGTTTCCAGATCGATGGCATAGGCATCGATCGAGTAGGTGCCGCGATCCGGGGTCGTCAGATCGGTGAATTTGACCAGAACCCGCTCCGGGCGGCTGCCCACCACCGGCGGAAACCGGCCCAGTTCGCCCAGCAAGACCGCGCCCTTGAACCGCTCGCCCACCACCTTGGCGCGTACCGGACCTGGCTCGTCGCTGTTGATGGCCGTCTGCAATACGGCGTGAAGGATGTCGCCGGGAGCCAGCAGGCCGCGCCGGTCGCGCGGGCGCTCGACGCGGCCCTCGACCCCGAACAGCTCGGCCGGTTTTCGCTGCTCGGCCCGCTCGCGCTGGCCCTGGAGGTCCTCGAATGCCACCATGCGGGTCGGTTTGGGAGCAAAACGTTCCCGGTACGCCAATAACCCTTGCATTTGCTCGCGCATGGCGCGGGCGAACGCGTTGGCGCGCGCCGCCGAATCTTCCGGCGGCGGTGCAGCCGGTACGGGGGCCGGCGCCGCCGCCGGAGGGGTTGCCACTGGTGCCGCTCCGGCTGACGCCGGCGCCTCGGCAGTGCGCGGCTCCAGGCGCGGTGGGGTCGGCGCGGCGCTGCCGCCGATTGCCAGCGCGCGGTCGGCCCGCCGGTGGTCGGCCATTTGTTGCAGGCGGTCGTATTCGGGCGTCTGCGGTCCGCCCGGGATCGACTCCACGGGCTGAACGCCGGGCGCGCGGGCGGTCGCCGGCGCCCGAATGTCCGGTTCCCAGGCCGCCCAGAGATAGACGCCGACCGCGGCCACGACCAGACCCGCCAGCAGCAGGGCCGATCGATTGCGCAGGACCTTTTTCAGGACATCGAGAGGGTTCAACGCCTTATTCCTCGGTCACGATTTCGGTGAGATTGCCGTTGAAGCTGGCCAGGAGCACCGGCACATCAGGCAGCTTGTAGGCCCGCAACCCGCTGGGATTGCTCGCCCGCTGCCCGTATTCGGGACTGTAGATTTCGGCGACCGTGCGCAGATACAACGCGTCGTCCGTCCGCCAAGCCATCGCTTCCGGTTCTGCCCCCCGGATCGCAATCCGCTTCGCCGAAGCGACCGGCGGCAACCCGTTCAACACGTTCAGCAGGGCCGTCTCGATCCCGGCGGGGCTGACCGCATGGTACTCGACCGCAGCGTTGGGGCCGGCCAGCGGCAGTTTGAATTCCTTGCGGGCGTCCACGGTTTTCTGGCCCAGCACCAGGGTTAACACCACGGGGGTTTCCAGTCCCTTCAGCGTCACCACCAGATTTCCGGCGCCCCGACTCGCCACCGGCTGGACCACCAGCACGCTCGGCAGGTCTTCCTTGTTGCCGGTCGTGGTGCTGGCCGACACCACGAACAGGCTCTCGTTAAATCCTTGATAGGCGGTGATTGGCCACGCCTTGCCGGTGCGGTCGGTAAAGAGGATGCTGGTGCCATACCCCTGCCCCACCCGCACCATGGGCGGGCGGCTGGCGTCGAGCTGGAGAGGCGCGGCGCCCATCACGGTTTCCGGCTCCCGGTGGATCGCAGACACCGCTTCGATGGTTTCCAGCGACTGAATCAGCGTCTGTAGTTGCCCGGCGGTCATTGGCAACGCTTGATCTTCCATCGCCTCGAATCCTTCCTCCCGCGCCTGCTCCCGTCGGGCTTGGCGCGCCGGCGCGGCCGACGGCTGGGCTGGGCGGACCGTGGAGGGCGCCGTAACCGGCGCGGCAACCCGCCCGGATGCCCCCCCAGCGACGGCCCCCTCCGGAGCCGGTGCATCGGACGGCGCAGGCGCCGGGTTGGAGGGTAGCGCTGCCGGCGCGGCGGGCGGCGGCGCGGCGCGTACCGGGCCGGCCAGCCCGCTCGAACTCAGGATCAGGACCAGCGCCCGCACCCGCAGCGCCTGCGGCCGGAGCCAGGTGGCCATCAGCGCTTCCCCTCGGCGGGTCGGGCGACGATTTGGTGAATCGCGTACCCGCGCGGCAGCTCGTGGGTCGGAATCCGCACGATCAACAGGTCCACGATGTTGCGCTGCGGTTGGCTGCTGCTGGAACCGCCCTCGTAGCCGATCTGGATCGGCACTTCCACCCGCCAGGCGTAGCGGTTCCCCAACACCCCCTGATTGACGATCACCGCTGGATCGGTGGCCACCACGCGCGTGATCAGCCGCCGTTTCTCCACCGCCGTCAGGATTCCCGCATCGTCCAGCGCCTTCAGGTGCCCCTTGAAACCCTCGGCGGTAAACAGCTCCCGTAGCGTCGAAAGCTGTTCTCTCAGGTGGACGTGATCGAGCGTGTAAGCCCGGGTGACCGACTGGGTCGCCCAAGTCAACAACGCCTCCTGCGGGACGTAGGGCTCGCTGATCGGCACCAGCGGAATCTGCCGTCCGTCGGCGGTGGTCGCGAAATATTCCGGCTGGGGCGGATGCAGGAGGGTCCAGACGTGGCCGAAGCTGCTCAGCGCCAGGGCGACGCCCAGCGCGATATTCGCCAGCACCGACCAGCGCAACTTCAGTTCGATGGCGTCGAGCAGGTTATGAACGGGCGCGATCCCGCGCATGCCCCCTTCCCGGGGAGAGACCGTAGAGGGTTCGAGCGGCGCGGGCATGACGAGCTCCTCAAAAATCGGGTGGGGTGCCGAAAATGTGCTATGATTGTTTTAACTATACTATGTTTGGAATATATAGTATGAATACTTCCGAACGCAACTCTACCCCGGATTTTGCGGTCCTCCTCCAAACCCTGCGCGCCCTGCCGCAAGCCCGGCACTTCACCGCCCAGCAGGCGGCCGGCTGGTTGACCCAGATGCAGGCGCGCGAAGCGGAGGGCGCAAACGGCGGCTTGCCATTCGTGGGGCACGTGCGCCGGCTGGGCGGCTTCGGCGCCAGCGAAATCGGCCTGCTGGTCGGCGAACGGCGCGGTCGCTATTCACCCTTCGGCACCGCCCGCGAAGTGGTGGCCGGCAAACTCCTCCAGCGGTTGCCCGATCCCGGCAACTCCCACACGCGCCGTGGCCTCCTGATGGAACCGTTGATTCGAGAGGAATTTCTGCAGCAAAGCGGCGCCGTCCGCCGCGACGACATCACCCGCCGGATCGCTGGCCACACCGCCGCGCGATGGCCGTGGATGCTGGCGACGCCGGACGACCTGGTGGAACTGGACGGCGTGCTGGGCGTGGTGGATTACAAGGCGCCCGCCGAACCGCTGACCGACCTGTCGTTGAGCCACACCTGTCAGTTGCACCAAATCGGTCTGCTGGCGGCGGATTTGGGCTACTCCATCGGCTTTCGGGCCATCGTCGCCTGGAATCACCGCCAGGGAACGCCCGAAGTGCTCGTTTGCGAACGCGATCCCGCCTTGGAGCAGGAACTCATCGCCGCGGGCGAGCACTACTGGAACCGGTACGTCCTGACCGGGACATTGCCCGACTGGCCGGCCCGCGAGACCCCGGCGCTGGCGCTGGCCGACCTGCCCGTGGCGGCCAAGCTCGAGATCGAGGCCTTGGCGGAGCGCTACTGGCGACTGGACCTGTTGGCCCGGGAAGCCAAAGCGCTGACCGACGCCGCCCGTGCCCGGTTGCAGGACTGCTGCCGCGTACACCGGCTGACCGACGCGGTGGCGTGCGGTCCGGTCCAGATCAAGCCCCGCGCCACCTGGAGCCTGGAGGCGGTTGAAGCGCGGCTCGACGCGCAGGAACGGGCCGCCTTCCTGCGTCTTGCCTGGGACCCGCGGGCGCTGGTCGACCTCGTGCGCGCGCTCGGCGGCGATCCCGACGCGGCGTGCGCCAGCGGAGACCCGACCCTCGATCTGGACGCCGCGGCGACGTGGTTGATGGCGCAAAAAGGCGTCCCGGAAACCGAACTGCGGGCGACCGAGTACCAGCCCAGCGTATCCCGCCGCAAGGCCGATCAGCCGGTCCTGGAACCGGTGCGGGCCGCCGCCCGCGCGGCCACCCACGATTTCGGCGCAGTCGCCGCGCCAGGCCGCGCCAGCGCGCCGCCGCTTGGGGCGCCCGCCCCAGGCGGCTGACGCCCCACCGCTCCCCGCGCCCGCAGGCCGGCGCGCTCTTTGCCCACAGGAGATATGACTATGAGTTCTAAAACCAATATTAATATCAATATCGGCGCCTTGCGGCAGGAATCCCAGGCCATCACCCAAGGTGCGATCGCCAAACCTGCGCGCGCCCATCAATCCTGCGAGGTTGCCGCCCGGCTGGAAGCGCCCCCGGACACCGAAGGCGGGCGCCTGGTTCTTCAGGCTACCGCGCTGTTCGACGGCCCCCATACCCGCGCGGGTCACACCGACGCATACGCCGTTCGGCCCGAGCAGGTGAAAGCGTGTCTGGAGAATTTGAACAAGGGCGCCGGGTTCGCGCCCGGTTCGGTGCTGGTGTTCGGCAATGCTTGGCGGGACCAGGAAACCGGCGTCGTCAGCATCGGCTGGGTCACCACCGCGATCTCGGCGCAAAAGGCCAAAGCGGAACTGAACGGCCATCAGGCCCGCACGCTGGCGCAGGTCTACGCGCAAATGCCGGTCCTGGATTTCACCAACGTTCACCGCGCGCCCGGCGAGCCGGAACGCATCCGCTGGCCGCTGGGGCTGGATGCCATTCACGCGCGCGTGCAGGTCGCTGGCCGCTGGCAGACGGTCACCCGCGACCGCGACTGGCTCAAGGAACAACTGGGGGCGGCCTGGGAAACCCGCCAGCAGGACACGGTCTCCCTCAATCTCCGCCTGCCGGTGTTATATCCCGAGCAGGCGGTGCCGGTGCGGGATTTGGCCTCGGCGACGAACGGCATGGTAGCGTTGCTGGCGGAACACCCGTATCGCAGCGTGCTGACCCGCGTCAGCGACGGCGCCGCGATCGCCACCCGCTGGCAACCCCTGATGCGAGGTTCGGATGCGGTCGAGTGGGCCGCAAAACTGTTGGCCCGAACGCCGGGGTTCGATGCCGACGGCCGGCCGGTAGCCGATCCCGAGACCGGGGAACAGGTGCTGGTCGATCAGTTCGCGTTGATCGAAAAGATCGACAACCGCCTGCTGCTCGACGCCGCCCGGCGGGGCGACGTGCGCATGGAGTTCCTGCCGCGCGAATCCTTGCTGCTGGCTACCAAGAACGCACCGGGGCTGGCCAACACCGTCAAGGCCATTCTCCAGGCCTCCTGCGCCCGGGACTTGCGCCAAATCGCTTTTGCCTTCGGCGAAGACCCCGAGGCGGTATCCCGGGTGGCGCTGATTCTGCAACGCCAGCCCGACGATAAACTCTTCGTCGTCGGCAATCCGATCCGGCTCGATGTCGGGCCATCCTACACCGTGGCCACCGTGCCCAGCCCGCATCTGCCAATCCCACCCGCGCCAGCGACCGCGCCCGAGGCCGAACCGCCGCTGGAAGCGGCGACCGCAGCGGATATTCCCCCCTTGGGCGAGGAGGACGAGTTCGAACTGGACCGGGCGGCCCTCGATGCGGCCCTGGCGGAACCGTTCACCGCCCGCGCCGCGTCCGCCGTTCCCGCCGCCCGGGCCGATGGCGACGCGCCCCCCACCCCCGCGGTGAGTGCTGGGCCCGCACGGCCCGAGCGGCCGTCCGCACCACCGCCCGCCCGGCCCGTCCGGGCCGCTGCATCGGTGCGCCGGGCGCCCGCACCGGGGCTCTGATCCACTGCGGGCCACTCCGGGTTCACCGCTTTTGGGAGGTTGGCCATGGCCGACGACCGCATTCCCTGGATCGATCTGTCCCACTACGGGATCACCCTGCACGCCGTGCGACTGTCCTCGGGCCGGGTCGCCCTGGTCGCGGCGGGGGCTACCGCCGTCCACGGCGCCGCCCTGGCGGCGCTCGGCTTCCGCCGCACCCGGCAGGGCCACGTGGTCCATCCCGAATCCACCTTGAAACTGCGCGCCGTGCGGGTGCACTTCCCGGCGGCGCGGGTGCGCGACCTGGCGCGGGCGGCCGTGGCGCGGATCGTACCGAGCGCCCCGGCTTCCGCAGCGGGCGCGACCGACCATTTGATCCACAACGCCACCCTGCTCGGCGTCAACCGGCGCGGCCAGCAGGTCTACGCGGACGGGGCGGACCACCGTTATCTGGTCGGCACCGCCGAGGGCGACGACGGGCCGCTGGCGGACAGCGATTATCTGCGGCTGACCGCGCCCGACCGCTTGCCCGAGGTCGTGGCCGGTTTGATCCACCGCGCCGAGCAAGAGGAGAAGCTCGCCGCGGACGCCCTCGAGCAACTGGCCCGGGCGATCGCGGTGCCGCCCGGCCAGCCCGCCCCGTCCCGGCACGCCTTGCAGGAAGCGCTCGAAGCGGCCACCGTCCGCCACGTTCGGGAGCGGGCGGGCTGGAAGCACGACACCGCCTGGCGCGCGGGCGCGCCGCTGCCGGCCGCCGCCTTCCGCGCCGCGCGGCGGCTGGCGGACCATCTGCCGCCCGCCGCCGCCCGCGCCGGTGAAACGCTGGCTTGGGCGCAGTTTTCCACGCCGCTGCCGCTGGCGGTCGTCGCCCGCACCCTGCTCGGCCCGCTCGGAACCGACCGCTCCCTGCTGGAGCCGACCGCCGGTCACGGCGCGCTGCTGCTCGGCTTACCGGCGGACACCCGGATCACCGCAGTCGAGATCGATCCCGACCGGGCGCGGCGGCTGGAACAGGTGTTGCGCGCCGGCAACGGGGGGTCCCCGCCCGCCCGCGTCGTGACCGGCGATATCTTGCGCCTGCCGCCCGGCGCAGCGCCTTACGATTACATCCTGGCCAATCCGCCCTACGGCCGTCTGGCGCAACACCGGCCGGACGAGGGGCCGTCAACCCGGGTTCGCTTCGGCGCGGTCTCGTTTCCGACCCGGCGGCTGGACCACCGGATCCTGCTGGAAACCCTCCAGCACCGCCATCCGCTGGGCCGGGCCGTCTATCTGATCGGTGCCGACCACCCGCGGGATCATGCCCTGGACACCCCCGCCGGGGGCAGTCGGTATCTCCTTAATCTGCTCGGCGACCGCTATCACGTCGAGGCCGTCATCGGCCTGCACGGCGATCTGTACGGCGGGCAGGGGGCGCATTACCCGCTGCGGCTGGTGGTGGTCGGCGAGCAGGGCGCCGGCTTTCCGCCGGTACCCGAGACAACGCCGACCGCCCGGACGTGGGACGAGCTGTGGACGCTGGTGGAGACCCTGGCCCCCCGCCTCGGCCCCAGCGCCCTGGAACGCGCCGCGCCGGTGGCGGTGTCCTCTGGCCCGGGCGGCGCGCCACCTCCAGCACCGGCACCGGAGGACGAGGCGGAGGCGGAGGCGGTGGTGTTCCAGGAGCGTTATAGGGCCCGCAGCCGCCTGGGTGAAGCGTCCACCATGATCCCGGCCAACATGGCCGCAGCAGTGCGCCGGGCCCTGGACCGGGTGGAGGCCGGTCAGGGGTGCGACGTGGACGAGGCCGTGGGGCGGGCGCTGGGCCTGAGCGCGACGGAACTGGCCCAGCGGTTCGCCCCCGAGCAGATCGACGCGCTGGCCTTGATCTTCCACGCCCACGACCGGGGGCGCGGCTTCATCGCGGCCGACGAGACCGGCATCGGCAAGGGCCGGGTGCTGGCGGGCGTGTGTCTGCGGGCCTGGCGCGCGGGCCGCCCGGTGATCTTCCTCACCGAGAAGCCCAATTTGTTCTCGGATTTCTACCGGGACCTGCGCCACGTCGGCGCGCGGCACGCCATCGTCCCGCTGATCGTGAACCGCAACACCCCGCTCAAGGACACCGAGCACGGCGACGTACTGGTCCCCGCCCGCCGGCCGGGGGACCTGCAGCGGGCGCTGGCGGCCGACGACTTGCCGCCCGGCGTCAATCTGGTGCTGGTCACCTATTCCCAGTTGTGCCAGCCGATCTCGCCTAAAACCGACTGGCTGTGCCGGATCGCCCGCCGCACCGGCGCGCAGGTGCTGGTCGACGAGTCGCACAACGCCAGCGGCGAATCCACCACCGCCGCCAACGTCCGGCGTCTCCTGGAGGCCAGCGGCCGTCCGCCGGTGTTTTCCAGCGCCACCTACGCCAAGCGCCCCGACAATCTGGCGCTTTACGGGCCGGTGCTGCCGGCGTTGTTCCGCCAGGACGACCTCGGGTCGCTGTTGCGCCAGGGCGGCGCGCCGCTCCAGGAGGTGTTCTCGCAAATGCTGGCCGAGGATGGCGTGCTGGTCCGGCGGGAGCACGATCTGTCGAACATCACCTTCCGCACCGAACCGGATGGGGCGCGGGCCGCGCGCAACCGCGACCTCGCCGACCGGCTGGCGTCGATCCTGGAGAAAATGGCCTGGCTCGGCGGCGACATCGAGGCGTTTCTATCGCGGGAAAACCAGCGCCTGAACGAACTCCTCCAACCCGGCGCCGCCAGCGGGGAACGCACCGGCCACCGCGCCGGCCTGCACAGCATGAATTTCGGCTCCCGGCTCTATCAACTCAACCGCCTGTTCCTGTTGGCGCTGAAGGTCGAGCACGCCATCGAGTTCGGGGCCGGCGAGATCGAAGCCGGGCGCAAACCGGTGTTCGTGGTCGAAAACACCCTGGAAACCCTGCTGAAGGAAATCATCACCAACCAGTTCGACGACGCCCTGGAGCGCGCCGACGAAGACCGCGACGGAGCAGAGCACCCGGCCGGCGACCCGGAAGCGACGGCGGGCGCCGGGACTCCCTTCCCCGGCGGCAACCCGTTCGTCGGTCAGGAGTTCCCGCCCATGACCTACCGGGACGCCTTGCGCCGGGTGCTGGGGCGGATGATGCAGTACACCACGCGCGACCGGTACGGCAACCCCGCGCGGCGGGCGATCGGCGACGAGTCCCTGATCGCGCTGGCCCAGGACATCGAACGAGACATCGACGCCTTCCCGGACCTGCCGCTCTCGCCGCTGGACAGCGTGCGCCTCGCGCTGGCGGCCCGCGGCTATCGGATCGGCGAGCTGTCGGGGCGCAGTTTCCAGGTCGAATGGATCGAGCGCGCGGACCGCCGCGCCATGCGAGTGCGCCCGCGGCCGGCGGAAAACCGGGTGGACCTGATCTTGCGCTTCAATACCGACGTCTACCAGGGGTTGATCGTGACCCGCTCGGGCTCCACCGGCCTGAGCGCGCACGCCCGCGCCGACATACCCGGCTGGAGCCCGGCGCCGCGATCGATGTTCGAGCTGCAAATCCCGCAGAACGTGGCCGAGCGCATCCAGTTCTGGGGCCGCATCAACCGCCGGGGCCAGTGCGCCGCGCCCACCGTGGTCACCCCCTCCACCGAATTGCCGGGCGAGGTGCGGTTGATCGCGATGCAAAACGCCAAGCTGCGGCAACTGTCGGCCAACACCACCAGCAACCAGGACAACGCGGCCCTGGCCAAGCACGTCCCCGACCTGCTCAATCCCCTTGGCAACCAGATCGCCCGGCGCTGGATCCGCCAAAACCCCTTCCAGAGCGCCCGGCTGTCCGCCGAGATCACCGACGAACGGGATGCCGCGCCGGAGTGGTACGTGAATCGGATCACCTCGCGGATTCTGTTGCTGCCGGTCGCCGAACAGGAAGCGGTGCTCGAAGAGCTGGCCGGCTTGTATCGCAGCCATCTCGACGAACTGACCAGCCAGGGGATCCAGCCGCTGCGCACCGCCGAGTGCGACTGGAAAGCGCGGGAAGTGGCGCGCGCCACCTTCGAGAACACGCCGGCCGGCGCCGAGGGCGCCGACGGTCCGTTTCATGCGCCCATCGACTTCGTGACGGTCGAATACGATCAGGCCCGCCGGCCCTTGCGCGCCGCGCAGGTCGAGGCCGCCGTCGCCGAGGGCGCCCGCATCTGGCGTCCGGGGGCGCTGCTGGAGGCCTTCGGCCAGGTCAAAACCGCCCGGCTGGCGCAGGCCATCACGCCCACCGGCCGCTACGCCGGCTTCCCGAGTGTCGAGGACGGCTTGAACGCGCCGGGTGCGGACAATCCGGTCCAGCGCACCGCCCGGCAGCTCGGGCGGATCGAGGATTTCCTGCATACCGTCGCCATCGGCGCGGTGGTGGACTGGCAAGTCCCCGGTCCGGCGACGACTGCCCCCACCGAGGCCGCCGAAGCCCCGGAGCGGGAAACGCGGCGGGGCCTGATCGTCGGCGTGCGGCCACCGCCGCCCGAAGGCCTGCATCTGACGGGGCATTACGAAATTACCCTCGCCGTTCCGGGCGAGGAGCGCTTCAAGACGGTCACCCTGCACAGCCTGCTCAAGGGCGATTACACGCTCCACCGGGACGCGGCGGAGCGCCGCACGCTGCTGGCCGCGTTCGACGCCGCCGCGAGCGGAACCGTCGCACGTCGCCAAAACCTGCTGGTCGGTAATCTGTATGCCGCCTTGCAGATCGCCGAGCGCGACGATCTGGGCCGCCCGGTGATCTATACCACGGCGGACGGCGCCCGCGAGCGCGGGATCTTGCTGCATGCGGATTGGACCTTGGAGGTTCTCCAGTCCAAACCGGTGCTGCTGCGCGCGCCCGAGCACCTGTACCGCTTCGTGGAGGACCATCGGCAGGTCCCGCGCGCGGTGCTGGTGTCCAGCGACACCGGGGGCCGTCCGGAATGCTACAAGCGCGGCCTGGACTTCGTGCTGGTCCTGAACGCCGGCGACGTCCACCTGAGCGTGCCGGGCGCCCATGCCCGCAACGGGCCATTGCTGCACGACGCGCGCTGGCAGGCCCTGGCCATCGCGCTGGAAGGCAACCGCACCGTGCTGGAAGGCCCGATTCCTCCCAGCGCCCTGCCCGGGGCGCTGGACGTGCTGGGCCGGCTCAAATCCTGGTATGTCGCCCATCATTACCGTGACTGGTACAACCAACTCACGAATGGAGCCACCGATCCCCAAACCGCTCCCCCAACCCCCCCGGCTCCCGAGACCGACTCGGCGGAGGAGCCGCCGGTCCCGACCCGCCGAGTCACCCTGGCTCCTGGAGGATCAACTTATGCCTGACGCCGCAGACGTATTGCGCAGCCGCCTGACCCTGGCCCGTTGCTGCCGCCACCTGGGGATCGACCCGCCGCTGCAACCCGGCGAAACCCTGAGCTGGATCGGCCGGAATCCCGCCACCGGGGTGGGGATCAACGCGGCCCTCTATTGCTTCGATCCCGCCCGCGACGACGAACCGTATGTCTTGAGTCTGGGCGCGTATGAGGAAGCACGGATCGCGGGGCCGCAGGGGGAGGATTACGGCACGGATCGCCGCGTGATCGCCAGTCTCGACTTTGCCTTGGAGGGGCCCGACGGCGCCGCGCCCCAGCCGCTGGTCGACCCGCCGAATGCCTGCCTGAAGCTGGTGCAGGCCGAATGGGGCGCGGGACTGGCCGGCGAGGACGACTGGCCCCTCGACGCACGGCTCGCCGAAGTCGGCCGGATGCTAGCGGGCTGGCCCGCGACGCGCGAGCGCGGGGACGATTGACTCCCCTCCCCTCTCCGCCGCGATCGAACCCCATGCTCGCGCGGCGGCTATTCCACCGGGCGGATCGGCGCCGCCGTGGGGGTCGGGGCGGGGAGCCGCAAGCCGCATGGGGGTGGCCAGCGGGGTTCGCCGAGACAGGTCGGGGGGCTCGTGGCCCGCTCCGACCCAGCCCCCCAGAGGGCCAGGCCCTATCCGTCCCCGGGGAAAGGCAAGTGGATGTCGCGGAAGGCGCCGACCGCAATTTCTGCGTGCCGGCGCCGGGATGTGGAGGGATGGCCGGAATCCGGGGCCACCCGTTCAAGATCCAGCGCCAGGGTTTGCCCAGTCCGCAAGACAGGCCCGGTTCGCGTCGAGCGTGAAATCAAGCTCCTCCAGACGATCCACCACGAACACCCGGGGCGGC
>ERZ1645187.3162-NODE-3162-length-13995-cov-8.630846_pt1 | contig 13995 bp, 15 predicted proteins | sample MGYA00575352_ERZ1645187 | MGnify/ENA primary metagenome ERZ1645187 (study PRJEB40837, sample SAMN11349314) | freshwater sediment metagenome | isolation source: river sediment | host: Sediment | place: India: Wazaribad , New Delhi | collected 2017-02-21 ...
AAGTAACGATCCCAGACGCTCGTGTTGGTCACCAATAAGTGGTGGTTGAGGTTATGCCACACATAAGTCAAAGGTTGCCCGTATTTCAGGTAGCTTCTAATGGGAAAATACAAGCCAATCGGGAAAACAATTACGGCGAATAAGAGAAAGCCCGGAATGAGCGAAAGAACCTTTTTTTGTTTAATGGAAACGACTAGACGATAGACGAATACTCCGGCGACCGGGAATGCCAATAGGGCAGCGGTCATTTTCGACGCCATGCCCAGTCCAATCGATAGGGCAATAACGACGATATTGCCGATCGTCGGTTTATGAAGCCATTTAGCGGTAAACAAAATACCTAAGAAGATAAAGAAGTAAGCCATCGGATCGTTGTTGGTCATCGCCGAAAGACGATAAAAAACAGGACTGAACGCAATAATCGCCGTGGCCATCACCAGCGGCCATCCTTGGATTTTGAATTCTTTGAACGTCAAGTAGATAAAATATAAGGACATGCACGAGAAGAAAATCGAAAGAATCCTAACGGATTCGTATAATACCCAGATATTTGTGCCCATGAAGAGACTGTTGAAGTGCTTAAACACAGCCCAGGTCATATGGGTCAACATTGGGTGATACATCTGATAACTACCGGCCAAATCCCACGTTGGTACGCCCTCAACGATTTTAATCAGCCGTTCGGGAAGCGCCCAGTTGTTGTAGATGAACATCGTGATGCCATAGTGGCCGTTTCCGGTGTTCGAGCCGACGCTCAAGTCGTGCTGACGGGTCATCAGGCCATCGGTAAAAATACCATACCCGGTCCGCATGATGAAACCGGCAATCAATATGAAGATAATTGCCCGGTTGACGGTCATCGTCCGTTTCTTGATCATCGTGATGGCGATACCCAGTTCCAAAAGAATCAAGAAAAGCATGACCCCTTGCAAAACGGAAAAATCTTGCTGCGCGGCAATCTCGGAAAACTTGGTTGCCAATTCGCTGGCGGTTTCAGTTCCGGTGATTTGCGGGAATGGCCCTTGCAAAGCAAAAATGAGATAGGTGATATAGATGATGACGAAGACACCGAAAGCAACAAGAAGCGGAAAGAAGCGCTTTTTGCTAAGCATTTTGAACCAGTCAATGACACTATTAAGCTTTTTTAGAATCAGCCTTTTCATGATATTCCTTTTCGGTATTGACCTTCCAAATCAAAGATTTGTCGGAACTCTCGGGATTTAAAATGACTTTTACGGCTTCCATGGCGGTCATGATGCTGTGATCCATGTTGTTGTAGCGGTGTTGTCCGTTGCGGCCGATGCAATAGAGATTGTCGATGGTATTCAGAACTGCGATAACCTTGTCGATTTCTTTGTAGGATTCGAAATAAGCCGGATACGCTTTCTTGATTTTGATTTCGACGGAATCCAAGACGTCGTTCGCATCGATGATTCCGGTCAAGGCGAGTTCATGGATGGCAAACGCAATGAAATCTTTTTCGGGCATGGTCCAAAGTTCATCGCCTTCATTGACGAAGTATTCAAGTCCGACCCAAACGGTATTCAAAGGATCCTTGGGCATATAGGGAGACCAGTTATTGAAGAGTTGGAGACGTCCGAGTTTGACTTCTTCTTCTTGAATGTAAATCCAGCAATCCGGAACGAGATTGTTGAGCGTCTTCATTTTGGTTTGATTTTGAATCTTCAGTTTCTTGAGCAAAAGCCCGACCGTGATGAAGTCGCGGTAAATGAGCGAAGTGGCAATCCGATAGGCTTCGGAGTCGATTGAGGCTTCGCCGATGGAGAGGAAAAGATCTTTCAGCGGCATGGACGAGAAATAATAATCGCCAACAAACGATTTTTTGCCTTCGGGAGTGGTGGCTTCGACAAACGTGATGGCTTTGCCATCAAAACCGATATGGTCGACTTTGGCATCGAGAATCAAGGTGCCACCCATTTCAACGATCCGTTTGGCCATCGTTTCGTAGAGTTGGCCCGGTCCTTTTTTGGGATAGGCGTATTGTTCGATGAGGGACGTTTCGACTTTGGCATTCTTCTTCCGGAAAGGTTTTGCAAGGATATTGCCTAACGCTTTGAAAAGCGAAAGCCCCTTGATGCGTTGTGCACCCCAAGAAGCATCGATATCGCGGGGGTGTCTCCCCCAAACTTTTTCGGTATATTTTTCGAAGAACATCCCGTAGAGCGGTTTTCCGAAGCGGTTGATCATGAAGTCTTCGAGGTTCTTTTCTTTGCGTTTGAAAATGGCCGAGCCCATATAGCCAAACCCGGATTTGACGGTGCGGCGGAAGCCCATGTTTTTAAATGTTTGAGCTTTCATCGAAACCGGGTAATCAAAGAATTTACGGAGGTAATAGATGCGCGAAACACGGGTCCGGATGAGCATGACTTCATCGGTCTTCTCGGGATCGGGTCCACCTGCGACTAAAGGCTTTTCGCGGGAAAGGATTTTGTCGTCAATCGAGGGAGCACCTTGCGTCGGAAGAATCTCTTCCCACAAGTCGGTGACGGATTTGATTTTAGAGAAAAAACGATGGCCCCCGATATCAATCCGGTTGCCTTTATAATCCACGGTCTGGGAGATGCCGCCGATAGCGTGGCTTTCCTCCAGGATGATGGGGTGAATATCACTTTTTTTGAGTAATTCATAAGCCGCCGTTAATCCGGCCGGGCCTGCTCCGATGATGATTGCTGTTTTCTTTTCCATGCGTTCTCCTTAGATATACATCGCGCGTTTGGTCAAAAATTATTATAGCATTTTAACCCACTTCTGCACGGCTTTTTTGGACGGTGTGATAAAAGTGCTTTGACATATCTACGAGACTAGTTTATTTTACAAAATAACTGAATGGAGAAAACTATGAACGTTCACGGAAAATTCGATATGGCGGAAAGACCCCGTCGCCCGGGCCCACTTTGGACCTTGGTGGAATGGGCAGCCTCCGCATTTATGCTGCTGACGACTCGCCACAAGTACGTCAAACACGGCTATCGCCGCATCAAAGGACCCGCCATCATCTTATCGACGCACGCCAGCTTCGTCGATTTCCCGATTGCTTTACGGGCTTCGTTCCCACACACCACCCGGTGGGTTTGCTCCATTGAAGAATTCAATCAACGCGAATGGCTATTCCGTCACATCGGTGTTATCTGCAAACGCAAATTTACCAACGATATCGTGATGGTTCGCCACGTCCTGTTCGCGCTTCGTAAACAAAAAGCCAATGTCATCATCTATCCGGAAGCCCGTTTCTCCCTCATCGGGATCAATGAGCAACTCGATAATTCCTTAGGCAAATTAGCCAAAGCGGCTCATGTGCCTGTGTATGTCCTCAACTGCCACGGCGATTTCATCCGTTCGCCCCAATGGGATAAACATCCTTACCGCAAGATCCCACTTGTCACCGATGGCTACCTGATTGCATCGAAAGAAGAAGTGGCCGCGCTTCCCGCCGAAGAGATTCAACGCCGGATTGAAGAACGCTTCGTCACCGACGACTTTGCTTGGCAAAAAGAACATCACTATAAAGTCAAAAACCCGGAACGGGCCACCAACCTTCATAAAGTCCTCTATCAATGCCCGCACTGCCTCAAAGAACACACCATGAATTCCAAAGGAACGACCCTTTGGTGCGAATCCTGCGGTGTGACCTACGAGTTGGATGAAGCCGGAAGTCTCAAGTGTCTGAATGGTCCTACCAAATTTACGCACGCTCCCGACTGGTATCGCTGGGAACGTCAAAATATCCGTGATTTAGTCCGCTCAGGAAAGTATCACTTCGAAGACGATGTTTATATCGAAGATTTGGTGTCCAGCCACGAAGGCTTTGTCCGCAAAGGCGTTGTCCATTTCACTCAAGATGACAACGGTATCGTCCTGGATGGTGTTCTTGATGATAAGACACCGTTCCATCTTCATAAACCGATTCATTCGATGTATTCGATCCACGTGGAGTACGACTACAAGGGTCGTGGCGATGCGCTTGATATTGCAACCGTCGATGATACTTGGTTCGTCTATCCGAAGAACGCTAAAAACGTCTTAACCAAATTACACTTTGCGACCGAAGAACTCTTCAAATACCACAAAGAGCTCGGAGACAAAAAATAAAGGGGCTATGCCCCTTTTTGTTTTAGATGAGATTGAAGATTTGAGCGGAAGCGAAGAAGAATAAGACTAACGCGACCACATCGACGATGGTCGTCAATAGCGGTGAAGACACAACCGCGGGATCCAATCCGACAGCGGCGGTGGCTAACGGAAGCATCGCCCCGATGATTTTGGAAACGATAATCGCCGTTCCAAGCGTCAGGGATACCAACGCGGCGATTCGGGCAACCGCGAAGAACCATGCCCAGCCGGTGAGTCCCGTTAAGGCTGAGTAACCGAGAATCCCCGTCGATAATTCAAAGAAAACCCAGATAAAGCAGAAAGCGGCAACCGCCAAGGAAACAATCAGCGATACCCGGAATTCTTTCCAAACGACTTTTAAGAAATCCTTGGGCGTGATTTCATTCAACGCCAAGCTGCGTGTGACAAGCACCGTGGTTTGGTTGCCAGAGTTGCCTCCGCCATCCATTAAAATTGGGATAAAAGCGGCTAATATCGGGACCGCGCCGATGGTTTCTTCAAAGATGTTCAAAACCACCGAAGCCCCAATGCCCAGTACTAAGAGAATGATGAGCCAAGGGATGCATTTTTTGGCCAGTGCCCAAACGGAGGAATTGATGTAAGAGTCTTCCAAAGGACGGATAGCGGCCATCTTGGCCATATCTTCGGAGACTTCTTCTTCGATGACGTCGATGACGTCGTCGACCGTGACGATACCCACCAAGCGGTGGTCTTTATTCAATACCGGCATGGCGTTCAAGTCATACCGTTTGAAATCTTGGGCGACTTCTTCTTGGTCGGTATAAACATCCACGACGCGGAAGTCGGTGTTCATGACATTGACGATCGGTTCTTTGGGATCGCTGAAAATCAAATCATCAAGGTCGATGGTGCCGACCAGATTGCGTTTGGCATCGATGACGAAGTTGGTGTAAATCGTTTCGGCTTCACGACCGATTTTACGGATGGAGGCCATGGCTTCTTCGACGGTAAAAGTGCTCAAAAGCGTCACATATTCGGTGGTCATGATGGCCCCGGCGGTACGCTCTTTGTAATTCAAAAGATGATTGATATCGGCCCGTGTGTCTTTATCGGAAACTTTTAAAATACGGGTGACTAAATTGGCTGGCATTTCCGTCAAAAAGTCGACGATATCGTCGGTATACGAGTTGGCGATTAATTCCATCAGATCTTTATCGGTAAAAACATTGACCAATTTTTCTTTGTTTTCAGGGCTCAAATAGCCGAACAATTCCGCGGTATATTCGCTTTTGACCGTCTTGAAAATAAAGACCAATTGTTTAATGTCGTCCAATCGATCGGCTTTCTCTGCGATATCGATGGTTTGCTCGTTTTCAAAGAGCTCACGTAAGGCGATGACATTCTTTTCGGCGATGATTTTTTCCAAGCGTTCCAACGTCAATTCTTCTTTTTCCATAGGAATACCTCCTTTTTGCCACACCCATTATAGACACCTCATTTGCCAAAAGGAAGCAAAATCATTTTTTTCGGAAACGAGGCCAAAAAGCGTATGATGGACGCTTTTTGAAAGGGCTTCTGAAAGCCGTTTTTTCGTCCCGAGGTTGCTTTTATTTTGCCTAAGGCAATATAATAAGCGTTGAAATAGGAGTATGTACCAATGAGAGAAATTTTAGTCGAAACCAGCGCCCGTCATATCCACGTCACCGAAGCTGACTTGGAAATCCTTTGCGGAAAGGGTTTTAAACTCACTCCGCGTAAAGAATTGTCCCAACCCGGACAATACGTTTCCGATGTCCGTCTTGATGTCGTCGGACCCAAAAACACCATCAAAAACGTTTCCATTTTGGGACCGTGCCGTAAAGCCACCCAAGTCGAAGTTTCGCTGACCGATGCGAGAACCTTAGGCTTAACCGCCCCGATCCGTGAATCCGGCGACTTAGCCGCTTCCACCCCGGTCACCATCATCGGCCCGGTCGGACAAATCACCATCAAAGAAGGCTTAATCATCGCCAAACGTCATATCCATATGACCCCGGAAGATGCCAAAGAATTCAACGTCAGCAACGGCGAAATCGTGGCTGTCAAAGTCCACTCCCCCGAACGCTCCATCATTTTTGATGACGTCGTCGTCCGTGTCCGCAGCGACTTTGCCTTAGCGATGCACATCGATACCGATGAAAGCAACGCCGGCGGCTTCTCCGGAAGTGTCTACGGAACCTTAATCAAACACGTTTAATCCACGAAGGGCCTTCGGGTCCTTTTCTTTATCCACGATCAATGAAGGGAAGAGCTTATGGAAATCTATACATTTAAACCTAAAGGCGTTTGTTCGCGCGAATTTAAAATCTCGCATGAAAACGGGATTATCAAGAAGTTCGATGTGGTAGGAGGCTGCCCCGGCAATTTGACCGCGGTGGGACTGCTCATCGAAGGCAAACCGATTGAAGAGATTGCCCAAAAACTGAAAGGTGTCCGTTGCGGAACCCGTTCCACGTCCTGCGCCGACCAGTTAGCGATTGCGCTTCAAGAAATCTTGACCCATTAATCACTCCGTTTTTTCGTTTTACTTGACCCAAGAAGACGATTTAAGGATAATAATAACGACAACAGAAGACGTTTCATCCAGAACCGTGGAATACAGGAATGAAAAACCACGGTAGCAACTCTGCCAGCGCAGTAAGTGCTCCTTCCCAAGCGGGCCCACCCGAGCGATGAAACCGGAATACAGCTTAAACAAGGCTTTCCGGCGTGGAAAGTCTTTTGTTTCGATAGGAGGATTTATGACCGAGAAAATCTTATTTACCAGCGAGTCCGTGGCCGAAGGCCATCCCGACAAACTTTGCGACCAAATCAGCGATGCGATTTTGGATGCTTGTCTGAAGGTGGACGACAATGCCCGTGTCGCCGCCGAATGTTTTGCCACCAAAAAGATGATCTTTATTGCGGGTGAGATTACCCTTGACCCGAGCAAAGGAAAAGCCCCGAATTACCGTGCCATCGCGCGTGGCGTTTTACGTAAAATCGGATATACCCGTCCGGAACTCGGCATCAGCGCCGATGACTGCCACATCAAAGTCAGCATCGATGCCCAAAGCCCCGATATCGCCCAAGGCGTCAACCGCGGGAAACAAGAAGACATGGGCGCCGGCGATCAAGGCATCATGTTCGGTTATGCGACCAATGAAAACGAAGGCTATATGCCCTTAGCCGCGGTCATTGCCCACAAACTGGTCCGCATTGCCACGAAGCTGAGGAAAGAAGGCTCCTTCCGTTGGGCCCGTCCCGATATGAAATCCCAAGTTACGATTGATTATACCGACCCGAAAAACATCCGTGTCGATACGGTTTTGATGTCCATCCAACACGATCCCGACGCGGACATGGCCAGTTTCAAGAAATACATTGAAAACGTAATCATGAAACCGGTGGTAGAATCGTTTGGTTTAAACCTCGATTTCAAAGTGCTCATCAATCCGACCGGCCGTTTTGTCATCGGTGGACCCGAAGGCGATACCGGCTTGACCGGCCGCAAAATCATTGTCGATACGTACGGCGGTGCGGCCCGTCACGGGGGCGGTTCGTTCTCCGGAAAAGACCCCAGCAAAGTTGACCGCAGTGCAGCCTATATGGCCCGTTACATCGCCAAAAATATGGTGGCCGCAGGAGCTGCCGACCGTCTTGAAATCCAACTCGGTTATGCCATCGGCGTGGCTCAACCGTTGAGCCTCTCGGTTTCGACGTTCGGAACCGCTCATTACAGCGATGAAATCATTCTTGAAGTCATTCACGAAGTCTTTGATTGCCGCCCCGGCGTGATCATCAAAAACTTCTCGTTGACGAAACCGTCTTTCAAGTACGAAGACCTGGCGTGCTACGGCCATTTCGGACGTCCCGATTTGGACCTTCCTTGGGAAAAACTCGACAAAGTCGAACAAATCCGCCAATTGCTCGCCAAAAATCGTTAATTTTGCATTGTTAAGTGCTTCATCCTACAAAACCCTTTCAAAAAATGCGACAATAAGATTGTAAGGTTGCCCATAGCAACTTTTGAAAGGGGATAATCATATGAAATACGAAGTAGTCGGTAAAAACATTGTCGTTACCGACGCTATCAAAGCGGCCGTGATGAAGAAATTGTCACGTATGGACAAGTACTTCATTATCACCGACGATGTCAATTGCCGAGCGGTTGTCATGTCCTACAAATCCGGAGCGAAAGTCGAAGTCACCATTTTTACAAAAATGATGGACTTCCGAGCGGAAGTGGCCAATCCCGACCTCTACGCCGCGGTCGATCTCTCCATCGACAAGCTCGAAGGGCAGATGCGCAAGCTCAAGACGCGTTTGGATCGCAGCCGCAATAAATCAAGCCTCGGCGAATCGATCGCCTTCGAAAATTTCGAGGCGGACGAAACCGCCAAACTCCAAGACAAAGTCGTCCGGACCAAGAGCATCTATCTCGACCCCATGTCACTCGATGATGCGATCACTCGGATGGAAGCGTTGGGTCACAACTTCTTCATGTATCTCGACGAAGAAGATGAAATGGTCAGTGTTCTGTATCGGCGTAACGATGGCGGCTATGGCGTCATTCAAGCCGAGAATAAAATCTCCAAATAACGACCTAGAGGGCTTCGGCCCTCTTTTTTTATACTTTCAATTCATTGAAAAGGACAGTTTCGTGTATAATAACTTCATAAAGGTATGACCATGAAATCTCTCCTTGCGACAGACCTCGACGGAACGCTGTTTTACCCCCAACGGAAAATCACCATGATTCCCAGACGGAATGTGGCCTTTTTGCGGAGGTACATCGATGGTGGAGGCAAGGTCGTCCTAGTCACCAGCCGAAACCGCGAAAATGCCGACCGCGTGATTGCCAAAATCAAGCGTCCGGTGGATATCATCGGAGGCAACGGCACCTACATCATCGCCGATGGGAAGGTCCTCCAAGACGAACACTTGGAAAACCATCTCGCCGAAGAACTCTTCGATTTTGTCGAAAAGAACTTCGCGATCCGTGCGTGGATGCTACAAAGCCGCGATAAGGGATTGGTCCTTTATGTGGGGGATATCTCCTTCGTCAAAAAGAAAATGTACCAAATCTACTATGCTTTACAGGGCGTCTACAAAGAACCCTACAGCTTCGGAAATCCGCTGTTTCTGGAACAACTCAAATCCGCCCAACTCTATAAACTCATGATGTACTTCGGTTTTCATAAAGACGCTCCCGAAAACGCGAAGAAAACTAATGCCTATATCCGCGCACATTACCCTTCGGTGGAATCGTCGTGGATCCGGCAATTCATCGAGATTACTCCGCTCGGCTGTAACAAAGGCGAAGGCTTAAAAAAGTACTGCCAAATCAAAGGTTTCAGCCCGGACGAAGTCCACGTGGTCGGCGACTCCGGCAACGACATCGCCATGTTCAAGAGCTTCAAAAACAGCTATTGCATGAGCCATGCCTCACCCGCAGTCAAAAAGTATGCGACCCACATCATCTCTCGCTTCCCGGATCTCGAACGTTATCTGACCCAAGAAAAGGAATAATCTGTTTATGAACCAAGTCTCTCAACACATCCTCTCGATCTATCATTTCTCGGTTTTGCTCCGCGACACGCTGGAGTATACGTTGGTCAAAGATGCCTACAACGTGCAAGCCTACGAACAACGCAAAAAAGCCTTTAAAATGACCTTAGAGGAAAAGTCCCCGCTCCGTAATTTCATCGATACCAACGGTGAAACCGGAAAAACCATCGAAACCAAGATTCGCGAATTCATCGAAGATGTTTACGATGACAACTCGACGATTTTAAGACCTTCCACAGAGGGCCTCCGCGTCGATCACGCGCAACACTTGAAAATCTATGACTACGTGGTCGGACTCCATGAAACGATGACCGATATCGTCCGCGGATTTTTGAAATACGCGAAGGATAACAATATGCTTGAAGACGAAGTCGTCCGCATCGTCGCGGATGATGAACGTCTGTATCGTTCGTTGGTCTTCATGACCGTCATGACCGACGTCGATAAAACCTTCTTGGAATTCAACAAAGCGATGCGCGAAACCAAAGGTCAACCGAGCCCGCAATCCAACTACATCATCGGTGACCTTAAAAAGTTGATCGGTTTCCTGAACTTCCAAAAACAACACAGCCTCGTCCGTGACACTCCGTTCAACGACATGGTCGATGCGTCGTTTAAAGTCCTCGAATACATTGAAGGCAAACGCGAACTTCCGACCCGTGCTTTAAGCGAAGAAGAAAAAGCGACCTACAAAGGCAAACTGACTGCGGATGGAAAACGCTATTTGACCTTCCCGGAAATCTTCAAAGAAAACCGCGAAATCATCAACAAAGTGGTGGCGTCCAGCGAAGAAACCTGGCGCAAAGCCTACACGCCCATCATCAATGCGTTGATGGCGTCGACCGCTGCCCATAAAGCCGAAGACGGCAAGGAACCTTCCGGAAACGCTTAGTTGCTTCAAAAAATGAAGCATTGATTAAGCATTCCGCGAGTGATAAAATGGAAAACGCGACAAGGAGATTATTTATGAAAAAAAGAAAAATTTCGAAGGCTGAAAAGACCTTCTACGCCATTGCCTTAGGGTTCATCGTCATCGGTTTGGTGCTTGCCATCTTCGGTATCATCGGTGACCACCTCAACGTTCCTGCCGCCGACAATTGGATCATCAGCGTCGAAGATGCCTTGATGACCGGTCTCAAGATTCCCTTTGACCTTCGCGTTTGGGGAACTATCTTCCTCTTCGTGGGAGTGACCATCGGTTTGATTGATTTATTAAAGTACGCCAAGAAGGAAGATGTCGAGGCTGATAAAGCCCTCCGTCGTGCTCAACGTCTCGGCCAATAAGGACCTTCGGGTCCTTTTTTTATAAGCATTTTTTTATTGCGCTCGCGAGCGTGTGTGCTATAATCCCCTCATAAAGAAAGAGGTGGGGTATCATGGAAAACGAAAAAAAATCCGGGAAATACGTCATTCGTTTCATTGACAACACATCCGAAGAGGATTTGGAAGAATTGCTCCAATTATCCATCGAATGGGATCCTCGCGTGCGCCTCAAACAAACGCTTCATCGCCTCTACGGAAAGAAAGCCAAGAAAAACTAAAAGGACTGCCGAAACAGTCCTTTTTCTTTCGATGTCTCCAATTGTCGATGAATGAATACATTTCAAAGTCCAATTGTCGATTAATGAATTTATTGTTATAAAAAAAGAAGTTGTTGTCAGGATAGTAGGTCAGGAGAGGTTCATCGAATTCATCAGAGAAGAAAAACGTCGTGGAAAAACCATTTTGCTATCATCACACATATTCAGTGAGCGATGATGCGAGAATACTCGAAAAATGGATCAGGGAAATGGTTTCAACGGTCAAAAACGTAATCATCTCTATGTATGATTTCTGCACGGGCGCCCACGTTGGACCAGGAGCAATTGCTGTATTCTATTACGGAATCCAAAGAGAAAGCAAAAGTAAATAAAAAAAGAACTTATGCATTGTCCGCTTTGATGAGGGGATAGTGCATAAGTTCTTTATTTATCTGTTGCTATAGGTTAGTTTCGTCTTAGTTATAGTTTTGTCGGATACCTTGATGTAAATAGTCTCTGGTGAGGCAGAATTAGAGAGAACCTCAAATGAGTCGTTAGACATCAATTCCTTTTCATAATTTATCTCAAATCTTGAAATCCTGTGTTTGTCATAGAAATCACCATCGTGAGAGTCGACGATGTAATCAATGTATTTGGTGTTGCTAACGTGACCATGCAAATCAAGGTCAGTGTATCTTACTTTCCTGCTGTCTATAACTTGGGATTCAGTATCGCCAACCTTCTCAGGCGATGGCAGTTCACCATCTAGAGAGTAAGTAGGTACTTCCTTCCCAGGGAACGGATCAAAGTTGATGGAGTGATTGCTTTTGTTCAGAACGCACCATGTGGAAGATGCCCTTATGATGGTCTGCCCCTTCGCATCTAAGATCACGAAGTTTCTTTGAAACATGAACTTTGACGCTTTCTTAAAGTAGGTGCTTATCCTCACTGTCTCCAGATATCTTGGCATTCGCACAATGTCGACGGAATAACGAGTGATTACCCAGTAAATTCCGACATCAACCGTCGTGGCCTTCCCCATATCGAAATCTTCCAATTGCTGCGTGGCACATTCCTGCATCAAGAAGAAGAGGGTGGACATCTTGAGTTCAAGGAACTTATCCACCTCAGTTGATTCTATGAAATGTTCAATTGTCTTAATTTCTTTTTTCTTTATTTCTTTGTGAAAAATACTCATATTGTTAACTCTCGTTTCTTTCGTTGTCGCTGATGATGACCTGAATGAGGGCAAGCTGTGCTATATTCAGATACTCTATTTTAAGCGCATTTCTGTTCAAAAGTGAATAATCAACGGATTCCCATACGGAGAATGAAGCCGCGATTGAGAACAGTTCGTTAAATAAATCTTTTGTTTGCGGGAGACTTTCCAAAAGGAAATAGGCAGAAAGGAGAACAACACCTATAAAGAACAGGACAAGTGATATTATGCGATTGTTTTTCAAGTCATCATCCTTGTCGGCTAATTTCTTCCAGTAGTGCTCTTTCAGTTTACTTTCGATGTAGGACTCATCCAAATCATCTTCCGAGTGTAGAACAACTTTTATTGGATATTCAGTTGGTATGTAGTAACTCTCGCTGTCTATGAAGTCAATTATTTCATCTGCTAATTCAGGGCGCTCTGGATCAGTTAACGGGTTGTAGATTGTTTCTGCTTTTGTATATATGTGTATGTTTGCTACCCCGTTTTCATCGATGTATTTCTCTTTGGCGAACTCTTTTAAGGTTTTCCTGTTTGCTTGCAATGTTTTGATATCATCCAATAGGCTTTTTCTTGTACGTTTCATGGCTTCACCTTAGAAAATGAGAATGGATAGAACAAACGCGGACGCTGCGCAAAGTGTACCTATAGCGAACTGAGCAACCGTGTGTCGTTTCAAGTATATGGATGACCAAAACGAAAGAGCATAAACTGCAATGCAAGGAATAATATATATCCATCCTAGATAATGACACAAAAGAAGCATTGGTCCAACAATGCCAGATGCATGTCCACTAGCTTTGATATGGCATAGGTTAAAAACGGTTAAAAAGGCAACGGTAAAGAAATATGTCGATGTTAATTCCTTTATTGGTGAGTTGAAATTCAATGCAAGGCTAAGAACGAATGCACTGACGTATCCGATTAGACTGAAAACGAAGGCAAGTTTCCTTTGAAGCTTTCTACCTCCATCCTTATCCTGCTTTTTAACTTTTCTGACAATAAACGATACGATATACGCAACAATAGGAAAGAAACCTATCAAAGCGAGAGGAATATAAAATTCATAATCATAATTGACGAAAGAAGTGCTAACAAAATATGTTGTAAGCAGCATTATAAGAAACAACACGGTTGGCACCGTTATAACTCTGCATATTTTCGCTAACTTATTCATGACTTTCAGCCTCCAACATCGATAACAAGTCATTTACCTTGCCAAAAAGCATGCAAAGATCATGCCAAATAGGGGTGTCTCGGTTGATTGAGTAATAACTAAACTGAGCCTCTGACCTGCATTTTAACATCCCACAATCTTTCAACATCTTCAAATGGTGTGAAATCGCTGGCCTTGACAAATAAATGCTCTTCGACAGCTCATCCACGTTCATCTCTTTGTTTTTCTTTTCAAGCAACAAAGCAATAATTTGAATTCTAGTAGAATCACCTAAGACATCGAAATACTTTATTTTCGACTCAAATTCCTCGGCAATTGATACCTTTGTTTCATAGATACTATCCATAACATTCGCCTTCCTTTTGTTCGTTCGTTTAAACTTAAGAACCAATAGTATT
>ERZ1645187.3163-NODE-3163-length-13990-cov-8.607822_pt1 | contig 13990 bp, 14 predicted proteins | sample MGYA00575352_ERZ1645187 | MGnify/ENA primary metagenome ERZ1645187 (study PRJEB40837, sample SAMN11349314) | freshwater sediment metagenome | isolation source: river sediment | host: Sediment | place: India: Wazaribad , New Delhi | collected 2017-02-21 ...
GAGCTGAAGGCGAAGAACGAGACCTACACCGACCCGCTCTCCGGCAAGACCCTGCCCAAGGAGGACTGGTTCTCCGTCGAAGGCGCCTGCGACATGGCCAACAAGGTCACCATGAAGGCCCGCCCGGTCTACGGCAGCCTGTACGTCTACGACTACTTCAACCCTGAGCGCGCAGACACGGCCCGCTTCCAGGAGGCCCTGAAGATGTGCGCGGACAAGACCGACGGCGCCATGGTCTTCGACCTGGTCTACATAGAGAAGCACGACCTGTGGGGGGCCCTGAAAGGGGTTTTCCATAAATGAGCGGCCGCCGCATAAACCCGCTCTGGTTCCTGCTGCCGGCCGGCGCGCTGTTCGCCCTGTTCGCGCTGTACCCGCTGTACGGCGCGATAAAGCTGGCCTTCTTCGACTACAACGTGTTCTCGCCGGCGAAGTTCGCGGCCGCGGCCAACTTCAGGGAGATGTTCTCCACGCCCAACTTCTGGAACGCGGCTAAGAACTCGTTCCTGTACCTCGTCGTGACGCCGGCGCTGGCCGCCGCGTCGCTCCTGGTGGCGGTGCTGGTGAACCGCAAGATGCGGGGCATCAACTTCTTCCGCACGGCCTACTTCCTGCCGGTGGTGATCCCGATGGTGATAGCCGGCATAGCGTGGAAGCTGATACTCTCCGACGATACCGGCGTGCTGAACCAGCTCCTGATGTCGGCGCATCTCATCAAGAAGCCCGTGTACTGGCTGACCGGCGCCGACCTCGCGATCTTCAGCGTGATGTTCGTCACGTTCTGGAAGGGCATAGGCTACTACATGGTCATGTTCCTGACCGGCCTGCAGACCATACCCTCCAACCTCTACGAGTCCGCGCAGGTGGACGGGGCCTCGGACCTGTACGCGTTCAGGCGCATCACGCTGCCGCTGCTCAAGCCCTACGTGCTGCTGGTGCTGATACTCTCGTCGAGCGCGGCGATAAAGGTGTTCGACGAGGTGTACATCATGACCTCCGGCGGCCCGCTCAGGAAGAGCGAGACGCTGATCTACTACATGTACACCAACGCGCTGGGCGACTTCCCGCCGCGCATAGGCTTCGCCTGCGCGGTGGGCCTCGTGATCTTCGCCGCGGCGGCCGGCATAGCGCTGGCCAACCGGCTGATCATGAAGGGGGAGAAATAATGAAAAAGCCCTTTATAGCGCTCTGCCTGCTGGCGCTTTTCGCGCTGCTGGTCGGGCCGCTGCTGTGGGTGCTCTACACCTCGCTGACGGATTTCAACGGCGGGCTGACGCTGGCCAATTACGCCGGCGCGTGGAAGGACGCCAACATCTCCCGCTACCTGTTCAACAGCGTGGTGGTGACCGGCCTGACGGTGCTGCTGAACCTGGCGCTCTGCTCGCTGTTCGCCTACCCCATGGCGCTGATGGACTTCAAGGGACGCAGGCTGCTCTACGGCCTGCTGCTCGCCACGTTCTTCGTGCCCTGGGAGATGACCTTCGTGCCGCTCTTCGACGTCTGCGTGAAGCTGGGCCTCGACAACTCGCTGTGGGGCGTGGTGCTGCCCAGCTGCGTCAACGCGATGAGCATCTTCTTCCTCGTCGACGCGTTCAAGGGCATACCCAAGTCGCTCTTCGAGTCGGCCCGGATGGACGGCCTGTCGGAGCTGGCGATCTGGCGCAAGGTGGCCATGCCGCTGATACGCCCGTCGCTCGCCGGGCTGGCGATCATCAACTTCGTCAGTTCGTGGAGCCTGTTCATGTGGCCGCTCATCATTCTGCGCGAATCCGACAAGTATACCCTGACCGTGGGCCTGTCGTACCTCTCCGGCCTGTTCTCGGCCAACCTCAAGTTCCTCGCCGCCGGCTCGGTGATAGCCTGCGTGCCGTCGGTGCTGCTGTTCCTGGCCCTGCAGAAACACTTCATCTCCGGCCTGGTGAAAGGCGCGGTGAAAGGCTGACATGAAAAAGCTCAACATCATACTGCTGGCCGCTCTGCTGGCCGCCTGCTCCGGCGGTAAGGAGCCGCAGCGCGTACGCATAGAGTTCTGGACCCTGCAGCTCAAGCCGGTGTTCACGACGTACATAGAGAACCTGGTGGCCGAATACGAGAAGGCCCACCCCGGCGTGGACGTGGAGTGGGTGGACGTGCCTTTCAGCGGCATCAAGGAGAAACTGATGACCGCCTACCTCGCCGGCACCCCGCCCGACGTGGTGAACCTGAACGTGGACATGTCGGCCTCCATGGCCGGCCTCGGCGCGCTGGCGGACCTGGACAAGATCCTGGACGAAAACACCAAGAAGGACTACCTCGAGAGCGCCTGGGAGGCCGGGCGCGCGGGAGGCGGCGTCTACGCCGTGCCCTGGTACCTCGCCACCAACATCACGATATACAACAAGGAGATCATCGCGAAGGCCGGCGGCAAGGTGCCGACGAACTACGCCGAGCTGGAGACGCTGGCGAAGGCCGTCAAAGAAAAGACCGGAAAGTTCGCCATCTGCCCGAAGATAGGCAAGGACACCGACATCCTCAAGTACTTCGCGATGGACGGCGCCAGGGTTTACGACGGGAAGAAGGTGGACCTGGGCTCGCCCGAGGCCGCGGCCGTCATGGACTACTGGAAGCGCATGTTCAAGAACGAGTATATCCCGCGCGCCTCCGTGATGGAGGACCACCGCGTAGCCCTGAACATGTTCATACGCGAGGAGACGGCCATATTCTTCTCGGGCCCGCAGTTCCTCAAAGTGGTCAACGAGAACAACCCGTCCCTTTACAAGAAGGCCGGCGCGGCCATGCCGATCTACGGCAAGGCCGGGCTCACCGACATAGACGTGATGAACATAGCCGTCACGTCGGCGTCCAAACATAAGGAGCAGGCGGCCGACTTCGCGGCCTTCGTCACCAACGGCCCCAACCAGCTGGCCTTCGCGCACCTGGTCCCGATACTTCCGTCGGTGAAGTCCGCCCTCTCGGACAAGTTCTTCTCGTCCAAAGAGGGCGGGATAGAGCAGGAAGCCCGCTGCCTGGCCGCCAGGACCCTGCTGAAGAGTCGCGTGCTGATAACGGGCCTCCCCAAGGTAACGCAGGTGCAGTCCATACTGCAGGCCTCCACGCAGGAGGTCTTTATGGACAAGAAGACCACCGCCGAAGGCCTGGCCTCGGCGCAGAAAGAAATAAACGCCCTGATATCGAAATGAAGATACTGCTGATACCACTGGACCCCCGGCCTTGCAACACTGACCTGCCCAAGATGCTGGCCGCGGTGGCCGGCCACGAGCTGCTGCTGCCGCCAGAGGGCTGCCTGGGCCGCTATATGCGCCCCGCCCGCCACGCCGCGGTGATGGACTACCTGGAAGCGCACGCGGGCGAGGCCGACCGCATAGTGATCTCGGCCGACATGTGCGTACACGGCGGCATAGAGATGTCGCGCGGCGCGGCGCTCACCGACGCCGAGGCCGGCCGCAGGCTGGACCGGCTGGAGCGGACGCTCAGGCGCTGGGGAAAGAAGACTTCGCTGTTCTCGATGATAACCCGCGGCACTATAACCGCCACGAAGGAGAGCGAACTTAAGCTCTGGGAGTACACCGGCGAGATCAACGGCCTGCGCGGCAGGCCGCTGAACGCCAAAGAGCGGGCCCGCCACGACGAGCTCATGGCCGCCATACCGGCGCGCGTGATGACCGACTACGACTTCGCCAGGGCCCGCAACCAGCGCGCTAACCTGCGCATAGCCGGCTGGGCCGCGCGCGGCCTCGCCGACCGGGTGCTGTTCCTGCAGGACGACGCCGGCGAACACGGCCCGCATATAGCGGAGCAGAAGGCGCTGGCCAAAGCCTCGCGCGGCAGGGCCGACTTCATGCCCGGCGCCGACGAGGCCTGTTCCATGCTGACGGCGGGGGCGATAGTAAAAGCCTCCGGCCTGCGCCCGACTATAAACCTGCTGCCCTCCGACGCGCGCGCGATGAAATACTACGCTCTCTACGAGCGGGACCCTTTCGAGGACGCCATAAAGTTCCACCTGCCGCCGCTCGGCCTGCGCGCAGTGAAGAAAGGCGGCGACGTGGACTTCTTCGTGAACCCGCCGCTGAAACCCAGCGTGGACCTCTTCCTTTATAAACACCCGGCCCGCGGCCGCGACACCCGGGCCTTCGCCGCCGGGATAAAGGCCGCCCGCGCCGCCGGGCGCGATGCCGTGCTGGCCGACTGCGCCCACTGCAACGGCGCCGACGTTTACCTGATGCGGGACCTCGGCAAGGCCGGCGTCAGGGCACTGTCCGGCTTCGCCGCCTGGAACACGGCCTCCAACACCCTGGGCACCGCCCTGGCGCACGCCGCCATGATAGCCGTAGGCCGCAAGGCCGGCACCTTCGACGAGAAGGCCTCGGCCTCGCTGACCGGCCTGAGGCTGATAGAGGACTGGCTGTTCCAGACCCTGGTGCGGGGGGAGTTCTCGCGCTATTGCCTGGCGCACAAGGTGGACAGGTTCGATTTCGGCCGCGCCGGCGCGCGCATGGACGCCCTGCTGGGGCGCCGCATGCGGACGCTGGCCGCGCGGCTGATGCCCGCCGGCACCCCGCCCTTCAAGGCGGTATTCCCGTGGGGCAGGCTTTTTGAAGCGAGGATAACATGGACAAAAAAGTACTGAACAAGCTGAAGGGCGGACTGGTGGTCTCTTCGCAGGCGCCCGACGAGTCGCCGCTCTGCACGCCCGTGGTGCTGGGGGCCATGGCCGTGGCCGCCGCCGAGGCCGGCGCGCAGGGCCTGCGCCTCAACTCCCCGGCGGTGGTGTCGTGGGTGCGCCGCCGCACCAAGGCGCCCATCATAGGCATATACAAGGATTACGGCTACGAGGTCTACATAACGCCCACCTTCTCGCACGCCGCGAAGATAGCCCGGGCCGGCGCCGACATCATAGCCGTCGACGCCACCTTCAGAAGGAAGGACCTGAAGCAGTTCATTGACCGCATACACGGCGAGCTCGGCGTGCTGGTGGCCGCCGACGTCTCCACCCTCGACGAGGGCGAGTGGGCCTACGAGTGCGGCGCCGACATGGCCGGCTCCACCCTGTCCGGCTACGTCGGGACGAAGAAGCCCCCGACCGAACCCGATCTGAAGCTGGTGGCCGCCCTGGCCAAACTGAAGGCCGGCCCCGTTATGGCCGAAGGCCGCTACGCCACGCCGGAGCAGGTGAAGCAGGCCCTCAAGGCCGGCGCGCACTGCGTCTGCGTGGGCACGGCCATAACCCGCCCCGACGTGCTCACCCGGGCCTTCCTGCCATGAAGCGCGCCGCGGTAATAGCCCTGGACATAGGCGCCACGTCCATAAAGGCCGCGGTCCTGGATACGGAAGGCAATTTCCTGGCCAAGGCCTCCGCGCCCACGCAGGGCGCCGCCGGCCCGGAGCGCGTGCTGGACAACGCCGCCGCGCTGGCCGGCCAGCTCTCGCGCGGATTGGCGCCCAAGGCCATAGGCGTAAGCTCCTGCGGCATGATAGACCCGCGCCGCTCCACCGTGGTGTACGCCACGTCGGTGATGCCGGGCTGGGCCGGCACCAATATAGCCGCCGGCCTCAAGGCGCGCACCGGCCTGCGCTGCGCCGCCCGCAACGACGGGGACTGCGCCGCGCTGGGCGAGGCCCTGTACGGCGCCGGCAAGGGCGCGGCCGTGTTCGCCATGTACACGCTGGGCACCGGCGTGGGCGGCGGCATAACCATAAAAGGCCGCCTGCTCGACGGGGAGAACTGCGCCGCCGGCCGGCTGGGCCACGTTAAGGTGCACCCCGGCGGCAGGCTCTGCGCCTGCGGCGCCCGCGGCTGCCTGGAGGCCTACGCCTCGGCCTATGCCTGCCGCGCCGCGCTGGAGATGGAGCCTAAACAAGCTTTCGCCCTGGCCGCCAAAGGGGACAAGGCCGGCGAGGCCTTCGTGCACGCCGCGGCCAACGCCCTGGGCCTGGCCTTCGCCGACCTGGCCAATACCCTGAACCCCGGCGTCATAGCCGTGGGCGGCGGCATGGCCGCCGGCTGGCGGCTGATGAAGGCCGGCATCATGGAGACCTTCGCGGCCAACGCGCTGCCGCAGGCTTGCGGCAGCATCCGCATAGTCCCGGCGGTCACCGGCAACGACGCCGGCCTGCTCGGCGCCTTCGCTCTGGTAAGCAAGAAGTTCTGATACAGGAGGGGGAATGAAAAAGCTGCCGCATATACTGCTGGGACTTTACGCGCTGTGGTTCGCCGTTATGGCCGTGCACCCGTACAGCCGCGAGGTGTGGTTCGCCGAGAACCTGCCCATAGTGATCATAGTGCTGGGCCTGGTGTCGACGTACAGGCTGTTCAGGTTCTCCAATACCTCTTACCTGATGATGGCGGTGCTGGTGTTCCTGCACACGGCCGGCGGGCATTATAGTTTCGAACGCGTGCCGTTCGGCTTCATCACGGACCTGTTCGGCTTCGCGCGCAACCACTTCGACAGGGTGTCGCATTTCTCGGTGGGCTTCTACGCCTACCCCATAGCCGAGCTGATCTACCGCCGCGGCCTCACGCGCTCCAAGGGCCTGCTGGCCTTCTGCGGCATAACGGCCATCTTCACGGTGGCGGCCGTCTACGAGATCATAGAATGGTGGTACGCCGCCTCGGCGGACCCGGCGGCCGGCATAGCCTTCCTGGGCAGCCAGGGCGACGTCTGGGACGCCCAGAAGGACATGCTCTCCGACGGGCTGGGCTCCATCTGCGCCTCGCTGTTCTTCCTGTTCCACTACCGCATGGAAGAGAACTGAACAAGTTGCGCTGTGCTACTCTTGGCCGCCTAGCCACCCGGTGGGCCTGCACCTGGGCAAATAGCCCGCTTGACAGGGGCGGCGGCTACTGGTAAACTATTAAGGAAACTTTAGAAACGCTTTAAGTTTCCTAGTTCCGGAGCCGCCATGAAAAAGAAGAAGACCAGGCCCGCCGCCTCGCAGGAGCTGCGGGCCCGCATAATAGACGCCGCCAAGGAGCTGTTCGTAAACTACGGCTTCTCCCGCATAAAGATGGACGACGTGGCCGAAAAGCTGTCCATCAGCAAGAAGACCCTGTACCGCCATTTCCCTTCCAAGGAGGCCCTCTTCGAGAAGGCCCTGCTCACCACGCTGGACGGCTGGAAGGAGCATTATGCCGGCATAGTGGGGGACCGCTCGCGCAACTGCGTGTCGAAGCTCAAGGAGCTCAATGAGTTCATCTCCCGCTGCTACGCGATGATGAGCCGCCCCATGGCCGAGGACCTGCAGCGCTTCGCGCCGCGCACCTGGAAGGCCATAGAGGACTGGCGCCGCGGCGTCATCTTCAACCAGCTGGCCGCGCTCCTCGACGAGGGCGTGGAGAAAGGCCTGTTCGTGCGCGACATGGACAGGCAGCTGGGACTGATACTTTACTACGAGTTCGCCAGCAGCGTGCTCAGCCCGGACTTCATAACCAAGTATCCTTATTCCGCGGCGCAGGTGAGCGACGCCGTGACCCGCCTTTTCTTCGGGCGGCTGCTCACGCCGAAGGGCATGGCCGTGCTGAAGGGGAAAGCATGAAGACCCGGGCGATAGCGTTGGTACTGCTGCTGTGCGCCTCCGGCGCCCGGGCCGGCGAACTTTCGCTGGAAGGCGCCGTCAGCCTGGCGCTGGAGCGCAACAACGACATAAGGTCAGCCCGCCAGAGCGAGAGCGCCGCCCGCCACGCGCTGCGCTCCAGCTACGGGGCTTTCATGCCCCGCCTGGCCGCCGAGGGCAGTTGGACCGCCCTGAACGGCCCCATAGACCTGGACCTGAACAGCGTGCGTTCCGCCATAATCTCGGCCGACGCGGCAACCGCCCTGATGCTGGGCGGCTCCGCCGGCGCGGTGAGGACCGCCCTGGAAAGCGCGCTGCCCGACTTCACGATGCGGGTGCAGGACGAATCCTATTACAACCTGGCCCTCACGGCCTCGCAAACACTGTACGCCGGCGGCCGCCTGGCCGCGGCCTCGCGCGCCAGGAAGGCCGCGCTGGCCTCGGCGGAGCGCAATACCGCCGCCGTGACCGACCGCATTGCCGCCGACACGGCCACCGGCTACTTCAGGCTGCTCCTGGCCGCGCGCACGGCGGAGATACGCCGCGAGGTGCTCGCCGGCATGAAGGACCACGACTTCACCGCGCAGAAGCTCTTTGAACAGGGCATGATCTCCAAGGCCAACCGCATGCGCGCAGAGGCCGCGCTGGCCGAGGCCGCCCGCGAGGCCGCCAAGGCCGGCCGCGACGAGGAACTGGCCGCCATACTGCTGGCCAACCTGATGAACGTGGAGGACAGCAGCTTCACGCTGACCACGGACTTCATGAGCCCGGCCGCGGCGCCCGACCTGGGGCGGGAACTGTCCCGCGCGCTGTCCTCGAACCCGGCGCTCAACATGCTGGAGCAGTCGCAGCGCCAGCTGGACGCCAAATACAGCGCGGCCAGGGGCAACATGCTGCCGTCGGTATACGCCTTCGGCCGCTACGAGGCCTACAAGGCGGACCTTACGGCGCTGCAGCCCGAATGGGCCGCCGGCGTGGGGATAAAGCTGCCCATCTTCAGCGGCTTCTCGGATTACGAGGACATAAAGGAAGCGGCCGACCAGCGCCGCGCGCTGGCCAGCTACACCGAGAACGCCCGCGAACTGGTGAAGACCCAGGTGCGCAAGTTCCACCACGACATGCTCACCGCCGCCGAGCAGTACGACAGCCTGGGCGTCTCGCTGGACCTCGCCGAGGAGAACCTGCGGCTCAACAAGCTGTCGTTCGCGCAGGGCGTGTGCACCTCGCTCGAGGTGATAGACGCCCAGCTGGCGCTCGGCAAGGCGAAGACCGAGCGGTTCAAGGCCCTTTACGACTACACCGCGGCGCTCGCGGACCTGCTGCGCGCCACCGGCCGCGGCGTGGCCATAACCACTTACCACGGAGACAAGATATGAGAAAGACCCACCTGCTGTTCTGTCTGGCGCTGCTCTGCGGCGCGGCCGGCTGCTCCGGCGACCGCCGCGAGACCGTTACCGGCGAGGCCGAGGCCGCCGAGATAGACGTGGGCGTAAAGACCCCCGGCCGCATAGAGCGCGTGCTGGCCCACGAGGGCGACGCCGTGAAGAAGGGCCAGCGCCTGGCCTACATGGAGAGCAAGGAGCTTTCCGCCAAGATGAACACCGTGCAGGCCGCGCTTACCGAGGCCAGGGAACAGTTCGACTTCGCGTCCAAGACCTACGACCGCGTGAAGAACCTCTTCGAGACCGGCGTGGTGCCCAAGCAGCAGTACGACGAGGCCAAGTACAAGTACGAGGCCGCCCGCCAGAAGGTGAGCGCCACCGAGGGCCAGCTGGCCGAGGTGCAGGCCTATTACGACGAGCTTTTCATAAAGTCTCCCATAGACGGCGAGGTCACCGACGTGGTGTCGCGCGAGGGGGAGATAGTGTCCGCCGGCTACCCGGTGTTCACGCTGATGAACCCGGCCGACCAGTGGGTGGTGTTCAACCTGCGCGAGGACAAGCTGCCCGGCATTAAGAAGGGCGACACGCTGGAGGCAGAGTTCCCGGCGCTGGGGAAGAAATTCCCGATGAAGGTCACCTATATCTCGGCGTTGGGCCAGTTCGCCAAGTGGAAGGCCACCAACGAGCTGGGCAGCTTCGACCTGAAGACCTTCGAGGTGCGCCTGCGCTCCGACGCCCAGTTGCCCGACGTAAGGCCGGGCATGACGGTGTTCGTGAAGGTCCCCGTAAAGAAATGAACGGCGTCGCGGCCACGGCATTGCGGGAGATGTCCCGGCTTAAGAACAGCCGGGCTCTCCTGTTCCTGCTGGCCGCCTGGCCGCTCTTTTACGGCCTGTTCCTGGCCGCCATCTACAGCGCCCGCGTGGTGACCGAGATGCCGGCCGCCGTCTGCGACGAGGATTCGAGCTACATGTCGCGCCTGGCCGTGCGCTACATGGACGCCACCCGTTCCATAAACATAAAGTACCGCGCGCGCGACGCCGCCGAGCTGAAGGACCTGCTGATAAGCGGCAAGGCCGAGGCGGCCATATACATACCGCGCGGCCTCTCGGCCGATATCAAACGAGGCAAGTCCGCCACCATAACCGCCTACGTCAACGGCGCGAACCTGCTGGTGGCCAATATGAGCCTTTCCGAGCTGCGCACCGCCGTGGGCACCATAGCCGCCGGAGCGCGCGTGAAGTTCCTGCGCAAGACCGGCAGCTCCGGCGACAAGGCCCTGGCGGATTATGCGCCGGTAAAAGTGGACAGCTTCAAACTGTTCAACCCCGGCGGCAATTACCTCAACTACCTGCTGCCCGGCATCTGGGCCATGATACTGCAGCAATTGCTGCTGGCCTTCGGCGCGCTGGCGCTCACGTCGGAGAAGGACGAAGGAACGCTCGGCGAGGCCGAAGCCGCGGCCGGCAGCCCCGCCGCGCTGCTGGCCGGCAAGGTACTGCCCTACGCCGCCTTCTTCACGCTGATCTTCGCCGTGTTCGACCTGGGCCTCTTCCCTTTCTTCTCCATACCGCGCTACGGCTCGGCGTGGCTCTTGTTCTGCCTTAACGCCCTGTTCATATACGCGGCGCTGGGCCTGGGCTTCTTCATCAGCGCCGTGTCCAAGGAGGCCATGGACGGCCTTAAAGGCGTGCTGCTGGTGGGCGCGCCTGCCCTGCTGCTCTCCGGCTACATATGGCCGGTCTCGTATATCCCGGGCTGGGTGAAGCCTATAGCCATGTGCATACCGCTCACCCATTACCTGGCCGCGCTGCGCACGGTTACGCAGTACGGCGCGGGGCTTTCCTATATATTGCCGCAGGCCGGCGCGCTGGCGCTTACCGGCACGCTGGGGCTGGGCGCGGCCTGGCTGATACTGCGGCGGGGGGAGGCGCGATGAAGGGCTTCCTCGCCGTGTTCGGCCGCGAGTGCCGGCGCATACTGACCAACCGCCACCTGCGCATGATCTGCCTGGCCTCGCCTTTCCTTTACGCCGTGGTGCTCTCGGCGGTTTACGCCCATAAGCGCATAAACCAGGTGCCGGTGGGCCTGGTGGACCTGGACAATTCCGCCCTGTCGCGCGAGGCGGCCCGCCGCATAGACGCCACCGAGAACGTCGACATCTACCGCAGCTACGACGATACGGAACAGGCCAGGGACGCCGTGATACGCGGCGAGGTGCACGGCTTCGTCTACGTACCCAAGGATTTCTCGCGCGACATAAAGCGCGGCGGCGAGGCGCGGCTGCGGCTGGCCGCCGACTATTCCAACGTGGTGGTGGCCAACCCCGTGCTGATGGGCGCCTCCGACGCGGCCAACGACCTTTCGGCCACGCTCTTCGCCGCGCAGGCCTCCAGGCGCGGCGTGGTGCGCCGCCGGGCGGAGGACCTTGCGCAGATGCTGCGCGTGGACGTGCGGCCCATCTTCAACCCGCAGATGAACTATCTGGACTTCTTCGTGCCCGGGCTCATCTTCGTGGTGCTGCAGCAGATCATAATCGTGGGCCTGGCCTTCACCGTGGCCGACGAGCGCAGCAGCGGCCAGGGAGGGGAACTGTACCGCCTCGCCGGCGGCAGCCCCGCCGCGCTGCTGGCCGGCAAGGCCCTGCCCTACCTGCTGGGGAATTTCGCCATCAGCCTGCTCTTCATCTTCGCGCTGCTGCCGCGCTTCGACCTGCGGCTGCAGAGCGGCCTCGCCTCCACGCTCACCTTCACCCTGGCCTTCGTGGCCTGCACCACCGCCTTCGGCCTGGTGGTCTCGTCGTTCTTCAAGCGCACCACCGACGCCTTCCTGGCCCTGATGTTCTTCTCCATGCCGGCCTTCCTGGTGTCAGGCTTCTCGTGGCCGGCCTATGCCATGCCCTGGCCGGTAATGGCCGTGGGCCTGCCCATACCCAGCACGCACTTCATGGCTTGGTTCCGCATGGCCATGTGCACGCCGCTCCCCGCCGGCGCGCTGCTGCTCCCCACGCTGAAGCTGGCCGCCATGGCCTGCGCCTATACGGCTGCCGCCTGGCTGATACTGCGCCGCCTCTACCGCCGGGCCGGCTACACCGTCTAGGTCCTAAGGCCTATTCCTGCGCGGGCCCCGGGGGCCTTGCGCTGTCAAGCCCCGTCCCCTATAATATCTATCATGAACAGGTCAGGCCTTAAAATAATCGCCGCCGCGCTGATAGCGCTGCCAGCCGCCCTCCGGGCGGAATTCGTGTCCATCCCCACCATACTGGACGTGCACGGCCTGAACATGGGCAAGATCTCCTGCGATTCCGGTTCCATAGACTACGGCTCCATAACCGGCTCCGCCCATAACGAGGCCTGCTGGCTGGCCCAGCAGGGCTTCGCCACCATGGACTCCAGCTATTCCGATTATTATTTCGACTGGGCGCTGCGCGACCTCTGCGGCCCCGCCTGCGCCCAGATAACCGCCTTCACCTGGGGCAGCCATATAAAGGATTCCCGCGAATCTGTGGACGCGCTGAAGGAAGCCATCATTCAGACCGGCGAGTCGGCCCGCTCCAAGGGCGCGCCTTTCATCATAATAGCCCACAGCTGGGGCACCGTGCTTACCGCCCAGGCCCTGGCCGAGCTTGAGGACGAAGACCGCGACGGCGGCTTCACCGTGGACAAACTGGTCACCATGGGCAGCCCGCTGTCCACCGTGCTCTACGACGCGGCCCGCGCCGGCCTGATCTCCAACCAGGGCTTCCTGCCCGAACCCCGCCGCGCCCGCTCCATAGAGAAATGGGTGAACTACTACGCCTCGCGCGACCTTATCTCAGGCAAGATCCCCTTCGCCACCGAGAACGTGCGCATAGACGCCGACGACTCGGACTATAAGGACATGGAAGGCCAGGTGCGCATAATGGCCGCGGCCTACATTCCCTACGCCATGGAGGACGTGAAGAACTTCTCCTACGCCACCGAGGTGCGCAACTGGCACATGGCCTATTTCTCGCAGACCTCCACCTACCTCAACAGCGTGCAGCGCTACCTCAACATAGACGCCGTCAGCACCTACGCGGCCGACTACTTCCGCCCCTGAACCGCCCGGTTAATGTTAGAATATCGGCATGGCGCTCGACCCTGCCAAAGAAGGCTACACCATACTGGTATCCGGCGATTCCATATCGCGCGGCGTGGTTTACGACGAGGCCCGCCGCCGTTACTCCCTGCTGCCCGACTGCTACGTGGGCATAATGAGCCGCCTGCTGAAAGGCGCGGTGCACAACATAGCCCGCTTCGGCAATACCGTAACCCGCGGCCTGGCCCGCCTGCCCGCCGAGATCTCGGTGCGGAAGCCCGACATAGTGCTGCTGGAGTTCGGCGGCAACGACTGCGATTTCAACTGGGCCGAGGTGGCGCGCGACCCGCAGGCCCAACACCTGCCGCATACCGATTACGCCCGGTTCAGGGAACTGCTGGCCGGCGAGGTGGACGGGCTTAAGAAGGCCGGCATCTCGCCCGTGCTGCTTACCCTGCCGCCCATAGACGCCGAGCGCTACCTGCAGTTCATAAGCGGCGGCGCCGCGGCGGCCCGCGAGAACATAGTTAAATGGCTGGGGGGAGTTTCAAAGCTTTACTGGTGGCAGGAGCGCTACAACGCCGCCGTGGTGGAGGTGGCCGCGGCCGCCGGCGCCAAAATGATAGACATACGCGCGGCCTTCCTGCGCAGCCCCGACTACCGCGCCCTGCTCTGCGCCGACGGCATACACCCCAACGCCGACGGCCACAAGGTGATAGCCGAAGGCATAATGGATTTCATAAAACCCAACTGCCCATACCTGCTTAAGGCCTAGCGCCTGAGCCAATAAAAAAGCCGGCCAGTGGCCGGCTTTTTTTGCGCCCTGGCGGGCTATTTAGGGCTGGGCGTCACGCCGGTGACGCAGATGATGGTGTTGGCCTTGCCGGCAGCGCGCACCACGCCGTAAACGGTCTTGGCGTCGGCCTTGGAGAGCCGCACGCAGCCGTGCGAGGCTGGCTGGCCCAGCTTCCACTCGGCTTCGGTACCGTGCAGGGCGA
>ERZ1645187.3164-NODE-3164-length-13990-cov-7.992106_pt1 | contig 13990 bp, 14 predicted proteins | sample MGYA00575352_ERZ1645187 | MGnify/ENA primary metagenome ERZ1645187 (study PRJEB40837, sample SAMN11349314) | freshwater sediment metagenome | isolation source: river sediment | host: Sediment | place: India: Wazaribad , New Delhi | collected 2017-02-21 ...
CGAGCTTCGCGGTGGCTTCGTCCGCAACGAGGATGTGGCGCACGCGGAAGAATCCGGCGGGCACATACACCGGCGGCGCATTGTAGCCGTACTGCGCATAGCTTTCGTAGGTGAAATAGTCCGAAGGCGTCTTGTCAAAGAGCGTCTTCTGCTCCGCAAGAACTTCCGCATACTTGGCAGTGAGTTCTTCGTCCGTCATCTTGACGCCGTCGAGCAGCTGCGTGCGGTGTTTGCTCACGAGGGTTTTGTTTTTCTCGTCTTCGAGCATGTCGTTCTGGAGCTTTTTCACCGTGGTGTTGTTTTGCACAAGCGCCTTTGTGAACAAGGTTTTGGCATACGCGTCCACGTTGGTCGCGCCGGCATTTTTCGCCTGTTCGGTGAAAGAAGCGACGGTGTCGTCATAGTTCTTCTGTGCGGTTTCCTTCGCGGTTGCGAGTTCTTCGTCCGTCAGAGTAATGCCAGCAAGCTTCGCTTGATAGATCTCCATCGAGGAGGAAACGAGGTTGTCCAGCAGATAGTCGCGGAATTTCACGATTCCGTCTTCAGTGGACGTGTCATAGCCATACGCGGAGGCATAGCTGAGGCTGTTTTTGTAGGAATTTTCCAGCTGGGTCACGGTGATTTCCTGGTCCCCAACCGTAGCCGCGAGAACGGGTTTGCCGCCGCAGCCAAGCAGCGTTGCCGCCGTCATGAGAATGACCGCAACCAGCGCAAGTGTCCTGTTTCGTTTCATGAATATTAGTCTCCCTTTTGCGTCAGTAGAGCTTCGCCAAAATTTGCGTTGAAACGAGTGAATTATACTCTTGCGTGCCAAGATTGTCAATCGAGGCGATTGTATCCGGCACGCGTGAATCGCCGAAATTTCCTAATTAATTACGCGCTTGAACGTGAACAACTATGGCAAAATGCGCAAGTAGGCCGCCATGCCGCCTGTGTTGCCCTGATCCCGCCGGTGGGAATAGAGGCGCGGCGTCGTCATCGTGCATACATCAAAGAGCGAGATGTGCTCCGGCAGTACGCCCGCTTCGACAAACTGCGCGCACGCAATCATCCAAAGATCGACATGCGGCCGCGCGCCTTCCTGCGGCAACACGCAGGGCAAATCCGGAAACGCTTGCGCAAACTCCGCGGCAACGTTATCCCCAACCTCGAAGCAGTCCGGGCAGATGGAAGGCCCGACTCCCGCGAGGATATCCGCCGGATTGGAGCCATACTCGCTTACCATGCGTTCCACCACGCGCGCGCCGATGCGCCCGAGTGCGCCACGCCATCCCGCGTGCGCAAGACCAATACAGCGCTTCACCGGATCGACGAAGTAAAACGCCATGCAATCCGCGTGCCCCGTAATCAGCGTGATCGCGGGATCATTGGTCACGAGCCCGTCGCACGCGGGCAACGGATCGATGAGATACCCTCTCCCTGCGTCCGCGCGGTCAACCCGAATTACCGTCGTGCCGTGTTCATAGTTGTCCATGACCATGCTATCAAACGGAATCTGCGCCGCACGGCAGAAGATGCGATAGTTCTCCATGACGTTTTCGCGGTTTTCCGGCCGCGTGAAGCTGAGATTGAGCGAGGCAAAGTAGCCTTCGCTCACGCCGCCGCTGCGCGCCGTGAATCCGTGGTCAAACCCCGCTTGCCGTTCCAGCGCGGGCAACGTATAGAGCCCGACGCCATTGACAAAGCGAAACTTCGCACCACGGGTCATGTTTTGATATTGCTCGAGAAATTGTTTTGCATGATTCATTGTGAAAATTGCTTCTCCAGAGCTTCGTGCGGATCAACCGCCGATCGATTTTTATAGTAGAAAAAAAGGCGGCATTGCGCCGCCAAAGGTCATTCTGGTTGTGCGGGCGTGCTCCCGTTTTGAATCACAACGCGCTTTCGCCGGAGCGATCAGCTCTTCTCGTCAAGCAGGTGCTGCAATTCCTTCATGAACGTCTGCGTATCCTTAAACTCGCGATAGACGGAGGCAAAGCGAACATATGCCACCTCGTCCACATCCTTGAGCTTGCGCATGAGGATTTCGCCGATGTCTCGCGTGGTCACTTCGGAAGCCAACGTGTTGAACACTTCTCTTGTGACATCTTCGGCGAGTTTGTCCTGCACATCCGCCGCAACAGGGCGCTTTTCGCAGGCTTTGCGAATTCCGATGCGAATCTTTTCCGAATCGAATGGCTCGCGTCTGCCGTCGCGCTTGACAACCATGATCGGAATCTCTTCAATCTTCTCATAGGTGGTGAAGCGTTTGCCGCAGCTGATGCATTCGCGTCTGCGGCGGATGGCGCTGCCGTCCTCCGTTGGGCGCGAGTCGATAACCTTGCTTTCGATGCTGGCGCAATATCTGCATTTCATGACGGTATGCTCCTCATATGGTGCATTGTTACTTATTATACTACCATATCTATATGTGCAATACCATAAGAGAATTGATATTTCTAAATTTTTCTAAATATGCGCCGTGAATTTCGGGAATGTCGACGGCAAACCAACCGCCAAAACGAAAAAGCGAACCGGAAAACCGATTCGCCTTTGTGACAATTTGAGTGCCAGTGGATTAATACTTGCGCTTTCTCGCGGCCTCAGCCTTCTTCTTGCGCTTCACACTGGGTTTTTCATAGTGCTCGCGACGACGGACCTCTGCCAGGACGCCGCTGCGTGCGCATTTGCGTTTGAATCGTTTCAGAGCGCTCTCCAGGGACTCGTTTTCACCTACGCGAATTTCCATTTTCTTCCCCCCCCTCTTATTCCGACTCTTACTGCGCCTTAGGACGCTAAAAGTCATTATACGCGAGAGGGCAGGCGAAGTCAACAGCTTTTTCCCTGCATGAAACCCGCGCAAAATTTACATTATACAACTTAACGTTTGTGTTGTTTCCGAATATTGGCTGTGTTATACTGTGCGTATGCTCTGTTATCAACAGAGAGTAAATCATCAGGGAGGAAAACTCATGAAAAAAGTAGTAACTATCCTTTTGATTCTGGGAATGATGCTGTCCGTCGTGGCTTGTGCCCCGGCCGCGGCTCCCGCAGCAACCGAACCGGAAGCAACCGAAGCGCCCGCAACGGAAGCAACCGAAGCCCCCGCCGCTGAAGCCACCGAGGCCCCCGTCGCGCTGAACATCGCGATGGTCACCGACGTCGGCAACATCGACGACAAATCCTTCAACGAGTTCACCTGGATGGGTTGCAAGAACTGGGCCGAGGAAAACGGCGCGGTTGCCAACTACTACCGTCCTTCTGAAGACAGCGACGAAGCCCGCATCGAGACCATCAAAACGGCCATCGAAAAGGGTGCCAACGTCATCGTCTGCCCCGGCTACCTCTTCGGCGCAACCTATCAGCAGCTGCCGCAGCAGTATCCGGATGTGATGTTCCTCGGTATCGACCTTGGTCTCGGCGATGTGCCCGCGCCCCAGGCGAACACCGCGCTGATCACCTATCAGGAAGAGCAGTCCGGTTTCCTCGCTGGCTATGCAGCCGTCATGGATGGCTACACCAAGCTCGCGTTCCTCGGCGGCATTGACGTTCCCGCGGTCGTTCGTTACGGCTTCGGCTTCGTGCAGGGCGCTGACAAAGCGGCAGCCGAACTCGGCAACACCAAAGACGTCTCCATCAAGTACTGGTACTCCGGCACGTTTGGTCCGAACGACGAAATCAAGACCAAGACCGCTGGCTGGTACACCGAAGGCACGCAGATCATCTTTGCTGCCGGCGGCGGTATCGTCTACTCCGCAATCACGTCTGCTGACGAAGCAAACGGCAAGCTGATCGGCGTTGACGTCGACCAGGCCAACATCTCCGAGCGCGTCGTCACCTCCGCGAAGAAGGAACTCGAAAACTCCGTCAAGCTCGCTCTGTCCGACCTGCTCGCCAACGGCGGCAAGTGGTCCGAAGCGTATGCCGGTGTTGAGAACAAGCTCGGCGCAGCGCAGGATTGCGTTGGTCTGCCGACCGATGCCGCTTCCTGGAGATTCAGCACCTTCACGCAGGATCAGTACAAGACCCTGTTTGACAAGGTGAAGAGCGGCGAGTACACGATCGCTTCCGCAATCGACGTACAGCCCACCGTCTCCATCACTGTTGACTATCAGAACTAAGTTCTGACGGTTCCAGGCAGGAAACACACGTCACAAAAGGGGCTGGGCTTCAAGCCCGGCCCCTTTTCTATTCTTAGTTAAGCCCTTTGTTTTCCCGTCGGCCTGGTACACCGCATGCCGGAAAACAGATTGTCCAACGCTGGGGCGAGTGCATTTTTTCTTATCATTAAAAGCATAACTTTTCTACACTGCAAAAAAACAACGGTTCATCCGTACATCGCCCGTCTATCATACAATGGGAAGGGATACCGATTATGAACGAATATGTCATCGAGATGCTGAATATCACAAAAGAATTTCCCGGCATCCGAGCCAACGACGACATCACGCTGCGCCTGCGCCGCGGAGAAATCCACGCGCTGCTGGGCGAAAACGGCGCGGGAAAATCCACGCTGATGAGCGTTTTGTTTGGCTTGTATCAGCCGGAAAAAGGTACGATCAAAAAGGACGGCGAGATCGTCCACATCAAAGGACCAAACGAAGCCAACGCGCTCAACATCGGCATGGTGCATCAGCACTTCAAGTTGGTTGAGGTGTTTACCGTTTTGGAAAACATCATCCTCGGCGTAGAGCCGAACAAATTCGGGTTTCTGGAGAAGAAAGAAGCGCGCAAGAAGGTCGTCGCCCTCAGCGAACGCTATGGGCTCAAGATCGATCCGGATGCGCTGATCGAGAATATCTCGGTCGGCATGCAGCAGCGCGTCGAAATACTCAAGATGCTCTATCGCGACAACGACATCCTGATCTTTGACGAACCCACCGCGGTTCTCACGCCACAGGAGATCGACGAGCTCATGCAGATCATGCGCTCCTTTGCCGCGGAGGGAAAATCGATTCTATTCATCACCCATAAGCTCAACGAGATCATGGCGGTCGCGGATCGCTGCACCGTGCTACGCAAGGGCAAGTGCATCGGAACCGTCGACGTCAAGGACACCGATAAAGCGAGCTTGAGCCGCATGATGGTTGGCCGCGATGTCGAGTTTGAGGTCACTAAGGGCGAAACGAAGCTTGGCGATACCGTTCTTGAGGTGAAGAATCTCACGGTTCCTAGCAAGTTGCACAAAAACAACGCCGTCAAGGATGTTTCCTTCCGTGTCCGCGCAGGCGAAATCGTCTGCCTCGCGGGGATCGAAGGCAACGGCCAGACCGAGTGCGTCTATGCGTTGACCGGTTTGGAGAAGCCGTCCGCCGGCGAAGTTTCGCTCATGGGCAATCCAATCGTGTTCGTTGCGCCAAAGCGCGAAAAGCAGCCCGCCTCCGCGCTCAAGGGCGCGAAGACCGTGTTAATGCCGATTCGCCAGCGCAGCAAACTCGGCATGAGCCATATTCCGGAAGACCGCCAGAAATTCGGGCTTGTGCTCGACTATTCTCTGGAGGAAAATCTGGTGTTGCAGCGCTATTGGGAACCGACGTTCCAGAAGAACGGATTCATTCGCAAACAGGACGTTCGCCAATACGCCGAAAAGCTCATCAAGCAATATGACATTCGCAGCGGGCAAGGCCCGATCACAAGCGCGCGCAGCATGTCCGGCGGCAACCAGCAAAAGGCGATTGTCGCACGCGAGATGGATAAAAACCCGAACCTGCTCGTCGCGGTGCAGCCCACGCGCGGCCTCGATGTCGGCGCAATTGAATACATCCACAAGCAGCTCGTCGCCGCGCGAGACAACGGCAAAGCCGTCTTCCTCGTCTCTTTGGAACTCGACGAGGTAATGAACGTCTCCGATCGCATTCTCGTGATGTACGAAGGCGAGATCGTTGGCGAGTTTGACCCCAAGAAGACGACGGTCGAGGAACTCGGCCTCTATATGGCGGGCGCAAAAAAGCAAGCCGCCGAAAGGACGGTGCACTGATATGGGAGAACAGAAAAAGCGCTCCTTGCGCATCCCGGGTAGCACCAGCATTCTCGCCTCGCTGATCTCAATCGGCGTTGGCTTGATTGTGGGTCTCGTGCTGCTCTACGTACTCAACGCAAAAGCGGCTGGCGGCGCGTTCATCAGCCTGATCACCACCGGTTTTCGTTCCAGCGATAAATTCGCAAAGGTGCTCTATCAGGCAGCCCCGCTGATCATGACGGGCCTTTCCGTCGGATTCGCGTTCAAAACGGGTCTGTTCAACATCGGCGCGACAGGTCAATACACGATCGGCGCTGCGTTCGCGCTCATCGGCGCAATCCAGTTTCAGCTTCCGTGGTATGTCTGCCTGCTGCTCGCCCTCATCGGTGGCGCGATCTGGGGCATCTTCCCGGGGTTGTTCAAGGCGTTGTTCAACGTCAACGAGGTCATCACCTCGATCATGTTCAACTGGATTGCGATGTTTGCGGTCAACCTGACCATCAACAACCTGCCCATGATGCTTGCGAAGTACTGGGGTGGCGCGCAGATGGATCGCACGGCGAACCTTGCCGATGCAAACCCCGGCGCGCTCATTCCGCGGCTGGGGCTGGACGTGCTCATGAAGAGCAACTACATGAACATCAGCATCTTTATCGCGATCGCGTTTGCGCTCATCGCGTGGATCATCTTGAGCAAGACCACGTTTGGCTACGAGCTCAAGGCCTGCGGCTACAACCGCAACGCGAGCGTCTATGCCGGCATCAACGCAAAGCGGAACATCGTGCTCTCGATGGTTATCTCCGGCGCGTTTGCCGGCGTTGGCGGCGGGCTCTACTTCCTCGCCGGAACGGGTCAATACACGCTGCTCAAACAGCTCCTCACCGCGGGCTTCAACGGAATCCCCGTCGCGCTGTTGGCAACGTCCAACCCCATCGGCACGATCTTCTCCGCGTTCTTCGTCTCCTATATTCAGGTTGGCGGAGACGCGATGCAGCCGGACTTCGTCAAGGAGATTATCGATATCATCATCTCGGTGATCATCTACCTTGCGGCGTTCGCGCTCTTAACGCGTGAGCTGCTGACCCGCGGCAAGCAACGCCGTCAGGATGCGGCGCTGGAAGCCGCAGCGGCTCCGGCACCCGAAGCGAAAGACGAGGTGAAATAAACCATGAATATTTTAGCGGATATTCTCAGCGCGACTATCGTGTTCATGATTCCTCTGCTGCTCGTCGCCCTTGGCGGCATGTTCTCGGAGCGCAGCGGCGTAGTCAACATTGCACTGGAAGGCATTATGATCATTGGCGCGCTCTTTTCGTGCCTGTTCCTGCGCTATATGGACGCAAGCGGCTTTGGCCCCGCGCATCCGCAATGGGCAATGTTCTTTGCAATTCTCGTTGCGGGGCTTACCGGAGCCATCTTCTCGCTGCTGCTCGCGTTTGCCTCCGTCAACCTCAAGGCGGATCAAACCATCGGCGGCACGGCGCTGAACATGCTGGCTCCCGCGTTTGCAATCGTGCTCACATGGGCGATTCAGGGTCAGGGTCAAACCACGATCCTCATCCCGACCTGGGCGCGCATCACGCAGGAGACGCTCGGCATTCCCGTGAAGGACACCTTCTTGCAGGCGTTCGTGTTCAAGAGCTTCTATCAAACCTCGATCTGGGCGGTTTTCATCTTCATCATCGCCTCAATCGTGCTGTACAAGACGCGTTTCGGCCTTCGGTTGCGTGCCTGCGGCGAACATCCGCAAGCGGCGGACTCCGTCGGCGTGAACGTCTATCGCATGCGCTATTCGGGCGTGTTCATCTCCGGTCTGCTCGGTGGCATCGGCGGCCTTGCCTACACCCTCGCCGCCGGCAGCGCGTTTCAGTCCACCGTCGCGGGATATGGCTTCCTCGCTCTCGCGGTTATGATCTTTGGTAACTGGAAGCCGCTGAACATACTTGGCGCTTCACTGTTCTTTGCGCTCTTCAAAATTCTCGGCTCTTATAGCGGAAGCATTCCGTTCCTGCCGAAATTTGACAACATCAAGGCCAGCGAATATATCTACCTCATGTTGCCCTATATCGTGACGATGATCGTACTCATTCTCACAAGCAAAAAGTCCCGCGCGCCGAAAGCCGAAGGCATCCCCTACGACAAAGGCCGCAGATAATTCAAACTTCGTTTGTAGCACGCACCATTGGGCGCCGCGTCGAAGCGCATTCGCCGCGGCGCCTTCCCACATCCCGCGTTTCTAACCAATCTCCTTACAATCATACTTTCTACATACGGAGGGCTTATGGCAAAACTCTATTTCCGATATGGCGCAATGGGTTCGAGCAAAACCGCAAACGCCATCATGGTTTGGTATAACTATCAGGAACGCTGCAAGCGCGCGTTGCTGAGCAAGCCCGGCGTGGACACGCGGGACGGGGTCTATACCATTCGCTCCCGCAGCGGACTCGAAGCGGAGTGCATTCTCTTTGATCAGATCGACTGGGACAAGGTGCGCGCAGGCGAATATGACTGCGTGATCATCGACGAGGCGCAGTTCCTCTCCGTTGAGCAAGTGGATATGCTGCTGCCTATCGTGGACGATTACGACGTACCGATCATCTGCTATGGTCTAAAAACCGATTTTCGCGGAGAGTTTTTCCCCGGCAGCGCGCGTTTGCTTGCCCGTGCGGATACGATTGAGGAAGTCAAAACCATCTGCTGGTGCGGAAAAAAGGCGACGAACAACGCCCGCCTCGATGGACACGGCGGCATCACGAAGGTTGGCGAACAGGTCGTCCTCGGCGCAAGCGACAAATACATCGGTCTTTGCCGCAAGCATTGGCTGATTGGCGATCCGGGTCCCGGTCTTCGCGCAGAGGATCTTGCCAAGGGCGCGGTGCCCGGCAAATGCGATTGTACCGAAGACGACGAGGATTGACCCGCAATCTATGAAATATTACGTAGCAAGCGGCGTGCGAAACGCCGAAAAAGTGAATCTCGCGGCTGCCGCGCTCAACGCGGCGGGACACACGCGCACCTATGACTGGACGACGCACGGCGATGTATCCAAGACGCCGGACGCGCGCAAGCAAGAGGTCGCAGGAAACGAAGCGCGCGGGGTCGCGGAGGCGGAACTGGTCGTGTTGCTCCTGCCCGGCCGCTTTGGCACGCATGCGGAGCTCGGCATCGCGCTGGCCACCGCAGCCAACAAGCGCATCCTGCTCTGGTCGGAATCCAGCGCGCCCTTCGACGGAACGGAGGGCTTCTGCGTGTTTTATCATCATCCGGCGGTCGAGCGCATCGTCTGCCCGTTTGAAACGCTTTTGACCAATCTGGCAAACATCGAAGGAGACGCTCTTTGATGAATTCCGTCCAAAACAAAACCATTCTCCACCTGACCGACTATGGTGCGCCATACGCGGGTAACTTCATCGCGTCACTCACCGCGTTGGAAAGCCTTTTGGATTCAAACGAAGCAAAGACGGTCTATGTGCTGCCCTCGCGTGCGTCTGACCGCGTCTGGGCGCAGGAGATGGCGCAAACGCATGACGTTCGTTTTCTTAAAAATGGCGGCTTTTTCTCTTATTTGCGCCAGGTGCGCGGCCTGCTGAAGGAAACGAACGCGGATGTTTTACACGAGCACTTCATCCATTTTTCGGAGAAACTCGCGGCGTGGTTCGCCAGCAAAACCTGCGGGCACCGGGTCGAAACCGTGCTTCACCTGCACAATCACATCGAACTGCCGAAAAGCCCGCTCCTGCGGCTGCCGCATATGCTCTATTTTCGCTCGGTGTCGCGGTTTGTGTGTTGCAGTGAGTCCGTCGCCGCCCACATCATCGCAGACGGCGTGACAAAAGAGCGCGTCCGCGTCGCCCAAAACGCAATCGCGTTTGAGCGGCTGGATTGCTTCGATTCCTCCGTGCGTGCGTCGCTCCATCTGCCGCAGCAGGCGAAACTTGCGCTGATGTTCGGCTACAACTATTCGATCAAAGGCGTTGATCTCGCGGTCAATGCCGTGCGCCTCTTGCGGGAACGCGAAGGCTTGCCCGTCACGCTTGCGGTTGCGCTTTCATCCAATCTAGAGCAAGTGCGCCTTCGCATCTGCGCGGAGCTTGGCGTTTCGGATGTGCCGGACTGGATCTTGCTCCTGCCTCCGCGCGAGGATGTCTCCTCGTATTACCGTATGGCGGATGTGTTTCTTTCGCCCAGCCGGCAGGAAGGGTTTTGCTATGCGCTCGTGGAGGCGGCGTATTGCCGCACGCCGGTGCTAGCCAGCGCCATCGACGCGCAAAAGGATCTCGCGCTGCCAAAGAGCGCCTTCTTTCCGCCGGAGGATGTGGAGGCTCTCGCCTCTGCCCTGCTGCGCGTGTTGAGTGAGGAGCATACCGCCTCTCGCGCGCAAGCGCTGGAGCAAGCGGGCGAACGCGTCCGGCAAACGTATGCCCTTTCTCGCTGGGCGGAGCGCGTTTTAGCGGCATATTTGGAAATACTTTGACCAAACGCCAAATACGGGGAAATTTCGGCGGTTTTCTTCGGATTCGGGGTTGACACCTTACAGAGCGTTTGTTAAACTAATCGGTGTGCCATTGGGTTTCGGAAGCCACAGCCCCGGCGACTGTACTCGAGAACACAGCAGAATTCAATCGATATGATATGATGGAGGAATCGCCATGAAATCCTATATGGCAAAGGGCGAAACCGTCGAGCGCAGCTGGTACGTTGTGGATGCACAAGACATGGTCTTAGGCCGTCTTTCTTCCCAGGTAGCAGCGATTCTCAGAGGGAAGCATAAGCCCATATACACCCCGCACGTCGACACCGGCGATCACGTGATCATCGTGAATGCGGGCAAAGTGCGTCTGACCGGCAAAAAGCTGGATCAGAAAAAGCACATCCACCACACCGGTTATCCGGGCGGCATCCGCGAGGTCAGCTACCGCACGTTGCTGGCCACCAAGCCGGAGTTTGCCGTCTATGAAGCGATTCGTCGCATGATGCCGAAAGGCCCGCTCGGCGACAAAATGCTCAAGAAGGTTCGCATTTATGCGGGCCCGGAGCACAAGAACGCCGCGCAGATGCCCCAGCCGCTGAAGCTGAAATAACGAGAGGAGAACAAGAACATGGCAAGTACGCAATATCTTGGTACCGGCAGACGGAAAAAGTCCATTGCCCGCGTTCGTTTGCTCCCCGGCAGCGGTAGCATCACGATCAACAAGCGCGAACTGGACAACTACTTTGGCATGGAAACGCTGAAGATGATCGTCCGCGCCCCGCTTACCCTCACCGATACGCTTTCGAAGTTTGACGTGTTCGTCAACGTCTATGGCGGCGGTTACACGGGTCAGGCCGGCGCAATCCGTCACGGCATCGCCCGCGCGCTGCTCGTTGCGGAACCCGCTCTTCGCCCCGCCCTCAAAAAGGCCGGCTACCTCACGCGCGATCCGCGTATGAAAGAGCGTAAGAAATACGGTCTGCATGCAGCCCGTAGAGCGCCCCAGTTCAGCAAGAGATAATCTCTTTTGCCCGAACGAAACAGACCAAATCAGCATCCCGCACAACTTTGTGTGGGATGCTTTTTTTGTGCCGATTTGCAGTTTTCCCCGTTCTCGGCGTATAATACGGCTATGGATTTTTCAAAAACACGCCTCAAAAAGCTCGGCAAACGCGCCGCTGCCACCGCGGCGAGTCTGCTTGCCGCTTTCTCCCTCGCGCTCGGCGGCGTAGTGGATTCGCCGGATGAGCTGTTCTCCGGCGCACCGCAGACGGCGCAAGTTGTCCTCTGCGCTTCCGCGCAGGACGTTTGCATAGAAGAGAGCGTACCCACTGCGTCCGTCAAAAAGGAGCGTTTGCGGGACAAACTCCGCCGCCTGTTCCTCGCGCAGCCTTCTTTTGTGCGCGGGGTCGTGCTCCTTCCCTTCTGGGCGGTTGGCAAAGCGTTGGTTGGCTTGCTCTCTTTGCTCTTCACCGCGCTCAGCCCCGTGCTCCAAGTCATACTAGGCGTGATACTCAACGCCGCGCTCCTGTTTGGATTGTTCCTGATCGTGCTCAAGCTGCTCTTCCCCAACCTGCGGCTAAGAGACTTCCTGACCAAACGAAACATCCTCCTGCTCGCCATTGGCAGTCTTGCGCTTTCGGCAACGGACGCAATCCTCCGCGCGTTCTGGGAGGACTACCGCCCGATCAGCATCGCAATCAAGCTATCGGTCGGCTTGGTCGTTCTCTCGCTGTTGTGCTGGCGCATCTTCGGCAAACGATTGCAACAAAAAGCAACGCAAGCAACATAAAAAGAGGCCGAAGCCTCTTTTTTGTTTATCGAATCGTTTCGTTATCGCTTCGCGGGAATGCTATCCAGTAGCGCGTCCACCATCTCCGGCGGCGTTGCCCAGGAGGTGCAAAAGCGCACCACATCATGCTCCGCGTCAAACACCTGCCAGAACGCATAGCCAAAATCGTTCGCTAGGGTACTGAGCAGTTCCCGCGGCAAGATCGGGAACACCTGATTGGTTGGGGAATCGACAAACAGGTCATATCCCTTTGCGCGAACGCCGGATGCGATTTTCTGCGCTTGTTGCACCGCGTGCCGACCAATCTCGTCATATAGCCCGTCTGCAAACAACGTCTCAAACTGAATTCCCAGCAACCGCCCTTTGGCGAGCATTCCGCCGCGCTGCTTGATATGATAACGAAAGTCCTTTTTCAACGCGGGATCGTTGATTACCAGCGCTTCGCCAAACAGCGCGCCCATCTTGGTTCCGCCGATGGAAAACGCGCTGGCGTATCTCGCAAGCTCCGGCAGGAACACATCCGCTCCCTCCGCCGCAAACGCATTGCCGAGCCGCGCGCCGTCCACATACAGCGGCATGCCATAGAGCAGGCACACGCGGGAGATCGCCCGCAGTTCTTCTCTGGAATAAACCGTGCCGACCTCCGTGGGTTGCGAAAGATAGACCATGCCGGGCTGCACCATGTGCTCCGCGTTTGCGTCCGCATAGTGTGCGGCAACCAGTTGCGCAATCTGCTCCGCCGTGATCTTGCCGTTTGTGGTCGGCAGCGGAAGCACCTTGTGTCCGGTTGCTTCGATGGCGCCCGTTTCGTGGACGTTGATATGCCCGCTCTCGGCGCAGACGACGCCCTGATACGGCTTGATGCTCGCAGCGATGATCGTGAGGTTTGCCTGCGTGCCGCCGACGACGAAGTGCACGTCGCTCTGCGCGCCGCCAAGCCGCGCCTGAATCAGCGCACGCGCATGCGCACAGCGGCCGTCCATGCCGTAGGAATCGTCTTGTTCGCGGTTTGCTTCGGCAATCGCCGCCAAAATACGCGCATGCGCGCATTCATTATAGTCGTTCATAAAGTTATATCGCATGGTTCGTTCCTCCGCGCGGCGAACCTGCGCCGCATTTTCTGCAAGAGTATAGCATATTTTTCACCACTTCGGGCGCAGAATTTTCCGCAATTCCAAATAGCCCTTCGCGTGCCTTGTTTTGTTCACACGCGGGTTGCTCTCGCGTCACGCAAAACGGCGTTTGCCATTTGCATCCGTTGAGTAAAATCTCCTATAATCAAATCATGAAACGACTTTCTAACACATACTTGACGCGCCTTCAGTCGCGCTTACTCGTCCTCCTGCTCTGCCTTAGCCTGCTCGCGGGTTGCTCTCCTGCGCCAATCGACACACAAGAGGACGCGCTGACAGACGAAGATGCGACAGAATCGTCCGCAGTTGCCGATTTTGAGGCAACCATCCCGCCGGATCGCGTGTCGGCCATCAAGTCGGAACCGATCGACGCGCTTTTAGCGGGACAGGACTTTGCGATTCTGTTTGTCAACGTCGGCAAGGCGGACGCAACGATCCTCCGTATAAAAGACGTTACCGTGCTCATCGACACGGGTTCGGCGGAATCCGCGCCGCAGCTGATCGCCGCGCTCAACGCGCTCGGCGTCGCGCGGATCGACGCGGTGTTGATCACGCATAGCCACAGCGACCATCTCGGCGGGCTCGACGCGCTCAGCGCAAACTATCAAATCCCGATGGTCTACTCCCCGTTCTACTCGGAAGCGGACAAGAACGGC
>ERZ1645187.3165-NODE-3165-length-13985-cov-6.431587_pt1 | contig 13985 bp, 13 predicted proteins | sample MGYA00575352_ERZ1645187 | MGnify/ENA primary metagenome ERZ1645187 (study PRJEB40837, sample SAMN11349314) | freshwater sediment metagenome | isolation source: river sediment | host: Sediment | place: India: Wazaribad , New Delhi | collected 2017-02-21 ...
TGCTGGATGCGCTGGACCTGCAGCCCACGGATGTGGTTCTGGATCTGGGCTGTGGCCTCGGCTATTCCGCGGCCGTGATCGCCCGGATGGTCGAAGCGGTGGTTGCCGTCGAGGCCGAGCCGATGGCGACCGAGGCGCAGCGGATTCTGGCCGCCGAGGGTGTGGACAATGCCGCCGTCGTCGCCGGGGATCTGGCCGAAGGCTGCGCCAAATGCGGTCCTTATGACGTGATCACCTTGCAAGGCGGGGTCGAGGTTCTGCCCGAGGCGATCGCCGCACAGCTGAAAGAGGGCGGCCGCGTTGCCGCGCTGTTCATGGACGGCCCCCTGGGGGCGGTGAAGATCGGCCACAAATCGGGTGGAAAACTGGTCTGGCGCTTTGCCTTCAACGCGGCCGCGCCGGTCCTGCAGGGTTTTTCTGCTCGACACGAATTCGCGCTTTAGAATATGAAGGCCGCATTCTCCGGTCTTGCGCCTGACGTTGAGCGGGCTATGGTCTGGATGGGCAAGGACCGATTGCAAGAAAAGATGGGCGGCATGATGCGGAAATTCCTGAGAGTTCTTGGTGTGGTTGCAGGGGTCGCGGTGGCGCCGGGCGCCTTGCAGGCCGAAACGCTGGCCGATGCGCTGGTCTCGGCCTACAAGACCTCGCACCTTCTGGATCAGAACCAGGCCGTGCTGCGTGCCGCCGATGAAGATGCCGCGATTGCCATGTCAAAGCTGCGGCCGGTGGTCAGTTTCGTCGCCTCGGGCGGTTTCCAGCAATATGATCAACGCATCAGCACGGGCCTTTTCACGAAGGCCAATCATACCAGTTCGGCCAGCTATGATCTGACCGCCGAAGTCGTGCTCTGGGCCGGTGGCCGGGGCAAGCTGGGCCTTCAGGCGGCGCGCGAACAGGTTCTGGCGACGCGGGCCGCGCTGGTGAATGTGGAACAGCAGGTGCTGTTGCAGGCCGTTTCGGCCTATGTCGATGTGCAGCTGCAGCAAGAGATCGTTGCCCTGCGGGAATCGAACGTGCGGGTCATCACGCAGGAATTGCGGGCCGCGAAAGACCGGTTCGATGTGGGCGAGGTGACCCAGACCGACGTGTCGCTGGCCGAGGCGGCTCTGGCGGCGTCGAAGGCCAATCTGGCGGCGGCCCAGGGGCAGCTGATGGTGGCGCGCGAACGCTACAAGGCGGCGGTCGGGCATTACCCGCAGAACCTGGCCCGTCTGCCCGGGACGCCCGGCCTGCCCAGAACGCTGGACGAGGCCAAGTCGGTGGCCGAACGCGGTCATCCGGTGATCATTCAGGCCCAGCATCAGGTGTCGGCCGCCGATCTTGGGGTGAAGATCGCGGCAACGTCCTTTGGACCGACGCTGTCGGGCTCGGTCAGCGCCGGTGAGGATTTGAACAGCGGCGTGGCCTCGGTGGGAGTTGGGGTGCAGCTGCGCCAGACCCTGCTGGCCGGCGGCGGCAATGCTGCGGGGTATCGCAGGGCCATGGCCGGCAAGGAGCAGGCCGAAGCCGGCCTTCTGCAGACCGTGGTGCAGGTCGGCGAGCAGGTCGGGCAGGCCTGGGCGCAGCTGACGGTGGCCCATGCTTCGATCGAGGCGGGCAAGCAGCAGGTGACGGCGGCGCAAAAGGCGTTTGAAGGCGTGCGCGAAGAGGCCAAGCTGGGCGCGCGCACCACGCTGGATGTTCTGAACGCCGAGCAGGATCTGCTCTCGGCCCGGGCAGCCCGGCTTGAGGCCGAGGCGAACCGCTATGTCGGTGTCTATCAGGTCTTGTCCTCGATGGGCCAGTTGACGGCCGAAAAGCTGAACCTGGGCGTGCCGGCCTTTGACCCCGAGGCTTATTACGATGCGGTCAAGAACGCGCCGGCCCATTCGACCCGGGGCAAGGCGCTGGATCGGATCCTGGAAAAGATCGCCGATTGAAATCGGTCACAGTTGACGCAAAAGGCCCGGGGTGTTCCGGGCCTTTTTCTTGTGGAACTGGCGCTGTCGCGGTAAGGTCAGCCAAGCCCGAATGGGCACGGTAACAGGCAGGCAGTTTCATATGTCCGAAGCAGCGAATTCCAGCGAAATCGAGGATGTCCTTTCCTCCATCCGGCGTCTGGTGTCGGATGATATCCGACCGGCAGGCGCGGGGCCGGTGTCACGCCCGGCCGCCGAGGGCAGCAAGCTGTTGCTGACGCCGGCCTTGCGGGTGGTGCAGAATGACTGCCCGGCAGAAACTGCCCGCGCCATTGACGATGTGGTGGCCGCTGTCAGCGCCGGGGTCGCCCATCAGCACGACGACTGGGAGCCCGAGATCGGCGACACCGCCGCCGAGGCGCCGATGATCGAGGATGCCGAGGAATTCTGGCAGGATGCGCCGGTTGTCTCTGCCTATGCCGAGGCCGTCCCGCAAGCTGAGGTGGCGGTCGAGGCCGTTCTTGACGTCACCACCGACGAGGCCGTCGCGCCCATGTCGGCCGAAGCGGGGGGGGAAGCGCTGCCCGAAGCGGTATCGGACCTGCCCGGTTGGGCGCAGTCCAGCGGTGCAGATGAGGCTGAACTTCCCCGCCCCGATCCGGTGTCGGGCGGCACGCTGGAGCCCGATCGTAGCTGGGCCGATCAGGCCGAAGCCGCCGTTCTGCAGGAATTGACCGGCACCGTCCCGCCGGCCGACGCTGACCAGCCCGAGGATGATCTGCCCGCCCTGCCGGTGGATGAGGCCCTGTTGCGCGAGATTGTCCGTGATGTCCTGCGCGAGGAGTTGCAGGGCCCCCTGGGCGAACGCATCACCCGCAACATCCGCAAGCTGGTCCGGGCTGAAATCGCCCGCGTGATGGCGACAGAACAACTGCTCTGAAGCTTCCGCAAGGCCCGACATGCAAAAAGCGCCCTGAGGGGCGCTTTTCGTTTTCCCAAAGGCGGAAAGGATCAGGCCGCTTCGGCCTGCTCCAACTCCAGCGCATGACGACGTTCCGATTCCTCGCGGCTCAGGGCAACCGAGGTGCGCACGCCCTTGGCGACGAACTCCATCAGCCCCTTCACAACCCGTTCGTTCGGGTCGATCCCGGCGCAGGACAGCACCTCGCGCCCGTCGCGCGACCGCGCCCAGCGGGCGATCTGGTCCGGCCCGTTGCCGTATTTCTTGTCATCTGCAATGGCGTCATCCAAAGCAGCCAGCACAACAGCCGCAAACAACTTGCGTGCGCGCTGGCCCTGTTCGAAGTTGAACGCCGTGCTGTCGATGGAATCGAGCATGCTCGCTATCCTGTTCTTGCTCTTGTCTTTCTCGCGTTCCGTGCTTGTAACGACTTTGGTCTGATTCGGGGTGTCATCTTTTGAATGGCAGCCATGCAATTCCTGCATGGGTCAAAAATGTCACCACCGTATCTAGTCGGCTTGCCGCGGAAGCATCCGCCATATATAGGGGCGGTCCCAAGCATTTCAACCTTTTGACAAGGTTTTGCCACAATGGCCAAGATCAACGGAAACGAAATCAAGCCCGGCACCATCATTGACCACGATGGTGGTCTTTGGGCGGCGGTAAAGGTCAGCCACGTCAAGCCCGGCAAGGGCGGGGCCTTTGCGCAGGCCGAACTGAAAAACCTGCGCGATGGGCGCAAGCTGAACGAACGCTTCCGGTCCGAGGACAAGGTGGATCAGGTCGAGCTGGAGATGAAGGACCAGCAGTTCCTGTATGAAACCGACGGTCGTCTGGTGTTCATGGATGCCGAGACCTATGAGCAGATCGAGCTGGATGCCGAGCTTCTGGGCGACCGGCGGCCGTTCCTGCAGGACGGCATGACGGTGGCGGTGCAGTACTATGGCGAAGAGCCGCTGAACGTGCGCCTGCCGGTGAAGGTGACCTGCAAGGTCGTGGAATCCGAGCCGGTGCAGAACGGCCAGACCGCGAGCAAGTCCTACAAGCCCGCCGTTCTGGACAATGGCGTGCGGATCATGGTTCCGCCCTTCATCGGGGTGGATGAGGATGTGATCGTCAACACCGAGACGCTGGAATATTCCGAACGCGCCTGACGGCGGGGGCCGGAGTTTGCACAAACTCCGGTCCGGAAAATGCGCATTTTCCGGGGCCGCCCTTTTGGGGCGGCCCTGCTATTCCTGCCAGAGCCGGGCCTCGCCGGCCTGCAGCTCGCCCTGCGCCTGATCGAGGCGCAGCCAGGCCAGCCCCGCGCCGCCGCTTTGGGTGAAGAGCTGTCCGACCACCTTGTCGCCCGACCGCACCTCCGTTGCCGCAGGGGCCTGACGTTCGACGGTGACGCGGACCAGCCCCTTGCGCAGCTCGGTCTTGTGTTTCATCCGCGCGGTAACTTCCTGACCGACATAGCAGCCCTTGCGGAAGTGCACGCCGTTCAGCCGTTCAAAGCCGTGTTCAAGGATGTAACTGTCGTTCGCGATCAGTTCGATCCCGCTTTCGGGGATGGCATGGGCGACGCGGATGGCATCCCAGTCGATTTCGGGCGCGGTGCCCGGCGCGCCATAGGCCCGCCAGCCCAAGGCCGGGTGGCGCGGGTCGGGCAGGGCGCCTTGGGGCGCGGGGCCAAGGCCGCGCGTCACGGCCAGATCGCTGGGGGCAATTTGCACATCGGCGCGCAGCTTGTACATCGACAGGCGCTGGACCGTTGCGGCGGCGAAGGAGTCCTTGATGTCCAGAAGCAGGGCAGTGCCGGTGTTGACCACGAAGAAATCGGCCAGATACTTGCCCTGTGGTGTCAGGAGCGCGGCCCAGACAAGGCCCGGGCCCTTGGCCAGCGGCAGCACGTCGTTTGACACCAGCCCTTGCAGGAAGGTCAGAACATCCGCCCCGGTAAGGGCAAAGATCTTGCGGTCGGTGGCGGTTTCACCCATCGGTCAGCCCTTGAATTGCAACGCATGCAGCCGCGCGTAAGCCCCGCCCTGCGCCAAAAGCGCCTCGTGCGGGCCCTGTTCCACGACGCGGCCCTGGTCCATCACGATGATATGGTCGGCCTCGCGCACCGTGGCAAGGCGATGGGCGATCACAAGCGTTGTGCGCCCCTGTGCAGCCCGGGCCAGCGCATCGGCGATGGCAGCCTCGGAGGCGGCGTCCAGCGCGCTGGTCGCCTCGTCCAGCAAAAGCACCGGCGCGTCCTGCGCCAAGGCGCGGGCAATGGCCACGCGCTGCTTTTGCCCGCCCGACAGGGCCGCGCCGCGCGGGCCGACGGGGGTATCCACCCCCTGCGGCAGGTTCGGCAGGAAGTCACTGACATGGGCCATGGCCAGCGCGGTTTGCAGCCTGGATTCGGGCAGGGGCTGGCCAAGTTCGATATTCTCGCGCAGGGTTTCGTCGAACAGTGCGGCATCCTGCGTGACGCTGGCAAAAAGCGCTCGCTGGTCGGGCAGGGACAACGCGGTGCTGTCCACCCCGCCGATCAGGATACGGCCGCTGCCCGGGTCCATCAGCCCGGTCAGAAGCTGGAACACCGTCGACTTGCCCGCGCCCGAGGCGCCGACGATGGCCGTCGTCGCGCCTGCCTTGGCGGTGAAGGACAGGCCGCGCAGCACCGGCTGGTCGCCATGGGCAAAGGTCACGTCCTGAAACACGACCTCGGGCGCGCCGGGGGCGGGACGGGCGGTGCTGGTGGCGGGGCGGGTCTGGGCGGGGCGGGTGTCCAGCAGGCGATAGATCCGCTCAAGGCTGGCGGCCGCCACCTGCCAGCTGCCCGACAGATCGCCCAGCCGCCGCATCGGCTGAAAGGTCAGCGACATGGCGGTGAAGAAGGACATGAATTCGCCCGTCGTCCGCTCTCCGCTGGCGATCTGGCCGCCGGCCATCAGCAGGACGGCGAAAAAGCCAAAGCCGGTGACGAAATCCATCATCCCCGGCATCAGGGCCCGGCCCGCCATGATCTTTACCTCGGCCCGGCGGATCAGCCCCAGCACCCGGTCAAAGCGGCCGGCCTGATATGCCTCCATCCGGTTCAGCTTGACCGCCTGAATGCCGTGAAAGATTTCGTCCAGCCGGGTGGCGCGCAGGCCCGCCTGATCGCGCAGATGCACCACCTTGCGCCGGATATAGCGCTGCACCACCAGCGACGGCAGGATCAGAAGCGGCGCGCCGATCAGCGCGGCCAGCGTCCAGACCGGATCGATCGACAGCGCCACGGCGAAAAGGAAAATCAGGCTGAAGAGGTCGCGCCCGATGCCCGAGACCAGCGCGCTCCAGATGCCTTGCACCGCCATCGTATCGCCCTGCACCCGTTCGATCAGCGCGCCCGGCGGGTTTTCCTGAAAGAACCGTCCCTCCAGCGTCAGAAGGTGGCGCAGCAGGGCCGATTGCATGGCCGCGGCCACCTTTTGCGTGACGGCGGAAATCACCGTGCGCGAGGCGATGGTGGCAAGGCCGCGGATGGCAAAAAGGCCAAAGATCGCAAGGCCCACCGTCATCAGCGCGCCGCGGTCGCCTTCGGTAAAGACCTGATCGAACAGGGGTTCGATCGCCTTGGACAGCGCGCCCAGTGTCGCGCCTTCGATCAGCATCAGAAGAAAGGCCAGACCGATGAAACCGGCCTGCGGGCGCAGGTAATCGCGCCAGAAGCGCGACAGGAGGCGGGGGTTCGGCGCTTTGTCTTGGCTCAACAGGGGCCCCTTGGCGCAGCAGACGGCAAAGCCCAGCCTTAGCCGCGGCGGGCGGGGCTGTCCAGAAGCTGCAAGGCGGTCAGGCCACCTGCTCGCCCCGGTTGACGGGCGGGCGGGGCGGGGTTAGCCCTTGATCCATCTGCCGAAAGGACGCGCGATGACCCTTGCCAACGGCCATGCCTATCTTGCCATTCCCGGCCCCTCGGTGGTGCCCGATCGCATCCAGCGGGTGATGCACCGCACCGCGCCGAACATCTATGAGGGCGAGTTGCATGCGCTGGCAGGCTCGCTCTGGCCCGATCTGCGGGCGCTGGCGGGCACGGGGCAGAATGTGGCCTGCTATATCTGCAACGGCCATGGCCTGTGGGAGGCGGTGGACACCAACCTCTTTTCCCGCGGCGACAAGGTGTTGCTTCTGGCCTCGGGCGCGTTTGGCCTTGGCTGGGCGACGGCGCTGCAGGCCCTGGGGGTTGAGGTCGAGATCATGGATTTCGGCCGCTCGGCGGCCCCCGATCTGGCTCGGGTCGAGGCGCGGCTGCGCGCCGATGAGGGCGCGATCCGCGCCGTTCTGACCACCCATGTCGATACGGCCACCTCGGCCCGCACTGATATTGCCGGCCTGCGCGCGGCGATGGACCGGGCGGTGCATCCCGCCCTTCTGGGGGTGGATTGCATCGCCTCGATGGGCTGCGACGAATTCCGCATGGATGATTGGGGCGTCGATGTCGCCTTCACCGCCAGCCAGAAGGGTCTGATGCTGCCGCCGGGCATGGGCTTTGTCTGGTTTTCCGAAAAGGCCCGGGCGGCGGGGGCAAAGGCGGGGCTGCGCACGCCCTATTGGGACTGGACGCCGCGCGCCGACGGGGCCGAGTTCTGGCATTACTGGCACGGCACCGCGCCGACGCATCACCTTTTCGGCCTGCGCGAGTCCTTGACGATGATCCTGCACGAAGAGGGCTTGCCGCAGGTCTGGGCCCGGCACGAGGTGCTGGCCCGCGCGGTCTGGGCGGCGTTCGATGCCTGGGGGCAGGGGCATCCGCGCATCGCGCTGAACATGGCAGATCCACAGGCCCGCGCGCGGGCGGTGACTGCGGCCCGTCTTGGCGCGCCTGATGCCCTGCGCTTGCGCCAGTGGTGCGAGGCGAAGGCCGGGGTGACGCTGGGCATCGGGCTGGGCATGGCCACGCCGGACGATCCGCAGGCGACGGGCTTTCTGCGGGTGGCGCATATGGGGCATGTGAATGCCCATATGACGCTGGGGGTTCTGTCGGTGATGGAGGCGGGGCTGAAGGCGCTGGCCATCCCCCACCGCCCGGGCGCGCTGGAGGCGGCAACCGCCGTGGTGGCGGCGGGCGCATGAATATGCAGGTCAAACACCCGATCTTTGGCGTCGGGTTGATGCTGGGGGCCATGGCGGTTTTGCCGGGCATCGACGTCATCGCCAAGATGCTGGGACAACAGGGCCTGCCGGTCTTGCAGATCGTCTGGGCGCGGCTGGCGCTGGGGGCGGTGCTGACGCTGCCCTTCGCCCTGAAGATCGCCGGGCTGCGGGGCCTGTGGCCGGCCCGGCCGGTCTATCACCTGATCCGCGCGGCCTTTCTGGTGGCGGCGACCTTCTGCTTTTTCCTGTCGCTGCACTGGCTGCCGATTGCCGACGCGCTGGCGATCTTTTTCGTCCAGCCGCTGATCGTCACGCTGCTGTCGGCGCTGATCCTGCGCGAACAGGTCGGGCCGCGGCGTCTGATCGCGGTGGCGGTGGGGTTCATCGGCACGATGATCATCATCCGCCCCGGCCTGGCCGAGGTGAACCCCGGCTCGTGGCTGGCCCTGGCGGCGGGGTTGTTTCTGGCCTGTTACTTCGTGATGACGCGGGCCATTTCGGGGCAGGCCCATGCCATGGTGACCACCTTCCAGACCTCGCTTCTGGGCGGGCTGATCCTGTCGGTGGCGGTGTGGTTCCTCTGGGTGCCGCCCAGTCCCGCGCAATGGGCGCTGTTCGTGGGGCTGGCCTGCATCGCCACCTTCGGCCATCTGATGATCGTTCGCGCCTATGACCACGCCGAGGCCTCGCTTCTGGCGCCGCTGGCCTACACCGAGATGGTGACCTCGGTCATTCTGGGCTGGTTCTTCTTTGGCGATTTTCCCGATTTCTGGACCTTCGTCGGGGTGGGTGTGCTGATTTCCTGCGCGCTCTACATTTCGATGCGCGAACGGGCGGCAGGAAAGCCCCCCACGCCCGAGGCGATGGAGCAGCCCTGATGGGCGGCCCCGCCCGCCAGAGGGGGCGGGGCACTGGCGCTACTGCGGCTGTTTGGCCAGCCAGTCCTCCATCCAGGTGATCTCGGCCTCTTGCGCGGCGATGACCGCCTCGGCCAGCTTGCGCACCTCGGGGTCTGTTCCATGCTCCAGAACGATCTTGGCCATGGCCACCGCGCCTTGATGGTGGGGGATCATGCCGCGGATGAAATCGACATCGGCATTGCCGGTAAAGTCGATCGCCATGTCCTGATGCATGGCGGCATTCGCCTCCATGAAGGCTTTGGTCGAGGGGCTTTCATGGCCGGTCATGGCATGGCCGGCATGCGGATCGGCCGTCGTTTCGGCATGGGCAAGGCCTGCAGTGGCCAGAAGTGCGGCAACAAGCGCGGGACGGATCATGGAAGGCTCCTTTCATCTTCCCTCCCATTGACCCTTTTCGGCAGGGCAAAGGCAAATCACCCCTTGGTGAAGCGCTTTTTCGCACAAGACCCCTGCAGCCACAGGGGCTTCACCTTGGGCCGGTCCCTGCTATGCTTGGAGAAGATGTGAAGGAATGTCCCATGGCACAAGGCAAGCGGCCGACAGTCGGCATCATTTCCAACTCTCATGTGATGCACGACCGCTATGCGGTGCATGGGGCTGGGCATATCAACTCGTCCGCCGTGGCCGAGGTGGCCGATTGTGTGCCGGTGATCGTGCCCTCTGACCCGCGTTTGGTGCAGGTGTCCGAGCTCTTGGAGCTGTGCGACGGTTTCCTGCTGACCGGCGGGCGGCCGAATGTGCACCCGTCAGAGTATGGCGAGCCCGAGACGCCCGCCCATGGCGAATTCGACCGCAACCGAGATGCGATCACGCTGCCGCTGATCCGCGCCTGCGTCGAGCGCGGTCAGCCGTTCCTCGGCATCTGCCGCGGATTTCAAGAGTTGAACGTGGCCATGGGCGGCAGCCTGCACGCAGAAATCCGCGATCTTCCGGGCCGGATGAACCACCGGATGCCGCCCGAGGGCACGCTGGACGAGGTCTTTGCGCTGCGCCACCCGGTGCGGTTTACCGAAGGCGGGGTGTTTCATCGCCTGATGGGGGCCGAAGAGGTGATGACGAACACGCTGCATGGTCAGGGCATTGCCCGTCCGGGCGCGCGGATCGTGGTGGACGGCTACGCCCCCGACGGCACGCCTGAGGCGATCTATGTGCAGGATGCGCCGGGCTTCACGCTGTCGGTTCAATGGCATCCGGAGTGGAACGCGGCAAGCGATCCGGTGTCGCGGCCGTTGTTCACGGCCTTCGGGCAGGCGGTGCGGGATTGGGCAGCCCGGGCCTCTTGAGGCCAAAATGCCCTCTGACCTCAGCGGCTCGGTCGTGCGGGATGCCGGGCGTCTGGTAACCGCTTGATGCGCTTTGCGGCAAGGTCGGCCTATGGGACCGGCCTTGCCGCGCAAGTGCTCAGTTCGTCGGGCAGGCGCCGTTCACCAGAGCGACGGAACAGGCGACAACCGTCGCTGCCGCCGGTGCCGGCGCTGCGGCTGTTGCCGCGGGGGCAGAGGGGGTGGCGCTGGGTGTTGTGGCCGCGACGCTGCTTGCCGGCGCGGTGGCGGCCGGGGCCACGGCGGGCGCCGCATTGGTAATGACCGGCGCCGGCATCACGGCCGGTTTCGGCACGATGATGGCAGGGGCCGCGGCCGGCGTGACCGCCGGCTTCGGCGCGGCCTTTTTCGGCGGCGGCGGCAGGTTCAACCCCTTGGGCATCGAGCCGTCGGCGTTCAGCACTACCACCTTCGTGCCATTCGGCACCCGGTCGAACAGATCCATCACGTCCTGATTTATCATCCGGATGCAGCCCGACGAGGCATTCTTGCCGATCGACTGCCATTCCGGCGTGCCATGGATGCGATAGCCGTAGTCCACGCCATTCGTTGTCAGATAAAGCGCCCGCGCGCCCAGCGGGTTGGTGGGCCCACCGGGCTGGCCTTTCTCCCACTTGGCCAGTTCCGGCTTGCGCGCGATCATCTCTTTCGGCGGGGTCCAAGTGGGCCAGGTCTTGCGTTCGGTGATCAGCGCCTCGCCCGACCACTGAAATCCCGCCTTGCCAACGGCGATGCCATAGCGCACCGCCCGGCCCTTGCCGGTGACAAGGTAAAGATGCTTGGCCGAGGGGTTGATGATGATGGTGCCCACCGGCTGGTCGGTCTCATAGGCAACGGTCTGGCGCTGGTACTCCTGCGGAACCTTCTCGACCGGCACGGCGGGCACGTTGAACTGCGGGTCGGCCTTGGCGGAATAGACGCCCTCGATCAGCTTGGCCTCTTTCGGCAGATCGCCGGTCCGCACGGCCGAGGAACTCGCCGTGGTGCTTGTGACGGAAGGATCGGTGACACAGGCGGCCAGCGACAAGGACAGTGCCGTGGCGGCAAAGAGGCGGAAAGCAATGTGCGACATCTATGGTTCCAGAGGATTCATGGCCGATTCCGGGCCGCTGTGGACCGCAGGTTGAGTTTACGCTTAGCCGAGGAGCCTTGTCGCGTCAAAGCCCCCCGGCCTCACGCAATGGTGAACGGGGCAAGGAAGCTGTGGACAAGTCCTAAAGCGTGGTGCGCAGGTGCCACAGCTCGGGAAAGAGCTCCACCTCCAGCATGCGCCGCAGGTAATTGACCCCCGACGTGCCGCCGGTGCCGCGCTTGAACCCGATCACCCGCTCCACCGTGGTGACATGGTTGAAGCGCCAGCGACGGAAGTAATCCTCGAAGTCCACGAGCTTTTCGGCCAGCTCATAGGCCTCCCAGTGCCGCTGCGGATCGCGGTAGACGGTTTCCCACACCGCGCGCACGCCGTCATGCGCCACCCAGGGCTGACGCAGGTCGCGGCCCAGAACCTCGGCCGGAACCGGCAGCCCGGCACGGGCAAGATGGCGCAGCGCCTCGTCATAAAGCGAGGGGCGCGCCAGCTCTGCCTCAAGCTTCGCGGTCAGATCGGCGCGGTGGGCGTGGGGCTTCAGCATGGCCAGGTTGCGGTTGCCGACGGCATATTCGATCAGCCGGTATTGCCAGGACTGAAAGCCCGAGGATTGCCCCAGGCCCTCGCGGAAGGTGGTGTAATCGCTGGGGGTCATGGTGCGCAGCACGTCCCAGGCATTGTTCAGCTGCTCGAAGATGCGGCTGATCCGCGCCAGCATCTTGAAGGCTTCGCGCGCGCGGTCTTCGGCCACGGCGCGGCGGGCGGCGTCCAGCTCGTGCAGCGCCAGCCGCATCCACAGCTCCGACGTCTGGTGCTGGATGATGAACAGCATCTCGTCATGCGCGCCAGTCAACAGGCGCTGGCTGTCCAGGATGCGGTCAATCTGCAGGTAGTCGCCATAGGACATGCGGCCGTCGAATGACATCTGCGCGCCGTCTTTGGCGGGATCATAGGTGGTCATGGGGGCTCTCCGTTTGATGAAAGGGATGGGGCGTCAGGCGACGCGGGCCATCCGGTTCAGCACGGAAAGATTGCCAAGGGTCCGCCACAGGCAAGTCCAGCCCGAGGGGCGGCAAAGGGGCAGGGCTGTGGCCTTCCTCTTGGTCAAAATACTCCCGCCGGAGGCACCCGGCCGGTCCTTCGGAGCCTCCGGCGGGAGTATTTGAGCCAAGAGGAAGCGCATACCCTCAGGTCACCTTTTTGCGGGTCTTGAATTCGGGGGTATTCCAGAGCGATTTTGCCATGATTTCGGCCAGCACGTCCACGGCTTTGGCAACATCGGCGTCCGAGGTGTAAAGGGGCGTGAAGCCGAAACGGATGATGTCGGGCGCGCGGAAGTCACCGATCACGCCATGGGCGATCAGCGCCTGCATGATGGCATAGCCCTCGGGGTGGCGGAAGGACACTTGCGAGCCGCGCATCGCGTGGTCGCGCGGGGTGGCCAGCGTCAGGGTCGGGCAGGCGGCCTCGACGCCCTTGATGAAAGCGTCGGTCAGCGCGAGCGAGCGGGCGCGCAAGGCGGCCATGTCGACCTTGTCCCAGATGTCGAGCGAAGCCTCCAGTGCCGCAAGTTGCAGGATGGGCGGTGTGCCGACGCGCATGCGCTCGGCCCCGCGGGCGGGGCGGTAGTCGAGGTCAAAGGCAAAGGGGGCGTCATGGCCCTGCCAGCCCGAGAGCGCCGGGCGGGCGGCGGCCTGATGGCGGGGCGCGACATAGATGAAGGCCGGGCCGCCGGGGCCGGAGTTGAGGTATTTGTAGGTGCAGCCGCAGGCGAAATCGGCGCCGCATTTGGCCAGCTCCACCGGGAAGGCGCCGGCGGAATGGGCAAGATCCCAGATGGTCAGCGCGCCTTTTTCATGGGCGCGGGCGGTGATGGCGGCCATGTCATGCTTGCGGCCGGTGCGATAGTCGACCTCGGTGATCATGGTCACGGCCACGCTTTCGTCGATCGCATCCAGCACCTCTTCGGGCGCGACGATCTTGAGCGTGTAGCCATCGCCCAGTGTCTTGCACAGGCCCTGCGCCATGTAGAGGTCGGAGGGGAAGTTGCCGCTGTCCGACAGGATCACCCTGCGCGGCTTGTTCATTTCCAGCGCCGAGGCCAGCGCCTGATAGACCTTGATCGACAGGGTGTCGCCCATGGCCACGCTGTCGGGCTCTGCCCCGACCAGCCGGGCGATGCGGTTGCCGACATCCATCGGCTTGTCCATCCAGCCAGCCTTGTTCCAGCCGGTAATCAGCATCTCGCCCCATTCATCCTTGACGGTGCGCGCAACCCGCTCGACGGCGGCCTTGGGCAGCGGGCCCAGCGAATTGCCGTCCAGATAGATCATGCCGTCGGGCAGGTGAAACTGGGCGCGGGTCGCGGTGAAGTCGGTCATGGGGCACTCCGGATCAGGCAGGAAACCTTGTATCGCTTTGGCAATAGCGGCAAGCGTCCTTTGTTGCAAGAAATTTCAAGCTTGAAACGCTTTTGCCGCTGTGGCGACCTGTCAATGAGAAATGCGACAGGAATTTGCCTGAAAGCGGTTGCATGTGAGGGTGTCTTGGGCATTATGCATGCGCAGAAATGGGGCTAAGGGAACAAATTGCAGGCAATTCTGGCGAAATGGCTGGATTGGCCACCGGTCTGGACCCTGTTCGGTCTGGGGCTGATCTGGGTTCTGGCGTTGATTCCCC
>ERZ1645187.3166-NODE-3166-length-13983-cov-4.798105_pt1 | contig 13983 bp, 13 predicted proteins | sample MGYA00575352_ERZ1645187 | MGnify/ENA primary metagenome ERZ1645187 (study PRJEB40837, sample SAMN11349314) | freshwater sediment metagenome | isolation source: river sediment | host: Sediment | place: India: Wazaribad , New Delhi | collected 2017-02-21 ...
TGCGGCTCGGCAATCCGAACGGCGCCGCCAGCCTGCGGCGGGCCGGCAAGGGCGGAGCCGCCCTGCGCGCCACCGTCACCGCCAATGCCGAGGGCTTTGCCCGCGACCTCGCCCCCGTCATCGCGGATATCCGCGCCGGCGGCGCAACCTCGCTCCGGGCCATCGCCGCAGAACTCTCCGCAAGAGGCATCAGGACACGGCGCGGCGGGAAATGGCAGGTGTCCAACGTCAAGGCCGTGCTGGAAAGGATCGCAGCGCTGGAAAGCCGGTAGGGTGCAGTTCAGTGCAAGCGGAACAATCTAACGCAGTCGAACATATGTGTCCGTCGTCAGAACATTTGGCGCAGATTGGGGTGTAGATTAGCGGAGTGCGGGCGTCGTCTGTGGATTGATGTCAGGCGACGATCTTGCGGTGCTGCAAGCGCCGATGTTCGATGGTCTGTCGCTTGATCCTTTCGCGCTGTTTGATGATGGCCGGAGCCCTGCCGAAGTAGGCAACGGCGGGCGTCACATTGTTCAGGCTCTCGTGATAACGCTGGTGATTATAGTGCTCGACGAAGGCCTCGATCCGGGCCTCGAGGTCGCCGGGCAGGAAGTAGCTTTCCAGCAGGATGCGGTTCTTCAGGGTCTGGTGCCAGCGCTCGATCTTGCCCTGGGTCTCCCGAAAGCCTCGCGCCCTTCATCGACGGGTTTCTTGCGCTGCTGACCCGGCACGGGCTTGGCTTCGGCATCTATGGTCATGTTGATGTCGGCTGTCTGCACATTCGCCCGGCGCTGAACATCGACGATGCGGCGGATCGCGCGAAGCTCGTTGCCGTATCGGACGGGCTGTTCGACCTGACGCGCAGATATGGCGGCATCTTCTGGGGCGAGCATGGTAAGGGCGAGCGCGGCGCCTATTTGCGCGAATGGATTGGCGAGGAAGCCTATCGCGCATTGCAGGGGGTGAAACGCGCCTTCGACCCCTCGGGGCAGCTCAATCCCGGTAAGCTGGTTGCGGAGAAGGGCGAGATCATGGGGATTGCCACCACCCCGTTCCGGCCGTTCAACGCCCCGAAGGGCGATCCGATGACCTCTGCCTTCCGATGCAACGGCAATGCGCAATGCCTCAGCCATGCTGCGGCGGTGCCGATGTGCCCGAGCTTCAAAGCAAGTGCTGAATCGGATCTCGTCATGTCCGCCTAACAATCAATGAAGAGCAGATGTTCCTTTTCCTAGCATTCCTAGGAATACTATCCAGTATCGTTGTGGTTCTCGTCAGAATGCAGCCGGAGGAGCAGGGGAAGACCGAATGGAAAAAGCGCAAAGTGGGGCCGAGGCGCTGGTGCGCTCGCTGATCTCCGGCGGTGTGACGACTTGCTTCGCCAATCCCGGCACCAGCGAAATGCATTTCGTCGCGGCGTTGGACCGTATCCCCGGCATCCGCTGCATCCCCGGGTTGCAGGAAAACACGGTGACCGGCATGGCGGATGGTTATTTCCGGGTCCTGGGTCGTCCTGCGGCGACCCTTTTGCATTGTGGCCCGGGCCTCGCCAACGGGATCGCCAATCTGCACAATGCGCGACGCGCGGAAAGCGGTGTGGTCAATATCACCGGCGATCATGCGCTGGCCCATGTGAAATATGACAGCCCGCTGACCAGCGATATTGCGGCTTTGGCGGGGGCGAGCTCTGACTGGTTGCGGATCAGTTCATCTGCGGATGAGATCGGCGCCGATGCGGCGCATGCGATCTCGCAGGCCGGGGCAGGGGTTGGGCATGGGCGGGTGGCAACGCTGGTGCTGCCTGCTGATGTGTCTTGGGGAGAAGGTGGCCGCGAGGCGCCTGCAGGCGCGGCAGCCCCGCAGCCGCTGAACCCTCCCGACGCGGGGCGGATTGACTCGGCGGTGACCGCGCTTCGTTCTGGCGAGCCCTGCGTCATCGTGCTGGGGACCGCTGCTCTGACAGTCGCGTCACAGCCTCTGGCTGCTGCGATCTCAGATGCGACCGGCGCGCCGCTGAAGGCCAGTGGTATGGTTGCCGTTCAGCCGCGAGGGCGCGGCAGGCTTGATATCGCACCCGTGCCCTATCCGGTAGATCTCGCACTGGCGGCGCTGGAGCCATTTACGCGGGTGATCACCATCGGCTGCCCGATGCCAACGGCTTTCTTCCTGTATCCCGGCAAGCCCAGCCTCGTGACCAGGCCCGATGCCAGCCATATCGCATTGGCCGGGCGTGACGAGGATTGTCAGGCCGGGCTCGAGGCCCTCGCGGCGGCGCGGGACGCGGAACCGGCTCCGCTGCCGGTTCCGCCCGTCACTCCCTTTGCGCAACCCGAGGGAGCGATCACTGCCGAGGGTTTTGCCGAGACGGTTTGCGGGCTGATCCCGGAAAATGCTATCGTGGTTAACGAGGCACTGACGCTGGGCACCGGCTTTCCGGCGCGGGCCGGGCGGACGGCGCCCTGTGACTGGCTTCACATCACCGGGGGCGCCATCGGTGGCGGTATCCCTGTTGCGACCGGCGCGGCGGTGGCTGCGCGCGGGTGCCGGGTGATCACCTTGCAGGCGGATGGATCTGCGGCCTACACGATGCAGGCGCTCTGGACCCAGGCGCGCGAGGGGCTGGACTGCCTGACACTGATCCTCAACAACCGCAGCTATGCGATCCTTGTTGGCGAATATGCCAAAGTGGGGGCCGAGCCGGGACCGACAGCGATGAACATGCTGTCTCTGGACCGCCCCGGCATCGACTGGGTCGGGCTGGCGGCTTCGCTTGGTGTTGCGGGCGAGGCGGTGATGACGCTTGGCACCCTGCGCGGCGCGATGCAGGGGGCGCTCGGGCGCAAGGGGCCTTACCTGATTGATGTGCGCTTCGCCTGACGGTTGCGTGAGGGAACTGGCAGAGACGGCAGTGGGGGATAATCATGGATCTTTCGCTTTCCCTCACAGGAGGGGAGCGTTGGGTCAGATGCATGGGAGGAAGGGTCATGCCTGTTGAGACCGACAGCGCCGCAAAGTTTCGCAATCTCTCGCGGATTGCGCGGCTGATCCAGGACAGCCACGATCCCGATGAACTGCTGGTCCGGCTGGTGGAGGGGGTCTGTCTCAATACGATCTGGAATTTCAGCAGTATCCAGGTGCTTGATCAGGAAAGTGGCAAGACCATCCCGATCATCCGCTATAATCCGTTCAAGACCGATACGAGGGATCCGCCGGATTCCTGGGATGCTGCCGACAGCCCTATTCTCTCTGTCGTCGAAACCGGCCGTCCGGTGGTCATCCGCGACGCGGCCGAACAGGACCGCTATCGCGGTTTTCGCGAAGATGCGAGGCTCAGAGGGTATCACACAGTTGCCTTCTTCCCGCTGAAATTTCCCGACCGCCAGGGCCGGGCGCTGGCCTTTACCGTGATCTCGCATCAGGTAATTGATGTGGATGACGAGGAACTGGCCTATCTGCAATGTCTGGCCGATCTGGCCGATATTGCGGTGCGTCAGATGCTGCGGTTGGCCGAAGAGAAGAAGGCCACCGGCAAATCGCGTCAGATCCTGCGCAATCTGACAACGGCGCTGGCCGGATCACTCAATATCGGCATGTCCTCGGGAATTTTCCCACTGCTTGGCAAGCTGATCCCGACGCGCTGGTTCGCGATTGACCTGACCACGGGCAACCTGCTTTGCGATGAGGCGACCCTTGGACAAGAGCTTTCCGAGGGGCTGCGCCTGGATCTGCCGGCGCTGATGCGTCTGGCGCGGCAATCCACCTCCCGCAAGGACAGCACAGATGTGACCGTCCGGTTGGGCGCTAAAGAGGTTCGCCTGCGAGTTCAGGGGCTTGCGATTGACGGCGAGAATGTCGGGGCCCTGTTCCTGGTTGCGCCGGAACAGGTGGCTGCGCAGGAATGGGTCTCGGTCGAGGCCGCACATCTGGCGCTTTCGACTCTGATCCTGCGCAACCATATGGCGTTTCGCAGCCGCAGCCTGATCGAGCGGCGGGTCTTGCAGCAGCTGGTTTCCGGCAATGGCGATATGGCCGAATTGCTGGCGGAGTTCCGGCTTCTTGGCATCAGCCCAGATGATCCGCGCCGCGTGCTGATGGTGCAGGCCTCTGAAGGCGGCTTGCCCGGCGATATGCACAGCTTCATTCTGCGCAAGGTCGAGGCGATGTGCGGTGTCTCGCTCTCGCTGATGGAGGGGAACCGCCTCGGACTTCTGGTGCCGGATCATCCCGGGCTGACCGATGAAAAGGCGCGGATCTCGCTTTTGCGCCAGCTTCAGCCCGCCTGGTATCGGCCACTTTCGCTGACCCTGTCAGAGCCGGTGACCCGGCTTGGTGATTATGCCGAAGCCTGGGCCGGGTGCCGCAGGGTGCTGGATGTCGGCCTTGCGATGAAGGCCGAAGGCTGGATCAATGGCGGCAAGATCGGCTACTTTCCCCGCCTGATGGCGAGCCTGCCCGAAACCGTCGCCGAAGCTTTCCTTGCGCGCACAATCGGACCCCTGCTGGATGGCGGGTCCGAAAAGGGCCGCACCGCGCTCCTGACGCTCGGCACCTGGCTCTCGACGGGGCGGCGTTTGCAGGAAACGGCGGATCAGCTGGGCATCCATGTCTCGACGCTGCGCTACCGGCTGGAGCGGTTTGCCGAGCGCTATGGCATTGATTTTGAAGACAGCGAGACCTGTTTCGATCTGGAAATTGCCATCCGTCTCTATCGCTTGCGGGACTCCTATCAAAAGCAGTAATTTTTTCTGCGGCCTTTGGCCGTCTCATCGGAAGCTGGGTCAGAAAGGTGCTTGCTAAGCTTCATCCGGGATAAATGATATTCGGATGTAGCGGTGTCTTCAGCTTCTTCAACGCTCGCGGCCTCACAGCCTCACGAGGCGGCGCTTGCCCGGAAAAAGACACTGCGCCAGGCGTTCGGTGCTTTTGCGACCGGCGTGACCGTTGTCACCGCACGCGACGCCCGGGGGCGCCCGGTTGGATTTACCGCCAATTCCTTCACCTCGGTCTCGCTTGATCCGCCGCTGTTGCTGGTCTGTCCTGGCAAGACCTCGTCCAGTTTCGCGACCTTCAGCACGACCAGCCATTTTGCGGTCAATATCCTGGCCAGTGATCAGCAAGAGGTGTCGCATCGTTTCGCAACGCCCGTCAGCGACCGTTTCGCGGGGCTTGCATGGCATGAGGGACTGGCAGGCCTGCCGTTGATCGACGGCGCGGCCGCCACCTTCACCTGTGCGCGTCACCAGCTGGTTGATGCCGGTGATCATGTGATCCTGATCGGCGAAGTGCTGGAAAACAGCGCGACGGGCGCAGAACCGCTGGTCTTCTCGCAGGGGCGCTACCGTGAACTTGCATCGCATGTGCCCGAGGTGGGGGTCCGCGTCGGCGTGATCGCGCTGCATGAGGGGCGCGTGCTGTTGCGCAAGACGGGTGAGGGGGCCTGGGAGCTGCCGCTCGGGCCGGTGCTGCCGCTGTTCGGTCAGGCCCGCAACTGTTGCGAGGCCGATCTGGCAAAGGCGGGTGCGGCGGTTACGATCACCCATCCCTATTCCATCTATGACGACGGCGAAACGGGCGAGAGCCGCTTCTTCTTCATGGCCGAGCTTGAGCCTCTCGCGGCGCTGCCCTCCGATATGGAGCTTTTTGCGCCTGATGAACTGCCGATTGACCTGATCCGCGATCCGGGGATGCGCGATTTGCTTTTTCGCCATGGGCGCGAGCGCCAGAAGGGCCGCTACGGCGTCTATGTCGCGCATGACCGCGCGTCGGGCAGCGTCTCGCATATGACCGGCGGCTCGGAGCGCTGGCCCGATATTTTCCAGCCCGACAGCTTTCTGACAGAGGGGATGCCGAATGACCAAATTCACGCTAGAGGCGCTGGAGGGCAGCCGCCTGCCGATCTTTGTGGCAGGCGAATTCCGGACCTCGCAGGGTCAGCCGATTGCCTGTTTCGACCCCGCGACCGGCGAGGAATGGTGCTCGATTGCCGATGTGACCGAGGCCGAGGTAAATGCAGCGGTTGAGGCCGCCCGCGCAGCGCTGCGCGATCCGGCCTGGCGCGACATTTCGCAATCAGACCGGGGGATGATGCTCGGGCGGCTGGCCGACCTGGTGGCCCGCGATGTCGAGCGCCTCTCGCAGCTTGAGACAAAGGACAACGGCAAGATCCTGCGCGAAATGCGGGCGCTGACCCAGGCGGTCTCAGTCGGGATGCGTTACTTCGCGGGGATGGCCGACAAGGTCCAGGGCACCACGATCCCGGTCAACAAGCCCGATATGCTGAACTTCACGCTGCGCGAGCCGGTGGGGGTGATCGGGGCGATTGTGCCGTGGAACTCGCCTTTGTTGCTGCTGAACCGCTGCATGGCGCCTGCGCTGGCGATGGGCAATGCGCTGGTGGTGAAGCCCTCGGAACATGCCTCGGCCGCCGTGCTGGCGCTGGCCGAACTGGTGGCCGAGGCGGGCTTTCCGTCCGGTGTGTTCAATGTGGTGACGGGCTACGGCGCCTCTGTGGGCGATGCCATCGTGCGCCATCCCGGTGTCAACAAGATTGACTTTACCGGCGGCACCGCGACCGGGCGCCTGATCGCGGGCGCGGCGGGGCAGAACCTCAAGCCCGCCATGCTGGAACTGGGCGGCAAATCCCCCCATATCGTTTGCGAGGATGCCGATCTCGACCGCGCCGTGAACGGGGTTATCTCGGGCATTTTCGCCGCCGGAGGCCAGACCTGCGTTGCCGGATCGCGGGCGTTTGTGCATGAAAGCATCTATGACGAGGTGATCGACCGCCTCGTCGCCCGCACTAGGGAAATCCGCATCGGCGCTCCTACGGATGAGGCCACCCAGCTCGGGCCCCTGGCGCTCTGGGCGCAGGTCGGCAAGGTTGGCAGCTTTATCGAAAGCGGTAAGGCAGAGGGCGCCTCGCTGGTCGCGGGCGGCGGGCGGCCCGAGGGGCTGGGCAACGGCTGGTATGTCGAACCCACTGTCTTTGCCAATGTCACCAATGATATGCGGCTTGCGCGCGAAGAGATTTTCGGCCCGGTGCTGGGTGTTCTGAAATTCCGCGACGATGCCGAGATGATCGAGCTGGCGAATGACACCGCTTACGGCCTCGCCTCGGGGATCTGGACCAATGACATGAACCGTGCGCTGAAATTCATGCGCCGGATCGAGGCAGGGATGGTCTGGATCAACACCTATCGCAGCCCCTCGATCATGTCGCCTTCGGGCGGGTTCCGGGACTCGGGCTATGGCAAGCATAACGGCTTTGCCGCCATCGAGGAATTCAGCCGGATCAAGACGGTTGTGATCGACTATTCGGGCCAGACCCAGGACGCCTTCGTCATGCGCGTCGCGAAATAAGGAGCGGAAAAGATGAGATTTTCACTCGCGCTGAACTATGGGCGTTTTGATGAAAGCATCGGTATGGATGCGGTGGCGAAAAACGCGCTGGAACTGGTAAAGATCGCAGACCAGGGCGGTTTCGACACGGTCTGGACCGCCGAGCATCACACGATCGAGGTCACCGCCTCGCCCAATCCGTTCCAGATCCTGGCCCATTGGGCGGCGCATACCAAACGGATCCGGCTGGGGACCGGCGTGATCTCGGCGCCCTACTGGAATCCGATCCGACTGGCGGGCGAGGCCGGACTTTGCGATGTGATCACCGGCGGGCGGCTGGAACTCGGCTTCGGGCGCGGCTCGTATCAATATGAGTTCGACCGCATGGCGGGCGGCATGCCGCAAGAGGAGGGCGGGCGCTATATGCGTGAGCTGATCCCTGCGGTGAAGGCGCTGTGGCGGGGTGACTATGAACACAAGGGCGAGATCTGGAACTTCCCTGCCACCACCTCAGCGCCCAAACCGCTGCAAAAAGAGATCCCGATGTGGATCGCCGCGCGCGATCCGGCATCGCATGATTTCGCGGTGGCGAATGGTTGTTCAGTTATGTCCACCGCGTTGCGGCGGCCCTTCTCCGAGGTCGAAGTGCTGGAGGCCCGTTTCCAGGCCGCGATGAAGGCGAATGGCGCGACCGGCCTTGACCATGCCAATATGCGGCTTGGCTGTGTCTGGGAGGATAAGGCCACCCGCGATATCGCGGTGCATTCGATGGTCAATTACGGTCGCGGTTTCGAGAACCTGTTCAAGAACATAGCTACTGTGAAGAACGGTTTCCCCGATCTGGTCGATTTCGATACCGTCGCCAACCGCGATGAGTTCCAGCCAGAAAATATTTGCGAAAACATGATGTTCGGCACATCGGACGAAGTGATCGCCAAACTGGAACGCTATCAGGCGGCGGGGATCCGGCATTTCATGTTCGGCACCACCTTTGGCCTGCCGCACGATGTGGCACGCCGCTCGGTCGAGCTGTTCTGTGACCGGGTGATCCCGCATTTCCGCGCCAAAACCGCAGCGCTTGAGGCGGTCTGATGCTGGATTTCGAACATCAGGGCTGCCGACTGCGCTATGAGGAGACCGGCGAGGGCCGCGCGATGGTTTTCGTTCATGGTGTCGGCTCGACGCTGGAGGCTTGGGATCTGGTTCTGCCCCATATGCCGCCGGGCCGCCATATCCGCCTCGACCTGCGCGGGCATGGCGGATCGGGCCGGGCGCCGGGGCCTTACAGCCTTGAGCTGATGGCGGGCGATGTGCTGGCGCTGATCGACCATCTCGGGCTGGACCGGGTGGCGCTGTTCGGCTTTTCGCTGGGCGGGCTGCTTGCGCAATATATCGCGATCCACCACCCGGGGCGGCTTTCCGCCGTGGCGCTGATCTCGACTGTCGCGGGCCGCGACGAGGGCGAGCGGGCACGGGTCGAAGAGCGCCTTGCGACGCTGGAACGGGACGGACCACTGACCCATCTGACCAATGCGGTGGAGCGCTGGTTCACGCCGGACTTCCTTGCGAAGAACCCCGATGCGATTGCCGCACGCCGGGCTAAGGCACTGGAGAATGATCCGGCCTGCTATATGGCCGCCTACCGCGTGCTCGCGCATTCCGATCTGGCAGAGGATCTGCACCGGATCGCCACGCCCACGCTGGTGATGACGGGTGAGGCCGATATCGGATCGACCCCGCGCATGTCGCGGCTGATGCAGGAGAGGATCGCCGGTTCTGATCTGGTGATCCTGCCGGGGCTGAAGCATTCGATCCTGCTTGAGGCCCCCGAGCTTGTTGCGCGCCATCTGGGCGCCTTGCTGACGAAGACCACAGAGAAGACCGCAGAGGGACGGAAATGAAACCTGAAATTCGCAAATATGTCGCCTATGTCGAGGATACGCTGATCGAGGGCGGCAAAGAGGCCGCAAAGCCCCTGCGCATCGCGGTGGTGACGGCGGTTTTGAAAAACCCCTGGGCGGGCCGCGGTTTCGTGGAGGATCTGCGCCCGGAAATCCTCGCCTTCGCACCGCTGTTGGGGCGCGAGATGGTCGGGCGTCTGATGCCGCTGGTCGGCGGCGGCGAGAATGTCGAGGCTTTCGGCAAATGTGCGATTGTCGGCACCAATGGCGAGATCGAACACGGCTCGGCGCTGATCCATACGCTGCGCTTTGGGAATTTCCTGCGCGATGCGGTGAATTCGACCGAGTTCATCTCTTTCACCAATAAGCGCGGCGGCCCTGGCAATCCTGTGACCTTCCCGCTGAAACACATCACCAAAGGCGGCGCGCGCTCGCATTTCCTGACGGCTGAATTCTCGGTTATGGACGCCCCCGGTCCCGACGAGATCCTGATCGCCATCGGCGTCGCGGATGGCGGGCGGCCGCATGCACGGATCGGCGACCGTTTCAGCGATATGGAAGAACTGGCGCGCGAGGCCGAAGCGAAGTGAGGGGCTGATCAGCCGCGATCTGCCAGCCGGGACAGGATATTCCGGCTGGTCGTCACCGCGCCATAGTTGCGGGCGAAGGCGCTGAGCATGGCGCTCGCGGCCTGGGCATTGTCCGAGGAGACCGCGTCGGAGAGGATCGTGACCGGCCAGCCGAAATGCACGGCATGACGTGCGGTATCTTCGACGCACATCTCGGTGATGGTGCCGGTCACCACCAGACTGTCTGCCCCGGCATGGCGCAGGCGCTGGTCGAGATTGGTATCGTGGAAGGCGCTGAAATATGGTTTGTCGACCACGATCTCTTCTGGTTCCGGGCGCAGCGAGTCGATCATATCGGCGCCGTCCCTCGGTTCGGACAGGTTTGGGTAGCTGCGCAGAAAGCCCGGGCGGCAGGCATTCACTGGCGACTCCAGCAGCCTCAGCCATGGCAGCTGCCCCGCGAGATGGGTGTAGCGCCCGGTCGCGATGTAACGAGTGAAGCCCACCGGCAGACCCGCCGCGCGAAACGCGCTCAGCAGGCCGACGATGACGGGCACCGTGGCGGCGGCGGCGGCAACCCGCATCGGTGCGGCCTCCAGAACGAAATCGTTCTGCATGTCGATGACGAGAAGGGCAGGGCGGGAAAGGATCATGGGGCAGGAAACGCTTTTGGACTGAAGCCGAGGATAGCAATCGCAACGCAGGCAGCCATTCTAGGGAATCGTTGGAAATTGGGCCACGGCCTCCTGCGGAATCTAGGAAGACGCGAAATGTTATGGTGCGCTTTCATGTTTGAAACAGCGGGCATGTGGCGAACCCGCGCAATGACCCAAAACGGGGATGGCCAACCGGTCGGGTGACCGGGATAGCCGGGGTAAGGAAGGTAACGTGGATAGCAGAATAGAGATCCGGGATCTGTACAAGATCTTCGGCCCGGATGTCCCGAAGACGCTGGCCATGATCCGCGAGGGCAAGGGCAAGGACCAGATCCTGAAGGAGACCGATCATGTCGTGGGCGTTGACAGGGTTTCGCTGAGGGTTCCGGCGGGCTCGGTTTCGGTGATCATGGGCTTGTCAGGCTCGGGCAAGTCGACGCTGGCGCGCTGCATCAACCGTATCCACGACCCCGATGCCGGTGAGATCTTGCTGGATGGCGAAGATATTGCGAAGGCCGGGCAGGAGCGGCTGCGCGAGATCCGCCGCACCCGCATCTCGATGGTGTTCCAGAATTTCGGCCTTCTGCCCAAGCAAAACGTCATCAGCAATGTCGCCTTCGGGCTGAAGTTGCGCGGCATGGCCGAGGGCGCGCGCCTGAAAAAGGCGGGTGAGGTGCTGGAGGTGGTCGGGCTTTCGTCCTGGGCAAACCATCTGCCCTCGGCGCTGTCGGGCGGCATGCGTCAGCGCGTCGGTCTTGCGCGGGCGCTGGCGACCGATGCCGATGTGCTGATCATGGACGAGGCGTTCAGCGCGCTCGACCCGCTGATCCGGGGCGATATGCAGGACGAATTGCTGCGCCTCCAGGAGACGCTGCACAAGACCATCATCTTCATCACCCATGACTTCCAGGAGGCGCTGCGGATCGGCAGCCGTATCGCGATCATGGCCGATGGCCAGGTGATCCGCGAAGGTACGCCCCAGGATGTTGTGCTGAACCCGGGCCATGAATATGTCGCGGCCTTTACCCGCCATGTCGACCGCGCGCGCCTGTTCGATGCGGCCTCGCTCCTGACCGATGATCTACGGGCGCCGGGGCCGTTCCGGCTGGATGAGGTGGGACATGTGGCCGGGCTCGCCTCTGGCGGGGCGGATTGGGACAGCGTTCCCGCCGATATGAAGCTGATCGACATTGCCGCGAAGGTGACAGCCGGTCGCCCGGTTGCCGTGCTGGATGGCTCAGGGCGGTTCCTCGGGCAACTCAGCACCGATGCGCTGCTGGGTGGGCTTTCGGGCGCGCGGATGCCCGGACAGGTGACGGCCATTGGCCAGGATGCGAATGGAGACCGCCATGTATGATCTGATTCCCCAGGGTTTCATCCCGCTCGACAAATGGATCCAGGCCGCCATCGAATGGATGGCCTATAATCTGCGCCCGCTGTTCCAGACGATCAAATGGCCGGTCGAGACCCTGCTTTACTGGATCGAGCGCGGATTGCAGGCGACGCCGCCGGTGATCTTCGTGGCGGCGGTTGCGGCGCTGGCCTGGCGACTCGCGGGGCGAGGCGTGGGGATTTTCTGCCTTATCTCGATGCTGGCGATCCTCTTCATCGGCATCTGGCCCGAGACGATGACGACGCTGGCGCTGATCGCTACGGCGATTGTGATCTGCGTGGTGATCGGCATTCCGATCGGCATCTGGTGTGCGAGGAATGACCGGGTCTGGAATGTGGTGCGCGCGCTGCTCGACATCATGCAGACCACGCCTTCCTTCGTCTATCTGATCCCGGTCGTGATGCTGTTCGGCGTCGGCACGGTGCCGGGCGCGGTTGCGGTGATCGTGGTCGCGGTGCCGCCGCTGATCCGCTTCACCAATCTGGGCATCCGCATGGTCGACCGCGAGCTGATCGAGGCGGGTGTCGCCTTTGGCGCGACCGATCGCCAGATCCTGTGGGAAGTACAACTGCCCCAGGCGATGCCGACGATCCTTGGTGGTCTGAACCAGACCGTGCTGATGGCCATGGTCATGTCGGTGATCGTCGCGATGATCGGCGCCGAGGGGCTGGGGCTGGTCGTGCTCCAGGGGCTTGGACGGCTGGATATCGGGCGCGCAGCGGTGGGCGGCATCGGCATCGTGCTGATGGCGATCATGCTGGACCGTCTGACCCAGGCACTAGCCAACCGCGAGACCGGGCAGAATTACCGGTCCGGCTTTGGCACCTGGTGGCGGCGTGTCTTCACCTCGGCACCAAAAGAGAAAGCGGCTCCGGCAGAGAACTGAGGCCGCCCATGCCCCCGGGAAGGCTCCGGGTGCGCAAGAGACAAGATCCAACAGTCATTTCAGGGAGACTGACAGAATGAACAACAATCACAGACTGAAATCACGCCATGCCATTCGGGCGGTGCTTCTTGGCTCGGCGCTGACCTTCGGGGCACCGGCCTTTGCCGAGGACCTGCCCGGGGCGGGCAAGACCATCCGTTTCGCCCAGGGGGACAGCCTTGGCGCGAATTACGTGCAGAACCAGATCCTGATCGCGGCGATGAAGGAGCTGGGCTATGAGGTCCAGGTCGTCAATGTCGGCATCTCGGCCTTTTTCCAGGCGGCGGCCCAAGGCGATATGGATATCGCCGCCGACGTGAACATGCCGCAACGACTTGCAGCTTTCGAGAAGGTCGAGGGCCAGCTGGATCTTCTGGGCGAGGGCACCATCATCGGCGGCGGCTATAACGGCTATGTCATGGACAAGGCCACCGCCGACGCCCATGGGGTCAAGGATATCTCGGCGCTGAAAGACCCCGAACTCGCGAAGCTCTTCGACACCGATGGCGACGGTATCGCCAATCTGATGAATTGCGATCCGGGCTGGAGCTGCGGCGACGTGGTCGATTTCCAGATCGAAGCCTTCGGCCTGTCGGATACGGTGAAATCAGTGCGCGCCAAATATGAGCCGCTGCTGGCCGAGACCTTCACCCGCTTCCGCGCGGGCGAGCCGGTGCTTTATTACACTTGGAGCCCGTCTTTCGTGACCCAGACCCTGGTGCCGGGGACCGATGTGGTCTGGGTGCCGATCCCCTTCGATACGCTGCCAGAGGGCGTGACCAGCGCGGACGGGCATGACGTGGCCGGGGTGATGGGCTGCGCGGCGGATCAGGATCCGTGCAAGATGGCGACCGGCGCCTGGAACTGGCGCATCACCGCCAACAAAGATTTCGTGGCTGCCAATCCGGCGGTTGCGAAACTCTCGGAAGAGATCGAATGGCCGATCTCCACCTGGTCGGACTGGGAAGTCGCGATCAAGGCGGACAGCTCGGATCGTGCGATCAAAAAGGTCGCCGAGGACTGGATCGCCGCCAACCAGGCCACTTTCGACGGCTGGGTTGCGGATGCGAAAGCTGCTGGCAACTGACAGGAGAGGGGCGGGAAGGGATCTTTTCCCGCCCCCTTTCATCCGGGCCCGGATTTGATCCCGGCCTTTGACGGCCCCCCCATGATTGCTGATCTCCTCTCCGTTCTTGGCTCGGATATTCACGCCGCATCG
>ERZ1645187.3168-NODE-3168-length-13977-cov-30.354834_pt1 | contig 13977 bp, 18 predicted proteins | sample MGYA00575352_ERZ1645187 | MGnify/ENA primary metagenome ERZ1645187 (study PRJEB40837, sample SAMN11349314) | freshwater sediment metagenome | isolation source: river sediment | host: Sediment | place: India: Wazaribad , New Delhi | collected 2017-02-21 ...
AACGGGGGTTCCGGGGCGTCAGCCGATATGGGCTGGAATCTTACAGCTTGCATGCGACAAACCATCGAAAACCCTTTGTTTTTCCCTCGTTCGGTCTTTTTCCGGAAAGGTTCCGGTAAGGATTTTGACCCGCTTGGGCCCTATGCAGATCCAGCCCGACAAGGGGCTGGGACGGCGAAGTCCGGGCGGGGTATTCTCGATATCGGAAAGATTCGAACCAGGAGAGTCAAATCTGGGGCGGATCGAGCAGGCCCGGGAGCCTTCCCGCTTGCCGATGAGGACTTGGCCGGCGGGGTTGGCCAGGATGACTCCGATGCCGATGCGGGGACGGGGGGCAGGAGGTGGAGGGCTTAAGGAGGCGCATTGGCGGGAGAATAGGTCTCTGGGGCAGAATGGTTGTCCAGTGTCTATTTTCGATGCAAGCACGTCTACTGTTGCTGCGCGACGAATCTTACCTCGCGCGCCCCCCCTATTTTCGTCTTGTCCTCGTCCCACGCGACAACAAGTTTCGGTGGCGATATGATACCGGAGACGAACACATCTGGCGATGGAATCATCTGAAAGCCAACTCTCCCATCTGAATCCGCTGGAACTGCGTCATGTGTCGAGCAGATCATCGTAAACTTAAGCGCGAAGAGTGATAGCTCTTCTCCCTTGTCCTTAGCTGGATTAATCTCAAGCGCCACTATGCCCTGTCCCCCCAGGTCAGCGAGCGATTTGAGAGGCGACTTGATTGGGGTGAGAAAGACGCTTGCCGCAGGTCGCGCCGCATTGATCTCCTGCAAGAGTGCAGGTGGTACGGAGACGATCATGGGGTCCAGAGCCGCGACTTCCGCACCTGACTGCACGCCACCTCCATTTGCGGTTGGCGTTTTAGTTCTCCCGTCACCGCATCCCGAGAGCAGCACTACCGTAAGAGCGATGAATATTCCATCTTCGTACCTCGTCCTCATATCTGCTCTCTCCTTTCTGTTGCGAACGTCAGGGTTCTGGCTGAGGCGCGTTTTGGCGCCGATAGCCAGGAACCCCTAGTTCAACAAATATTTCGAAGATTATAGAACCGGGGGTGGGCCCGGTCATCAATTCATAGTCGTCCGTGCAATCCGAATAACCACCAATGCAATCCAGTTCTTGTGTTGTCGCTTGACGCTGAGCCACGAATCGCGTCGGCGTGAATCCTCATGTCATGAAATGTCGCGACGACAACGAACGGTGCGGGAGAGGCCGTTGTGACGTAGTTCATCGTAAGGTTGTTGTTGTAGTCTGCCGTCATCACGACGTCCGGACTGGACGTTGTAACCTTCAATGGAGAAGGCCTGGGCGGCGGCCTGAGTGCATCCTTCACCTGAGGACAACCGAATACGGCTGTCGAGATCCAGAGAGCAAGGTAGAGGCTGACAACGCCCAGAATTACGAGCCACATGCGCCTGCGCTTGCCCTTGGAACAATTTGGCATGTTGTTTCCCATCCGAGAATCTCCTTTCGGCCGTTGGAACTTTCGCGGTCCGGCTCGGTGTCCGTCTATTCAGTCAGGCGTCTGACCATTTCCGCGGTGAGGCGGTCATAGAACTCTGCGGACTGAAGATCTCCGTTGGCTGGCACGCGCACCTGCTTGATAGTCCGGCCTGTCGTGTTGTCGAGCACCTCGCATGTCGCCTCGCCCGTGACTGAAGCGACATATCTGCCTGCCGCCTGGTTGAATGCCATCGTAACGTTACTGTTGTCCGCCAACTGAACTCTGACCGTCACGTTGCTCCTCGCAAACGCGGTCGTTTGCACTTTTGCTTTCATTGCTTCGAGAATGTTGCCGCTGGCGCCACCCTTTCCGGCCAGCCTGAGGCCTGCCGTACCGATTGGAATCACCGTATATCCATTCGTGATGCTCTGAACGGCGTCGGTTGTCTTCTCCGTCGTCACTTCATCTGCCATACTGGTAAACGCAAATATCACCGTTAGTGTCGTCACGCACAGCCATGCTGCTGTTGTCTTCATAGCCATTGCCCTTTCACGCTCGTTTGTTCCATATGCTCTACCCTGATCTATTGGCGACCATACCTACTGCAGTGTCGGTGTCCTCCTTTCCTGCCCGAACGCCCGGCCTCTCCGCTTGCTCACCCGCTGCCGCGCGGGTGAGCAATACGTGAGCAGGCCATTGTTGGCCCGGCGGTTTCCAATCACGCAACTAGTTGGCAGGTAGGCTGTAACGGTCCGGCACTACTTCAGGTCCATCAACACACCGTTCTCTGTTACCGCAACTCCTTTCACGTCGTTCTTATGTACCGCGAGAAGGCTCTGGAAATTCCGCTTGAATGCGGCATGGCCGTCTGGGCTCTTAAAATCGCAGCCGCGCAACGCTTCGTGAATGAGAGTCATGCCGTTCAGGACTGGCTCCATCTTCGGCCCAATAACCGCGAACTCCGAGTTGCTCATCGTTGCCGTCGTTATGACTACATTCGCTCCAATCCTGTGCGAGATCGGACCGAGTTCGAACGCTTCATACTGTTTGTCGCCGACCTTTCCGCTGAACTTGAGCAACGGTTGCGACATCAGTATCCCGCCTTGTGCTTGTAGACCCGTCCGCGGTGCCGGGGCCTGACACCCCACAAGACATGTGATGCAGACCAGTGCAATAACGCCTACACCCCTGTATGCTGGTGTGTTCATCTCTTATTCACTCCTCGTGTTTCCTACTTCACTTTCCTGATTCCGTACTTGCCGTTCACAACCTTGACGATCTGAATCTCCACGCCGTTTCCGGCTAGCGTGAAGCTGTCGCCTCGGCAGGGATCGTCGGGATCACTTGAGTACTGGAAGAAGATGTCATAGCGACCATCTGGCACATAGACAGACGTAGTCGCATTTGCCATTACCGAGAGTCCTTTCCTCTCCCCTCAACACGGAGGCCAACTTTCACAGAGAAGTCATTCGGATTCTTCACCCGGACCTCGCGGTACCCCTTGAGTTCAGAAGTCATCACCGGCTGTTTGGTTGTTCCCGAAGGTGATGTCCCGAAGCCGGCGGCCAAACCAGAGTTAATCTCATTGTAGGTCGTGCGGGGGTTGTGCCTTTTCACTACGGCGCAGCGCCATCCGTGTGTTGAAGAAGTCGTCTGCTGGGATGTCTAACGTATCGGCGCACTTGGCACCCTGAACCTTTGCTTTGCAGATAACGAGGCGATTCTCCTTCAACTCCCATATCCCCGCGTACTGATCGACTTTCCCGCCTTCCGCGGACGCCGCTCCGAAGCACACGCGCCCCGGCGCGCCATCCTGGATGTCGACAATCGCGGCCTTGTCGACGTAGAAGGTAGTAGCGCCTTCTTTCTTGACCGTCAGGTCTTTTCCTGCCGAAAAGAGGCCGAGAAGCAAGCCCTTCATGTTATCAGTGATCCTCAGCTCCCATGTCGTGTTGGTCCCGTCCACCGTGAGCCGACTGCCGCTATAGTCATTGTCCTTGCTGACGGCCATGTACCCCTCATACATGGCCAGAGGTTTGTACCCAGTCCACTCCTCAACAATCCATTCGCCCTGCAGACTGCTCAATGCACCCGAATCGATCCCGGCAACCAATGCCTGAACCTGTGTGGCAGACTTGTTCGCATCACCGCTTGACGCACCGGCGCCAAAGACAAGGATGCCGATTCCGACTGTGACTGCGAGCGTTCCTGCTGACTTCATACCTCACTCTCCCTTTCTCCCCTTCCGGGGTCCAAAACGACGCGGTTGGTCAACTTGTCTACGGGGGCTCAGTTCGACGACCACATAATCTCGTCTTTCGGGAATTGAGTGCCTTCTCCCACTTTGAGCCAGATCATGGCATTCCCGCCGGGATCGGTCTCGTCGGTTATCTTGTATGCTTCCTTGCTCAGACGTTTGAACGTGACGAGCTTGCCCTGGGTTCCGTCAAAGAGAGACATCTCATTCTCGCCCGTTGACACAACGAGCCACCTGGGTTGGTATTCTTCACCTCTGAAGGAGACCTGAATGATAGGCCCTTTCCTGCCTGCTTGGCGTTCAATGTCTTCGTCGCGGACAATCCGGAACTTCACTTTGCCCCGAACCTGATACGGACGCGCAAGTAGACTTCCTTCGTTCTTGTTGTCTCCAGCAGCCCTTCCGGGGGCAATGGCGATGGCGTCAAGCGAGATGCGCGACTTGTCGTCGAAGGACAGCATCTGCCCATCGGGGGAGCACCAAATGCCAATGAGTTTCTTTGTGACCGAAACGGCATCGTACATCGCGTCCCCAGTCGGGGCAGTGTCCTGTTTCACCTGGGCAACTGTAGCGGCGTCTCCCGTGGGTTTCTCCGTGTCGGCAGCTCTCGCGAGGTCTCCCGCCATCAGAATCCCGACTCCGACTGCGACTGCGACTCTCCCTGCTGTATTCATTTCTGCCACTTCCTTTCTCCCCTTCGTGGGGCCAACGCCCGGCGCGTGCCGCTCGAAGCCCGCCGCGGGCACCGAGTAAGCACCCCGCCGTTGTTCGGCAGTGTCAACTCGATTTACTTCGCGACATTGGGAATCACGAACTTCGCATACCTGTCGTCCGCCATCAATTCCTTCAAGAGTGCCGCCTCGGAAAGTTGCGGATTCGCAGCGAACTGCTTGAACCATCCGTGCACCCAATCAACAGAGCGTTGGTTCTGTTTCTTGAGTCCAGCGTCGCCGGCCGGGTACTGGCTCAACCATTCACCGGCCTCGACTCCATGCTGCCAGAGGCAGAACAGGTTTTCGCGCGTCGGTTTTGCATCGGGGCGGATATGGACCTTCACCGTACTCTTTTCCATTCGTGTCGCCGCAACTCCGTTCTTCGGCCCGGATGCAGAAGCGCTGATTGTCAAGGTCATCTCCCCCTTCTGCGCGTCCTTTGGAATGCTCACCCACAAAGTTCTGTCGATTTGTGCTCCACTGACGGGCGTCTTGCTTGCGCCTTTGAACCCGCGCCTGATTGATGTCTGATATCCCGGACCGGGAAGTGTTGACATTTCTGGATCCACCTTCAGGTCTGAGATCATCCAATCAACCTGCTGCTCGTGGCCGGGAACGTCGAATTCAAAGAACATGGCAAGACGCACCCATGAACCGGGAACCGCTTGAACTTCTTCCACGCCTGACTCGGCCATTGTGATCCACGGGGCCATCCCTTCATCCACGCACACATCCATGACGTGCCGTGGCGGAGTCAAGGACACAAGGTCCGTCGCCGTCTTCGACTCCTTGAGTTCGAGGAACTCGGCAAGCGTTCCAGATTGGCCGACGCGAACCCACTCGGCTTGGAATGCTGGTTCCTTCTTCGCTATCTGTTGTCGCAGCGTCTCATACTTCTCCACCTTCTGTGCAAAGACGGTTATAGCCACGCAACCAGCAAGAATGCCGACCATCCCAACTGACTTCTTCATCTCCGTTCTCCTTTCGTTGTTGCCGAACGGCGCAGGTCAGGCACGCTGTAAAGCGTTGCCTGGACCTGCTGGTTCGGCAACTCTCGTCTCTATGGTTGCTTCTGGGCCAGATTCTTGCCGCACCATGGACAATAACTCCAGGACCCCTTGCATTCTTGTTTGCATGCTCCGCAGACCTTCACGGGGAGCAGAGCATCAAGGGGAAGCCTCCATTTGAACTCCTTTGTCCCCAATTTAACCTTGAACTCGCCCTTGTCTGTCGCCGCAGCAATTCGTGCACCGGTGCTTGTCTTCGCCGGAAACAGAAGGAAATGCAGATTCTGTCCCATTGGGCCAAGCACGTTCACCATGACCGGCTTGATCATCTGCAACATGTTCTTGGTATCTGCATCGACTTCGTCTTCGGTCTTGGGTGCGTAGCCTGTGCCTTTGGCATCGACGAGGCGTGTGTTTGCGCGAACCCAATCCTCCGTCTTGTACGTGACGCCACCGAAGGCCCCTATACTCCCATTGACGACCGCCACCATGGTATACGGCCGAATGACCTTGAGGAACTCCTCGACTTGCGTTGATGTCATGCCTGGGGTTTGCGCGAGGCTAGCCGTCCAGAACTCCTCAGGCACCCACCACACCATGGTCATCTCGTCGGGCTTCTGGGACATCCTTTGCGTCTCTTGCGTCAGCGCCACGAGGTCGATGTCCGCAGCGTGGACAAATGTCCCCAACAGCAGAACCGCCACGACCATACTAGACCACAACATTCGCTTCAACCTGCTCATCCTTCGCTCCTTTCACTTGTGGACGTATAACTATGGCCAGTCGGCATTGATGACGCGTCCGTTTTCACCTCTGCCAGACCTTATGGCTGAAGTCTGGATAGGTTCAGCCGCCTTCCTGCAAAACAGTGGCATGACCTGTGGGATCGGCAAGCCGGACCTATCGGCATACGTGAAAACATGCACGCCACAGGACCCGCCATGAAGAATGAACGAGGGTTTTATGAAACGATGCTGCCCCGCGAGATCGGCTTTTTGTCCGCTCCGTTTCATTGCATTGAATCGTGCGCCGTCCCGATATCGGAATCAACTCTTTTCCCCGCATGGAAGAACGGTAACCGGCGACGCTTTGGCAGAGGCCCCGATAGCCCCTTCCATCCCGCCCTTTCATGCTGAATCCCGCGCCGAATCACAGCCCACAATATCGGCCATCTTGCATTGACCTGCCCGTCTCTTCGCGATACTCTGCGAGCAACCACTTCGGCCGTGAGTAATGCGGTCAGGACTGCGACGGCTGGCGGCAACCGAAAAGGAGCATTGCCAATGAACGGAATCCGTTTTCGCATCAAACTGTGCGCATGGTTCATTTGCCTATCTTTAACTCTCGTTGCGTTTTCCGGGTGCGTCAGCATCACCAGCAGCAATCCAAGAGTCCGCGAGCAATTTGTGAACGGCACCACGGACCAGACAATTCTGGCAATGGTTGCACGAAAGGATGTCGATCCATCCGTCCGCATGGCCGCCACCCGAAGACTGACCGATCAATCCGTGGTGAAGACGGTTGCGACGGAAGATGAAGACGGGGATATCCGAAGAACGGCGGTCAACAAACTCGCCGACAAGACGGTGCTCGCCACTATTTCGCAAATGGATCCCGACGCCGATGTCCGCAGGGCCGCCATGGATAAACTGACCGACCCGACGGCTCTTGCCAGGATCGCGATCAAGGACGCCGATGCCGGCATTCGCAGGGCGGCTATGGAACGGATCTCCGATCAGGAAATTCTCGCCAAGTTCGCCACAAAGTCAAAGAATCCAGATATACGCAAGACTGCCGTCAGCAAACTCGCCGACAAGACGATGCTCGCCACTATTTCGCAAATGGATCCCGACGCCGATGTCCGCAGGGCCGCCATGGATAAACTGACCGACCCGACGGCTCTTGCCAGGATCGCGATCAAGGACGCCGATGCCGGCATTCGCAGGGCGGCTACGGAACGGATCTCCGATCGGACCATCCTCGCCGCAATTGCGACGAAAGCCAAAGACGGGGCCATCCGGAAATCCGCAGTGGACAAGCTGAATCTCGCCATCCACAACTCGCACATGATGGCGCCCCCCACCTACGAATGGCTTGCGGGGGCCTATATGCAAGCCGGGGCGACGGATGACGCCGTGCTGGCATTGTTGATGAGCGCGGTCCTGCATGTGTTGAGTTCAAATGACAACACACAGGTCAGCTTGGCGGTGTTTGAACAAGCAACGGAATTGCGGAATCGGGCGGCGATTCAAACCAGTCTCAAATCGCTCGTCCAGCCCGATCAGGAGCGGACGGAGATCTCCACGTCCGACCTGATGCGGGCCATCGGCAACGCAAATCAATCGCCTCTGCATTGCAGGGACACCAACCTTGTTGCGGATGCCGTCGTTCTCTTCCGTGAGAATCTAACGCAAAAGCCAGCGACAAATGTCACCAACAACGTCCATTTCCTAGAGGGGGACGCTCCATTCATATCGGCATTTGGGCTTTCATTGTTGCAGCGCAGGGAAGATTGGCCCTACATCGAACGGAACTTGGCGACCGATCCGTATATGGCGAGATTTTTCCCCTACCTCCAAGCCGTGGCAACCAATCACCCAGAGATGGAAAACATTTTCTTGAATCATGCTAGCGGAATGGTGCGAGCCAACGCATATATCGCACTGGGCAAATCGGCTTCTCGGGAAGAACCAGATTCGCTGGTCCGAGTTGCGGGGTCCTTTAAGCCCGCTCCAGATGAAAAGGGACTGGCTGTTCGCACATTAGAGGACGGATTGATCGACGATCGACATGTGGTCCGCAGACTCGCAATTCTGGGCCTTACGCTCCTCGATGTTGATGTCTCCAGGGACAAAATCGAACGGGCCTTGATTTGTTCAGACGAATGGCAAAAACAATATTGCAAACTCTCGGCTCTTGCCTCGTTTCTCAATGTCGAATCCGATCCGACAAATAGCGCGCTGTCTGCAGCCGCATATTCCCTCTTTGCCAACAACCGTAAACTTTCGGAGGATGATTACAGGTGGCTCATAGGCCAAATACGCACGAATCTTCCGGTTATTCCAAAACAATATTGGGTGATATCCGGGGACAACCCCAGCATTGTCAACGGCTATCCGATAGAAGACGTCGACGCCATGGCCGTGGAGAGGATCAACGCAACGCTGTCACAAGCTCTTGCCAAGCACGCATCCGATCATCCCACCCTGATTCTTAACGCATTGTTGGATGCCAATCCCTATGCGCGAATGGTCCTGCTTCAGGGAGTGGCGGGCGCCTCTACGAATGCGGGGGTCCGGAATGAGCTTTGGCGAATTGCGGAATCCGCATCAACAACATCAGACGAAAACGAGTATGAGGAGGGGCTGGCCCAACAAACGATTGAGCAGGCAGGCAAAGGGCTTATGTTCAACCAGACGGTCAACACTTGGAAGGTGCGCGAAATCGTGGGCGAGGTCGTTCAGCGCATTCACGCGCAGAATCGCCGTCTGGCAATCGCCGCACTCGCGACAGGTGCGAACAACAAGGATATTGCGAGGCTGGCGCCCTTGTTGTCAGATCCTCAATCGGCGCGAGCACTCGTTCCAATTCTCCTTGTGCAAGGGAAAGAAGCCATCAACAAGTTTGTACCCGCGGTACTTTTGACAAACAACGATGCCGAGGTCCGGATGGCTGCGGCCATTTTGCGCTTGTACGTGGAGGACGAACCAATGGCACGGGAGGTTCTAGAATCCGCATTGAGTGGCAAAGAGGATTTGGTCGAATTCACAGCCAAAGTGGCGCTGGCCGCCAATAATCCCGCGCTATGCAAAGCGGTACGTGCGGCGAATAACGCTCCCGAGATGTCGTTGGCGGGACACCTCTCTCGACGGGTGGAACAGCAACTGCACATGCCCAAGGCAACTCCACAAGGCAAGTGAGGGGGGGGCGCTACCAGGACTGGACAAACGGCCGAGGATGGTAGATCTGCTTCCTGTCGTGGCCGGATGAGGTGGTGTAAAAATGAGTGAGCACGCCATCGGACACAGTGTACGTCCTGACCTGCCCCAGTTGACAGTGCCAATTTTTATGAGAGTTTCTTGCCTTGTTCAAGGCCAATCGGAAGGCGAAGGGGCCCACCAGCCCCGTAGCCTTCCGGCCGGACTGCCGCGGGGGCCGGCGGCCGGTAGTCCAGGCTGCTATGCGGCCTGATGGTGTTGTATTCCTTGCGCCAGCGTTCAATCAGGACCTTGGCCTCCAGCAGCGTGTCGAAGATCTCCCGGTTCAAGAACTCCGTCCGGAGCTTGCCGTTGAAGCTCTCGATGTATCCGTTCTCCCAAGGGCTCCCCGGTTCGATATACAGCGTACCCACGCCCAGTCGTTTGAGCCAGGTCCGCACGGCCTCGGCCGTGAACTCGCTGCCGTTGTCGCTCCGCAGATGCTCCGGCACGCCCCGCCGCGTGAACAGATCCGTCAGCTGGACCAGCACGTCCTCCGCCGTCAGCCTTCTCTCCACGTTGATCGCCAGGCATTCCCGCGTGTACTCATCCAGCACTGTCAGCATCCGGATCGGTCGTCCCTCGCTGGTCCGCGCCTGCACGAAATCATAGGTCCAAACATGGTTGCGCCTCAAGGGCCGCAGCCGAACGCACGAGCCGTCGTTCAGCCACAGCCGGCGGCGGGGCTTGTGCCGCCGGGGTACTTTCAGCCCCTCCCGCCGCCACAGCCGTTCCACCCGCTTGTGGTTCACCGGCCAGCCCTCGTTCCTCAGCATCCCCGTCACCATCCGATAACCATACCGTCCGTATTGTGTCGCCAGTTCGATCATTCGCTTCACCAAGGGTTGTTCGTCGTTGGGAATCACAGGTACTCGCCGCTGGGTGGTTCGTGCTTGCCCCAGCACTTGGCAGGCTCTCCGTTCGGAGATGGCGGGCAGCGCCTGCCTCACGTGGATCATCGCCCGGCGCCGCTTCGCCGGGCTCACAAGTTTGGGCGGGCGGCCTCCCGCAGAATGGCCTTGTCCAACTCCGCATCGGCCAGCAGCCGTTTGAGCCGGTTGTTCTCCTGCTCCAGTTCCTTCAGCCGCTTGGCCTGGTCGATCCGCAAGCCCCCGTATTCCTTCCGCCACCGGTAGTAGGTCGCCTCGGTGACGCCCAGTTGCCGGCAGACGTCTGGCACGGTCTTGCCCCGGCCCAGTTCTACGTCCGCCTCCCGTAGCTTCAGGATGATCTCCTCCGCCTTGTACTTCTTCTTCGTTCCCATGTCCTTGTCTCCTTTGCTTTGCTTGCCGGAATCCTATCATCCCGGCTGGCACCGCTTACGGGGGCGAGGTCAAAACCCATTCTGGATTTCGAGTTCGCCCACGATATATCTCACTGCCCAACAACTTGAATGGCCTGAGAGGCACTGCCACACCCAAAGAGCTAGATCGGAGACTAGCGAGATAGAGGGAATATGTCTAGGTGTATGGCGTTATGCCGCCCCTTGACTCTCCCCACCCCAAACGCCTACCCTGCTCCCCAAGATACCACGGAGCCCCATATGCCCATACCCGACGCAATCAGGACCGAAGCCGAGGCCCATCTGGACCACTATTGCGTAAGTCTAATACCGAAACATGCCCAAGACAAGGTCCGCATCGGATATGTCGCCCGAGGAATGGCCATCACCCTGTTCGAGCAGAGACCTGGCTGGAAGGACAAGACCATCTGGACCAAGTCCGACATCGCAAGAATCAGGTACAGCAAGGCCGACGGCGAATGGACGCTCTATTGCCGGGACCAGCACGGGAAATGGCACGCCTACGAACCTCTGCCCCCGACGCCGGATTTCGGGAGGATTCTGCGGGAAATCCAGGCCGACCCTATGGGGATTTTCTGGGGCTGAAGGGCGGATGGCAGGGCTTGGGGCTGAAGGGAACCGGGTTCCCCCCCATTCCCCATGAAGATGGCCTTGGTTCAGGGGGTTGCTACACAATCTAATTTTTGAAGTTCAAGGTCAGGTCTTCGATGAAAAATTGGTTTGGATGAATGTTGGCCTCCATGGGAGCTAGGCGTAAGACGGCATCCTCGCACTGGGCTTTCATCTGATTGCACCGGACCAGCCTGATTTTGTTGTTCTTTATCGCATCCTGCAAGCGTTCGTTCGTCAACGCACAGGGTATCGGCGCCCCGCCCGTGGCAACCAACAGCACGGCTGAACCACCGATAAACAGGGCGGACCGCAAATTCCTTCCGGAAATGCTGTTTTTATTTTCCTTGATCGCGACTTCATATTCTGTGGCCGCCATGTCAAACAACCTAGCGGCAGAAGCATAAAGCGCTTTCAATTCGCCGGCTGTTCCCTTGCCATTCAACTTCCTCGCCCCAAGGTAGCAGCTGATTCCGGCCAGATAGGGATATCGTTCGGCCATGGTCCATTTTGCGTTGTTCTTTACGAGGAACTGCGCCAATTCCAGTTGCTCGCACTCGATGGCGAGCAGAAGCGCGCTCATGCCTTCCCTGTTTTCCAGATCGACATTCGCCCCGTGCCGGATGAGCTCTTCAACGATAGCCGTACGCCCTTGTTGCACAGCCAACATGAGCGGAGTCCATCCCTCTGTATCCGGAAGATCCGGGTCCGCGCCAAGCTCCAGCAGAACTGACACGGCATCTTTTGAATTATTCTCGCAGGCAAACAGGAGAGCGCTTATCCCGTTCGTATTAGTTAGGTTCGGACGAGCTCCGCTTTGTAGTAAAAGCCTTGTTGTCGAGGCATAGTCACCATCAACGGCCAGGAGCAACGGAAAAATCCCTTTTTCGTTGACGGCGTTCAGGTCCGCTTTGGCGGCAACCAGAATCCGTATGACGTCGTCCTGCCCAAACGCACTCGCCATGAGAAGCGCATCAACCCCTTGCCGGTCGGCCAACTTGAAGTCCGCTCCGTTCTCGACCAAATACTCGACCATTTGGGGCTTGTTGTACCGGGCCGCCTGCTGGATGGCCGTTGCGCCATCTGCGCCCTGCGCATTCATGTCTATGCCGCGCTGAAGAGCTAAGGAAACAGCCGGGAGATCCCCTCTCCCGGCTGCTTGAATGAACGCCTTCACCTCGGCAGAACTTTGTAGCTGGGCATTGCTTTTCAGCTGGGTCGAACTGCAACCACAGAGCATTGCAAGCGACGCAATCCCCGCCCACGAGCGAAGATCATTTCGCCATGTCCACATGGAAGCTATCAATCTCGTGCTACTCCCCGCTTGTCTGCTTCAAATCCTTTGTCAGGCCCTGGACCAGCCGCCCCACGAGCTCGGGATACTTGTCCATTGTTTTCGTGTAGGCATCCAAATCCCCGCCCGAGGAATTGATCCCTCTCATCCTGGTCGTGCCGGACTGAATGAGCTTGCCGTCTCGATCAAAGAACGCGACCGTCAGCGTAAGGTTTTTCTGTCCCAGTGCCAGAAAATTCACACCGGGCGTATCGATATAGAACTGCGCAACAACAATGCTGTCCACATTCAAGGATTTGCAGAGCGCCGAAAGGGAGCTAGCATGGGCATCGAGAAACAGGCTTTCATTTGCACCGAATGCCTTTTTGGGATTGACGCCATCCATTGTGAAATCAAAGAAATTGTACCCTCTTGTCGGGATGACCATCGAATTATCTTCCCGACCTGCTGCCGTCGTTTCGAAGGTCTTGACGACTGCGGGATCCATGTTTTTAAAGGCGTTCACCTTAAGCAATTCTTTTCCGTAAAGCACGGCAAAGGGGGAAGATTTAGATAGCTCTTGCCCAAGGATTTCTTCGTATCCGTCAATTCGATCTTGGTGGAGCTTAACCACGTCCGCTTCGATCCCAGAAAACGCTTCCCGGTAGATGCCGGCTTGCAATAGGGGAACGGTCGGGAGAGACGGAGGGAGGATCATTTCTTCAACGAGAGCCACCTTTTCCCATTCTTTTGCTTGGGCAGGCAGCGGCCTGGCAGATGGCATTGTTGCGCAACCCGACAACAGGCAGGCAGCCAGCAGCAGAAGTGACCGACCGGGGATTTCGATGCGCGCTTTTGATTTTCTCATGGATGTCCTCTCCTTGTTTTTTTGCGACAACCGACTTGGCGATTTTTACTAGCATTCCACAGGAGTTAACCGGATACATTCTGGATTCCTTCGACCAAGTTTATGCCCCAACGGTGGGGGTGTCAACCGCGCCGTTCTCGACCGCTCCACCACGCCCAGACCCTCGTCATCGAAGGCGCCAGCTACCGCATGAAAGACCAGATCAATCCCTGAAAACCATCCCAACCCGACCTCGGCCCGGCGGGGAACCGCCGGGCATCCGTTTTCAAACCGGCGCTTTCATGCCGTTTCCTCGCCGTCGCTCACAGTTCGGTGGCAGTTCCCGTAGAGGGCCATGCGTTTTTGGGGAACTCCGGAGGCAGGATTCAGGCCAGAAAACGCCCCAATCTCCGGCAAGGTTTTGGTAAGGATTTTTGCCATTCTATGCTTCTCTATGCCCATATCTGCACTTTGGGCGTTTTACACAATCCCTTGACGGACAACAAAAAGCCCCGGAACGGGGGTTCCGGGGCGT
>ERZ1645187.3169-NODE-3169-length-13976-cov-7.689749_pt1 | contig 13976 bp, 11 predicted proteins | sample MGYA00575352_ERZ1645187 | MGnify/ENA primary metagenome ERZ1645187 (study PRJEB40837, sample SAMN11349314) | freshwater sediment metagenome | isolation source: river sediment | host: Sediment | place: India: Wazaribad , New Delhi | collected 2017-02-21 ...
TTTCATTCCAATGCTCCTGTCAGATATCGCAGCGATTGTAACAGGTTCAGGACTTTCCAGCAACAGTACTTTTGTAATATCTTCGTAACAGCAGAAACCCCCGCTGTCATAGGACATCGGGGGTTTCTGCGTGATAAACGTCAGTTCTTTTCAGACTGTTTCAACCGACGCTCCATACAGACTTCTCCGTACGAAAGAATTCGCCGTTATTTCTTGTTAAGCGTCCATTTCTGTGCATTGGAACCGTTGTATTTATAGCACTGAATATTGGTCCCGTTCGAGGTGGAGGCTCCCGAAATATCCAGGGCCAGTCCGTTGCATGCGCTGATAAAGCTGTAGGAACCGTCGCTGTTTTTCTGGAACGTCCACTGCTGAGCTTTCGAGCCGTTATACGTATACTGGTCGACGTTCGTGCCGTTGGCGGTACCCGCTCCGGAGACGTCAAGCACCTTGCCGCTCTTGACATTCTGGATATAGTATTTGCTGTCGCCGGCAGAAAGCACCTTGAACTGCTGGGCGGTGGAGCCGTTGCTCGAATACAGCTGGACGTTCGCTCCCGAAGAGGTCGAGCCGCCTGCGATATCGATAACCTTATTCGAATTCAGCTTCGAGGAGATGGTATACGTGTACGGATACGAGTTGCTCTGTGACGGAAGACTCGACGAACTGCCGGAGCTTGAGCTGCCGGAACTTGAGCTGCCGGAGCCTGAACTGCTCGAGCTTGAAGTCGAGACCGCCTTGAACTTCTGCGCATTGGATCGGTTCGTGCTGTAAATCTGGATATTGGAGCCGTTGCTCGCGGTTGAGCCCGCGACATCCATAGCCTTTCCGTTCTTGTTTATTAAAGAAATAACATCGCTTCCGAAATCAATCACGCACCATTTCTGTGCGCTCGTTCCGTTGGATGAATACTGGTTTACATTCGTTCCGTTTGCGGAACCGTTCCCGGCAACGTCAAGTACTTTACCTGTTTTGACGTTCGTAAATGTCCACGATCCGTCCGAATTCTGCTTGGCTTTAAACTGCTGCTCCTTCGCGCTTGTTTTCTTCGCCCACAGGTGAATGTTCGCGCCGTTGGCTGTCTTGCCGCCGTCGACCTCGACCAGCTTGCTGGTGTTGAGCTGTGACGCAAGCGTGTACGTCTTTCCGTCCTTGATCGGCGCCGAATACCCGCTGTACTTGGAGTTCATATAATTCAGACGGGTTTTCATCCAGTCAGACAGCGTATTGACATTTCCGCTGTAGGTTGAAGAGAATGTGATGCTGCTTCCCCAGGCCGGTGAAGCCTTGCCCAGCTGCTTCCAGCGGATAAAGTTCATATCGGCGGAATTGCTGAGCGCTTCTCCGTCTGCCTTAACCGAATTGACCGCGGCTGTGATCACGCTCTTCGCCTGTTCGTCGTAGATCTTCGAAACGATCGCCTTGAATTCCGGAATCTTCATCAGTTCGGAATACCAGGTGACCATATGAGGTCCACGCTGGGTATTGTCTACGAGCCAGACAGAGCTGGCATCCGGATAGTTCATATTCCCCAGAGAATTATCGTTATCCCAGACAGGACCGATATGGAGAATATCGGCCGAACCGTCCATATACATATAGGCGCTGCTGCACATCGCGTCGGTGTTTTTCGTGTATTCCTCGACGATAAAGTATTTCGCGAATTCTTCCGGATCAATATACGTCTTGATCTTGTTCCAGTCCTTATAATTCGAATACAGCGCCGTTTCAAAATCGTCTATCTGGTCCTTGACAATCGAGATGCTTGTCTGTGCGTCGCCCTTGTTTTCCTTCAGGACAAAATGTGCGCCGCTCTTGCTGGAAGAGAACACGATGCTCTGGTCTTCTTCATCCTGATAATGAGAGTTGTCCAGCTCGACGAGAGCCGCGTTGTCATTGTTCAGGTCGACGCTCCCGGATGCGATGTCGATTTTTTCGCAGATCAGGTAGCTGCCGAGGAATTCGCCGTCGATCCACAGATCGATGCTTCTGCAGGCCGGCGTCCCTTCCATGCCCAGAGATTCCGCCAGGCCGTAGGAGATCTTGTTTCTCAGAAGGCTTGCGTCGGTGTAGTTGGCCAGAAGCACCCACTTCTTCGCCTTGTCCATGCCGAGCACTTCCGTCTTGCTGTCAAATTTGATCTGATAAGGTCTCTTGGAATATTTCCAGGTCGCGTTGCCCCGTCCCTTGATTTCCACGCCGGTTGCCGACAGATCGCTGTCGGAGCCGGTGAGCATGACCGAATTACCCGGATACTTTGTATCTTTGCTGCCGCCGTTGATCGTACTCAGATCCGTTCCGTTAAGCGTGATGTACATGCTCGGAAGATCCGACTGCTTGATTGTGACCTTGATTTCCTTGCCGCTGTCGGTGGTAACCGTAAAGTTCGTGATATTTGAAAAATCACCTGACAGCTCAAGCCTGTCATCGGAGACTGTGACACCTGACGCCGTCGTGCTGCCGATCGTCGAATTAAAGGCGATCGTCATACTCGTTCTGTCAACGTCCTTGGGCAGGAACAGGTAATAGGTATCGTCATGATACGCCTTGATGACGCGTCCGTCAGGCAGCGTTACGGTAACGGTGTCGGAAGCCGCCGTCGCTCTCGCCGTTGCGGTCAGTGCTGAAACCGCTTCTTCCGTCGCATCCTCCGTGACCATTTCGTCGTTCGTTGCTGCAGCAGGCTCGCTGACGGTAACCTCCGTCTGCGCTGAAACGCCGCTGCATTCCGCCGTGATTACGGCAGTACCTGTTCCGACAGCCGTAACCGTTCCTGTCGAATCGACAGTCGCCACAGTTTCATCAGAAGAAGTCCATGCGTAGACACAGTCCGCTGCGAACCAGTCCGGCTGGGAAGTGATCTGAATCTGCGCAGTCTGGCCTGCTTCAAGGGCAGTTCCGATATCCTGCAGCACGATCGTCTGTGCATCCGGGTCACCGCTGCTCTCCGACCCCTCCACTGTTTCATTAACGCTCTGCGAAGCTGTCCCATCCGCAGCAGACTTATCGTCGCCCGCACCGTAAATCGTTCCGGTACAGAAGACAAAAAGCATGATCAGTGCGATGACTGAAAAAAGATTTTTCCACGAGACTGGTTTTTTAGCCATTGATCTATCCTCTCTGTGATTAACGGAATCCGCTTCAAACGCCAGTATTGCCTGAAATCGAATACCAAATTTAGAATTAATTTATATTATAGCAAATGATTTATAGTAAATCACAGTTTCAGCAGAAGAATTGCTTAATTCTATTTTAACAGGGTAGAGTAGGATAACGTTAAATTGCTAACAGTAATACGAAAACCAGATCAGGAGAATAGTACATGAAAAAAAGCCTGCGCAGGAAATACGCAGGCTTTTCATTTTCATATTCAGTTCTAAGACTTTGCAGATCAGTAATTATAATCCGCGATTTCAAAAACCTTCTGCGGATTCGCGCAGACCGGGCAGATCTTCGGCGCTTCATACGCAAGAACCGTGAAGCCGCATCTCAGGCAGCGCCACTGCACCTTTTCAGGACGCTTGAATACCAGGCCGTCCTTGACATTTTCCGCCAGCTTGCGGTAACGCGCTTCATGGGCCTTTTCGACCAGAACGATCGCGGCGAAGGTCGCGGCGATATCGGCGAAGCCTTCCTTTTTCGCATCTTCCGAAAAAGCAGGATACAGCGTGCCCCATTCGTCTTTTTCACCGTTGGCCGCATTGACCAGATTGACGTAGGTGTCGTCCGTCAGCGCAACCGGATACGTCGCTCTGTCAGAGACTTCCAGTTCCACCGGCTGGCCTTCCGGTCCCTGTTCAGATTCCGCTATATAGCGGTAAAACATCTTCGCATGCTGCGTTTCATTTTCCGCAGTTTCAATAAAAATATCCCGAATCTGTTCAAACCCGTTGTTATTCGCAACCTTCGCGAAATACGTATATCTCATACGAGCCTGGCTTTCACCGACAAAGGCCTTCATCAGGTTTTTAAGTGTCTGCGTTCCGGCTAAACGTCCCATATCACATGACCTCCTGGTACAGTTCTCAAGTCAGGAATATAAATTTCCTGCAGTACTATAAATATACACTATCTGAAAACCGAATAAACACAAGTATTACCGCGATTCGTACAAATCGATGATAGACCGCGCTACCATCCCGGGCGTCCGGCGGTTGTTCATCGCCTGCTTCTGAATATAACGATGCGCTTCATCTTCGGTCATGTCAAGATGTCCCATCAGGAGAAGTTTGGCGCGATACTGCAATTTTAAGTCGTCCATGCGGCTCGCCAGCTTTTTGTTCTGCCGCTCCAGGCGCTCCCGCTTGTCCCGGGCGTTAAGCATGAAACGGACATCGCGGATGAGCAGAGCCTTGTTGATCGGCGTCGTCACGACAAAGCACGGCGCCTCCGCAAGCCTCGTCTCCGCCTGGGCCAGCTCGTCGCGCTTGACGATGAGCACGACCTCCGGCCCGTTTCCTTCGAGAATATCGAGGGCCAGATCCGCGCCCAGCTCATGATACAGCGGACAGCAGATCACGACCAGCGTATAGTCCTTTTCCTGGATTCTGCGCCTCGCGTCCGAAGCCGAATCCGTGTATTCGATCTTCTCGAACTGGAACAGTCTGAGTATCTGAGAAAGGCTCTGTGCGGTTTCTTTTTTTTTCGAAATGATAAGGGCTAAGCGCATATCGCCTCCATATCAGTACTTTTCAGTCAGACCGTCTCAAAATACCGGTCGTATTCCCAGTCGTGGACCGTCGTCAGATAGTCGTCCCATTCCGCTTTCTTGCCTGCTGTAAAGGTCTCGAACACCGAATCTCCAAGAAGCCCGCGGACGAGCTCCGATTTTTCCGTCGTACGGACCGCCTCGTCCAGCGTTCCCGGCAGTCTGTCAAGCTCCCAGTCCTCGGGAGCAAGCCGGCTTTCGATCCCTTCGAGTCCCGCCGCGAGCATCGCGGCGAAGGCAAAGTAGGGATTGCAGGAGGGATCGGGGCTCCTGAGGATCAGCCGCGTCAGATCGAAGGGATCCTCCGGAACCCGGATCAGCGCGTCATCCGATGTCGGGTGCCACCGCTGATCGTGGGGCGCGATAAAGCCGCCGGCCAGCCGCTTGAAGGAATTGACCGTCGGGTTGGTCAGGCTGATGATCTCAGGCAGTCTCTTCATGATGCCGGCGCTGAAGGCGAGTCCCGTGTCGGAGAGCAGCCCGTCGTCGGAATGGAAGGCATCCTGCAGATTTTCAAGCATCGAGATCATCACGTGCATGCCGCTGCCCGGTTCGCCGTTGAGCGGCTTGGGCATAAAGCTCGCGTGCATCCCGTTCTGTCTTGCGATGGTCTTGACCACCGTCTTGAAGGTCTGGATATTGTCCGCCAGCGTAAGGGGATCCGACCGGTTAAAGTCGATCTCATGCTGGCCGCTTCCGGCTTCATGGTGGGAGCTCTTGATTGAGAAACCCATGTCCTCCAGGGTAAGGATAATCTCACGTCTCGTGTTCTCACCCTTGTCCAGGGGCGCCAGATCGAAAAAGCCCGCGTGATCCACGGGCGTCTTCGTCGGTTCGCCGTTTTCGTCCAGCTCGAACAGATAGAATTCGATCTTCACGCCGGTTTCAAAGGTAATTCCCCGCTGCTTCGCTTTATCCGTGACGCGGCGCAGGATCTCGCGTGAATCGCCTTCATACTTGCGTCCGTCGGGATAGCAGATCTCACAGGTGACCTTCGCGACGCTCCCCTGCTGGGGACGCCACGGAAGCAGCTGGATGGACGAAGCGACCGGTACCAGATTCAGATCCGGCGGCGCGTTCTCGAAGCCCTTGATCGCAGAGCTGCGGAACTGGCATCCGTTTCTGAGCGCCGATTCGAATTCGAGCTCCGAAACCGCGATGTTCCTGTTCTGGCCGTCCAGATCGCAGAACTGCAGGCGGATAAAACGTACGTCGTTATCTTCAATAAAATCAAGTGCCTTGAGCACTTCTTCTGCATTCATCATATTTCTCCCTTAATAGGCTGTATACAGCGAATTGTAAGGATTATAAGCGCTCGGGACAAGCTTCCAGAAGGGTCTGGACAAAATTTCTTCCATGGAAACGTCAAAATTCGTGCAGAAATACTCGAGCTTGTCGGTAATCTTCTCAAGATCTTCCTTCGTACAGGGCGTCACCGTCACCTGATCAGTCGCTCTGGGCATCTCGCAGCTTCGGATGTACATTTCACCGCCGTGCATTCCCGTTCCGAGGTAGCTGCCCGTGGGCATGCCCTTTTTCCGGTCCAGTCCCAGCACGATAATCGTGCCGCCCGCCTGGTATTCGCCGAGGAAGGATCCCGTGGATCCTCCGACGACGATCACCGGCTGATGGTCCTGATACGCCTTCATATGAATGCCGACACGGTAGCCGGCATGTCCCTTGATGTAGATCGCGCCTCCGCGCATTCCGTACCCGACGGTATCTCCGCCGGAGCCGTGAACGATAATCTTGCCGGAATCCATCGTGTCGCCGACAGCATCCTGAACATTTCCGAACACCGTCAGGTCCGTACCCTTCAGGTAGGCGCCAAGCGCGTTGCCCGGCGTTCCGTGAATAATGATGTTCTTGCCGGTTACGCCGGTTCCGATATATCGCTGGCCGAGGCAGTGGTCGATAACCACTTCCCTGTCCTGCGTCTTTTTGACCTCGTGATTGAGGTCCGTATAGTATTTTCCTGTCGCGTTTATTCTCATATCAACCTCCGGAAATCAGTGGGGCCGCGCGACCTTCGCCGCGCGCGCCTGCGTCCCGAAAGCCATGATTCCGGGTTCCCTGAAGAGCCTGTCCGTATCGATCCCGGCCAGATCCGTCTTATTGCGGATCAGGTCCGTGTAAATCCCGGCCCGCGGGCAGTCGCCGAAGATAATAAAGCCGTTAAGCCTGTCGTCTCCGAGGAAGAAATGCTTCACGCATTCCCCGTCGTTGACAACGAGCTCGTCGCCCGTATAGCTTCCGGCCGAAAGCATGTAGAAGCCGAGAAGTCCCAGGGAATTCACCGGAAAGCCCTTGTCGTAAACCGCTTCCTCGCCGGCCATCGAGACTCCGGCAGTCTGGCCCTGCATGAAGGCGTTGGGCAGCACCGCCATGTTCCGGACCTGTCCGGAGCTGATGTCCATGCTGTCCGTACAGTCGCCCGCAGCGTAAATTCCGGCCATATTCGTTTCCTGGTGCTCGTCCGTCAGGATTCCGCGGCCGCATTCGATTCCTGCTTCCTTCGCGAAGCCCACAGCCGGGCGGGTTCCCGCCGCGAGAATCAGCACGTCGTAGGGCAGGGTTTCATCGTCCGACAGCGTAACCTGGTGATCTCCGATGGATGCGATGGACCTGCCGAGACGGAAGTCGAGGCCTCTGTCTGCGAGGATCTCCTGCACATAACCGGCCGTTCCCTCAGTCAGGACGCTGGGCAGCACCCGGGGCGCGAGGTCGATGATGATGATCGATTCGGCCTGGTCGTTGAGCGCTTCGGCTGCCTTAAGCCCGATCAGTCCTGCTCCGAGGATCACGACCTTCGGCTGCCTGCCTTCTTCGTTAACCCGGTCCACAACGTCTCTGACGCCCTGGGCGTCCGCAAGCTTTGTGAACGTAAAATCATCCTGAGCCGTTTCAAGCCCTCCGATCGGAGGCACGAAGGGCGCCGAGCCCGAGGCGATCACGGCCTTGTCGAACACGACGGTCTGACCGTTCGCAAGCTTCGCGGTCTTGTTTTCGCCGTCTATCGATTCGACGCGGTAGTCCGGTCCCAGCAGCGCCGTCACGCCGTTATCGTCGTAAAAGTCGGTATCCCGGTAAACCATATTCTCCGGTTCGACGCGCCCCTGTAGCCAGTACGAGATAAGCGGGCGTGAATAGGTATGATGAGGCTCGTCCGAGAGCAGCAGGAGCTGACCGCTGGGGTCGACGCTCCGGATCCCCTGGACGGCGCCGATTCCCGCCGCTGAATTCCCGATAACAAGATATTGGGTCCTGATCGTATTTTCTTCCATATTACTGTCTTTCTTCATATACGATGGCCCGGTTCGGGCACGCCTGAACGCAGGCCGGAGAGCCGGTCGAGTTTTCGAGGCACAGCTCGCACTTGAGCATCGTGTGGTGATCCGAGTAGACGAGGCATCCGTAGGGACACATCACCGTGCAGGTCCTGCAGCCGATGCAGCGTTCGTCGTCGATCTTGATCACGCCGTCTTCGACAGACAGCGCGCCGGTGATGCAGCCTTCGACGCAGTACGGCGTTTCGCAGTGACGGCACGAAACCGCGAAGCAGATCCTGTCGTCGCCGCGCATTTCGCCCTCTTCGACGCGGATCCTTGCGACCGGCGTCTTCGGACCGTTAAAAGCCTTGAACATATTGTTGGGTCGTCCCGTCTCATCCGGCGCGCCCGAGTTCGCGTAAGCGCACTCAAACTCGCACAGATGGCAGCCGAGGCAGACCTCCTCATTGACATATACGCGTTTCATATCTCTCCCGCTTATTCTCCGGCGTGCTTGATGCCGAGGATCTCGAGTTCCTTTTCGGTAAGACCGATACCTCTGAGCATGAGCCGGTTTCCTTTAAGAGCTTCGATGGAGTTGATCCCCATGCCGCCCATCATTTCCTTGATTTCATGATTCCACGCCGTAAGCAGATTGGCGAGGCGTTCGCTCCCGATTTCCGGATTCAGACGCTTGACGAGATCCTCCCGCTGCGTCGCGATGCCCCAGTTGCACTTCCCGCTCTGGCATGAGCGGCACAGGTGGCAGCCCAGCGCCAGAAGCGCGGAGGTTCCGATGTAGCAGGCGTCCGCGCCCAGCGCGATGGCCTTGACCACATCCGCCGAGGAGCGGATGGAACCGCCGACGACGATGGAGATATCGTTGCGGATCTTTTCGTCGCGAAGTCTCTGATCTACCGCTGCCAGGGCAAGCTCGATGGGGATCCCGACGTTGTCGCGGATCCTCGTCGGTGCGGCGCCGGTGCCGCCGCGGTAGCCGTCGATGGCGATGACATCCGCGCCGGATCTTGCGATCCCGGAAGCGATGGCCGCGACGTTGTGAACGGCCGCGATCTTGACGATCACGGGCTTTTCGTAATTGGTCGCTTCCTTAAGAGAGAAGATAAGCTGACGCAGATCTTCGATGGAATAGATATCGTGATGAGGCGCCGGCGAGATCGCATCGCAGCCTTCGGGGATCATCCGCGTTTCGGATACCTTGGCCCCGATCTTCCGTCCCGGAAGATGACCGCCGATGCCGGGCTTCGCGCCCTGGCCCATCTTGATTTCGATGGCGGCGCCCGCCTTCAGGTAATCCTCATGGACGCCGAAGCGGCCCGACGCGACCTGAACGATCGTGTTCGGTCCGTACTGATACAGCTCCTTGTTGAGTCCGCCTTCCCCCGTGTTGTAGCAGGTGCCCAGGGCCGTCGCGGCTCTGGCCAGGGACTTATGGGCGTTTTCCGAGATCGAACCGTAGGACATCGCGGAGAACATGATGGGCAGCTCCAGTTCGATCTGCGGCGGAATTTCCGATACGATCTTCCCCTTCTTGTCCATCTTCAGAGACGACGGCTTCTTGCCGAGAAACACCTTGGTTTCCATCGGTTCCCGCAGCGGGTCGATGGACGGGTTTGTGACCTGGGAGGCGTTGATCAGGATCTTGTCCCAGTACACGGGATAATCCTTCGGATTCCCCATCGAGGACAGCAGCACGCCGCCGGTACTCGCCTGGCGATAGACCTCCTCGATCGTGTCCTGTTTCCAGTTCGCGTTTTCCTTGAACGTATTGTCGGTCTTGACGATTTTCAGCGCCCGGGTCGGACACATCGAAACGCAGCGCTGGCAGTCGACGCAGCTCGCTTCGTCCGCGATCATCACGTCAAGCTCCTCGTCGTAATGATGGACTTCGTTGGCGCACTGCCGTTCGCAGACCCGGCACTTGATGCAGCGCATCGGGTCCCTGTGTATTTCATACTGTGGATACAGATAATTGATTCCCATGAATTCCCTCGTTAGAACTTCTGCTGGTCTTCGCGCTCGATACGGACGATGATCGGCTCGCCCCCCTTCGGGGCCCAGATGTTGTCGATGTCGGGACAGACTTCCCGGATCGCGGCTTCTTCACTCGCAATATAGACGATATCGTCCTTTTCGCCGGCGACCATCGAACGCAGCTTGAGTCTGTCGTTGAGCGCCATGAGCCCGTCCGTAAATCCGCAGATAATCGAAAACGGTCCGGTGATCAGAAGACTCGAGTACATGTTTCGCAGCGTCTTGCAGCGTCTGGCTTCCTCTTCAGGCATTTCGTCAATCTCAAACCAGAACGGCGCCGCGATAATCTTCGCGATGTCCTCGAAATCGAAGCCCTGCACACGGTTCAGATAGTCGATGATGTAGGTGATAACCTCGGTATCGGTGAGCAGCGAGCATTTGTAGCCGAGCATTTCCGCGTAGCGGCGGTTCGTATCGTAGGAAGAGATCTCACCGTTGTGTACCACCGAATAGTCGAGAAGCGCGAACGGATGCGCGCCGCCCCACCAGCCCGGGGTATTTGTCGGATAGCGGCCGTGGGCCGTCCAGCACCAGCCGTCGTACAGATCCAGCCGGTAAAATTCGCCGACATCCTCCGGATAACCCACCGCCTTGAAGACACCCATGTTCTTGCCTGACGAGAAGACGTAGGCGCCGTCAATATTCGTATTGATATGGAAGACGCTGTCCGCGACGAACATCTTTTCATCGATATTGTCCGACGTGTCCAGATGTGTGAGCAGCGGATTGACAAAGTACCGCATGATAATCGGCGGATCGGTGATGCTCGGAACCGACCGGGTCGGAATGATGCCCATGCTGGCGATCTCGAAGTGGCGGTCCAGGTAGCGTTCCGCCGCTTCCTTGGCTTTCATATCGTCATAGAAGATATGAAACGCGTAGTAATCCGCGTATTCCGGATAGATCCCGTAGCCTGCGAAGCCTCCGCCGAGACCGTTGGAACGGTCGTGCATGACGCGGATCGAATCGACCGCCGCCTGACCGTTGATGCTGCGCCGTCCGAGACGGTCTATGATCCCGCATATCGCGCATCCCGACGGGATCCTGATTTCTCCTTCTTTTTTTAACATGTCTGTCCTGCTTTCCTTCTGGTATGGCGCGGTTCGCGCTTTACGGCGCCTCTGACAGCGCCGTCGGCCGCGGCCCCTGCGGGCCTTTCGGGGATAAAAAAAGACGTACGAAAGCAGACTCCTCGAGAGTCAGTTTCCGAACGCCTTTGTTCAGTCTTTTTCGCACCGGATCAGAAGCGTCATCGTTTCTGCCTGTGCCGCTGTTTAATTGTTCTTTGTATACAGTATCACTATTTTAGCGCATTTTCAGGCGTCTGTCTGCACCTATACGCAAAAAATAATATTTTTTTAATTATACCAGAAGATTGAGAAAAGTTTCGTCTCCGGAAGCCGGATTCAAACCCGCCGGCGCACGAAAAAACACCCCGAACAGCCGGGAGACTGTTTCGGGGTGCGCGGGTCAGTCCGACAGGCGTTCGATCCGGATCTGCGGGAGAAGCTCTTCGTAATCCTCCGTGCAGAACATGCCCGTTTCGTCGCTCATCGCGCTTGCCGCGGAAATCGCGCTTGCCATGCGCAGGGTCTCTTCAGGAGAAAGCTCCTGTTCAAGCCCGATCGCCAGGCCCGCTGTCATCGTATCGCCGCAGCCCACCGTATTGACCGCGTCGATTTTCGGCACGACCGCCCTGTAGACACCTTCGCCGCAGACAAGCACGGAGCCCTCCGAACCGAGGGAGATCACGATTCTGTCCACCCCCTGACCGCGGACCTTCTTCGCAGCCTCGATCAGACCTGGAAGACTCAGATCGCCGGAGCCTGTCAGCATCCGGATCTCGTCCGCGTTGGGCTTGATCAGATCGGGCTTCGCCTTGATGCCCTCGATAAGCGTCTGACCGCTGGTATCGAGGACGACTCTGCAGCCGGCTCTGCGCGCAGCCTCGATAAGCCGTCCGTAGCTGTCCTGCGCAAGGCCCGACGGGAGACTTCCCGACATGACCGCGACGTCCGCGTTCTGAGCCAGCTGTTCGAACTTGTCGACAAACCGGTCGAAATCCTCAGGCGCGATCGTGATTCCGGGTTCCAGCAGCTCTGTCTGACAGCCTCTGTCCTCTTCCCAGATATTGACGCAGCTTCTGCTCTCGCCGGGTACTCTCATGAATTCTTCGTCGACATTGTAGTCTTCGAGACCGCCTGTGATCGCTTCACCCGCGTGTCCTCCGACAAAGCCCGTGGCGAGAACGTCGGCGCCGGCTTTCGAAGCCGCCTTCGAGACGTTGAGCCCCTTGCCGCCGGGAACTGCCCTGCAGCTGACAACCCGGTTCACTTCGCCCTTATCAAACGCGGGAAGCACGTACCGCTTGTCGATGGCCGCGTTGAGCGTGACTGTAAGGATCATGGCTGCGTCCGCTTATTTCAGTGTGATAAACGCGTCGAGTCCGGTCGGAGCGTCGGGGTTGCGGCCCAGCTGCTTCGATTTTTCGTAGGCGAGCATCTGCATGACGTAGATGAACGGGATCCCTTCGGCTCTGAAATCGTCGATATCACCGACACAGATATGGGCGTCCGCATCGAATCTGTTGTCTTCTTCGGTCGATACGGTCACAAGAATGCCGTTGTGGGTCTTCAGGTCCGCGATCATATCCGCTTCCAGCTGTCCGCCTTCGGGGCTGAGCAGGACGATGGTCAGCGTCTTTTCGCCGTTGAGGACAATCGGACCGTGACGGTAGTCGAGCATATTGAAGCACTGGCCCGGGAGCATCGCGATTTCCGAGAACGCCAGAGCGCCTTCTTCGGCAAGACCTGTCAGAGCGCCGTCTGCGAGAACGATCGCGTTTTCCCAGTCCTTCTGAGCGATCGCCTTCAGGGTCGGACGATTGTCTTCTTTATAAGCTTCGTTGGCGTCGACCGCTTTTCTGACGGCATCGACAAGCTTGTCGTCTCCGCTGTACAGCGCGGTGAACAGGAGCATCGCGGCATACAGGTTCGTGACGGTACGGGTCTGGCATACACTCTTGTCGTAGCACCAGTCCATCGTGAAGTCGAGCTCGCTCATCGGCATCAGAGCGTTGTCGTCCTTCATCGTCATCGTAACCACCGGAACGTCGAAGTCTTTCCTGATCATTTCGATATCGCGGACGATTTCGGAGGTCTGGCCCGAGCGGGACAGGACGATCACGATGCTGTCTTTGATATTGTTCTTGTAATACTCTTCGTGGATAAGCAGGTCGCCGCCGGCAATCGCGGTGGCTTCGGTGTTTTCAACTGCAGAGAGCAGACGGGCCGCGGATTTCGCGAGCATGTAGCTTGAACCGCAGCCGAGGATCGTGAACTTTCTCTGCCCGTTCTTTTCGAAAAACTTTTCAGTTTCGTCCTTCTTGTCCATAAACAGGTCGTAAGTTTTCTTGAGCGCTTCGTGCTGGCTCATGATCTCTTTTTCAGTTAAATCCATCTTTTTTCTCCCTTATAATATTTCTATATATTCGCTGTGCTGCGCCGGCGTGCTTACGCTCTGCCGGTGCTTCCGACAACGTCCATTTTCTGTTCCACGTACTTCTGTACTTCGTCCCGGCCGGCTTTTCCGTATTTTTTCGGATCGAAAATGTCCGGGTCTTCGGCGAGCACTTTTTTAACGCCGTTTGAAAACGCGATACGAAGGTCCGTCGCGTAGTTCACCTTGCAGATGCCGGCTGCGACACATTTTCTGACCGTATCGTCGGGAACACCCGATGTTCCGTGAAGGACCAGCGGGATATCGACGACTTCGCGGATTTCCTTAAGGCGCTCCACATCGACGTGGGGTTCTCCCTTGTAGATCCCGTGAGCCGTACCGATGGCGACCGCCAGCGAATCGATCCCGGTCCTGTCGACGAATTCCTTCGCCTCCGACGGAACGGTAAGGCCCGCGCCTTCGCCGCCGTCCAGGTCGTCTTCCTT
>ERZ1645187.3170-NODE-3170-length-13973-cov-15.307731_pt1 | contig 13973 bp, 5 predicted proteins | sample MGYA00575352_ERZ1645187 | MGnify/ENA primary metagenome ERZ1645187 (study PRJEB40837, sample SAMN11349314) | freshwater sediment metagenome | isolation source: river sediment | host: Sediment | place: India: Wazaribad , New Delhi | collected 2017-02-21 ...
CTGCTTCTGCACGTTTTCTTTTTTTGGATCGTCAAAATTAAAAAAAAATCGGTTCAGCCTACATGTGCAGGAATTTATTCTGCGGCATTTGCCAATTCGAATTAACGTGAAACATCTTCTTAGCCGGATTCCATGAAATTCTCCAGCTTGCTTTACTGCTGAAAAACCCTGAACCCAAATGCCTGCACTGACAGATATGGTTCAAGGTTTTTCAGCAGTATGTTGTCATTCAATCGCGTACCTCAGGCCTGCATAAACCTTGATGCCTGTGACAGGCCCCCAGATCATGCCCGAATCAAAATGGCTGCCAAAGGGTTTCTCAGCTGCAATCAACGGATGATCCTGTTTGAAGTTTGTGAGGTTTTCGCCGCCAAGGTAAAGGCTCCACTTTCTGAAGTATTTGGTAATCTGTGCGTTAATAATGGTATATGCGGGCGAAGCTGAAGGCATTTGGTGATTTTCCGGATTGCTTTCGGTGCTTGGTAAGCGTGTTTGCCCGTTGAATTGTGTGGTGAAATCGAACTGCCACTTTTTGAGTGCCGTCACATACGAGAGGCTCAGCAGTGCCTTGTGCTTGTTCACCATGGGTTTTTCGAGCAAATCATCTCCAAAAGTCATTTTCACATCGTTGAGCCTGTAAGCTGCCGTCACGTCAAGGCCTTTGAGCAATTCGTAATTTGCTTCAAGCTGCAGGCTGTTCGAGCGTGATTGTCCTTCGAGCTTGTAGATGCGGATGCTGCTGATGTCGGAATCCCTGTCAACAAGCACCTGGTTCACAAATGAGGTGCGGTAGGCATCGAAGCTGATTGTCAATTCCCTGTTGGCAATGTCAATATGCTTGCTCAGGTTGATGCCAAAATTCCATGCTTCTTCCATGGTGGGTTCGTTAAGAAACACGATGCGTTTGCCTGAAGCAAGCAGTGAGATGTTTTCGGCTAACACGTTGGCCGACCTGAATCCTTTTCCGGCCGAGAGCCGCAGTATGGTGTGTGCGTTGAAATTATAACGCAGGTGCAGCCTTGGTGTAAAAAAAGTTCCAAAAGCATTGTGATGGTCGGCACGCAATCCTGCAATGAGGTTGATTTTCTCACCATCGCTGTAGGTGTATTGGAAAAACACGCCCGGCACCACCTCTTTTCGGTTGAAGCTGCTGTCGTTAAGCTGCTCTTCATAACGATCCAGGTTTAGGCTGGCGCCTGTGGTATAGGTGTGTCTGGTATTGCCGATAAACGACTGATACAAGGCGTTGGCATAGTACGAAAGCTGTTCGGCATCGTAATCACGCAGTCCGAAAAACGAACCAAGCCGGTGAAAGCTGAGCTGCTGCTGAATGCCCAGACTTGTTGCAGGCCGCGAACGTGAGATGAATCCGGTTTTCAAAAACGATTCAAGGCGTTGGGTATTGATCTCAATGCCATAACCGTTGTTTTGATCGCGTGGTTTGCCGTCATCAAAGGTGCTTTGTCCGCCATTTCGTGTTTCCTGCATGGCTTTGATGCCAAATTGCGACTCAAAATGATCGCCATGGTAATCCCATCTGTTGAAGAGGTTGAACTGGGTGTAGATTGGCTCGTCAAGAAAGCCATCGTGGTTGTCATCGTGCGATTTGCCATTTCTGCTCACATGGCCTAACAACATGGTTTGAAGCTTTTTTGTGACAGGCCATTTCGTGTTGAAGTTGAACTCGGAGCGTCCCAAATGGTTTTGATACAGATTGATAAACAGCCGTTCGCTCGTTGCCGGCTTCTTAAATTCGACATTGATCTGTCCGCTGATGGATTCGTAACCATTTAAAACAGAAGACGTTCCTTTTGAAACCTGGATGCTCTCCATCCAGCTGCCCGGAATATAACCCAGCCCAAAAGAGGTGGCTAAGCCGCGCAGATTGGGCATGTTTTCGGCCATCATCTGCGTGTAGATACCCGACAAGCCCAACATTTCGATCTGTTTTGCTCCTGTCACGGCATCGGAGTATGAAACATCAACACTGGCGCTGGTTTCGAAGCTTTCCGAAAGGTTGCAGCAAGCAGCACGTTGCAATTCGCCGGTGCTGATGTGGGTGGTGTTGACAGTGCTCAGACGTGAAACGAATGCCGTTTTGGCCCTTGTGCGTACTTCAACCTCGTCAAGGTTCAGGTTGTTGACCATGATGTGACGAACAGTACCTTCGCCTGCATGTACATGCAAGGTGTCGTTTTCGTACCCGACAAAACTGAAAATCAGGTAGTGCGTATGTTCGCCTGCTTTCAGCCTGAAATAGCCTTTACCATCCGAAACCGTACCTTTTTGTGTTCCTTCCCAATAAATATTGACTCCCGGCAGGGCGACTGTGTCTCTTTGGTTCATCTCAAAAACGTATCCTTCGATGCTTTGCGATTGCACGAACCAAGGTGTAAGCAGCAATGCAAATAGCTGAATATATTTATAAAACATTGTAAATCTGAATTTAAAGAATAGAAAAATGAAAAACCCTTTAGCTGGATTCCGGCTATATGTCAAAGGCGCATAAGCACCTGAACACAGAAAGGTACTAAACCTTTACAGAAGCATATGATCAAACCGGAAAAAAAGAAAAATCAGCCCAGCAGCGTATCGAGCTTGAGTTGGTGATAGGTAATGGTGAGGGTTTTGCCCGAAAGCGGGGGAGGGTCTTCGGTTAAAAAGGCCGAGGGAGCGGGATCTTTGCTTTTGGAGGGCGAAAAGAATTCGATGATCCTTACAGTGACAACCAAAAACTGGTTGAAGACCTTCTTGATTTTCAGCGTAGGCATTTCAAAGTCGGTGATGCCTTTGACATATTGCAGAAAATCTTCGCAGCAGCCTTTGCTTTCTACCTTATTGTCAGCGACGCTTGTGTGGCAGCAAGCTGTTGTGTCAGTGTCGCACTGCGCTGTTGCCTCACTTCCGTGTGCATGGTTGCACTCAATGGGAAAAGGGAGGATTGACTTTTCAAGTGTTTGATTTGCAGTGCAATAATGCGCATTCAGGGTGATCCCTGAGGCACCTGCAAGCACCATCACAGCCATTACAATTGACAGAAATTTCAGAAACAATCCACTTTTCATCGCAATGCAAAAGTAATTCAAAAACTAATCTGAAAGGTTAAATTTTGTTAACTTTTGATATTGAGTGTGTTATGTTTTTTAAAAAACTGCTTTTGCTATACGAACCACATTGTCCGATCGGCCCATTGTATAGAAATGGATGACAGGTGTTTGTTTCGCAATCAGTTCTTTGCTTTGCTGTATTGCCCATTCCACGCCCACTTGTTTGGCCTGCTTGTTGTCCTTACATTTAAGCAGCTCTTTCACAAGTGCTTCGGGCAGGTCAATGTTGAAGGTTTGGGGCAGCGTTCCCATCTGTCCGACTGATGTGATGGGTTTCAATCCGGGAATGATGGGTACGTTGATGCCCACCGCCCGACAGCGGTCAACAAAGCTGAAATACTTCTGATTGTCGAAAAACATCTGTGTGACAATGTATTCCGCACCGGCTTCGATTTTCTTTTTCAGGAAATGCAGATCGGATTCCATATTGGGCGATTCGATGTGTTTTTCAGGATAGCCGGCCACACCGATGCTGAAGTCGGTGGGTGTGGTGTTGAGCAGGTCTTCTTCGAGATAAATGCCCTGGTTCAGTTGGCTTATTTGCTGCACCAACTCAACGGAATGGGTGTGACCGCCGGGTTCGGGTTGGAAATATTTCATCGAGGGCTGCGGATCACCACGCACCACAAGGAGGTTTTTAACGCCCAAAAAGTGAAGGTCAATGAGTGCGTTTTCTGTTTCCTCACGGGTAAAACCGCCACAAATGATGTGTGGCACCACATTCAGTCCGTAGCGATAGAGGATTGCAGCGGCTATGCCAACTGTTCCGGGTCGCTTGCGGATGGTTTTTTTTTCGATCAATCCGTTGGGAAGTGTTTTGTAGGCAAATTCTTCCTGGTGATAGGTCACGTTCACGAATGCGGGATCAAATTCCATCAGCGGCTGAATGGTGTTTTCGATGTTTTCGATGTTTTGGCCTTTGAGCGGGGGCAGCAGCTCAAACGAGAAAAGGGTGTTTTTTGCTGCGGCGATATGTTCTGTTACTTTGAGTAAGTGTTTCATTGTCAGTGTTATTTATAGTTGAGGTTAGCATTGAGCAGTCGTTCGGTTTCCGCGATTGACCATTTTTTGCGTTTGCTGTAGTCTTCAATCTGGTCGTGACTGATTTTTCCAACATTAAAATATTGCGCATCGGGATGTGCAAAATAGAAGCCGCTTACGGCAGCGGCAGGCGACATGGCAAAGTTTTCGGTGAGCGAAACAGCGGTATGTGCTTCGGCATTCAGCAAATCAAAGAGCAATTGTTTTTCCGAATGCTCGGGGCAAGCCGGATAGCCGGGTGCCGGCCTGATGCCTTGATAGGCTTCGGCTAAAAGCTGCGATGTAGCCAGCTTTTCGTCGGGTACATAGGCCCAAAGTTCGCGTCTGACTTTTTCGTGCAGAAACTCAGCAAAAGCCTCAGCCAGCCTGTCGGCAAGCACTTTTACCATGATGGCATTGTAGTCGTCGTGCATGCTCTCGTAGTGTTTCACCAAGGCTTCGGTGCCATGGCCTGCTGTAACGACAAACAGTCCCAGGTAATCAGGTGTGCCTTTGGGGGCAATGAAATCTGAGAGACAAAGATTGGGCAGGCCGCCGGATTTTTCTTGCTGGTTTCTGAGAAATGAGAAGCGGGCGGTTTCGTTTTCGCGCTTTTCATCGGAATAGATAATGATGTCATCGCCTTCCGCGTTGGCCGGAAACAAGCCTGCAATGCCATGTGCTGTAAGCAATTGTTGGTCAACAATCATTTTCAACATTTGACCGGCATCGGCAAAGAGCTTTTTGGCCTCTTCGCCTTTGTCGGCATCTTCAAATATCTGCGGGTATTTCCCGCTCAGCCGCCATGAATGGAAAAAGAAAGTCCAGTCAATATAAGGAAGCAGCTCATTCAGATTCTGGTTTTTGAAAATGCTGACACCGGGCTTAACAGGTTTATAAACAGTGTTCTGTGAAAAAAGACCCTTAAAACTGTTGGCCCTCGCCTGCGACAGGCTTATATACTGATCTTCTTGTTTGCTGCTGAGGTATTTGTGGCGCAAATGCTCATAACGCGTATTAATTTCGTCAACATATTGGGTTCTCCGTTCGTTCGGTGCCAGAAGATTGGCAATGACGGCTGTTACCTTTGAAGCATCGCGCACATGCACAACGGGCTGATTATAGGTTGGCACAATTTTCACCGCTGTATGAATTTCGGAGGTTGTTGCCCCGCCAATGAGCAATGGCCAATTCAGGTTGAGGCGCTGCATCTCCGAAGCCACGTGTACCATTTCTTCGAGCGATGGGGTGATGAGGCCGCTGAGGCCGATGATATCAACATTTTCGTCCTGTGCCACCTGAAGTATCTTTTCGGCTGGCACCATCACCCCGAGATCAATCACCTCGAAGTTGTTGCAACTCAGCACCACTCCAACGATGTTTTTGCCGATGTCGTGCACATCGCCTTTCACTGTTGCCAGCAATACCTTTCCTGCCGAGCTGCTTGCAGTGGTTTTTTCCATCTCGATGTAAGGAAGCAGCACCGCCACGGCTTTTTTCATCACACGGGCGCTCTTAACCACTTGAGGCAGAAACATTTTGCCGCTCCCAAAGAGGTCGCCAACAACGCCCATACCTTCCATCAGCGGACCTTCGATCACATCGAGGGCACGATCGAAGCGTGGCCGGGCCTCCAAAACATCTTCTTCAATATGGTCGGTGAGGCCTTTGATGAGCGCGTGTTTGAGTCTTTGCAGCACATCTTCATTGCGCCAGCTGTCGGCTTTTTCCTCCTTAGCATCTTGTTTCTTAAGGGTTTCGGCAAAATGCAATAAGTTTTCGGTGGCATCAGGTTTTCTGTTTAGGACAAGGTCTTCGGTGCGTTCGAGCAATTCCTTCGGTATCTCATCATAAATCTGCAACATACCCGGATTTACGATACCCATGTCCATGCCGGCTTTGATGGCGTGATACAAAAACACGGCGTGTATGGCTTCGCGAACGACATCGTTGCCACGAAACGAAAACGAAAGATTGCTCACACCACCGCTCACTTTAGCGTAGGGGAGGTGTTCCTTGATCCAGGCAGTGGCGCGGATATAATCCACAGCGTAGTTGTTGTGCTCGGCAATGCCTGTGCCGATGGCCAGAATATTGGGATCGAAGATGATGTCTTCGGCCGGGAAGTTCACTTTTTCGGTCAGGATTTGATAAGCACGCTGACAGATGGCTACCTTCCGTTCGTAGCTTGCTGCCTGTCCTTCCTCATCAAAGGCCATCACCACCACGGCTGCACCATATTGTCTGATGAGGCGGGCGTGATGGATGAAAGCCGCTTCGCCCTCTTTCAGGCTGATAGAATTAACAACGGCTTTTCCCTGAAGACATTTCAGTCCGGCTTCTATCACCTCCCATTTTGAAGAGTCTATCATCACGGGAAGGCGCGCAATGTCGGGTTCCGACATCAGGAGATTCAAAAACCTGACCATCTCGGCTTTGGCGTCCAACATGCCGTCGTCCATATTCACATCTATCATCTGGGCGCCGCCCTCCACCATAGCGCGTGCCACGCTGAGGGCTTCTTCGTATTTCTTTTCGCGGATGAGACGGGCAAAACGGATCGAGCCGCTCACATTGGTTCGTTCGCCGATGTTGATAAAGTTCGACTCACGACTGATCGTCAGGGGTTCAAGACCTGTAAAGACCGAGACCGGTTTTTTTGTCGGAACAGCACGAACAGCTAATTGCTTCACCTGTGCAGCAAATTCCTTTATATGATCGGGCGTGGTGCCACAGCAGCCTCCCACGATGTTGACAAAGCCGTTGGCGGCAAAGTCGTGGATGTGGCCGGCCATCATCTGCGGTGTTTCATCGTAGCCACCCAGTTCGTTGGGCAGACCGGCATTGGGATAGGCGCTCACCGGCAGGTCTGATTGCCTGGCGAGTGTTTCAATATAAGGCCGCATCTCTTTGGCGCCCAATGCGCAGTTGAGTCCGATGCTCAGCAGCTCGAGGTGTGTCACCGAATGCAGGAAGGCTTCCACGGTCTGTCCCGAGAGGGTGCGTCCGCTGGCATCGGTGATGGTGCCCGAAACCATCACAGGGATTTTTCGCCCCAGCTCATCCTGCAGCTGCCCGATGGCAAAGAGGGCTGCCTTGGCGTTGAGGGTGTCGAAAATGGTTTCAACGAGCAGGATGTCGGCGCCGCCTTCGATGAGCGCAGCAGCCTGTTCATGGTAGTTTTCAACCAGGTCGTCGTATGTCACGGCACGAAAGCCGGGGTCGTTCACATCGGGTGACATGCTGGCAGTTTTATTGGTAGGCCCGATGGCGCCTGCCACGAAACGGGGTTTGTCAGGCTCTTTTTCGGTGAACTCGTCAGCGGCCTGCCGGGCGATGCGCGCCGCAGCCAGGTTGATGTCGTACACCATGTCCTCAAGGCCGTAGTCGGACTGCGAAATCTTAGTGCCGTTGAAGGTGTTGGTTTCAATGATGTCAGCCCCTGCAGCAAGGTATTGCCGGTGGATATCGAGGATGATATGCGGCTGGGTGATACAGAGCAGGTCGTTGTTGCCTTTGAGGTCGCGCGGATGATCGCTGAACTGAAAGCCACGGTAGTCGGCTTCGCTCAGATGGTAGCGTTGTATCATGGTGCCCATGGCGCCATCGAGGACTAATATTCTGTCTTTCAGCAGTTCCCTGACGGGAATTGTATTTTTTGTCATACGTTTGAAAATTTAACAACAAGCAGATCAACTTCCGAAAACCATCGTGTTAAAGCCTCAGCCTCTTTTGGAGCGCATTCGGCGAAGGTGACAGAAGAAGCAAGCATGTTGCATCGGTAACACATTTAATTTATAATCACCCGCTTTCGCGGGATTAGGTTTTAGCACCACTCCCTGTCGGGAAGGTTGCTAGAGCTTCGCAGAGCCTAGTCTCTCCGCTCTTCTTTATAAATCAACGACCTTATTTGTGGAAGGACAATTGATATATGCGCTGCAAAGATAAGCTTTTTTGAAATGGTTTATTTGTTGATGGGTTGATTTGTTTATTTGTTGGTTTAGAAGGGTTTAGCGCAAGCGATCGGCTTTGGGGTTGATTTGTTGATTTGTTGCGCTCCGCCAATCATCTAACCCAATACGGCCGGATGCGTAAAACGCCTATCATCGTCTTTATCAACAAACCCGAACGACCCGGAAAGGGCGGCTTTGAGCTTTTGGATGAGACTGCATTGTCCCCAGGCAGGCTTTGCATTAATGATAGTTGTTAGCCTACTCGTCAATTCTGCTCATTGGCATCGTGTATTCGTGCAAACCATCCTATATGGCTCAAATTCAGCGCTTATCATCTACCTTTTCACCCATTTACCGCTGTGCTGGGTTCCGTTTGGGTTGTTAATGCGGTAGAAATAGATGCCAGATGCAAATTCCTGTGTATCCAAAACTGTTTTGCTGTTATTCATTTCGAGTGTGCTAATGACTTGACCAAAAATATTTGTTATTTGAATTTGGTAATGATTTGTACTTTGTACTCCATTGTTTTCAAAAATAACATAGCTATCAGCCGGATTGGGATAAACAACAATGCTATTCGCTTGCATATTATGGTGCTCAAGGCCAACCGTGGTGGTGTCAGTAACTGAAAAAAACCAAATGCTCCAGTTAAAATCCAAAGGCGGTGGGCAAGCCACATCGCCATCAATCTGAGGATATATATTTGCTGCAATAACATAATTAACATCACTCATTTGCAGGGCAGTGCTTAGCATGTATTCATCGTCAGAACCTCCTATACAATTTTGCCATATCAAAGTGCCGCCTGAATCAATTTTGAAAATCCATATATCACGAAAATTTCCATTGGAATGATTACCAACTACATCGCCATTATGTGAGTTGGTGTATCCAATGACAACAAATCCACCATCCCCGGTACTAAATATCTTTTGTGGTATGTCTAATCCACTGCCCCCATAGCATTTTTGCCACATTATATTGCCATCAAAATCAAGTTTAAAAAGCCAGATATCCTCTTCGCCATGCCAACCCGAACCAAGACAATCGCCATCATTGCTTCGGCTTATTCCGGCAATCATATATCCATTTTCAATCTCCAAAACATCAAAAGCATATTCATAATCGCTTCCCCCATAGCATTTATCCCATAGCTTAACCCCATTTGAATCTAATCTGGTAACCAATGCTTCGGAACCGGTACTATGAGGTACACAGCTATAATTTCCTTCGCCTTCCGACATCGAAGTTCCTCCTATAAGAAAACCATGATCGCTTGTTTCTATCACTGCAATACCACCCTCATGACCAAGCGAGCCTAATGAGAAATCCCATTGTTTTTGACCTGTGGTGTTTAGTTTTACCGCCCACACATCATAAAAGCCGAAATATTGGCTCACATCACCATCATCGGAACAGGTGAGACCTACTGCCACAAGCCCGCCATCGGATGTGGGTGTTCCTGCCCAGGGAGAATCCCCGCAAGTCCCACCCACGATTTTATCCCAAAGGATATTTCCATCGCTATCAACTTTGATAATCCAATAATCCGAACTATTGGGGTAAGGATCATTAGAAATATCACCATCATCTGAAACAGACCCTCCTACGATAAAAAAATTACCATCACCTGAGGGAAATACGCTTATGCCACCATCGCCATTACTCCCTCCAAGTTTCTTGTCCCACAAATAATTACCAAATAAATCGGTTTTTATTAACCAAACATCCGATTGACCATAACCGGGAGGAATATTCGTTGGATGCTCGTATGATCCGGTTATTAAATAGCCATCGCCTGTTGAACAAATGCCATAAGCTTCATCTGTTTTGGGTCCATTAAAACAATTCTGCCATTCGAGTTGAATATTTTGGGCAAAGATAGTGGAGTAGAAAGGAATAAGAAAAACAATTGCAAGTAGATTATTTTTCATTTGAGTAGATTAAGTGGGGGTGGTGATCGCAAATTGAATCACCAACCCCAACATTAAAATTACTTATTAATTACAATTTTACCGGTTTTACTGGATCCATTCACCTTTAAAGTGTAAATGTAGGTGCCTGCTACAATGCCGCGGGTATCCCATAATTGTTGACCTTGAATGCCCGACAAAACAAAGTTTGCTGTGGTTTTACCAAAAGCATCTGTTATGATAAGGGTAGCATTAGTCGCGTTTTCGGGTAAGGTATAGTCGAAAGCAGCCCAGTCTTTTGCGGGATTGGGCTTCCCACTTATTTCGATTCCATAAATTTTATTTACATCATTAGGATTTACATAACTGCTTTTAAAAGCTGTCTCACCAACTATTTCAGGACAATTACAAAAATGGTTGCCGTAATAGGTTTCTAAAATCCCTTTGGATGCAGCACCGGAAGCATTATCACTACTGTCGGCAATTGAATTTAAAACAGCCAGTTCAGTATTGTTTAAGCCCGTAATTTTTCTGTTTTCGATCGCTAATGTACGTTCTAAATCAAGAAGTTGCATGTAATTTATGTGTTCTTGAAGTTCTTTATCTTGTAAATTGTACAATGATGGCAGTGCATTTGCCAACGAAAACGCCGCTGTATAATTACCTTCTTCAGCGTAGCTTGCAATGATAGCTTTGTCTGATTCAATACCTCCTCTGTTATCAAACCAATTTCGTAATTGAACAAAATCAGTGATAGAGTCATTTAAAATACTACGTATCATATCATTGGCAGCCAATGATTTTACTTGTTCATATTTTGCCATTTCCTGTTGAAGCACCGATTTATAGGTAGTCCCTGTTGCCACCTGCCTCAAAATTTCAATCATATACTCTGGTAACGGGTTCTCCTTATCTTCAAGATATTTGATGAGCTCTTCATTCTTTAGTTCATCAGGATTGGCAGCAAGTATATCAAAAATAGCTGCTTCGGTGAACACATCCGTTTTATCAGCTACTTCTTTTAGTACATCCTCCGAAAGGTGTGGCGAATCGCCCAATAGTTTTGATCTAAGATCCCACATATTCTGAGGCTGTGCCATTTGAATTTCGGTGAGTGTTGATGCTGTTGAACCACCATCTTTCAAATTTTCGTAGAGGGTTTTTACGCCATTATAATTTGTTAACGCATTTGCAAATAAAACTTCTTGTTCGGATTTCTGTTCTGCTGATAATATAAACTCCTCCTCATTGCCTCCTCCGTAATGTGATGGGCATGCGTTACTTTGATAGATGGCGTGTTTTGTGACGCGGTAAAGCTTATTCACAACAGGATTGCATGCAGAACAGTTATACACATAATAATAATCGATAAGATTGTTACCATCATTATAAAAATGCCAGGTTGCATTGTTTGAGAATGTATTTCCCGCGGAAATTGTCGTACTGCCCTGGCCCGACTGAACCCCGGATGTGGGATTGCCAAGCTGCACATAAAAATCAGCATAATTGTTTTCATTGGAGTTGCAAAAATATTTTAATCCTGAATAGGCATAATATCCATAGTTAATGGCTTCTGCATAATTGCCACAACTCAAGCCTGAGAAGTAGTTTTTATATATAATATCCTGTGAATGCGTGTTATTTGCATAAACACCGTAATAGTTTGCGCTTGGTGCATTGGCTACTTTCGCAAAATGGTTTTCTTCAATAGCAAACCCACTTGAATTATCTAAGTATATACCATAAGTGGGCACACCTGCACAAATCAATGATTCCTTACTATTGTTATAACCAATTTTAAAGTTGGAGTTGATGATCGCCAAAGAGTAGATATTAAATGTTTTTACTCCGTATGTGTTGTTCGTAAAACCGGCCCGGTTAACGGAGAAAGTTTTTATTGAATTTTCGCTTCTACTAGCATAAATACCACAATAAAAACCACTGAAAGTACAGCTATCATAGGTAGGCCCGGATTGTTGAGGAGTAAGAATAGCATCCACGCTAAATCCGGCATTATAGGATGCGATTGCCTGATTCCACTCCGAAATACCCGAGGCATTAGGCGAGAGTGAGAAATCACAGCCGGTAAACTTGATTCCTTTAACTTTTGATAAATCAATATGTTTGTAAAATGTTGCCTCACCCAGATATTCTGATGTAATTTCGAAGGTGCAATTTTTGAAATTGCTACGGTTATCAATTTCCGTCAATGGATTTCCCGGCACATAGTTGCGATATTCCAGAGCATGAACCGCGCGGGTATTATTTCGGAAAACAGCATCCTCTGCCACCACAATGCCACCTGTTTTTGTCCAATCGTTGGGTTTCCAGAGTGCAACTGCCGTTAAAGCATTTTCAATGGTTGCGCCATTTTTTAGCTCCAGATAACCTTGTTGGTAATTGCCATTTGCATCAGCGTATTGATGGGCTGATGAGTTACCCCAGACTTCGATGCCTTGCCAGGGTTCATCGCACAATGCAATATTTGAAATAACTGATTGCGAAATAATTAGCTTAGCGCCTGGTTCAACAATAACTCTAGACAACCTATTGAATTCTAACTTACTATTATTATTAATAGTAAGAGCTTTACCCGAAACAACCACTAGATTCTTCTTAAAGTTTTGTGCTATTCCCGACCATGTTTCATTTTCCGTGACGAAATAATCAACATCATGATTATAAGTTAAGTAGTCACCACAATTATAAATAATAACTCCTTCTCCTATAAAATCAATTTGGGGAGGTATATTACAATTTTGATATAAAGAGAAATCCAAAATATCAGGAGCAAGACCCATCTCAACATCAGTTTCAAATTCTATCTTGCTTTCTGGATCCTGTAGTTTAATAGTAACATTATTTCCAAAGCAAGCATAGGACCCGCTTTTAAAAATAATTTTACCATTTCCTTGTACATTTATACTACTGCCTGTATGGGCAACAAGAGTAGCTCCATTATTGATAATCAGAGTAGTATTAGGATTTACATTCAATGTACCATGTTCATAAATACACAATACTGAATTGTCATTCTCATTAAGTTGTGTTGTATTATTATTGATCCCTATATTTAAAAAGCCATTTGCAATGAAGATTCGATTTTGCCCGTAGGTACTGAAAACTCCTTGTTCTAAGGTTAATGAAGAAGTATTGTAAATATTTGAATAAGTGTCCCAAATACCAAGGTGTAAGTTATCAATTATGGGTTCATTTCCAGATGATGAAATTGAGAAATAATTATCAGCTTCCTTGTTATAAAAATTAACACTATAAAAATCTGTATAAGGACCCCATAACACTCCGCCAGGGTTTTCATCATATTCTTCTTCAATTAATATTTTATCTGTTGATAAACTTGTATTATGCCATCCCCATTCATATTCATGGGCATTCCAAAGCACTCTGTTTTCTCTAAATGCTCTTGAAATACCAGATTTTGCTTCATTATCTTCATCTAATGACAAGATTAGCTTTGAATAATAGTCTTGTATTCTTTCTGGATAATCAGTTAGTTGCAAAGGTGCACAAAGGAAAGCCAAATCAAATTCAATGTCATCTTCAGTTCGCCATCCGCGGTAATATGAGTTATTTTGTCCACTGTCATTCCACCCATGTTTTCCAGTACCATCTAAAATAGTATTTGGTAAACCTTTATTTGGTCCATCCCACAGATCGTATAAAGCACAGGCAAAATAATATTCTGATCGAAATCCATTTTCAATATACCAACTAGGCCAGGAATAATGCTCTCTTATTTCATAGTAGTCCTCAGATCCATTATTATCCAAGTCTTTCCCGTATTCATCGTCTTCATCCCAATATGCTGCGTCAAGCATCATTTGTATAAAATCAGCCCATCCTTCAACCCAGGCTAATTTGCTAGTGTTTTCCAAGTGCCAACCGTGTGAAAAACCTTCAGTACTAATCAGGAGTTCATGTGGTCGGCACGACCCAGCATGAACTCCCGGTTGGACGAA
>ERZ1645187.3172-NODE-3172-length-13962-cov-8.932336_pt1 | contig 13962 bp, 11 predicted proteins | sample MGYA00575352_ERZ1645187 | MGnify/ENA primary metagenome ERZ1645187 (study PRJEB40837, sample SAMN11349314) | freshwater sediment metagenome | isolation source: river sediment | host: Sediment | place: India: Wazaribad , New Delhi | collected 2017-02-21 ...
TGATGCGGTGATCGGTGACGCGCCCCTGCGGGAAGTTGTAGGTGCGGATCCGTTCGGAGCGGTCGCCCGATCCCACCATCGCCTTGCGCGCCTCAGCCTCGGCGCCGTGGGCGGCCTCGCGCATCTGCTCATAGATCCGGGCGCGCAGGACCTGCATCGCCTTTTCCTTGTTCTTGTGCTGGCTGCGCGCGTCCTGACAGGTGACGACGGTGTTGGTCGGCAAGTGGGTGATGCGCACGGCGGAATCGGTGGTGTTGACGTGCTGCCCGCCCGCGCCGGATGCGCGATAGACGTCGATCTTGAGGTCCTTGTCCTCGATCTGCACGTCCACTTCGTCCGGCTGGGGCAGCACCGCCACGGTCGCCGCGCTGGTGTGGATGCGCCCGCCGCTTTCGGTCACCGGCACACGCTGCACGCGGTGGACGCCGCTTTCGAACTTCAGCTTGGCGAACACGCCATTGCCGGTCACTTGCGCGACGACTTCCTTGAAGCCGCCGACTTCGGACGCGCTCATGCTGACCGGCTCGATCCGCCAGCCCTGCTCGGCGGCATAGCGTTCGTACATCCGGTAGAGGTCGCCCGCGAACAACGCGGCTTCATCCCCGCCGGTCCCGGCGCGGATTTCCAGCATGGCCGAACGCGCATCGGCGCTGTCGCGCGGCAGCATGGCCACGGCCAGCTGGTGCTCGGCGGCGGGCAATTCGTCCTTCAGCCGGGCGATTTCCTCCTCGGCCAGCTCGCGCATTTCGGGGTCGTCCAGCTCGGCGAGACTGGCCAGCTCGCCGCGCATCGCGGTGACTTCGGCGGCGATGCGGGCAACCGGCTCCAGCTCGGAATAATCCCGGCTCGCCGCCACAAACTCCGCCCCCTCCAGCGTGCCGGACGCTAGCCGCGCCTCAAGCTGCGCAAACCGCGCGGCCAGCTGGGCCAGACGGGCGTCACTTACCGACATGATACCGCCTTCCCTGCCTCGTCACCCTGAACTTGTTTCAGGGTCCATCGTGCCGCAAAGTCTGCCCCATGCCTGCCGACCGCAACCCCTGCGTCTACATTTTGGCCAGCCAGCCGCGCGGCACGCTGTACATCGGCGTGACGTCCGACCTGTCGGCGCGGCTGTGGCAGCACCGCGAGGGCGCGTTGCCGGGTTTCACCAGCGCGCACGGTGTTACCCGGCTGGTCTGGTTTGAACTGCACGGCGACATGATCGCGGCGATCACGCGCGAAAAACAGCTGAAGAATTGGCGGCGGCAATGGAAAATCAGTCTGATCGAGGAGGCGAACCCGCACTGGGCCGATCTGGCCATCGGGCTGGGTTTTGAACCACTGCCACCGCGTCAGCCGAGGGATGGACCCTGAAACAAGTTCAGGGTGACGGGATTGGTGGCGGTGCGGATTCCCGGCGCGATTCACCCCCAAACCCCCGTCATGCTGAACTTGATTCAGCATCCATCGCGCCCCGGCAACTGAAGGTGCGGGACGAGAGATGGACCCCGGATCAAGTCCGGGGTGACGAGAATACGTGCAACAGGCAGGTATCATGCGCGGCTCAAATGCTCGCCGTGAAGTTTGCGAAAAAGGGCTTCGACATCAGATGCCTTAGCATACCCTTCGTTGAAGAGCTTTACCGTCCAAACATCATTACCGTCGCGCGTATCGAGCGACACTAGCATGGCCGGATTCAGTTTTTTCGCGCGATCGTAGCGTTTCCGGGGGCTACCAGAGGCAACCAACTCCGTCGAGAATCCTGCACGCCGATATTCGGCGACGTACCTCATTCCCGCCATTGCATGGTCTGGATGCTCGACAACCACAGCCACCTCCAACGGCGCTTCGGACGCAACACCCGCATCAGCAACCAGCATCGCCAGCCGCTCAATCCCCGCCGCCCAGCCGACCGCCGGGGTGGCCGCGCCGCCCAGGCTTTCCATCAGCCCGTCATAGCGCCCGCCGCCCAGCACGGTGCCTTGCGCACCCAGCCGGTCGGTGACGAATTCGAACGCGGTGTGGCGGTAATAATCCAGCCCGCGCACCAGTGCCGGGGCGCGGGTCCAGTCGACGCCCGCTGCGTCCAGCCCGGACGTGACGTTGCCGAAAAAGTCCTGCGCCTCGGCGCTCAGGTAATCGTCGATCTTGGGCGCGGCAGCGGTGAAGACCTTGTCGCGCGGGTCCTTGGAATCGAGGATGCGCAGCGGGTTGCGTTCCAGCCGGTCCTGCGAATCTTCCGACAACTCGGCGCGGTGCGCGCGGAAGTATTCGACCAGCGCGGCGCGCCATGCTTCGCGGCTGGCGCCGTCGCCCAGCGTGTTGAGTTGCAGCGTCACGCCATCCGCAATGCCCAGCTCGTGCAGCAACTGGTCAGCCATCACCAGCAGTTCGACGTCGGCCTGCGGTTCGCCTGCGCCGATAATCTCGGCGTCGATCTGGTGGAACTGGCGATAGCGGCCCTTTTGCGGGCGTTCATAGCGGAACAGCGGGCCGTGGGTCGCCACTTTCAGCGGCGCGAACTGCTGCCAGCCGTTGGTGAGGTAGGCGCGCGCGATTCCCGCCGTGAATTCGGGCCGCAGGGTCAGCGATTCGTCGCCGCGATCCTTGAAGCTGTACATCTCTTTCGACACGACGTCGGTCGTCTCGCCGATCGAGCGGCTGAACACTTCGGTCTTTTCGAACACCGGCATTTCCGCGCGGCGGAAGCGGTAGAGCTTGCGCACGCGTTCAAACGTTTCGACCACGTGGGCGAAAGCCTCGGCGTCGGGGCCGAAAATGTCCTGGGTGCCGCGAATGGCCTGTGGGGTGTTGCTCATGGCGCTCGCCCCTACCCGGTTTGCACTTTGTCGAAAAGCCGTCTGGTTTATCTGCGCCGGGATTGACCCGCGCTAGGCGTTTTTTGCATGGACCGGCGATGATCAAGACCACGACTGGCCGCCTGCTGGCCGCCCTCGCCCTGGCGACCTCGACCGCCTCCATCGCCGCCACGCTGTCCGCGCCCGTAGCCGTGCCGATCGTGGCGACGGTGCCGGACGCCGTGGACACCCCCTATCCGGGCGGGACGATGCAGCTGGACATCGACGCCAGCGATACCGTGCGCGGCGTCTATCGCGTGACGCAGACGATCCCCGTCGCCCCCGGCACGACGAAGCTGACCCTGCTGCTGCCCGAATGGCTGCCTGGCAACCACGCCCCGCGCGGGCCGATGGCCGAACTGGTCGACCTGTCGTTCACCGCGAACGGGCAGAAGCTGCAGTGGAAGCGCGACCGGGTGGAACTGCACGCGTTCCACGTGACCCTGCCCGCCGGGGCGAAGGACGTGACCGCCCGCTTCATCCACACCAGCCCGCTGCAACCCAGCGAAGGCCGCATTTCGATGACGCAGGAAATGCTCAACCTCCAGTGGGAGAAGATGAGCCTCTATCCCGCTGGCCACTACGTCCGCCAGATCAAGGTGAAGCCCAGCGTCACCCTGCCGCAGGGCTGGACCGCCGCCGTCGCGCTCGACGGGCAGAGCGTGTCTGGCAACCGCCTGTCGTGGGGTGAAACCACCTATGAAGTGCTGGTCGATTCGCCGATCTTCGCGGGTAAGCACTTCCGCAAGTGGGACCTGGGCCAGAACGTCACGCTCAACGTCGTCGCCGACAAGCCGGAGCAGCTGGCGGCGAAGCCCGAACACATCGAACTGCACCGCAACCTCGTCACCGAAGCGCGGCTGGCGTTCGGGGCGAACCATTTCGACCGCTATGAATTCCTGCTGGCCCTGACTGACCGGATGGGCGGGATCGGGCTGGAACATCACCGCTCCAGCGAGAACCAGCTGGAACCGGACGCCTTCCTGGAGTGGGACAAGAACGAGTACGACCGCAACCTGCTGCCGCATGAATATGCGCACAGCTGGTCGGGCAAGTTCCGCCGCCCGGCGCGGCTGTGGACGCCGGATTACCGCCAGCCGATGCAGGGCGACCTGCTGTGGACCTATGAAGGGCAGGACCAGTTCTGGGGCCTCGTCCTCGCCGCGCGGTCCGGCTTGCAGGGCAAGGACATGGTGTTGGGGATGCTGGCCGGGTGGGCTGGCAACTTCTCGGAACAGCCGGGCCGCCGCTGGCGCAGTGTCGAGGATACCGGGTTCGATCCGGTGTTCGGCAATCGCAAAGCCAAGCCCTATGCCTCGCTTGCCCGCAATGAGGACTATTACACCGAAGGCGCGCTCGTCTGGCTGGAAGCCGACCAGATCATCCGCGCCGGGACCGGCGGCAAGAAAAGCATCGACGATTTCGCCAAGCTGTTCTTCGGGATGCGCGACGGCGACTGGGGCCAGCTGACGTTTGAAGCCGATGAAATCATCACCAAGCTGGGGCAAGTCTATCCTTATGACTGGGCGACCTTCATCGACACCCGCCTGAACCAGCCGGGCCAGCCCGCGCCGGTCGGCGGGATCGAACAGGGCGGCTACAAGCTGGTCTGGAAAGAAGAACCCAACCCCTTCGACAAGGCCCGCATGGCCGAGGCGAAGAGCCTGCCGCTGACCTGGTCGCTGGGCGTGTCGATCGACAAGGACGCGCGCGTCACCTCCACCCAGTGGGACAGCCCGGCTTTCAACGCCGGGGTCGTGACCGGGTCCAAGGTGCTGGCGGTGAACGGCATCGCCTATACCGCCGACGAGCTGAAAAAGGCGATCACGGCGGCCAAGGACGGGCGCGGGGTGGAACTGCTGTTCCAGCGCGGGGACAAGTTCCAGACGGTGAAGATCGATTACCGCGGCGGCCTGCGCTATCCCTGGCTGGAGCGCGCCGCCCCCGGCACCGCCCCCACCGGGCTGGACCTGCTGCTCAGCCCCAAGCGCCCCGGCGCGGCGGCCAAGGGGAAAAAGTGAGAATGAAAAAGTGATTCAGGCCAAGGTCTGACATTGCAGTGCAACATGGTCGGGGCTAAGGCTCCGGCCATGCGTATTGACCTGATCCCCGTGGGCGATGATCCGCCCAATAGCCTGAACGTCATCATCGAAGTGCCGGTTGGTGGCGAACCCGTGAAATACGAGTTCGACAAGGCCTCTGGCGCGCTGTTCGTGGACCGCATCCTGCACACGCCGATGCGCTATCCCGCGAACTATGGCTTCGTGCCGCACACCCTGTCGGACGATGGCGACCCGCTCGACGCGCTGGTCATCGCGCGCTCGCCGTTCGTGCCCGGCTGCGTGGTGCGTGCCCGCCCGGTTGGCGTGCTCAACCTGGAAGACGAACACGGCGGCGATGAAAAGCTGATCTGCGTTCCGGTCGATTCGACCTTCCCGTACTATTCCGACATCGGCGAACAGAAAGACCTGCCCTCGATCGTGCTGCAGCAGATCGAGCACTTCTTTACCCACTACAAGGACCTGGAAGCTGAAAAGTGGGTCCGCATCGGCAAGTGGGGCGATGCCGCCGATGCCAAGCGCGTCGTGCTGGAATGCATCGACCGCTATGAGGCCGATAAAGCCAAGTAAAATCAGGGCCGCAAGGTCTGATCCGGTTCCCCCCTCTCACCCTGCGGCGAGAGGGGGATCCCCTCAATCCCCCGCAATCATCATCCCGTCGATCCGGATGGTCGGTACGTTGACCGACCGGTGCCATTCCAGATCATTGGCACAGCGCAGCGCCGCGAACATCGGAATCAGGTTGCCGGCGACGGTGAATTCCGCAACCGGCCCTGCCAATTCGCCATTCACGATCCGAAAGCCTGACGCGCCCCGGCTGTAATCGCCGGTCACCGGGTTCAGCCCGTGGCCGATCAGTTCCGTCACATAGACCCCGTCGGCAATGTCGGCCATCAGTTCGGCTGGGGAAAGCTCGCCCGGTTCAAGGTGCAGGTTGCTGGCTGAAACGCCCGGCGATCCGCCCGCGCCGCGCACGGCATGGCCGGTCGGCTGGCCGCCCAGCTGGCGCGCGGCGGCGCTGTCCATCAGCCAGCCGGTCAGCCGCCCATCCTCCACCAGGTTGCGCCGGGCGGTAGGCAGCCCTTCCCCGTCAAACGGGCGAGACGACAGCCCGCGCGGGCGCAGCGGATCATCGACGATGGTAATGCCGGGGGCAAACACCTGCCCTTCGGCATGGTCGAGCAGGAAGCTGGCGCGCCGGGCAATCGCATTGCCCGACATGCCGCCCGCCAGATGCGCGATCAGCGATCCGCCCACGCGCCGATCGAACACCACCGGCATGGCCCCGCTCTTGACCCGGCCGGGGTTCAGCCGCGCCACCGCGCGCTGTCCGGCCAGCTGGCCGATTTCCTCTGGCGGGGGCAGGTCCGCGCCGTGGTGCGCGGTGCGCCAGGCATAGTCGCGCTGCATGTTCGCACCCTCACCCGCCAGCACGCTGGCACTGAGCGAGCGGCTGCTGCCGCCATAGGCCCCGGCGAAGCCATGGCTGGTGACCAGTGCGAACACCCGCCGCCCCGCCCCGGCGCTGCCGCCTTCGCTGTTGGTCACGCCCGCCACGGCACGCGCGGCATCCTCTGCCGCCTGCGCCAGCGCCAGCAGTTCCTGCGGGCTGGGTTCGGCCGCTTCGTTGAGGTCCAGATCGGGAAAGCCGCCCCGCAGCAACAGATCTTCCGGAGCCAGCCCGGCAAACTGGTCCTCTGGCGCGGCCCTGGCCATCGCCACCGCGCGCTCCGCCAGTTCCTTCAGTGCCGAATCGCTGAGATCGCTGGAACCGATACTGGCCGAGCGCCGCCCCACGAACACGCGCAGGTCCAGATGCTCGCTTTCGCTGCGCTCCACGTCTTCCAGCTTGCCGAGCCGGACTTGCACCCCTTCCGACAGGCCTCCAGAATAGACCGCATCGGCAGCATCGGCACCGGCGGCGCGGGCAAGGTCGATCAGCGCGGCGGCGCGATCCTGGGCTTGTTGGGCAGAAAGCATGGGGTGTCGGACGCTCCGGAAATCAGGAGCATCCGATCTAGGGATTCATCCGCCGAAGGGCAATCAGCCCCCGAACATATAGGCCAGCCCCTTGAACAGGCCCGTCACGGCAAAGGGCAGGCCAATCGCCAGCACCCAGAGCCACATCCGGTCGCGGCGGTAATCGGCGGCAAAGGCCAGGTCGGCGGCTTGCGCGTCGCTCAACCGCGCCCAGCGGCGTTCAAACCGGCGGCAGGCGGGAATGATCGCGGCGACCAGCATGACCAGCGCGAAATAGGGCAGCATCGTGGTGCCCTTGGCGTGGAGCGCGCCCATCGTCACGAAGATCTGCAAGGCAGTATAGACCAGCAGGGCATAAGCGACATGGTCGCTCATCCGCTTGCGCCAGTCGAGCGGCTTGCCCTTGGCAACGTCGCCCGTTTCAGTATCCCCGATTTGCGCAGCGTTGGCGCCGTTCCATGCCTTGATCATCGGCACTCCCCTTATCTTCCCCAGACAATGAGTAAATCACCGAAGGCGGCGCCGATCAAGCCCGGTTTACCAAAGTTTGCGCGGCCAGCCGTGCGTGACCACGCGGGCACACCCCCGCCCCCGTCATGCATGAACCCTGCCAAGTGCGCTTGCCCCGGCCCGCCCGGCTCTCTAAATGGTTCGCGACATGACCGAAACCGCACCGTCAGAGCCGCCGCGCGCCAATGCCGCGCCGCCCATCCCGCAAGGCGGGCTGGAAGTGATCTCGATCGCCAAAAGCTATGACAAGCGGGCGGTCCTGACCGACATCTCGCTGTCGGTCGGCAAGGGCGAAGTGCTGGGCCTGCTGGGGCCGAACGGCGCGGGCAAGACCACCTGCTTCTATTCGATCATGGGGCTGGTCCGGCCGGATTCGGGCCGCATCCTGATGGACGGCGTCGATGTCACCAACCTGCCGATGTATCGCCGCGCGATCCTGGGGCTGGGGTATCTGCCGCAGGAAACCTCGATCTTCCGGGCGATGACGGTTGAGCAGAACATCAACTGCGTGCTGGAACTGATCGAGCCGGACAAGGACGTCCGCGCTTCGGAACTGGAACGTCTGCTGGGCGAATTCGGCCTGACCCGGCTGCGCGAAAGCCCGGCGATGGCGCTGTCCGGCGGGGAACGCCGCCGCTGTGAAATTGCCCGCGCGCTGGCCGCGAAACCGTCGATCATGCTGCTCGACGAACCCTTCGCCGGGATCGATCCGCTGTCGATCAGCGATATCCGCGATCTGGTGAAAGACCTGAAGCAGCGCGGCATCGGCGTGCTGATTACCGATCACAACGTCCGCGAAACCCTGGATATCGTGGATCGCGCCTGCATCATCTATGGCGGGCAAGTGCTGTTCGCGGGCAGCCCCGAAGCACTGGTCGCCGATGAAAACGTCCGCCGCCTCTATCTGGGCGAAGGCTTCACGCTGTGACCGGGCGGGCAATCCACGGGCTGCCCAGCGGCGCCTGAGCGATGGGACTGGGGCCGCGCCTCGACCTAAGGCAGAGCCAGTCGCTGGTGATGACGCCGCAGCTGCAGCAGGCGATCAAGCTGCTGGCGCTGTCGAACCTTGAGATCGAGACATTCATCGGCGATGCGCTGGATGCCAATCCGCTGCTGGAAATCGGCGACGGTGCCCCTGCCCCGGCGGAAACCCTGCCCGACGATCCGGACCTGCGCCGCACGACGCTGGAATCCTCCCCCGTCGATCAACTGGTCAGCGAAGGCCGCGCGGACGAGGACCGCCCGCTCGACATCGACCTCTCCGCGCTCGACCGGGACCGCGACACCGGCGACTGGAGCGCCGACACGCGCATCCAGCTGGGCGAGGCTGGCCCCGAAATCGACGAGCGCGGCGCGGGCGAACCGACGCTGGCCGAGCACCTCCACGCCCAAGTCGGCCCCGCCACGCGCGATCCACGCACCGCGTTCATCGCCCGCCACCTGATCGGCCAGCTGGACGAAGCCGGATACCTGATCGCCCCCTTGCGCGACATTGCCGCCGAACTGGGGGTGCCGCTGGCCGAGGTTGAGGGCGCACTGGCGCTCGTCCAGACATTCGATCCCACCGGCGTGGGCGCACGGTCCCTGTCCGAATGCCTCGCGCTGCAAGCCAAGGAAGCCGACCGTTACGATCCGTGCATGGCCCGCCTGATCGACAACCTGGAACTGCTGGCGCGCGGGGAAATCCCCCGGCTGAAGCGGATGTGCGGGGTCGATGACGAGGACTTTGCCGAGATGCTGGCCGAACTGCGCGGCTATGATCCCAAGCCGGGGCTGCGCTTTTCGACCGGCGGGGGCGAGCCGGTTACCCCGGACATCCTGATCACGCCGCGCGCCGATGGCGGCTGGGCGATCCAGCTCAATCAGGCCACCCTGCCGCGCCTGATCGTCAACCGCAGCTACTACGTCGAAATGCGCGGCGCCTGCGATGACAAGGCCGCGCGCGGCTGGCTGTCGGACAAGCTGGCCGATGCCAACTGGCTGGTGAAGGCGCTCGACCAGCGGCAGAAGACCATCCTGAAAGTCGCCAGCGAACTGGTGAAACAGCAGGACGGGTTCTTCCGCCACGGCGTATCGCAGCTGAAACCGCTGACCCTGCGCACCGTCGCCGAGGCCATCGGCATGCACGAATCGACCGTCAGCCGCGTGACCTCCAACAAGTACCTGCTGTGTGAACGCGGGACGTTTGAGCTGAAATACTTCTTCACCTCCGGCGTCGGCGGGGCCGATGGCGAAGGCGGCGCATCCGCCGAAGCGGTGAAAGCCGCGATCAAGCAGTTGATCGATGCCGAGGACGCCAAGGCTATCCTGTCGGACGATGCGCTGGTCGACCTGCTGAAAGCGCGCGGCTATGATTTGGCCCGCCGCACGGTGGCCAAATACCGCGAGGCGATCGGCCTTGGCAGTTCGGTGCAGCGGCGGCGGCAAAAGGCACTGGCGGGGGTGCGCTGATCCGCTAAGCTAATCCGCAATAACCCAACGGGGAGAATATCCATGAAGTTCCGTCTGCTCGCCGCCGTCGCGGTGGCCGCGTTCGCCGCGCCGCTCGCCGCCAAACCGGTCGAATACCGCGTCCTCACCCAAAGCCGCGACATCGGCCACTTCAAGGTCGACCGCGAAGGCACCGCCGTCAGCATCGATTACGATTACAAGCAGAATGGCCGCGGCCCGACGATCAAGGAAACGATCAAGCTCGACAAGGACGGCACGCCGCTGGACTGGACGATCACCGGTCGCACCACCTTTGGCAACGCGGTCAGCGAAAGCTTCCGCCGCACCGGCAAGGGCGTGGAATGGAAGGACCTGGCCGGCCCCGGCAGCATCAAGGGCAAGGATGCCCCGCGTTACTACGCCACGCAGAACGGCTCCCCCTATGACGTTGCCGCGCTGGCCAAGGCGCTGCTGGCCGATCCGGACCGGTCGATGCCCGTCGCCCCCGGCGGCACCGCGACGCTGACCGAACGCGCCCGCAGCAGCTTTGACGGTCCCGACGGCAAGCTCGACGTCGTGACCTATGAGCTGTCGGGCCTCTCGCTCAACCCCACCTACATCACGCTGGATGCGCAGGGCGACCTGTTCGCGCTGGCCAGCGCCGGATTCATCATCGCCCGCGCCGGCTATGAAAAGGCGGCTGACCAGCCGCTGCGCGACCTCTCGGAAAAGCTGGCGTCAGACCGCTTTGCCATGCTGCAGAAGGACGGCGCGAAGCGCTACGCCGGGCCGGTCCGCATTCGCAATGTCCGCCTGTTCGACCCCAAGACCAAGGCGCTGACCGAACCGCGCGACGTCGTCGTGTTCGGACAGAAGATCGCCGAAGTCGTCCCCACCGGCAGCGTGGCCACCCCCGGCGAAACCACCATCGACGGCGCGGGCGGCACGCTGGTGCCCGGCCTTTATGAAATGCACGGCCACATCGGGCAGGAAGACGCACTGCTCAACGTGCTGGCGGGCGTGACCTCCACCCGCGACATGGGCAACGACGATGCCGTGCTGGACAAGCTGGTGACCCGGATCGAAGCCGGCGAAGTCGCCGGGCCGCGCATCGTGCGCAGCGGCTTTATCGAAGGGAAAAGCCCGTTCAGTTCGATGACCGGCTCGCTGGTGGCGACGCAGGACGAGGCGCTGGCCGCCGTGCGCAAATATGCCGCGCGCGGGTTCTGGCAGGCCAAGCTCTACAACTCGATGAACCCCGAATGGTCGGCCCCCGTCACCGCCGAGGCGCACCGGCTGGGCCTGAAGGTCGCGGGCCACGTCCCCGCCTTTTCCAGCGCCGATGCGATGATCGCCGCCGGGTTTGACGAGATTACCCACGTCAATCAGCTGATGCTGGGCTGGGTGCTCAATCCGGGCGAGGATACCCGCACCCTGTTCCGCTTCACCGCGATGCGCCGCTTCCCCTCGCTCGATGTGAAATCGGCCAAGGTTCAGGCCACGCTGGATGCGATGGTGAAGAACAAGGTCGCGCATGAGCCGACCATCGGCATCCACGAACTCGGCCTCACCGCTCTCGACGGCAAGCCCAACCCCGGCGCGATCGACTATATCGACCATATGCCCCCGGCCGAGCAGCGCCAGCTGAAGCAGGCCCTGTTCGGTGCGGACACGCCCCAGCAGCGCGCCGAATATGTCGCCGCCTATGGCAAGATCATGGAAACGCTCAGCGAAATGCACCGCAAGGGCATCCTGCTGATCCCCGGCACCGACACCGGCGGCGCGTTCACGTATCACCGCGAACTGGAACTGTTCGGCCAGCTGGGCATGACCCCTGCCGAAGTCCTCGCGCGCGCGACGCTGGAAATGGCCGCATACCTCGGTCAGGATCAGCAGCTGGGCAGCATCGAGCGCGGCAAGCTGGCCGACTTCTTCCTGATCCCCGGCGATCCGACGAAGGACCTGAAGGCGATCAAGGCGATCCGCATGGTGGTGAAGGACGGCGCGTTCTACTACCCACCGGAAATCTACCCGCGCCTGGGGATCAAGCCGTTCACCACCGCGCCGCAGGTTAAGTAGGAGAGTAGGCCTGCTTTCCCGCCCGGCCACCCAGAGCATACAATCTCGTTGGGTGCCGGGCGGGGGAGCGGGCCGGTGCCGCAGGCTATTCGCAGATGCGAATAGCCCCCATCAAAACGGCAACCACTTCTGCTTTTTTGAGAATTTCATGTAGCCGGCATTGATACCCAGCCGCAGCCCCGCGCCCATGCGGATCGGAATCAGCACGATGTCGCCGCGCCGCAAGTAGCTGGCGTTGAACCCACCCACCAGATAGGCCTGCCCCTCACCCGCCGGGAATCGTTTGTAGAGGTCCTCGGTGTTGTAGAGGTTATAGACCAGCACGAACGTGCTGCCCGCGTTGGCCCCGGCATCGAACCCGATCGACGGTCCGGTCCAGTACACCGGCTTCTGCCCTTCGACCTTGTGGTGGAGAGTGCCCGAACCATAACGCAGCCCCACGACCAGCGCCCCGCCGCCTTCGCGCCCGACGATATAGCCGTTCGGCTCGCCCTGCTTCTTCAGCAGGTCCTCGATCATCTGCGCCAATCCCTTGGCCCCCTTGCCGAACACGCCTTCGGCCGCGCCGATCAGATCGTCCTGCTTGTAGGTGCCAGGCCTGGGCGCCGAAGTTGCCGGCGGCGGCACCGTCGCCGGATCAGCGGCCACCGCCGCCCCTGCCCCGACGGGAGCTGCCTCGGCCGGCGCCGATGCGGCGGCCGGAACTGGCGCGGGCGCAGGTGCCGATACAGGTGCCGATACTGGTGCTGGCGTCTGTGTCAGATCGGCATCGATGGCCCGGTCAGGGTCGACTGCCTGCACCTGCGCCGCCAGCGGCGCCCCGCCGGCCAGCGCCGCCGCGCCCATCACGCCCAGCAGCGCCCCGCGCATCGCCGAAATGAAGCCTGCCGTCATCCTGTTCATCCTGTTGCCTTTTGCCTGCGCGCAGCTGCCTGCACTGCTAAAGAATCGAACGCTGCCCCAGCCACAATGCACCGGCGATGAATTGAGTCGCATTTGCGGCCAGACGAGTCCCGCCCGGCCGCGCCACAAAGGCCCAAAGAATCCTCGCATCCCCCCTTGCCGCCCCGAAAACCCCCCGCTATAGCGCCGCTTCGCCGCTGCGATCCGGAGACGTGGGTGAGTGGCTGAAACCAACGGTTTGCTAAACCGTCGTACTGGTAAATCCGGTACCGAGGGTTCGAATCCCTCCGTCTCCGCCACGCCTGCAGCTGCATGCGTTAGCCATAGCCCTGAAGATATTGAATCTACATTGATTTGTAGGCACCGCTGTTCGCACACGTTCGCAGCGATTCATCCCAATCCGCGTTTAATGTTAGGGTCAATGTTAGGGTCGAGATCTGGCGGCAGACCTGACCGACGCGGCCACAGGCTGAGGCAGCCATCTTCCAGTACATCAATGGATTCTACAATTCCCGCCGCCGCCATTCATATCTGGGCGGCGTTAGCCCGCTCGCGTTCGAAGCCAAGGTGGCATGGTGATATAGCTGATCGACCCAAAGCCGTTACAAGTCCAATGCGCAGCACCCCGCGGTGGCGGTGCGCCAGTGAGTTCATTCCAGCGCTGGAGCAGTGCGGCCAGCGGCAAAGCGGACAGAGCGGCGAGTTCGGTATCGAGATCGGGGGTGGCCATCGGCCCGCGGCTCCTTGCATCAGCAGCGCCGCACCGGCGCGGCCAGCCCGGAGCAGCAGGTGCGGCCGGGCGGGCCGTTCAGCGGGGCATATGCCGTCGGTGAATCGACCGCCCCACACATGGCGGGATCAAAAGGATAGTACATTGGACTTATGATTTTACGGCTGCCAACACCTCTGCATAGCTGTAAATAGTGCTGCATACCGATAGGATATCTAGGAGTCGCTTCCCTTCCACTCCGTTCAGAACGGCAGAGCTCTGACCTCATCTCCGACCAGATACTCCGGTTGACCTGGCGGGCAACGAACTAGCCAATCAGCTTCCGCAAGCAGTCCTTGAACACCGCTGTCCTGATTGCCGAACGGCATCAGACCCGCATCGTCCCAGCGCGCCCGGATAAATGTCTCGCGCCCGCCGGTGGCGCCCAGCG
>ERZ1645187.3173-NODE-3173-length-13960-cov-5.952104_pt1 | contig 13960 bp, 22 predicted proteins | sample MGYA00575352_ERZ1645187 | MGnify/ENA primary metagenome ERZ1645187 (study PRJEB40837, sample SAMN11349314) | freshwater sediment metagenome | isolation source: river sediment | host: Sediment | place: India: Wazaribad , New Delhi | collected 2017-02-21 ...
GCGCGGGAGATGCGCTCCGCGTCGTTGCTGACGAGCGCGTCATGCACTTGCTGGATCAAGCGAGTGATATCCACGGGCCACTCATGCTCCAGCAGCAACCCCGTCAGCGCGATGCCGAAGGTGGTGTTCATGGGTTACTCCGTGGGTTACACCGCGAGGTCGAGCTCGACGGGGATGATATTGTGGACGGTGATGACGGTGCGCGTGTCGATCTGGTCGTCGTCGTAGAACGGCAGGCCCTTGACCTGATGGAACGGCCGCGTGCCGTAAAGTAGATCGCACAATCCGTTCAGCCGCTCGCGCGTGGTCATCGTGTTCCATCCCGCAAGCGTCATGCAGATGTCGCCATTGTCTTTGCGCCAAGCGATGCGGTTGCCGAACAGACGGACGACACGACCATCGGTCCATGTGTTCCTGGAATACGATGCCCGGCGCTCAAGAAACGCCGTCATGATCTCACGGGTGACAGCGCGCATGGCGGTTACTCCGTGGGTTACGCCGGCAGCGCCAGCCAGATGAGATAGAAGGCGGTGAGCATCGAGGTGAATGCGCAGAAGTCGACGAGATGGTGGCGCATGATTGCTCCTGTGGGCGGGAGGGATGCGCCCGCCATGTGGTGGTTGGCATGGCGGGCGCTGCACCATGAGGGAAAGGCGACCTGATGGTGGGTTGGTTACGAGTGGGCGCAGCCGTCGCGCTCGATGCAGACCCACATGCCACACCACTGCACCACGACAGCGCCGTCGCATCCGAACGTCGGCTGCACGGTGCGGCGGAAGGCGCGATAGGCGAGCGGCGTTTCCATACGCGACAGCAGGCGCATGAGCGCATGGCGTTGTGGTTTGGTGGTGCGTGTCATGGTGGTTACTCCTGGAGTTACGACGCGTCGTCAGCGCGGAAGGCGAGCGATTGCGGATCGGTGATGATGGTGGCGATGATCTCGGCCACCCGGGCGGGCGAGACGCCGCCAATGACCTTGTTGTATTTGCCCAACTGCACGAAGTGATCGTTCGGGTCGAACACGGCGACCTCGGCATCGGCGCAGCCGTCGCGCCCGCAGCGGTCCCTTGCCTGTGTGAAGTGCTCGCCGGGATTGCACGCGGCGTTGCGGTTGTTGCAGTAGTCGCCCGGCCCGAACTGCACGGACAAGGTGTAGCCGTTGGCGAAGGTGATATGGAATCCCTTGCCGTTGGTGATGCGGAACATGGTGGTTACTCCGTGGGTAATGGCGCGCTGAGTGCGCAGAATGGGGTGGCCCTTATCGCGGGCCAGACGACTTGCGTTTTTGTCGGCAGCAAGCGCGCCGGCTTCGTTTATCCGTGGACCCACGATGCGTCGGGGCTGAGCGCCAGTCTTGCCGGGTGGTGGGGGCAGACCCTTCGATGCTCGGCGGGTTACTCCGTGAAGTAACTGGCGAAGGATCGAAGCGACCACGGGGAGCATGTCCCCGTGGTGCGATGGTTACTTGGTGAGTTACGCGGCCATGCCGTACTTGGCCTGAAGCTCGGCGAGCTTGGCCAGATCAGCGGCGCGCGTCGCCTTGTTGCCAAGGAAGGCAAGCAGCCCGTCAATCTCGACCATGAGATCGGCAATGCGGTTGTGCAGCTTCTCGTCGGCATCGGGCGCTTGCAGCGCGCGGTCGAGGTTCTTGGCGGCGGCCTTGAGGATGTCCGCCTGCGTCGCGACCTTGCCTTCAGACTTGCAGATCGCTTGCATGATCTGGTCATCGGAGATCATACCGCTGTCGTCGGCGAGCTGCGCCTTGGCGACGTCAACGAACGCCTGCCACGCGGACTTGCGCACGGAGCTGTCGAGGTCGAGCCACAATTCTTCGGCACGCGCGATCAACTGCACCGCGTCGAGCGTCGTCATGCAGCCGAGCCGGATCAGCGTGCGCGTCTCGGACGCGCGAACCTTCAAGTCCTTGCGCTGCTTGTCATAGACCGCGTTGTTGTTGCGCGCGTTGTGGTAGCCCTCGTAAAGGCGCTGGGCGTCGTCCGGCAGCGGCTTGCCGTTCGCGTCCTTGGGCGACTCCGTCGAGACGTAACCATCGCGCGCGGCCTTCACGGTGTGTTTGGCGAGCATGGGCCGGCACGCGCCGGCCTTGCCTTCAGTCTTGCCGAGCTGCGCCGCGACCTTGAGAAGGTCGGCAAAGCGGGTATCGTTGGCGGGCGAGTGAGCGAGATTGTTGGCCATAGTGATTGCCTTTCAGGTTGTGCCGAGCGGGTTCGGCAGGGCGTAGAGGCCCGGCTTGTTACTCGTTAAGTAACAAGCGAGGCATCCTTGCGTAGGCGTCATGGGATTGTCAGTAATCGCGCGGTATAATACAGCGAAAGAGGGGATGTGATATTTATACAACAAAACCCGAATAGAAATATGTTCGGATTGTGTCAACGTTTCTTTTTTCGTTACATTCCGTGGTGTGCGGTCGGCAGCGAAGAGAGGCGAGAAAAACCGCTTATGTTATAAATTGAGAACTGCGTGGGATATCAATGACTTAAAAAATTGCAAATGCTAACGGAGAAAAACGATAGGACACAGACTTTTTGAGGGTTGGGTGGTGATCCATTCCCCTGCACCCCTGCAGGGCAGCGCGCACATCGTGTATATATAAATATTAGCATTAGCATTAGTATTTATATATTATATAGAAAGTCACCCAGCGCCTCGCTGCCGGTCCCGCGTCGAGTACAACCACCCGACGCTAGAACACGTTATGGTTGTGGATTACATGGCGGCGTAATCCGGGCCAACGCGCTCGCCCTTGCGGATCAAGCGGCGTTCGACCTGCGGCCCTTCCATGAGCGTGGCCATGCGCGACGTCGCGTAGCGCACGCGCGCGGGCGGCAGTGGTTTGGTCGTGTATTGCGAGCGCGGCTTGCTGTCGTCGCGCTTAACCACGCCACCGACATACGCGGCGAACAGCGCCAGCGCGTGCCGGTCGATTTTGTGGGCGTGAATTTCCTTGTCGGCGAGAAATTCGCAGGCGGCGCGTTTTTGTTGCGCGACGCGCTCGACTTTGTGCTGCATCGAACGGTTGGCCATGATATTACCTCCAATGTAACTATAGGAAAAGGGACTAACGAAAAGGGCGCGCGTCTTGCGTCGCGCGCCCTTTCCAATGTTGAGATGGTTTTATGGTGTGTTTTGTTTCTTCCACGATGGGCGTTGCGGCTCTCGCTTTTCCTATCGGCTCGCGCTCCAGACACTTTTTGTGTCTTTGACCTATTCCCGTCGCACGTCGGATCTTAGGTTTCTTCTGGCTTGCTGATAGGGCTCGCGCCCGGTCGTTTCGGCGGCCGTCCTTCTGCTTGGGACGCGGCAATCCCGGCTTGCTCTTCCAAAGTAATGTCATCGCACGATGACAGTGGAAAGCAGCACATATTCAATTGTCAAACAACTTGCCTGCGTCGCCGCGTCCGAATTGGCGGTTCCTAGCCTTGGCACATAAGGCGGTGGGGAAAGTAAATCCGCCGCCCTACACTAAAGGGAACGGGGAAACGACATTACCCCGCCGGGGTAACTGGACAGGGGGGTAGGGGGGTGGTGTGGTCTTTTCAGGGGTTTTGGAAATATATACTTGGAAAAACCTTAGTATACTTTCAGACTACCTAAAGTGATGGCGGCGTGGTAACCTTACTCACCACCAAACCATCAACCGCTGACCATCAACCGCTGACCATCCAGCGCTGACCATCAACCACTGACCATCCAGCGCTGACCATCAACCGCTGGATGCCGGACCTCTCCATAGGAATTGGCGGACTCGTTGGTATTTCAATAGTCTACGGTTGACACCAGCTATTGTCTAACCTATTTATAGGGTGTATTCGATTGATGGAGTCGGGGGTGATATGGACGAGCAGTCGGCAAGTTTAATCCGAAAAGAAACCTTCGGATTACTCACGGAAAGTGAGCTGGCGGTGATTATTGATGTGGCGCCAAACACGCTTGCGGTGTGGCGGATGGAACAGCGCGGGCCGGACTACACCAAATTGGGGCGGTCGATATTTTATCGCCGCGTCGATATTGAAGGTTGGATTGCGGCGAACGTCGTTGCCACCAAACGGACGGCATAGTTCTGGGTTCCAGAAGGCCGGGTGAGTGGGTATACCGTTCATCCGGCTTTTTTCTGGAGAGTATATGGAAAAGATACTTATGGTTTGTTTTGCTGGGGCAGCGCTCGGGGCGTGCACACCTATTAGGCACAGCGGAGCGGTTGCCGAACCCACCGGCGTTGCTGGCGTCGTCGCCGCGGAAGCGCGCCGGCAGAACGTGCCGGTCAGGCTGGCGCTGGCCGTCGCCAAGACCGAAAGCAATTTCAACCCGCGCGCCCGGTCCTCCGCCGGCGCCGTGGGCGTCATGCAGATTCTGCCGTCGACCTGGCGGACCATCGGCTGCTCGGGCAGCATGACGAACGCGGCGGACAACGCACGCTGCGGCGTGCGGTATCTTGCCCAGGGCCTGCGTGAGGGCGGGGAGCGCTGGGCGGTGGCGCGATACCACGGCGGGCCGAACGCACGCGCCCACGGGCGCTCCACGCACTCCTACGCGAGCAAGGTGCTGGGTCGCGCTCGCCTTGCCTCGAGGGACTGATGCACGACTTGCCCTGGATCTTCGGCGTCGACTTCGAGCGGGAGCTCGTCATCTTCAGCGATGGCGGCTCCGCCAAGGTCGACGAATGGTATGCCGACGGCCGCAAGTGCCCGAAGGCTAAGGCAATCGCCTGCGTGTTTCAGGGCGAAGACGGCAAGTGGTATGCCGTCGACATCCAGGCATTTCACTGCGCTGACCGCGCCCGGCCGCTGCACTGATGGCGCGGCTATACTCAGATGAGGCGTGCGTCGAGCGGCGCAGGCGTATTCGCGTCGCCTTGTTTGCCTACGCCTATGAGTTTGAAGCCGAGTCGATGGTGTCCGACGCCGACTTCGACGCGCTGGCGCTGCGTGTGGACACGTCGGTCGACACGGGACACCCGGTCCTTGATGCTTGGTTCCGGCAGCACTTCCAGCCGCACACGGGCCAGTGGATACATGCCCATCCTGAGCTGGATGGCATCAGGGAGATCTATACGCGGCTGCAGACTACCTACTAGGTCCACGCGCCGGACGTCATCCGGGCGCGCTGTTCGCGCCGTGGGCGCGTCTGCAGCCGCCCGGCGATCATCCCCACCATCCCACCATGAGCCGCCAGCGCCGCGTATTGCAGCGCGTCGATGATGTGCGAATAGGCGTTCTTGTCGGGCAGGGGCTTGCGCTGGCCGGCGCGGGTCTTGGCGTAGCGATAGCCGCCGCTCAGCGCGCGCACGACGGTCGGGCACTTCTCCTTGTCGATCAGGATGGCCGGGCCGCCGTCGCGCTGCGCCAGCAGGAACGCCTCGATGGCGCGCAGGCGCTTGTCGATGTCGTTGGTCGGCGCCGGGAACGCCTGGAAGCCCATGCGCTTGAGCGCGTCGAACGACGTCTCCTCGTAAATCGAACCCTTGGACCGTCCGGCCGGGTCGCCGACAATGGCGATGGCGCGGCCGAGGAAAGCCGCGTCAGCCAGCGCCGGGCGCAGGTTGCGCTCGACGTGCAGCTCGAGGCCCATATCGTCAACCACGACTTCCTTGAGCACCAGCAGCCGCCCACGATGGTCGAGCTGGCAGATGACGGAGCAGGGGTCGCGGCCGAAGTCCTGCCCGACGATCAGGGGGTGGCCGGAGACGGGCGTCAGCCCTTCGACGACATGGAACGCCGACTTGAAGCTGTCCTTGAACACGGCGCTGCCGGACGGGTCGTCGCCGAACAGCGCGTGCACATAGCGCTTGCACCAGTCCTCCGAGTTGGAGCGGATGAAGCGCTCGTAATAGGTGCGCCCCTGCGCCCGCCTTACTTCCGAGGTAACGGGCAGTTTCAGCGTCTCGGGCGTCTGGATCAACCATTCCAGGTTCTCGGCGTTGTCCTCCATGCCGCCGGGCTGGATGAAGATCTGCCAGTCGGGCGGCGTGTCGAGCGCCATGAACTTGTGCCAGTCGGAACCCTCCGAGGGCATGTTGGTGTCGGCGATGATGCCGAACCAGCTCGCGCCGCCGAGGTTGGCCGCAGGGTAACGGCCGCAGCGGCCGGCGAGCGGCGACACGATGCCGACGTCCATCTCGATACATTCCGACATCCACGCACCCGTGATCTGCATCGACAGCAGGCGGCGCTGGTCCTCGGGGTCGTCGAGCGGGATGAGCAGCCATTCGGAGCGCACGTCGCCGATGCGGATGTGCACGGTGTTCTCGGACACCTTGTATTCGGCGACGCCGTCGAGCCACGACGTGATATCCTTGAGCACCGTGTCCTTGAGCTGGCGCAGCGTCTGGCGGACGATGGCGAAGCGCGTGTAGCGGATGCCGTCGTGCGCGGGCGTCTGCTCGCAGGCGCGGCGGAACAGCTCGAACAGGCAGGCGGTCGTCTTGCCCGAGCCGACCGGCCCGGCGATCAGCCGGCCGAAGGACTGCGATTTCATGAACGCCGCGCACGTCGGCGGGGCGGAATAGTTGATCGTCGTCACAGTTCTTCCACCTCGCCGTCAATGACGCGCGCCGGCACCTCCTTTTCGAAAGTGAGCTGGCTGTCCGCGCCGAGATTGATCGTGACCTTGAAACCCTCGCTGCCGCCACCGCTGATGCCGGCGCCCGTGAGCCCCATACCGGCCAGCCGGGCGGCCAGTTTTCCCGCTTCGATTTTCGAGTTTAGGCTTTCGGAGCGGTCGTGCATGCGCTCGTGCAGTTCGGGCAACCACTCCTCGACCATCGCCGCGGCCTTGATTTTTACCCGCTCATGCGTGTTTAGCGCGCCGTTCCATTGAGCCACCTCCGTCTCCAGCAATTGCTGGAACCGGGGCATCTCACATATGTCTGCCCATGCTTCCAATGGGATATGATATGTTTTCAGTATATCTTCAGTGGTGTGGATGTTCATTGCCACTTCGCGGGCAAGTTTCACCAAAGTAATATCCGAGAGGCGGAACGGGACGACCTCTGTAGGCTGCATGTGACGCGCCCCTTGATTTGGCGGCTATTGTGTTCACCCGAAGATATACTGTAGAAAGGGAGGCATGGTCGAGCCCCGCTGGGCGACGAGGACTTTGCGCATGCTCTTCAAGATCGAGGCACAGCTCTGATGGCCGACACGCTCTCGCAGCGCGGCGTGCTGCGCGTCGTCCCGCCGGCCCAGCTCGAGGCCGCCCTGCAGAAACAGGACGAGGACCGCGCCGCGGCGGAAGATATGGGCGCCCGCCCGGACATGACGAACCTGGCCGGCTACATCCGCACGCAGTTCGACATCTTCAAATCGCACCGCAACAATTCGGCCGCCGGCTGGTCCGAGCGCCTGCTCATCGCCTTGCGCGCCTTCAATGGCCAATACGACGCCAACAAGCTCGCAGAAATCCGCCGCTTTGGCGGCTCCGAGGTCTATGCCCGCATCATCGCCATGAAGTGCCGCGGCGCTTCGAGCTTGCTGCGCGACGTCTATCTCGCGCCGGATCGGCCGTGGGGGCTCGCCCCGCCGCAAGACCCCGACGTGCCGGCCAACATCATCCAGTCGGTGCAGCAGCTCGTGCAGAGCGAAGTCCAGACCATGGAGGGCGGTGGCCAGCCGCCGGACCCCGCCGCCATTCGCGACCGCACCATCCAACTCATGGACGCCGCGCGTGTCGCCGCCAAGAAGAACGCCACCAAGCAAGCCGAGGTCGCCGAGGACAAGATCGACGAGATCCTGACGCAGGGCGGCTTCTACAAGGCGCTCGCCGAGTTCATCGTCGACCTGCCGCTGTTCCCGTTCGGCTGCATCAAGGGGCCGGTCGTGCGCATCGTGCCGACCGTCGAGTGGCAGGAGGGTATGCCGGTCATCGCCCAGAAGCCCAAGCTGTTCTGGAACCGCGTCTCGCCCTTCGATTTGTGGTGGACGCCGGGCGTCGCCGACATCGAGGACGCCGAGGTGATCGAGCGCACGCGCGTCACCCGCGCCGAGCTCAACGACCTGCTCGACCTTCCCGGCTACAACGCTGCCGAGATCCGCGCCGTACTCGATGAGTATGGCCGCGGCGGCCTGGCCGATAATTGGGACACGACCGACGCCGAGCGGGCCATCATGGAGAACCGCGAGAACCCGCAAATCAACCGCTCGGGCCTCATCTCCTGCCTCGAATACCACGGCAACGTGCAGGGGCGCATGCTGCTTGAATATGGCATGAGCGAGGAGCAAATCCCCGATCCGCTGCGCGATTATTTCGTGCAGGCGTGGCTCATTGGCACGCACATCATCAAGGTCCAGCTCTCGCCGAGCCCGCGCAAGCGCCATCCCTATTTCATCACCTCGTTTGAGAAGGTGCCGGGAACGCCGGTCGGCAACGGCCTGCCCGACATCCTCAACGACATTCAGGAAGTGGGGAACGCCGCGCTGCGCGCGCTGGTCAACAACCTGTCGATCTCCTCCGGCCCGCAGGTCGTGGTTAACGACGACCGCCTCGCGCCCGACGAAGACGGCGAAGAGCTCTACCCGTGGAAGCGCTGGCACGTTCAGAGCGATCCGATGGGCAATAATTCGCAGGTGCCGATCAGCTTCTTCCAGCCGAACTCCAACGCGCAGGAGTTGCTGGGCGTCTACCAGAAGTTCAACGACATGGCCGACGAGCTCTCGGCCATTCCGAAATATTTGTCGGGGCAGGGCGTCGGCGGCGCCGGCCGCACCGCGTCCGGGCTGGCGATGCTCATGGGCAACGCCTCGAAAATCTTGCAGACGGTCGCCGCCAACATCGACCGCGACATCCTGACGCCGCTGCTCGGCCAGCTCTTCGACATGCTCATGCTGACCGATCAGTCGGGCATGCTGAGCGGCCAGGAGCAGGTCCGCGTCATGGGCGTCAACGTCGCGCTCCAGCGCGAGACGCAGCGCGCCCGCCAGCTCGAGTTCCTGCAGATCACGGCCAACCCGGTCGATGCGCAGATCGTCGGGCCGAAGGGCCGCGCCGCGGTGCTGCGCTCGGTGGCCCAGACCATCGGCCTCGACGGCGAGGCCATCGTCCCGAGCGACGACGAGATCAACAAGATGCAGCAGGCCGCGCAGGCCGCCGCGCAAGACCCGATGGCTCAAGCCGGCGCGCAGGCGCAGGGCGGCCAGCAGAAATCCGACGCCACGCAGGACATGGGTCCACGGACCCGGATCGCTGGCGGGGTCGGTTAACGCCAGCAATCAGGAGATCGACATGGCGCAGAGCAAGGAAAAGTCCAGCAAGTCGGTCGCGTTCGCCAAGGGCGGCACGACCAAGATGTTCGGCAAGCAGCACGCTGGCCCGGATCGCGCCGGCGAGACGTCGGGCACCAAGGCGGGCTCCGGCGGCAAGTTTGCCAAGGGCGGCAAGGGCAAGATGTTCGGCTTCACCGGCTCGAAGCCCTCGAAGGCGCGCTGATGGCCAAGGGCGCCAAGAAGCTGCCCACCAAGGTTAAGGCTGCGGGCAAAAAACCCGCAGCCAAGCTCATGGGCGCGGGCAATTCGCCGAAGCAGAACCGGGTCTACAGCAAGCAGGCCCAGCGGGCTGACCCGATGGACTTCGGCGGTTTCGGTTTCGGCAGCACCGGCACGAGCGGCCGGGACTAGGACCACACCATGAAATCCAACGGTAAAACCATCAAGCATGTCGGCAAGGGCTCGCGCGAAGAGATACTGCCCGGCCGCCACGCCAAGGCGGAACTGACCGGCGGCGACATCTTCCAGCGCTCGATGAACAATTACGCGAAGAAGACGCCCTCCGGCCTCACTGCCAACGGGCCGAACATCTTCAAGATGGGCCGCGGTTTTTGAGCGACCGCGACCTCATCCTCAAAGCGGCGAACCTCGCCCGCAGCGCCCCCAAGGAGTGGTCGGACTTCTTGGCGGCGTTCAAGGATTACGCCGACACCCGACGTGACCAATGCGTCTCGTCCTCCCCTGACGCCCTCTTCGTCGCCCAAGGCCGCGCGCAATCCTGCGTCGCGCTCCTTCGGCTGTTCGAGGATTGCCTCAAGGCGGCGGACCAGATCCAGGAGAAACGCAAGTGAGCAATCAGAACATCGCCCCCGGCACCGCGGACCCCAACGTCAAGATCCCGGACGCCATCAAGGCTGTCGCCGCCCGCGCCGAGGCCGCGCACAAGGCTGCATACCAGACCGAAGACGCGCCGGATGCCGAGGAGCAGGTCGCGCCGGCAGAGGCCACGTTCGCCGAACAGCCCGTCCAGGAGGTTACTCCTGCGGGTAATGAGCCCCAGACCAAGGCCGAAGACGACCAGTCGTGGGAGCACCGCTACAAGTCGATGAAGGGGCGCTACGACCGCGCCGACGCCCAGATCCGCGCGATGAGCGAGCAGATCTCCAGCCTGCAGAACGTCATCGCGACGATGCAGGTGGCCGCTCCGACGCGCGAGACGCAGTTTTCCGACCAGACGGCCGAGCGCTTTATTACCGCGGAGGAAGAGCAGGACTATGGGTCCGACTTCCTCAACGTGGTTGGCAAGAAGGCCAAAGAAGAGCTCATGCCCATCGTCAAGGGCTACGAGCAGAAGATCGCTGAACTCGAGACGCGCCTCAAAGGTTTCGGCGGTTATGTCGAGCAGGACGCCAAGTCGCGTGTCGAAGCAACGCTCGACGAGCGCGTGCCGAACTGGCGCGACGTCAACATGGACCCGAATTTTATTTCGTGGCTCAAGTTGCCAGACCCGTATTCGGGTGCTATTCGTCATGAACTGTTGAAGGCCGCATACCAGCGGCATGACGCCCCTCGCGTGACGGCCTTCTTCAATGGCTTCCTCGCTGAAGAGGCTGCAACGGACCCCGCGACCGGGGAGATCGGCCGGAGCAAGGCTCCCGCCAAGCGATCTCTCGAAGAGTTTGCGGCGCCGGGCAGAGCCAAGACTGCAGCGGCCACTGGCGCCCCTGCTGAGAAGCCCATCATCACTCGCGCCGAAATCGCGAAATTCTACGCTGACAGCGCCGCTGGGAAATTCCGCGGTCGCGACGCGGAGAAGAACCGCATCGAAGCTCAGATCTTCGAGGCGGAGCGAGACGGGCGCATCCGGTAATCTTCTCTCTCTTGGGAGCCAAATAAATGCCATTTCCTGTTGCTGGTTCGCCGTATGGCGCCAACGCCGCCAATCCGTCCTACAGCGCCTCCGGTTTCATCCATGAAATCTGGTCGGGCAAGCTGATCGAAAAGTTCTACGCCTCGACCGTCCTCTCTGCGATCTCGAACACCGACTACGAAGGCGAGATCAAGAACCAGGGCGACAAGGTCAAGATCCGCACCAAGCCGACGATCACCATCAACGATTACTCGGCCGATATGTCGCTGGCGCTGCAGCGTCCGTCTGGCAACGTGATCGACCTGGCCATCGACCAGGGCAAGTATTTCAACACGATCCTCGACGATGTCATGGACGTGCAGTCGGACCTCAACATGCTCAGCATGTGGTCGGACGACGCGGCCGAGCAGATGAAGATCGTGATCGACACCGCGGTGCTGAAGGGCATCCTTGGCGGCGCCGACGCCAAAAACAAGGGCGCGACGGCCGGCAAGATCTCCAGTTCGCTCAATCTCGGCGTTACGTCGACTGGCCCGCTTGCCGTCACCGCCGCCGCCGCCGCGGGCAAGGTCGACATCCTGTCGCTCCTGCTGCGTCTCGGCCAGGCGCTCGACGAGCAGAACATCCCGGAGACGGGCCGCTGGGTCGTGCTGCCGACCTGGGCTGCGACGCTCATCAAGCAGTCGGAACTCCGCCAGGCTTACCTGTCGGGCGACGGCGTTTCGATCCTGCGTAACGGCCGTCTCGGCATGGTGGATCGTTTCACGATCTACACGTCGAACCTGCTGCCGACGGGCGTTGCCGGTGGTATGGCGGCTGGCGAATACGCCATCTACGCCGGTCATGCGCACGGCCTGACCTTCGCCTCGCAGGTGTCCAAGGTCGAGACGCTGCGTTCGGAGATGACCTTCGGCACGGTCCTGCGCGGCTTGCAGGTCTACGGCTACAAGGTCATCGACGGCACGGCCATCGCGCAGGCCATCGTTACGGTCGGCTAATGAGCTGGAGCCCCCCTTCGCCGGGGGGCTCCATCCCTTCCTCTGGAGGACGGCCGTGGCGCTCGACAAGGTTTCCGATTATGTCCGCGTCGCCCGCGTCCTGCTACAGGACACGGTCGAGGATTACCGCTATTCCGACGCAGAGCTGGTCGAAAACCTCAACCTCGGCTTGCTTGAGATGCGGCGCCTGCGCCCCGATCTGCTCCGAGCTTATTTTCGCACCGCCATCCCGACCTACACCGCGACGACGAGCGGGCTCAACACGCTCGTCCAGGTCGACGCGCAATACCGCGTGGCGCTGCTCTATTACATCTGCGGCCAGGCCCAGCTTCGTGACGACGAGAACAACGAGGACGCTCGCGCGACCGTGTTCCTCAACAAGTTCGCCGCGCAGATGTTGACCATTCAGTCGTGAGGCCGACATGAGCATATCCGACGACTTCTACCGGCTGCTCGACAACCTCCGCATTCGCGTGCCCGGCGCGACTGATGACGTGCTGAAGCTCGAGCTCTTCAACGTGCTCAACGAGTTCTTCCAGGACTCGAACTGCTGGTTTAGCGACGTCGATTTCACTGTTACTTCCGGCGTAACGGAATACACCATCACGCCGGCCGGCGTCAGCTCGCCGGTGCGCCTCGTCGGCGTCGTCAACAGCGACCTGCGCCCGCAGCGCGCTGTCTTCGCCCTGCCCAGCACACTCACGCTGCTGACCGCACCCATCAAAACTGAAACCTTCACTGCGCGCATCGTGCTGACGGTGGACGATCCTGTCACGACGAATGCGACCAACCCGGAACTGGCAAAGCTGCCGGTCTGCCCGGATTGGACCATCAACAAGTATGGTGTGGATATTCAGGACGGCGTGCTTGGCCGGATGATGTCGCAGATCGCCAAACCCTATACCAACGAACGCATGGCGATTTACCACATGCGCCGGTTCCGCGGAGCGGTCGCGCAGGCGCGCGTCGAGGCGATGCATAACAACATCTACCGCGGCCAGAACTGGTCTTTCCCCCAATCGTTCGCCCGCAGGCGGGCGCGGTGAACCTGATAGGAGCATGAAACTATGGCTGTCACTTATTCCGCCGCGGTGAAGACCAACCGCCTGAGCAACGTCGTCGACGCCATCGCTGGCAAGACCTACGCCTCCGGCACGGGCGTCGGCGCGGCCGGCACGCTCGTCATCGGCACCAGCGCGCTGTCGGGCGCGACTGGCGTGCTCGCCACGATCACGCTGCAGAACCCGCCGGCCACGGTGTCGGGCTCGGTGATGACCATCGCTGGCACGCCGCTCTCGGCCACCGCCGGCGCCACCGGCACCGCGGCTCTTGCCGAGCTGCGCAACTCCAGCGGCACCGTCATCGTCTCCGGCCTGACGGTCGGCACGACCGGAACTGACATCATCATCTCGTCGACGTCGATCTCGTCCGGCCAGACGGTGACCCTGTCCTCGGGCACGATCACGCACGGCTGATCGCGCTATGCGCTCGGCCGTCGTCGACCTGACGACCAATGTCGTCGTGAACATCATCGTCGCCGACGCAGCCATCGACGCTGCGCCGGCCGAATGCGTTCTGATCGACATCAACGCCATCGCCTGCGACATCGGCTGGATTTACAATCCGAGCACCCATACGTTTGCCGACCCTCTTGCAGGGGGCTGAGTAGATGCCCACAATCATCCTGACGACTGGGACAAGCTGGACGGTCCCGTCTGATTGGAGTAGCGGCAACAACACCATCCACGTCATCGGCGGCGGCGCGGGCGGCAAGGGCGGCCTTGGCGGCTCTTCCTCCGGCAATGGCGGCGGCGGCGCTGCTTATGCGCGTATTGTCAACCTTGCGCTGACGCCCGGCGCCGCGATCACCTACG